>WBZU01001088.1_pt1 | contig 21311 bp, 15 predicted proteins | sample 5204311 | NCBI WGS metagenome assembly WBZU01 (sample SAMN12344359, study PRJNA552823) | activated sludge metagenome | biome: Activated sludge suspended growth; feature: Nitrification reactor; material: Wastewater; isolation source: activated sludge from nitrification reactor of wastewater... | reverse complement strand
CGCACTGAATCTACCCGAGCAACTCAAGCAGCAGGCGGAAACCTGGGCGCGCCAGCAGGGCATTTCGCTCAACCAGTTCATTCTCTGGGCAACTGCCGAAAAAGTCGGCGCGTTGAATCAGCAGCTAGACGACCCGCGCTTTCCTCAGATCACCTACCGCCGTGGTGCAAGTGGTACGGTCTCCCCCGTGCTGCGCGGGACCGGCATCCGTGTCCAGACGATCGTTGTGGCAAACGAGCACTGGGAGCAGCCGCCCGCGGAAATCGCCGCCGCCTATGACATCAGCGAGCGCCAAGTCTCCGAAGCGCTCGCCTTCTATGCCGCGCACCGCAGTGAGATCGAACAAGCAATCACCGGTGAGGCCAGGTTGGAAGATGAGCAGGCCGCGCCTACATCTTGACGCCGATACCTCGAACCGGGCATTACACGACGCGCTGTTCAAGCGCGGGCACGATGTCACGCGGACGCCCAATGATTGGATACCGCTGGATGCCACCGACGAAACTCAACTGTTGCGTGCGACGGCCAACGGGCGCCTGATCTTCACCTTCAACATTGGCGACTTTCAAGCACTCGCAAGTCTGTACCCACAGCACGCAGGCATTGTGATGGCAGCGCAACGCAGTTGGACACTCTCCGCGCTCATAGCAGCACTGGACAGGATGCTCGGCGAGACATCTTCGGAAGAATGGATTGGACAGCTTCGATGGCTCAACCACTGGCGCACGGAATCTACCGCAGGTGACTGAACACGTGAGCCGGCCGCGCATCTCCGTATGGATCCTGGGCGATCAACTGCTCGCCGCGCACCCGGCCCTTGCTGCGGCCGAGGCGTTGACCGATCGCGCCAACATACGCGTCGTGCTGGTCGAGAGCGCGCAACGCCTGGCGCGCCTGCCCTACCAGCGCAAGAAGCTCGTGCTGCTGCTCAGCGCCATGCGCCACTATGCCGAGGAGTTGCGCGAGGCCGGCTTCACCGTGGAGTCCGTGCGCGCCGCCACGGCCGGAGAGGGGCTGCGCCGGCACGTGGCCGCGTGGCAGCCAGAACGGTTGATCACGATGGCGGCCGCCGAGTACCACGGGCGGCGCTTCCAGGAGGAACGGCTGGCCGGCCTGCTCGGCGTGCCGGTCGACCTCCTGCCCAACACGCAGTTCCTCGTTGGCCGCTACGATCCTTACCCGCAGCCGGACAAAAAGGTCATCCTGGAAAATTTCTATCGCAGCCTGCGCCGCCACTGGGGTCTGCTGATCGACGACGCAGGCGCACCAGTGGGCGGCGCGTGGAATTTCGACCAGGAAAATCGCAAGCCGCTGCCCAAGCGCGGCCTGGCCATACCGGAGCCGGTGCGCTTTGCGCCGGATGCCATCACGCAGGCGGTGATGGCCGAGGTGGCCGCGCTGCCGCACGCGGTGGGCGATGCCGGCGGCTTCGATCTTGCCGTCACCCGCGCCGATGCCGAGGCCGCGTTCGAGGATTTCATCCGCCACCGGCTGCATGCCTTCGGCCCCTACGAGGACGCGATGAGCCGGCGCAGCGCCGTCCTCTTTCATTCGCTGCTCTCGCCGTACATGAACATTGGCCTGCTCGACCCGCTCGTCATGGCACACCGCGCCGAACAGGCGTACCGTGATGGCCTGGCGCCGCTTGCATCGGTCGAAGGCTTCATCCGCCAGGTGGTGGGCTGGCGCGAGTACATCTATTGGCAATACTGGCGGCAGATGCCCGGCCTGCTGGAAGCCAATAGCTGGCAACACGCGCGCCCGATGCCGCGCCTCTTCTGGGATGGCGCTACGGAGATGAACTGCCTGCGCCATGTGGTGGAGCGCGTCATCGCCACGGGCTATTCGCACCACATCGAACGGCTCATGGTCATCTGCAACTTCTGTATGCTGGCGGGCATCGACCCGGCGGCGGTCAATGCGTGGTTTCTGGCCTTCTATGTGGATGCGTACGAGTGGGTGGTGGCACCCAATGTCATCGGCATGGGGCTCAATGCCGACGGCGGGCAGATCGCGACCAAGCCTTACATCGCCTCGGCCAACTACATCAACAAGATGAGCGACTACTGCGCCGGCTGCCGCCTCAACCCGAAGCAGCGCACGGGCGACGACGCCTGCCCGTACAACTTTCTTTATTGGAATTTCCTGCTGGAACACGAGGCGACCCTGCGCGCCAACCCGCGCTCCGGGCCGGCAGTGCTGGGGCTCAAGCATCTCTCGCCGGCCGAGCGAAGCGCCGTCCGCGACCAGGCAACGAGCTTCTTGGCCAGCCTCCCCGCGTATGTCGAAAGCGCCGCAAAATAGAACGCGGATGATGCGGATTGGGCGGATTTTCGCTGATCTTCCTAATCCGTTTGAATCCGCCAAATCCGTCAAATCCGCGGTCTATTCTTTACTCCACTCTTCGGTCAGCGTGTGCAGGAACGCCTCGAGTTGCGCCGCCTCTTCGTCGGTGAGAGCGAGCGGCGTCAGTTCGTTGTGGCCCTGGATGGCGAAACCGCCGCTATTATAGTGCTGGATGACCTCGGCCAGCGTGGCAAATTGGCCGGTGTGCATGTACGGCCCCGTCTCGGCCACGTTGCGCAGCGTCGGCGTCTTCATGCCGCCCAACAGCGTATCGCCCTCGGTGACCATGAAGCGCAGCGCCGTGCACTCCTCGGGCGGGGCGTCGCTGTAGGCACCCAGACAGTTGAACGGATCGGCCTGCACGCGCGCCACGCCGTCGATACGGCCGCGCTGGATCGGCACGCCGGGCGCGCCGGGAATTGCCGTGTTGTGGAAAGCATCGTTGGTAAAGCGCGGCCCGTTGTGGCAATTCGTACACTGTCCCTTGCCCATGAAGAGACGCAGTCCGGCCAGTTCATCCGGCGTCAGAACCGTGTCACCCTGCGCGATCCCATTCTCGTCCAGCGACGCCACGTAGCGGTCGAAGCGTGCCGGCTGCGGCAGGATCGTGCGCTCGTATGCTGCCAGCATCTTGCCCAGGTTGGCAAAGACATGGTTCACGGCATCGCGGTCGGCGGGGTCCATGCGATCCCAGGCCGCGCTGGCCGCCGGGCTGTCCACCGGGCCGGCATTGCGCGGGAAACGGCCGCTGTCGGACAGGTCGGGAAGCGGGCCGAACAGCGCCTCGTACTCGACACGGTAGTTCTCGGCGAGCAGATGGGCGTAGAGCGCGCGGTTGCCGCCGTGCTCCAGCGGGTTCTCCAGCGGGATCAACGCCTGCGACCACTGGCTGTCGTTCTTGCCGTTCCACGTCTGCCAGGGGCTGTAGGCGGCGCCGACCAGACTCATGGCGTTGAGCGGGATGGTGCCCATGCCCACACCAAAGGCACGCCCATCGGTGAAGTGGCGCTCGGGCATGTGGCAGGATGCACACGACACGGCGCCGTTGCCGCTGAAGCGCGTATCGAAGTAGATGCGCTCGCCCAGGGCAGCGGCGGCCGGCTCATCGGCTACGGCATTGGACGGATCGGGCGGCAGCGGCTTGAGCGCGTCGAGCGAGAGGCTGTGCAGTACGCGCAACTCGTCGGCGCTCCAGTCCGCAGCCGTTGTGCCGCCAGCGCAGGCGGCAAGCAAGGCAAGCGCCAGCAGCCCTGCCGCCCACAATCCGGCGCGTGTCGAGAAAGTAGACTGGCCTGATTGCATGTTGTTACAGCTTCAGGTTGAAGGTGACACTGTCTTGCTGGCCGGCCGCGTCAATGACAAAGGTGATTGTCCACCAGCCGCCCATCTGAAACTGCATCCCTTCCACGCGGTAGTCGCCATTGCCCAGGGCTTCGGTGACCGCGGGCTCGGTGGGCATGCCATGATTGTGTTCGGGCATGCCGCCGCTCACGGCGATCACTGCATCGTCGACAGGCAAACCGTCCGCCGTCTCGACGTGCAGTGTCCATTGGTGGAGTTCGTTGATCGCGATCGGCTCCAGCGCTGGGGTATACGTGACCTGGAATAGCCCACCATCGCTGGTCCGTGTCATGCCAAAGTCAGCATCGGCCGGTGCGTTGCTGCTCATCTGCATGGCCGGTGTCGCGGCGCCGCCGGCACAACCACCAATTGCCGCTGCCAGCCACAGCAGCGCACCAAACAACAGGAAATATCGACGCATGACGCCCCTTTCTCAATCAGAGTTGCCGTTCTGGCTCGTCGATCGTGCAAAGAAAAAGCAGGCCGATCTTCGCAGATTTTGCGCGAATCTGCGAATTTCGGCCTGCTTCGGGTTGGAATGTAACGGCGGCAGCAGGCTTATTGGACGGGATAGCCCTGCTGCTGCCAGGTGACAATGCCGCCCAGGTCGTAGATCTGGGTGTAGCCGGCCTGGTCGAGAATCTGCGCGGCCTGGTTGCTGCGGTTGCCGCTGCGGCAATAGACGACGACCGGCTTGTCCTGCGGAACTTCGCTCAGGCGCTGGGAGAGTGAATCGACTGAAATGTTCACGGCGCCGGGGATATGGCCGCTGGCGAACTCCTCGGGCGTGCGCACGTCGAGCAGCAGGTGCTCGCTGCCGGCCCCGAACTTGCTCTGGTAATCGGCCGGGGAGATCTTGGTGTTGACCTTCTCCGGCGCGGCGGCGACGGCTGCACCCGCGCTGACGGCAGGGGCCGGCGTGCCGGACGAGCATGCGCCGATCCCCACGATCAACCCGGTGATAACAATGGCCAGGCTGAGGTAGCGGCGCGCCTGCGAAAGAACTGTCTGCATAATCTTGCTCCACTTACGATACGTCGGTGACGCAGTTGATAGGGCGGCGCAGCACAGGCGTGCGCGCTCCGCCACGAAACGACAAACTGCACCCACTTTACCCCATCCTGCCCGGATTTCAGTCCGCTGCCTTCCTTATCTACGTGATAAGCATTTGCTTATATGTGGTGAACTTACGGAATGATGGGCGGAGCGGTGGCAGAATGACAAGCGGCCAACCAGAGGCAACGAGTGTATTTCGACTGTGGCAGACGGGAAAGATCGAGCCATTCGCTATACCAAGAAGACGCTGCCGGTCAAAGTCTGCCCGGTCTGCGGCCGCCCATTTACCTGGCGCAAGAAATGGGCGCGGACCTGGGCAACGGTAACCGTATGTAGCGAGCGCTGCCGGCGCCGCCGTCGCACGCAAACCGTGGTGGCGCCATGACAGTACCGGCAGACTCCATGCTGCGCGAATTCGCCGACCGTGCCGCGCTGATCGCTTATTTGCGCCAGACGTTCCCGGTAGCGGCCGCCATCGACCCTACCGTAGCGGCGCAACGCGGCGGGCGGCAGGCAGCGTTGGCGGCGCTGGAACAGATCGACCCGGCGGCCTATGCGCGCACGCGAAACCATCTGGACGGCGCGGTGACCCGCTTGTCGCCCTACCTGCGCCACGGCGTGCTGAGCCTGGCAGAGGTGCGAGCGGCCACGCTCGACAAGGTCGCTCACCCACAGGATGCGGCCAGGTTGCTCACGGAGCTGGGCTGGCGTGACTACTTCCAGCGCGTGTATGAGGCAATCGGCGACGGCGTCTGGCGCGACCAGGAGCCGAACAAGACTGGTTGGAGCGCGGAGGTCTATGCCGGCCAACTGCCCGACGACATCGCACAAGGAACGACCGGCCTGGCGTGCATCGATGGGTTCAGCGCCGAGTTGCGTGCCACCGGTTATCTGCACAACCACGTGCGTATGTGGCTGGCGGCCTATATCGTGCATTTCCGGCGCGTGCGCTGGCAGGCGGGCGCGCGCTGGTTCTTGACCCACCTGCTCGACGGCGATCCTGCCAGCAACAATCTCTCCTGGCAGTGGGTGGCGAGCACCTTCAGCCACAAACCCTACATCTTCAACCGCGCCAACCTGGAGAAATATGCCGGCAGCGTCTACTGCCAGGCATGTCCGCTGCGCGCGCGTTGCCCGCTCGACGACAGCTATGAAGCACTGGCGCAGCGCCTCTTCCCGCATGCGACAAGCACGGAGCCGGCAGATACAGGCCCACTGCCTGCGAACGCCAGCGAGCATGCCACCGACCCTGCGCAAATCCGGGAGAGCGCGGTGGTGTGGGTGCACGGCGAGATGCTCAGCCCGGAGAGTGTGGCATTGCAGGCGCAACCGGGGGCGCCGGCGATCTGGGTGTGGGATGACGAGTTGCTGGCAGACCAGCATATCAGCCTCAAACGCATCGCATTTCTCTACGAGTGCTTGCTGGAGCTTCCCGTCACGATCCGGCGTGGTGACGTGACGGCCGAGGTGTTGCGCTTTGCCCGCGCCCATGCGGCCGAGACAATCGTCACGGTGGCGACGCCCAGCCCGCGCTTTGCCGCCATCCGGCGCCGGTTGGAAGACGATCTGCCCGTTGTCGTCGTGCAGGAACCACCGTTTGTGACCACGTCGCGCTCGCTCGATCTGCGCCGCTTCTCACGCTACTGGCGCAAGGTCGAACGTTCCGTCCTGGGGCAAAACGGATCGCAGCGTAGCGTGTGATAGAATGCCAGTTGGCCGCGCATCGGCGATGACGGCAGCGCCACCGTGTACGTACCAGCCGTCGCGTGCCCGCCAAGAAGGTGTCAGGCGTTGAGCGGCATCGTGTGCCGTGACCGATGAACCAATGTATCAAGGAGTAAGAGGACCCATGGTTGCCAATGTGCGGTATGCCCGCTATGCCTGGGGAGTTGTCCTGCTGAACATCGTCGTCATCATCTGGGGCGCGTTTGTGCGCGCAACGGGCTCGGGCGCCGGCTGTGGCGACAATTGGCCGCTCTGCCAGGGCGAGGTCATCCCGCGCCCGGAGAGCATCGAGACCGTCATCGAATTCTCGCATCGCGTCACGAGCGGCCTGGCGCTGATCTCGGTCGTGGTGCTGCTCGTCTGGGCCTTCCGGGCCTTCCCAAGAGGCAGCGTGGTGCGCAAGGGCGCCGTCGCCTCCTTGATTTTCATGGTTCTCGAGGCGCTGATCGGCGCGGCGCTGGTGCTGCTGGAGTACGTCGCCTTCAATGTGTCCGTTGGGCGAGCGATCTGGATGGGTGGCCATCTCATCAACACCTTCCTGCTCATGGCAGCGCTGACTTTGACGGCGTGGTGGGCGCAGGGGAGGCCGGCGTTGCGCTTGCGCCAACAGGGCACCGTGGGCTGGACGCTGCTGGCGGCGGTCGTCGGTATGCTGGTGCTGGGCGTGAGCGGCGCCATCACCGCGCTGGGCGACACGCTCGTGCTGACGGGCGGCATTTCGCCGGCGGAGAATGCGCTGGTTGCCACGCTGGTCGAACTGCGCATCTTTCACCCGCTGATTGCGATTGCCGTCGGCGCGATGGTAGGGCTGGCAGCGTGGGTCGCCATGAAACAGCGGCTGGGCCGCATGACGCAGCGGCTGGGCCGTCTGATCATTGCACTCTACATCGGGCAGTTACTGGTCGGCTCGCTCAATGTGGCGCTCAAGGCGCCGGTCTGGCTGCAACTCGTGCATTTGGGAATCACCACGACAATCTGGATTCTGCTGGTGATGTTGGCAGCAGCAGCCCTGGCTGCCAGCGAACCGGCGGCAGAGCGCAAGACTCCAGCCCTGCACGCGCCAGTCAAAGGCTCGACGCCAGCCTGAATCACGTGCGGCACGTCGACCTGACGGCTTGTGAGCATCCTTCCAATTCGCTTTGACGATTTTGACAGGATCAAAGCACCTATTGTATGCTTTGTCCATCAGCCAAACGGCTGCTCCAATCCAACCCATTCCTCATGTCTGTCTGATCGGCCTTCTCGATCCTTCGATAGACAAGCAAGGAAGGCCCCTCCTGGATCCAGGAGGGGCTGTTTTTTGGCTGACGTTCGCCCTACGTCTCTCGCACGATCGTACTCAGGCAGACCGCGACCGGTTCGTTTCCAGACCACTTGCTGACTCCGCGATTTGGCTGGCGGCTGCCGACGGTCTACAATCACCTTCAGGAAATTCGTTCTGAGAGAGTGATGATGCAGAAAGATATCTTCAGCAATGCAATGCTTGTGCTCGGCGTGGTGACTCTTGTCACCTTTGGCGTGATGGAGATAACCGGCCTGCACGCCGACCCGCTCATGCCCGCGTTCTCGGCATTTTTGATCGGGACGACGGCCGTGCTCGACCGGGTCAGCGTCCGGCGCATGGGGTAAGCCGTTACGGCGGTGGCCGCGTGCCGCACAAATCAATCAGATAAATCGAGATAAAAAGGGGCGCCGCGAATGCGGCGCCCCTTCGATTTGTCCCCGCGCGGCGACTTATTCGCCGACAGCGCAGGTCTGGCCGATACTGGCCGACGCTTCCGCCAGCAGTGCAGCCGGAACCACCTGGACGCTGCTCACCAGCACGCCATCATCTGCCATCCACAGATCCACCGTGTGCGGGCCATCGGCCGCTATGCTGAGCACGGCGGGAGTGCCATCGCCGTCGAGCGTAGCGGGCAGCGCCTGCCAGGTGAAGCCAGGCGCGCCGGCAAAGCCGCTGACCGGCACGTTCTCGCCGGCGTCGGACAGGTACGTAACACCGTCGATGCCGGCAAAGAGCGCCTGATTGGCGCTCGGCGCGCTCGTGCGTTCGCCGTCGCTGTAGGTGGGTGCGCAGCCGCAGACCAGCAGCGCGTATTCGCCCGCCGCCAGGTCGACGGCGAAGCTGAGCACGGGCGCGCCGGCCGAATCTGGGGCAGCGACGTTAGCGAAAAGGTCGGCGCTGGCGTCGAGCGGCGCCGGCCCGCGTGCATCAGCCACCACCGGGCAGTCGCCAAAGTCGGTTGGCGCCTGCCAGCCGTATACGCTCCAGCCATCGGCGCCGGGCACGCTCTGCGCCGCGGCCGCCGCCAGCGTGACGGCAGCAACGCCTTCGTTGGTGCTGCTCCCGCCGCCTGCGTAATCCTCCTCGCCGGACACCGAGCCTTCGTCACCGCCCTCGGGCGTTGGTTCTACACCGGCATCGTCCTGTCCGGCCGGCACCTCCTCCGACGCCACGGGCGCCACGATCCAGGTGAATTCGTAGGTCGTTACCTCACCGTCGGCGTCTTCAGCCGTTGCCACGGCGAGATAGGGGCTGCCGTCAGTCGCGTTCTCCGTCACGGCCCCCGTGATGGCGCCGTCGAGATAGATCAGGTCGGGCGGCAGTGCATCCACCGTGACAGTGATTCCTTCGCTGTCGACGTCGGTGACGATGACCGGCACCTCGACTTCCTCCCCAACCGTGACGGTGTAGACTTCTTCCAGTTCGATCACCGGTGCGTCGTTGATCGCGTTCACCGTGATCGTAACCGGCGCCGTGACCTCGCGGGCGAGCGTGTCGCTGATGTGAATGGCGAAGATGTCCTCGCCGGCGAAGTCGGGCAGCGGCTCATAGGTGAAGGCGCCGGTCGCTTCGTCGATGGCGGTAATCGCGCCGTTCTCCGGCTCGCTCTCAATGCCGAAGGATAGCTCGGCGCCTTCCACATGGCCGGCAGTCAGGAACGCCTCCAGCGGCGTATCCTCGTCAGTGGCAAAACTCAACGGCTCCAGGCGGAACGGGTTGGGGTCCAGTTCGGCCGTGATGGTATAGCTCTGGGTGATGACAACGCCCGCAGCGTCGGTCGCCATCAGCACGACCCGGTGATCGCCTTCATCCTCGGCCAGCGGCGTGCCGACGAGGGCGATGTCGCCGCCGTCGAGCATCGTCAGGGCCAGCCAGAGCGGCCGAATCGGCACCTCGACGGTCAGCGCGCCATCGGCAGTGACGGCAAAGGGCAGCGACTCGACCGGCTCCGGCGCGGCCGGTTCGGTCTCCGTCGATGAGTCAGCAACTTCCTCTGTCGCCTCGCCGCCTCCGGATTCCGGCGTGGCTTGCGCAGTTACCTCGGCGGTCTGTTCGGAGCCGGCGCCATCCTGTGCAGTGCTCTCGTCCGTCTCTGGCGGCGTGACGACTTCCTCAGACGGCAGGGATTCAGGCGTCACATCGGCCGCCGCCTCCTCTTCAGCCGCCCCGCCATCCTCGCCATTCTCGATCGCGCCGTCCGTCTCGAGCGGTGCAAACGTCACCGTGTAGGTATATGGCTGGTTGAGATACGCGCCAATCGGCGGTTCGCTGGCGAAGGCCCAGACAGCCGTTGGTTCCGTCGTGGCGGTTGGTGTCGCTGTCGGCGTCTTGGTGGCCGCCTTCGTAGCGGTCGGCGCGGGCGTCGGTGTAGCTGTTGCGGGTTTCGTCGCAGGGGTGGTAGCCGTTGCGGTGGTGGTCGCTACTTCCGTGGCGGTGAGTGTCGCCGTCGGCTCTGCGCTGGCCGTTTCCGTCGCCGTCGGCTCCGGTGTAGCCGATGCGCTAGTCGTCGGCATTGCGGTCGCAGATTCAGTCTCGGTTGCCGTCGCGGTGAAGGTGGCCGTCGGTGTCGCCGTGTCCGTCGCCGTCGGCACCGGTGTGCTGGTTGACGTCATCGTCGGCGTTGTCGTCGCCGTCTCAGTCGCAGTGGGCAGCAGCGTTGCGGTAGCCGTCGCCGTGGGTGTGAGCGTTGCCGTCGGCGTGAGCGTCGCCGTCTCGGTGGCAGTGGGCAACAGCGTTGCGGTAGCCGTCGCCGTCGGCGTGAGCGTGGCGGTCGGCGTGAGCGTCGCCGTCTCGGTCGCCGTCGGCAACAATGTCGCGGTGGAAGTCGCCGTCGGCAGGAGTGTAGCCGTCGCCGTAGGCATAGGTGTCCAGGTTGCGGTTGCCAGCGGCGTCCAGGTCGCCGTGGCAATCAGCGTGGGCGTCCACGTCGGCGTCGACGTCGGATTGGACGTGTCGTTTGAACTTGACGGTGCGGTCGCGGTAGGCGGCACCGGCGTATTGGTCGGCAACGGCGTGGCCGACGCTTCGGCCGTTACCACGACCAAAATCGGCGTCACCGATGGCAATGGGGTGGTTGCAGCCGGTACGGACGTATTCGTCGGCAGCGCGGTGGCGGTCGCCGTGGGCGGCACGGGTGACGGCGTAAAGGTCGGGACGAGCGTGCGCGTCAACTCGACCGGCGCCTCGGCTACAGGTGTTGTCTGCGGGTTGGCGAAGAAGGTTGCACCGATAAAGTAGCCGACCCCCAACAGGACGGCGGCGCCGCCCACAAAGATGGCCGGCCGTAACCAACTAGGAAAATTTGGCCCGTTGCCGCTATTGTTATTCATACCTCACTCCTGGTTCGATCCGAGACATCTGTATAACACTTGACGCACCGTCGGCATCGGTGGTTCCCGCAACGCCTCGATTTATGTCATATCGGTGTTCTTGCAAATTGGCCTGGGGTAGTCTATACTCTTCTTTTGAGCAGGCCTTGTTTATCTGCGTACATTTTACCTTAGGAACAACAAACAAGAAGCGTAGAATCTGAAAGGAGCTTCAAGCATGGGAGCAGTAGCTGTGCAGGAAAAGAACACCACTCCGTGGTGGTTGATCCTGGTCTTCGGTATTCTCCAGATCATCGTCGGCATCATGCTGTTGATGAATCCACTCCGCGTCGCCAATGTCATTGTGTGGGCGATCGGTCTTTACTGGCTGGTGACAGGTATCTACTACCTGGTCAGCTTGATCTGGGACCGTCGTCAATGGGGTTGGAAGATATTTGGCGGCATCATTGGTATCATTGCCGGTTGGTTCCTGATCGATGCCTCTGCGCCTGAGCGCCTGGCCTCCTTCGGTCTGGCCATCGTGCTGGTCCTTGGCATCCAGGGTATCATCATGGGCATCACGGGTCTGATCGCCGCCTTCCAGGGCGGTGGTTGGGGCGCCGGCATCATGGGCGGCATCTCCATCGTTGTCGGCATTCTGCTGCTCGGCAACATGTGGGCCGCCGCGCTGGTTCTGCCGTGGGTGATCGGCATCTTCGCGATCGTCGGTGGCATCTTCGCCGTGATCATGGCGTTCCGGCTGAAGTAAGCAATCGCAGAACAATCGACGTACAGTAGAAGCATGAAGGGGCGGGTCGTCAGATCCGCCCCTTTTGTTTTGGTTGCGGGTCGACACTGCCGCTGTGCAGCCCTTTTTGTCCCGTGCGATCCGTTTCGGCTCGATCCTCTCACTGTTGTATAATCCGCTGCGATCGCCCGCTGTTTGCGCTACCGCAGGATTCCGCGCCCGCCGAATACGCTGAAGTCAGCACGGCCGATCGATGACCAAGAAACACCATAGCAAATGGTTGAGGCAAATCAAATGGCAGATTCTTCACCCGCCCCGGCGGCAAACACCACCAAGACCGACACCTCGTCGCGTTGGGAGCCGTTCATTTCGCTCATTTTTCATATTTTGATCTACGGTCTGGCCGTGACCGTTGCCCTCTGGCTGATGCCGGGTATACAGGCCAGCCCGCGCTCGGTGACGTTGCAGTTTCTGCTGGCCGGCTTCCTCTTTGGCCTGCTCAACGCCTTCCTGCGTCCCTTTATCGTGCTCTTCACCGGCAAGTTGATCATCCGCACCTTTGGTTTGTTCATCGTCGTGATCAACGCCATCCTGCTGGCCGTCCTGGCGTGGATCATGCGCTGGCAAATCGATAACGTGCTCTGGCTCCTGTTCGCCGGTCTGGTCATCGGTGTCATGCTGGCCGTGCTCGACGCGGTCTTTGGCGTCAATCGCCCGTTGATCAAGGATGCCGACGAGTACTCGGGTATCTGGAACTTCCTCATCAAGTATTCGGGCAATCGCAGCAACCAGTTGATCACGAACCTACGCTTCCAGCAGGTATATGACCTGATCTACCAGTACGGCATGGAGATCGCGCTCGATCGTGTGCCCTTTGTCAGCACCCTGCGTCAGAAGATCGGCAAGGTTGTCTACGGCGACGCACAGACGACGATCGCCGGGCTGAGCACGCCGGCGCAGGTGCGCGTCATGTTGCAGGAACTCGGCCCGACCTTTGTCAAGTTTGGCCAGATGATCTCCAGCCGCGCCGAGGCGCTGCCGCCCGAGTGGCAGGCCGAGTTCAACAAGTTGCAGAGCAATGTCCCGCCCTTCCCCGGCCCCGAGGCTGTCCAGATTGTAGAGAAGGAGTTAGGCAAGCCCATCGGCGAGTTGTACGCCCAGTTTGCCGCCGAACCATTTGCCGCCGCGTCCACAGCCCAGGTGCACCGCGCCCAGTTGTTCGACGGCACCGATGTCGTCGTCAAGGTGCAGCGCCCGAACATCGTGCCGAAGATCAAGGCGGACCTGCAGATCCTGAAAGAGGTGCTCCAAACGCTCACGGCGCGCAACGAATGGATGCGCGAGAACGATGTCCTGGGCATCTTTGCCGAATTCGCCACCAACCTGCTCAAAGAGTTGGATTACCGCAACGAAGCCTTCAACGGTCGCCAACTGGCCGATACAATGGCGGAGTTCCCCGAGGTCACAGTGCCGCGCATGTATCGGGATCTGACCACGGCGAAGGTGCTGACCATGGACTTTGAGGCCGGCGTCAAGATTACCAACGTGGCCAAGATCGAAGAAGCCGGCCTCGATCCGCTGCAACTCGCCCGCACCTTCCTGCGCGTGATGATCAAGCAGATCATCTTCGACGGCTACTTCCACGGCGATGCCCATCCGGGCAATATCCTCGTCAACCTGAAAAACGGCAATATCATCTTCCTGGACCTGGGCATGATGGGCATGCTCAACAAGGAACAGCGCATCAACCTGGCCGACCTGATCTGGGTGCTCAACAGCCTGGATGCTTACGAGATCTCCGAGACGTTGCTGCGCCTCTGCACGCCCTTCAAGGATGTATACGTCGAAAAGTTCCGCGAGGATATCGACCGCACGGTGGTGCGCTACATGCGCTACCCGGACGAGGCAGGCTCGCTCTCGGCCGTGCTCGATGCCGTCTTCAAGGTACTGGCCGACAACGGCCTGCGCCTGGGCAGCGAGTTGACCATGGCGCTCAAAACGCTCATCCAGGCCGAGGCGATCGTGCACACGCTCGACTACTGGCTGGACATCACGCGCGAGGCATTCGGCTTCATTCAGGGCTTCCTGGTCGACCAATTCACGGTCGAAGGCGTCAAGGCCAACGTGCAGACCCAAGTGACGCGCACGCTCAAAGATGTGGTGCGCCGCATCCCCGATCTGCAACAAGCGACCATGCAGTGGCTCAACCAGTACGAAAGGGGCAAGTTCGAGGTAGGGATCAATACCGACGACCTCAATGCGCGGCTGGATATCTTCAACGTCGCAGCCCAGCGGCTTGCCATCGGCATCGTCCTGCTCGGCATGATCATCGGCTCTGCCTTTGCCACCAATATCGAGGGCTCCTTCCTTGGCATTTCCTTTGCGGTCGTTGCCTTTTTGATCTTCATCTTTTCCATTGCTGCGGGCACGCTTATGGCAATTCGCATGATGGGCGCCGTCAATGAGAAGCCGCAGAACAAGCCACGTATCATTTATGACAAGTGATTCGCCGTCGTCCGGACTGAAGCGCAGATGACTACAGACGGCTTCTCGGCATTGGCGCAATCATGACCGAACATGGTACCCACCGAATCACGTACGTGGGTCATGCCACGGTATTGATCGAAGCCGGCGGCGCGCGCATTCTCACCGATCCGGTGCTGCGCCACCGCATCGTGCACCTGCGCCGGCGCCGATCGCCGATCCTGACCATGTGGCAGGAAAACATCGACGCCGTCCTGATTTCGCACCTGCACTACGACCACCTGGACCTGCCCTCGCTGCGCCGTCTTGGCCGGCAGGTCCGGTTGATTGTGCCGGTGGGGGCTGGGGCGCTCCTGCGCCAGCACGGCTTCGAGAACATCGAGGAGTTGCGCGCCGGCGAACGGACCAGCGTCTCCGGCGTGTCCGTCACGGCCACGATGGCGCTGCACAGCGGTGCACGCGGCCCGCTCGGCCCCACGGCCGACTGCCTGGGCTACATCGTCGGCGACGGGACGCAGCGCACCTACTTTGCGGGCGACACCGACCTGTTTCCCGAGATGGAGCAGATGGCCGGCGCGATCGACGTTGGGCTGATCCCGGTGTGGGGCTGGGGGCCGACGCTCGGCACAGGGCACATGGACCCGTACCGCGCGGCCGAGGCGTGCAAGCTCATCGCGCCGCAGGTAGCCATCCCCATTCATTGGGGCACGCTCTACCCGTTGGCGATTCACCGGCTGACCAAGGCTTTTCTAATCGATCCGCCGCTGCTCTTTCGCGAGTTCATGATTCGCATGGCGCCGGCCGTTGATGTCCGGATTTTGCAGCCCGGCGAACATTGCGAATTGCAATGAGCACGCCACTTCTCAACAAGAAGCGCATGGAACCGATTCAGGGGCTGACCGACCAAGAAGTGACTGCACGGCGCGAGCGAGGCGAGGGCAACAATGTGGAGTTGCAGACGAGCCGTTCGGTCGGCCAGATCGTCCGCGCCAACTTCATCACGCCCTTCAACATCATCCTCTTCATCCTGGGTATCACTCTGATTCTCATGGGCCAGATTAGCGCCGCGCTGACGAGCACGGGCGTGCTGCTGCTCAACGTCATCGTCGGCACCTTCCAGCAAATTCGCGCCAAGCGCAAGCTCGACCAGATCGCCTTGCTGACGCGCCCCAAGATCGCGGTCGTGCGCAACGGCGCCGAAGCCACAGTCGACCCGGCGGAACTGGTCAAGGGCGACGTGCTTGTGGTCCAGACCGGCGACCAGGTGGTTGTCGACGGCGGCGTGCTCGACGGGCAGTTGGAGATGGACGAATCGCTGCTGACGGGCGAGACCGACCACATCGAGAAGCGCACCGGCGATCGCGTGCTCTCCGGCAGCCTGGTCGTCAGCGGCAAGGCCTACGTGGAGGCACAGGAGGTCGGCGCCAGCAGCTTTGCCAACAAGCTCACCGCCAGCGCGCGCCAGTTCCGCTCCGTCGAGACACCCGTCCAGCGCGAAGTCAACCTGCTCGTGCGTGTGATGATGCTGATCGCCGTGATCTTTATTGCCATGCTGCTGATCACCTCATACATCTATGATGTACCGGCCGTGCGCACCACGCAATTGGCGGTGGTGATCATGGGGTTGATCCCCGTCGATCTCTTTCTCATGATCACGATCGCCTATGCCATGGGCGCCGTGCGTATCGCCGACAAGGGCGCGCTGGCCCAGCAGTCGAGCGCCATCGAGGCGCTCAGCGCGGTGACCGTCCTCTGCACGGACAAGACCGGCACGTTGACGGCCAATCGCATCCGTTTCAACAGTGTCTACCCGCTCAACGGCACCAGCCAGGCCGAACTCGCACAGATGCTCGGTAACTTCGCCGCCAGCGCATCGAGCGGCAACAAGACCAGCGAAGCCGTCGCCGTGGGGTTGGCGGGCGAGGCGCTCAAGCCTGCGGCTGAAGTGCCTTTCTCGTCGGCGCGCAAGTGGAGCGCGCTGGCGTTTGCCGGCGGCTCCATGCCGGGTACCTATGTGCTCGGCGCCACGGAAATGCTGGCTCCCTATCTCGAGAACAGCGAGCCGTTTGATGCGCAGATCCGCGCCTGGTCGGACGAAGGGCTGCGCGTGCTGCTCTTTGCCCGCAACGCCGACGTCATCACGCTGCACGACGCGCAGGGCGCGCCCGCACTGCCACGCCTCACGCCCCTCGGCCTAATCAGCTTCACCGACGAACTGCGCCCCGGCGTCCAGGAGACCATCGCCAGCTTCCGCGCCGCCAACATCGAGTTGAAGGTAATTTCGGGTGACAATCCGGCAACCGTCGCCGCGCTGGCGCTCCAGGCCGGCATGCCCGCCGACCTGCGCACGGTATCCGGCACGGACCTGGCGCAGATGTCGCCCGCCGAGTTCGCCGAAGCCGCGCGCGAAGGCGCCATCTTCGGGCGCATCACGCCGGAACAAAAACGGCAATTGGTCGATGTGCTCAAGCTGCAGGGACAATTCGTGGCCATGACCGGCGATGGCGTCAACGACGTGCTCTCGCTCAAGCGCGCCGACGTCGCCGTGGCCATGGAGAGCGGCAGTGCGGCGGCCCGCTCCGTCGCCGACATCGTGCTGCTCGGCGACGACTTTGGCGCACTCGTACCGTCGTTCCTCGAGGGGCAGCGCATCGTCGGCGGCATGGACAGCATCCTGCGCATTTTCACCGTGCGCATCTTTGCCCTGGCCGCGATCCTGGCGACCTCCGGTTGGATGCGACTGGGCATCCCCACGGCGCCGACCTACGAGTCGATCTATGCGTTGCTGGTGGGCGGGCTGCCGGCCTTCTTCGTGGCGTTGTGGGCCAGGCCGGCACGCATCAAGATTTCCTTTGTCAATCGGGTGCTGCCCTTTGCGCTGCCCATGGCGCTGCTGATCGGCCTGGTGGGGACGCTGCTCTATGCCGCCTATTTCCAGGCGGCGCAATATCAACTGGTTCCTATGCGCGTCACGCAGGAGCAGATCGACCAACTAGCGCGCTATATTGGCTTCGTGGCGGACGGGCCATATGTAGCCAAAATCGAAGCGTCCGGCGTCATCGCGCAGAACGCGCTGCTCATCTTCCGCGTCGTCACGGGCGTTCTGCTGGTGTTCTTTCTGCTGCCGCCCTTCCAGTTGCTCAACGTCCTACGCCGGCAGATCGATCGGCGTTCGCTGCTCATCGTGGGCTTGTCGCTCACGATCTTTGCGACGACACTGATGGTGCCCTTCCTGCGCAACTTCTTCCTGGTCGTCCCGCTGCGCCCGGTCGACTATGCCATTACCGTCGGCGTATCGTTGCTCTGGTTTGCCGCCGCGTGGATCGAACTCAAATACCACTTGTTCGACCGCTTCTTTGGCATCGCAGACGCCAAAGAGTGACCGCGCCGCCGGGCATCAATAGCGTTCCAGCATCCTGCCCTCGATGGCCAGCGTGGCGATGTGCTTGCCGATGCTCAGCGATGCGGTGGCGGCCGGCGACGGCGCATTGAGCACGTGCGTCATGCGGTAGGCGCTGACGATGTGGAAATCGTCGACCAGCTTGCCGTCGGCGGCCAGGGCTTGAGCGCGCACACCGGCGCCGGCCGGTTCCAGGTGGTTGACCTCAATCTCCGGCACCAATGTGCGCAGCGCGCGCCAGAACGCATACTTGCTGGCCGAGCGATAAAACTCGCCGATCCCCGTCTGCCAGTAGCGTCCCGCCAGGCCCCAGAACCCACTGTAGCTCAATGCGTCGAACGTGTCGCGCACAGAAAAGCTCGTCTTGCCGTAGCCATCGCGCTTGAAGGCCAGCACGGCATTGGGGCCGGCCTCTACACCGCCATCGATCTTGCGCGTGAAGTGCACGCCCAGAAATGGGAACTTGGGGTCCGGCACCGGGTAAATGAGATTGCGCACCAGGCCGCGCGCCTCCGGCTTGAGATCGTAGTACTCGCCGCGGAAGGGGACGATGCGCACGCCGGGGTCGACGCCGCACAACGCCGCCACGCGGTCGGCCTGAAGCCCCGCGCAGGTCACCAGGTATTCGCACTCGATGCTCTCCTCCGTCGCCGAGATGAGTTCAAGATGCTCGGGCCGGCTACGCATTTCCGCCAGACGCCAGCCCGTGCGGATCGTGCCGCCGGCGGCCTGGACGCGGCGCGCATAGGCGGCGGCGACGGCTTTGTAGTCGACGATGCCGGTCTCCTGCACCCACAGCCCGGCAACGCCGGCGACATGCGGTTCATACTCGCGCAATTCAGCGCCGGCAAGGCGTTGCGGCGTCAACCCATTGGCGCGCGCCCGTTCGGCCAGCGCGTCAAGCCGCGCAGCCTCCTCGTCGTTGGTGGCCACGACCAGTTTGCCGCAGCGTTCGTGGGCGATGCCTTCTTGCGCACAGAACGCGTAGAGGGCCTCGCGGCCTTCGATGCATAGCTTCGCCTTGAGCGAGCCGGGGCGGTAGTAGAGCCCGGCATGGATCACGCCGCTGTTGTGCCCGGTCTGGTGGGCGGCTATTTCCGTCTCCGCCTCGAGAACGACAACCGACGTCACACCGGCTTCGGTCAGCGCCAGCGCGGTGGCCAGCCCGACAATCCCGCCGCCGACAATTGCGTATTCAAAGTGCACGATTCCTCTTTTCCTGGCTGTGGCAGGGTGCCCGAAGGTGGCTGACCTGCCCTTGTACGTCTCGCATGCATTCTACCGAACGACCGGCGCTGCCCGAAATCTCCCGGCGATTGTCGCCGCAGTGTTATAATGAAAAGGCAAGGCCGGTGCGTCCTGCCATTGCGGGGATCTCGTACGCACACCGGCGCCATCAGATGCATACAAACGCAAAGCACGAGGAGAGTTTGCATGGTTGATATCGTTCTCGATCACGCCACCGTGGTCGAACATGACAAGAGCCAACTTCACCCCCTGCACCATCCCAAGCAACACGCCAGCCCGCTCGTCGTCGATCGCGCCGAGGGCGTCTGGCTGCACACGACCGACAATCGCACCGTGCTCGACGGCATGGCCGGGCTGTGGAACGTCAACATCGGCTACGGCAACCAGGAGTTGCCCGATGTCGCCGCAGCGCAGATGCGCAAGGTGGCCTTCACCTCCAACTTCGTGGGGATGACCACGCCGCCCGCCGCCGAGCTTGCCTATCGCATGGCCGGCATGGCGCACCCGACGCTCAACACCACCTTCTTCACTTCGGGCGGCTCCGAGTCCAACGATTCGGCCTTCAAGACGGCGCGCTACTTCTGGTACCGGCTGGGCAAGAAGGAGAAGTTCAAGATCATCTCGCGCCAGGCGGCCTATCACGGCATCACCGTCGCCGCCACCGCCGCCACCGGCATCCCGCGCTATCACACCATGTTTGGCCCGCTCTCGCCCGGTTTCTCGCACATTCCGGCGCCGAATCCCTACCGCTACGCCGGCGACATTCGCCCCGGCGAGACGGTCGGCCAGGCCGCGGCCCGCGCGCTCGAAGAAGAAATCCTGCGCCAGGGGCCGGAGACCGTAGCCGCCTTCATCGCCGAGCCGATCCAGGGCGTGGGCGGCGTCATCGTGCCGCCGGACGACTACTTCCCGCTGGTGCGCGCAATCTGCGACAAGTACGACGTGCTGCTCATCGCCGACGAGGTGATCTGCGGCTTCGGGCGCACGGGCCTCTGGTTCGGCCAGCAGCAATGGGACCTGCGCCCCGATATCATGGCCTTCGCCAAGGGCGTCACCAGTGGCTACCTCCAGCTCGGCGGTATCCAGATTTCCGACGCGATCCGCGAGGTCATCGACAGCGCGCCGCCGGAAGACACGTGGATGCACGGCTACACCTACTCCGGCCATGCTGCGGCGTGCGCCGTCGGCCTCAAGAATCTGGAGATCATCGAGCGCGAGAACCTGGTGGAAAATAGCCGGCTGATGGGCGAGCGCCTCAAGGAGGGCTTTGGCAAGCTGCTCGACTTCAACATCGTCGGCGACGTGCGCGGCCGCGGGCTGCTCTGCGGCGTCGAGATCGTCAAGGACAAAGCGACGCGCGAGCCGGATCTGGCCAAGGCGCTGGAAATCTACAACGCCTGCATGGCGCGCGGGCTGCGCACGCGCAATGTCGGCAACACGCTGGCCTTTGCGCCGCCGCTGATCATCAACGCCGACGAGGTCGATCAGATCGTCGATATCCTGGGCAGCGTCATCGACGGGCTGGCCTGATCTGCTGCCCGGCTACGCCCACGGCAGGTGCGTCCGTCCGGCGCACCTGCTCATCGCAAGGTGGTGGGTGACATTGTGAGTCAAACAGGCAATCCAATCGAACAGGCGCCAGAGCACGCCTGCCGGATGAGCGCCGGCGACGTGCTCTTGGCGCTGCAAAGCGACCCCGCCCGCGGGCTCGCCGGCGCCGAAGCCGAGCGGCGCCTCGCAGCATACGGCCCGAACGAACTGCAATCCGTACCGCCAATCCCGCGCTGGCGGCGCTTCCTGGCCCAGTTCACCGACCCGCTCGTGCTGCTACTGCTGGCGGCCACCGTCATCTCCGTCATCGCATGGCTGTTGGAAGGGGCCGTCGGGCTGCCCTATGAAGCCCTTGCCATCATCGCGATCGTGATCGTCAACGCGCTCATCGGCTTCTTCCAGGAGGAACGCGCCGAGGAAGCGGTCGAGGCGCTCAAGAAGATGACGACCGCGTCGGCTACCGTCCTGCGCGATGGCCGCCAGCAGCCGATTCCATCGCGCGACCTGGTGCCGGGCGACATCCTGCTGATCGAAGAAGGCGACGCCATCAGCGCGGATGGCCGGCTCCTCGACGTGACCTCGCTGCAGATGGCGGAAGCCGCGCTGACCGGCGAAAGCCAGCCGGTGACCAAGAACATTGCCGTCATCGAGGCAGACGCCGGCCTGGGCGACCGTACCAACATGATTTTCAGTGGCACGGTCGCCACCTTTGGCCGCGGCCGCGCCGTGGTGACCGCCACCGCCATGGCCACCGAGATGGGCAAGATCGCCGGTCTCATGCAGGCCACCCCCGAGGAGAAGACGCCGCTCTCGATCGAG
>WBZU01000993.1_pt3 | contig 21349 bp, 19 predicted proteins | sample 5204311 | NCBI WGS metagenome assembly WBZU01 (sample SAMN12344359, study PRJNA552823) | activated sludge metagenome | biome: Activated sludge suspended growth; feature: Nitrification reactor; material: Wastewater; isolation source: activated sludge from nitrification reactor of wastewater... | reverse complement strand
AAGGCCTTAATCGCAAAGGTGCTCTGGGACAAGACGACGGTGTCACAAGGCTGGATCGCAGAGCATCTGCACATGAAGAGTGCGGCGAACGTCGGCATGGTGGTGCGTCGCGAACTGACGAAGAAGAAGCTGACGGAGGTGCCGGCCCGGCTTCGGCAATGGTGCGAGGCGATGCGATGAATCGCCTGCGGTTGGCCGGCAGAGTTTGGTTCGCCGCTCGCCCAAATATCATGCTGTCTGGTTCGTGACTGCCAATGCGGAGGCTTTGGGCAATCGTGATAAAACCATCCAGCCGTCCGCAGCGTTTAGATTTTCGTGGTTTCTGTGGAATGGCCGAACAAAAGTTGCCGCGCATCGTCTGACTGTCCCGTGAATAACAACACTGCCATGAACGCACCCGCACCGTCCCCGACCAACCGCCCGTCCTCCTGGAAGCGGACCGCACTCATCGTCTGCTGCATCCTGCTGGGTGCGGCCACGCTCGCTGTAGCCAGCACTGCCTGGCTGGTGAAGCGCAATGTCTTTGCCTCGCCCTTTAAGCCAGTGGCCCTCACGGCCGCCGAGAGCGCCGTGCTCACTGACAAAGTGGCCGCACTGAAACAAGCGGCGGAGGCCCCCGCGCAAGCTCCCGTGGACCCCGAGGTGGCGAAGCGCACGCTGACTCTCTCCGAGAAGGAGATCAATGCCTTCCTCCAGCAACAAGGTGCTGGCGAGCAGGTCAAAGTCGCACTGCGCGATGGCGGCGCCACCGCCACCTTCCTCATCCCTGTGGGTGAAGGCGCCGAGGTCGGCAAGGGCATGACCCTTCGCATCAGTGCCTCGATCGATGCCCGCATGGATGACACCCGCAAGTTCAAGCTCGCCATCACAGACGTCAGTGTGGCCGGTGTGCCGTTGCCGAATGCATGGCTTGGCGGCGTGAAGGGATTGAATCTGTTCAACGATCAGACCCTTACCGACGAACCGGCGGTGAAGGCCTTCGTGGCCGGCATTCGTGACTTCAAGCTGGAAAGCGGCCTGCTCCGGATCGTTCTGAACGAGTAAAGCCAGCGCTCGAGCCTTTCCCCCAAAACCCAAAACCTAGAGCATTTTAAATAATACTATAACCGCAAGAGGCAAAATAACCGGCGGCGTCTTTGGCTGTGATTTTTGAGAACGCGCGGCTGATGGCCTCGTCGAGCTCCTCAGGAGTGCGGGCCTCGGTGCTGCGCAGGGAGGCTTTGATCTTGCTCCACATCTTCTCAATCGGATTGAGGTCTGGCGAGTAGGCTGGCAGGAATCTTACTTCAGCTCCCATCGCCTCGATCAATGCCGTCACTTGCGGGCTTTTGTGCACGGCGAGGTTATCCATGACCACGATGTCGCCCCTGCGCAGTGTCGGGCAGAGCACCTCGGCGAGGTAGGTCACGAAGGCTGCCGTGTCGGCGGCTCCCGGCAGATGCATGCAGGCTGTGGTGCCATCCAGCCGGATGGAGGAGATCATCGTCGTGCTCTGCCAGCGGCCGCAGGGAGCTGCGGCGTGCAGCCTCTTGCCTCGTGGTGCACGCCCTCTCAATCGGGTCATGTTGGTTTTGGCTCCGCTCTCGTCGAGGAACACCAGACGCCAGGGCTCTAGCCCGCCTTGCTTGCGCTTCCACTGCCGCCGCGCTTTGGCGACGTCTTCGCGGTCTTGTTCGGCGGCACGGAGCGTCTTTTTTTATATGTCAGCCCCATGTCCACGAGCACATAGTGGATGGCGGGCAGCGTGCACTCCAAACCCAGGGAATCGCGCAACTCGGCCAAGGTCATGTCGGGTTTGCGCTGGAGTTGCTTGCGGATCGCGATGCGGTGCTCGGCCACGATCTTCTTTTTGCGTCCGGCAAGGTGATGTCGCGGCTTGATGCAGCCGGTCTTGCGACGCTGCTGGAGCAGCTTTTTGACCATGCCATAGGAGACACCAAATCGCCGGGCGATCTGTTCCTGCGTGCCTTCACCGCGGTCGCAGGTGCTGATGATGCGTTGACGAAGATCTAGGGACAGAGTGGCCATGACTCCCTATAGCACCACTTTGATACTATTCCACATTATTATTTAAAATGCTCTAATCGACGACATGGGCGCGTTTGAGGCGCGAGCCCGGGGGAGATGGCAGGGCGTGGGGGGCGTTCGGCACAGGCCGGAGGCGCTGGGTCACCTTTGGGGGCTCGCCCCTACTCCTGCGGCGGCTGCCAGCCGGGGCCATGCAGGAGGATGGCGAGCTTCCCGCGCAGGGTCTTGGCTTTGGTCCGCATGTCGTTGAACAGATCCCGCCACTCGTGCAGCACGATGTTCACGGGGCCGCGATCGGGGATCTGCTTGGTGATGCCGTAGCGCACGGGTTCGGCGGGGTCCTCCGCCTGAAACGTGCCGAACAACCGGTCCCAGATGATGAGGCACATGCCCATGTTTTTGTCCAAATACTTCCCGTTCGACGCATGATGCACGCGGTGATGCGAGGGCGTGACGAGGATCCACTCCAGCGGGCCGAGCTTCTTCACGAACTCCGTGTGCACCAGCCCGCCATACACCTGCGTGGCGGCATACATGAAGAGCACATCCAGCGGCTGGAAGCCGATCCACGCGAGCGGGGCGAAGTAGAAGACGCGATACAGGGGCTGGAACACGGACGAGCGGAAGCCGGTGCTGAGATTGAACTCGGGCGAGGAATGATGCGTGACATGCACGGCCCAGAAGAAGCGGCAGTGATGATCCACGTAGTGCAGCACGAAGAAGGCGAAGTCCTCCGCCACGAGCAGGGCGATCCAGTAAAGCCAGCCGCGCTGCAGATCGATCAGCCGGTGCTGCCACGCGGCGACCATGACCACGAGCACGACGCCGCGCATGAAGAAGTCCAGGGTGCCATTGAGCATGGCCATCCAGATGTTCGTCAAGGTCTCGCGCCAGGTGTAGGACTTCACGCCATGGAAGTGCGACCACAACAACTCCGCCAGAATGAGGAGCGCCATGGTTGGCGCGGTCCAGATGAGCAGGGCGGTTTCGTGAAAGGTGTCCATGGGCGGGAGCGCGGGATGATACGCGGGCGGAGTGGGATGCCACGCGAATTCGCGGGGATGGTGGGGTGGAGAGGTGAGAGGTGGAGAAGGGAGGTCGGCGAGTGACGCGGAGCGTCCTGGACTGCGGTGGCTTGCCACCGCTCTGGGAAAGCCAGCTTGCTGGCGTGAACGTCCGTGGCGCATCGAATCCAAGATGCACCTGCGCGCGTGAATCATCCACGGCAACGCACACGCCGGCAGGCCGGCTCGATGAAGGCTGTGGCAGGCCACAGCACTCCAGGACGCTTCGCGTGCCCCAAGCCTCTCCGCGCCTCTACTTCTTCACGTCTCTACTTCTCCACGTCTCCCCATGCCCCGATGCGTTACCGCGCCTTGTCCATCACTTCCTTGATCGTGACTTCGGCTCCGCCGCGGCGCTTGCTCTCGTCGGCGGCTTCCATGAAGGCGTAGAGTTCGATCGTCTCCTCCGCGCTGACGGGCACTTTGCCGGTGCGGAAGAAATCGGCGATGGCGTAGAGCAGCACGTCGTAGCTGTCGTATTTGCCGATGGGTGCTTCGCCTTTCTCGCCGATGGCCAGGCCGCCGTAGTTTTTGCGGTCGGCACCATTGGCTTCGCGGAAGATGCCGGTGCGGCCATCGGGCCAGGTGCCGGTGACCATGATCTTGCCATCCTCGGTGGTGCCGCGCTTCACGCTGATGCAGCCGGTGCCCATGACGGTGTAGAGTGCTTCGCAGCCATGCACGCCATACCAGTAGAGATCGGGGTGCGTCTTTTCCAGGCTCGCCGGGCTGTAGGTCTCCGCGCGCTTCACTTTGCCGACGCTGCCTTTGGCGACTGCCTGCGTTTCACCGCTGAAGCGCAGTGACGAGGAGCAGAAGATGGGCACACCGGCTTTCGCGGCTTCGGCGTAGATCTGGATCGCATCGTGCAAGGAGCCGGCGACGGGTTTGTCAATGAACACGGGCTTCTTCGCAGCGAGGCAGGGACGGAGCTGCTCCAGATGCGGGCGGCCGTCGTTGGTCTCGATGAAGACGACGTCCACTTTCGAGACGAGGGCGTCGATGCTGTCCACGATCTCGACGCCGAGCGCCTTCACTTTCTCGGTGTATTCAGGCACGCGCTGCGTGCTGCTGACGATGTCGGGACTGCCCTTCGGATACGCGGCGACAACGGTGATGCCCGCCGTCTGCGGCGGCTTCTTCTTGTTCAGCGTGGTGGTGAAAGCGATGACGTGGGAGGTGTCCAGGCCGATGATGCCGGCGCGCAAAGGTTTGTCTTCGGCACGAACGCTGGCCGCAAAGGCGAGCACGAGGAGGAGGCTGAGAAGGCGGGACATGCACCGATTACGCGGGCGCACGGCGCGGTGTTTCCATCTTACCACAACTGCCACGCCATGAGCTCCGTGTCGGACCTGGCAAACAAGCGGTTCTGCGTGAAGGCGGGATGCGCCCAGGTCCTGCCGATCACCTGGTGGCGAGCCAGCTCCTCCGCGCCATCGGGCGTGAGGCGTGCATAAACCAGTTCGCCGCTCGCATTGAGCAGTGCGATCAGGTCGCGGGCGTGATCAAGCCACACAATGCTCATCTGCGGATTGCGGTCCTTGGGTGTGAGCCGGTTGTGATCCTGCCAGTGGATGCGGCCGGTATTCAAGTCAAAGCACGTGAGGCCCTCCGACTTGTCGAGCATGTAAACGCGGCCGTCTTTCTCCAGCGGTGCGGACATCAGCCCGCACATCTTTTTCTCCTCCTGCCAGAGCAGCTGCGGCGTTGCGTCGGGTCGCAGCGCTTTCGCACCATGCCAGTAACCAGACACCACGAGCACGCCATCGCGATAGATCGGCTGAGCGATGCTGACTCCATACGTGATGTTGTAGGGCCATGTCCACAACGCGGTGCCGGTGCGCGGATCGAAGCTCTGAATGTGCTCCGGCCCCCACTGGATCAACTGCTCCGCTCCGTCATGCACGATCAACTCCGGTGTGCTGTAGCCGGCGGCGTCAGTGCCTGCGCGCCAGCGTTCGACACCGGCAGCCTTGTTCAATGCCACGATGCAGCCGGAGTTCTCCGCGCCGATGTGCAGGATGACGTTGTCGCCGTGCACGAAAGGCGACGCTGCGAAGCCCCACTGCGGCACGCGCGCCTTGAGCTGCTTCACCGTGTCGATCTGCCACAGGACTTTGCCGGTGGCGGCATCGAAGCAGGCGGCCATGCCGGTGGCACCGAGTGCGTAGGCCTTGCCATGGTCGATGGTGACACTCGTTCGCGGGCCTGTGGCGTAGCCGCCCATCTCACCATATTTCACGGGCCACTGCTGCTGCCACAAGGGCTTCCCGGAGGCTGCATCGAAGCACAGCACGCGTTCGATTTCCTCCGGTGATGTCTGCCGGTCCATCAGGTGCACACGTCCATCCGCCACGGTCACGCCGCCGAACCCTTTGCCCGTCCGCTGGTTCCAAAGCAGCTTCGGTTCACGTCCGGCGAAGTCTGCCGGCAATGATTTAGGCTCCCAGAACCCATCGCCCGTCGGTCCGCGCCAGCGCGGCCACTCGGGATCGGGCTGGGCGTGGACCGCCAGCGAACCGAGCAGGAACAGCATCGTGCGCTTGATCATAAATGCAGGCATCGAACGCCCGGATGACTTGTTTGGCAAGAGCCTTGCACAGAAGCACCGGCGCAGCATGAAACATCAGTGCGCTGGGCTCGTTAGCCCACGCGCCATGATCCACCGCACCGCATCGCTGCTCGCCTGTCTCTGTTTTGTCCTGGTCTCCACTGCTGCGGAGAAGCCGAACGTGCTCATCATCGTCGCGGATGATCTCGGCTATCACGACGTGGGCTTCCAAGGCTCGACCGATGTGAAGACACCGAACCTGGACAAGCTGGCGGCGCAGTCGGTGCGCTGCACGAATGGCTATGTGTCGCATCCGTTCTGCAGCCCCACGCGTGCCGGGCTTTTGACGGGGCGGTATCAGCATCGCTTCGGCCACGAGAACAATCCGATCTGGTTGCCAGAAGACACGACGCAAGGTCTGCCCCTGGATCAAATCACGCTGCCGCAGGTGCTGAAGCAGAGCGGCTACACGACGGGGCATGTGGGCAAATGGCACCTGGGCGCGCATCCGCAGTTCCACCCGCAGAAGCGCGGTTTCGATGAGAACTTCAGCCTGCTCGGCGGCGGCCATGTGTATTTCCCGGACGCGAAGACCGGCGGCGCGGAATACAACATTCCGATGGATCGCAATGGCAGCCCGGAATCGCTGCACGGCTACATGACGGATGAGCTGGGCAATGAAGCCTCCTCGTATGTGAAGCGGCACGCGGGCGGCTCGCCGTGGTTCCTCTACTTTGCCTTCAATGCGCCGCACACGCCGCTGCAGGCGCCGCCCGAGTGGATCGAAAAACACGCTGACACGCAGGACATGAACCGCCGCACGTATGCCGCGATGATCGAGGTGCTCGATGTGAATGTGGGCAAGGTGCTCGATCAACTCGATGCGACGAAGCAGCGCGACAACACGCTGATCTTCTTCGTCAGCGACAACGGCGGGCCGTATCTGGCGAAGAAGGGCGGCACGCTCACCGACTTCACGAGCAATGCGCCGCTGCGTGGCTGCAAAGGCGAGGTGTATGATGGCGGCATTCGCGTGCCCTTTCTGATAAGCTGGCCCGCGAAGCTGAAGCCCGGTGTGTATGAGCAGCCGGTGATCTCGCTCGACTTCTTCGCGACGAGCGTGGCGCAGGCCGGTGGCGCGATGCCTTCCGATCGCAAGATGGATGGCGTGAACTTGCTGCCTTTCCTCACTGGCGAAAACAAAGCGGCACCGCACGAGACGTTGTTCTGGCGCAGCCAGGGTCCGGGCGGCAACTACGCGGCACGCATGGGCGACTGGAAGTTCGTGCGCCTCGGCAAGAACGCGCCCGAACTCTATGATCTGAGGAGCGACATCGCCGAATCGAAGAACATCGCCAGCGAGCATGCGGATGTGCTCGCGAAGCTGGAAGCCGCAGTGGCCGCGTGGGACAAGGAAACGATCGCGCCGGTGTTCGCAGGGCCGCAGCAGGGCAAAGCCAAAGCAAATCCGAAGGCGAAGGGCAAAGGCAAGGCCAAGGCGAAGGAGTGATCAGGGGGCTGCCGTGAACTTCGCGCGCTCCTTCCCCTCTTTCACATCCCACAGCCGCACTTCGCCATCGTGGTGTGCGGCGAGCAGTGTCAGCGGCTGGAGCATGAGGGCGATCGCATCTGCGCGCGCGGTGCCGCTGGTGAAAGTTCGCAGGACCTTCTTCGCCGGCACGTCCAGTTCCATCACGAGGCCGTTGCCAATAGCTGCATAGGTGCGCGCACCGAATTGGAGCAATTGCAAGATGGGCTCCCGCGCAGGTCGCATGGTGCTGGCGGTGTCGCTGCTGCCATCGAGCGTCCAGCGCCGCAGATTGCCAGCGGCGTCGCCGGAGATCACGTGCTTGCCATCGGCTTCGAAGGTGATGCTCAGCACGGCCACCTCATGATTCGTGCAGGTCGTGGTGATCTCGCCATTCTTTGTATCAATCAATCGCGCTGCGCGGTCGCGGCTGGCCGAGGCGAGCTGCGTGCCATCCGGTGCGAAGGCCAGCGCGGTGACCCAGTCGGCGTGCGGCTCGATGTTCCACCGGAGCTTCCCTGTTGGCAGATCGAGGAGGCGCACGTGATTGTCCGTGCCGCCCACGGCCAGCATTTTGCCGTCCCGGCTCACCGCCATGCACTGGATTGTGTCGGGCGTCACCAGCAGCCGACGTTTGGACTTCGGCTCCGCCGCATTCATGAGCCATGCTTCACCGGTGCGCCCCGGCGTGCCACCGCCCACGGCCAGCAGGTTTCCCTGCGGCGCATAGGCCAGGGCGAAGATGCGCTCGGGCAGACCTTGAATGCGTCCCGCGAGCTTCAGCGTGGTGCTGTCCCAAAGCAGCACCTCGCCATAGCCGGATGTCATGATGCGCCTGCCATCGCCATTCAAGACCAGCGCCGTCACGGGCAAAGGCCGCGGATACTTGGCGGGTGTGACGATCGGCGAGCGCGGCGGACCGAGTTCCGAGATCAGCTGGCGCTTGTCTTTGCCATCAAACTTCGCGCCCTGAGCGATCCATTGCTGCACCAGCAGGATCTCATCCCTGCTCAGTGGATCGGCCTTCTTCGGCATGCGATCGCTTTCATCCGGTGCGATGAGCAATTGATAAAGCTGGCTGGCATCGGGCCTGCCCGGAGTGAGCGCCGGTTCGCCACTGTCGCCGGCTTTGAGCAGGCTCTCGAAGGTGTCGAGCCGGTAGTTGCCCTTGCTCTTCGCCTCGCGGTGGCATTCCACGCACTTCTCGCTGAGCAGCGGCGCGAGCTGACGAGAAAAGGAGATGTCTGCTGCGCCGGCGCCGCAGCTGAGAAGCAAAAGGACACCGATGAGCCGGAACAAGGTCATGAGATCAAAGAGGCGCGGGCATTTGTCCTTCACAGCACGCGACGCAGCAGATCGGGCAGCTCGCTCGTGCTGGCGACGGTGTGCGTGGCGGCGGTTTGAGGTTCGTGGTGGGTGAGCACGCGGATGGTGCGCGGCACGCCCGCATTGGCGGCCATTTGAATGTCACGATCGTGATCACCGATCAGCCAGGATGCAGCCAGATCGATTTCCAGTCCCGCCGCTGCGTGCTCAATCATGAGCGGGCTGGGTTTGCGGCAGTCACAGGTGCCGGCAAGATGCGTGCAAGCTTCAATGGCGTCGAAGGCGATGCCCTGCGCCGCCAGTTCGCTCTGCATCCGCTGGTGAATGTCATCCAGAGCCGCCTGGGTCATCACGCCTTTGCCAACGCCTTGCTGGCTGGTGACGAGCACCAGCGCATAACCCCGCTCCCGGGCAATCTTCATGGCTTCGAAGATGCCATCGGCGAACCGAAAGCCCCGCCAGTCCAGCACATACCCGTCACCGGGCGACACATTGACGACGCCGTCGCGATCAAGGAAGAGGGCTTTTCGGAGCATGAGAAGATGGAGGTGTTTCTTAGCCGTGAAGGGTGGACTCTGCCAGTGGTCTGAGGCCTCAGCGGAGTGACGGGCACGTCTCATCTCTTGCCAAGGGGGCGGCGCGTGCTATCAGCTTTGCCCGTCTGCGCCTTTGGGTGTGGGCCTCGAATGTGAACTTCACCCTTGGAGGCTGCGCGAATGAGCGACATTTTAAACAAGACGGTAGTTTTGGTGCTGAACAGGCACTGGCAGGCGATCGACGTCAAAACCCCAGCGGAAACCTTTTCCATGCTGGCCACCGGTGCGGCGACGGCTCTGGACATGCATGGCACGGAGAACCTGCAGCCCGTGACCTGGGATGAGTGGCTGAAGCTGCCGGTGCGCGAAGGCGACAATTCGATCGGCACCGTTCGCGGCGCCATCCGGGTGCCCACCGTGATCGTGCTGGCGCGATTCGACAAGGTGCCGAAGTGCCGCCCCAAGTTCTGCGCCCGGGCGATCTGGGAGCGCGACGGCGGAGTCTGTCAATACACTGGCCGCAAATTGAAGCCCGCCGAAGGGAACATCGACCACGTGGTGCCACGCTCGCGCGGCGGCAAGACCAACTGGGAAAACTGCGTGCTGGCGGACAAACGGATCAACAGCCGCAAAGGCAACCGCCTGCCCGAAGAGATCGGCCTGCAATTGCTGCGTCCGCCGCGCGCACCGCGAGAGGTGCCTGCCACGGCTCTGATTCGAAACCACCATCGCGTCCGTGAGTGGGAGGTGTTCATCGGAGAACAAGGGCACGGGCAGGTGGAGTTTCTTTAATCGCGGAATCCGCTTAACCAACACTTCCGGCTTCACTTGCCGGCATTCCTCTTTGATACTCCGCGCATGTTACGCCGCATCCTCGTCGTCGAAGACGAACCCTCCATTGCTGAAACGATCCTATACGCTTTGCGCACTGAGCACTTTGATGCGCACCATCGCGAAACGGGCGTGGAGGCGGTGGACCTGCTGGCGAAGGAACCGTTCGATTGCGTCATCCTGGACGTGGGCCTGCCGGACATCAGCGGCTTTGATGTCTGCCGCCGTGTGCGGGAGCACTCGCAGGTGCCGGTGATTTTTCTCACCGCGCGCGATGGCGAGATCGATCGTGTGTTGGGACTGGAACTCGGGGGCGATGACTATGTGCCCAAGCCGTTCAGTCCGCGTGAGCTGGTGGCGCGCGTGAGGGCGATTCTGCGCCGCGCGAACGGTGGCAATGGAGGCGATGCCGCGCCCACGGTCGCGGTTGCGGAGTCCAAGCCACAAGCGCTGACTCACGACGAACGGCGCAAGGTCATTCATTGCCACGGCCTGCCGCTGGATTTGTCCCGGAATGAGTATGCTCTGTTGCTGACCTTGCTGCGGCACCCTGGGCGCGTGTTCAGCCGGGATGAATTGCTCGAACTGGCGTGGCCCGATCCGGGCGCGGTCACAGACCGAACAGTGGATGCACATGTGAAGAGCGTCCGCGCCAAGATACGCGAGGTGGCTGCCGGCTATGATCCGATCGAGACCCGACGCGGACTCGGCTACGCTCTGCGTGAGGACGCTCTGGCATGAGGACGACGCAACTGGCCCTGCTGTCGGTGGTGATCATCGTGGCCTTCGGCTTCGGCCTGCTCGCCGACACCCTGATGCGGGATATCGAGCATGAGAACTTTCAAGCCACGGAGGAGGCGCTGGTGGACATGGCGAACGTGCTGGCGGCTGTGGTTGAAACCAGCAGCATCAAAGATCACAAGATCGATCCGGCGTTGCTCAAAGAGGCCTTCCCGCGTGCGTTGGACCGCAAGATCGACGCGGGCATTTTCGATCTGCACAAAACCGCGGTGAACACCCACGTGTATGTCACGGATGATAGGCGGCGCGTGCTGTTTGATTCGGATGGCGGAAAGCTGGAGGGCCAGACGCTGGACTACATCGACGTGTCCCGCACGCTGGCCGGACAGTATGGCGCGCGCAGCACTCGCACGAACCGGAATGATTCCAGCACGAGCGTATTGCACATCGCCGCACCGATCCGGGAGGAGGGCAAGATCGTGGGTGTGCTGACGGTGCGGAAGCCGAAGCTGGATCAGTGGTTCTTTGTGCAACAGCGCCGCACCAAGGTGCAGATATCGACCGTGCTTATCGGCACGGGCATCGCCCTGTTCGTAGGGGCTGTGATCTTCTGGGTGCTGCGGCCGCTGCGCGAACTCACCGCGTATGTTCAGGCCATTCAGCGGGGCGAACGTGCACCCGCGCCGGTGCTGCAGGCCAGCAGCGATGTGCGTGATCTGGCGATGGCAGTCGAGGACATGCGCGATGAACTGGAGGGGCGTGACTATGCGGCGACGTTCGTGCAAACGCTCACGCACGAACTGAAGAGTCCGATCGCGGCGATTCGTGCCACGGCTGAACTGCTGGCTGAGAACAACATGGACGCGGAGCAACGCAGGCGCTTTTCGCAATCGCTGCGGGCGGAGACGGAGCGGACCGAGCACCTGATCCGCCAGCTGCTGCGTCTCGCGGAAGTGGAGAGGCAGAAGGCGCTGCAGGTGCGGGCGGGTGCGGACCTCGCCTGCATCGCGCAGCAGGCGATGCACGAACTCGAAAGCATGGCCGCTGCCAAACAAGTGCGAGTGACTGCCGCAATGCCCGAGGCGGGCCAGGCGGTGATTCAAGGGGACGAAGCTTTGCTACGCCGGGCGGTGATGAATCTGATCGAAAACGCGATCGACTTTTCACCTGCTGGTGGAGAGATTTCGGTCGAGGTGACGAACAACGACAATCACCACGTGCTCACCATTCGCGATCACGGGCCCGGCATTCCCGAGTATGCACTGCCGCGGCTGTTTGAGCGATTCTACTCTCTGAAGCACAAGGAGACCGGGCGCAAAGGATCGGGGCTCGGCTTGTGCTTTGCCAAGGAGGCAGTGGAACTGCACGCGGGCAGCATCTCACTAACGAACTGCGATGGCGGAGGTGCGATTGCCCGCATCGAGCTGCCTTCGTCAGTTGCGTGATGGTTGGCAGGAAAGGTTGTGCGCGTGGCATCGTTCCCGCAGTTCCATGCGCGCTCTTCTCCTGATCCTCTCGTCGTGTTCGCTGCTCTGCGCTGCGGACCGGCCGAATGTGCTGTTCATCGCTTCGGATGATATGCGTCCCCAGCTCGGCTGCTACGGCATCTCCTACATGCATTCACCGAACATCGACCGCCTGGCGGCACGTGGCGTGGTGTTCGAGCGCAGTTACGTGCAGCAGGCGCTCTGTTCGCCATCGCGTATTTCGATGCTGAGCGGACGCTATCCGCAAACCACGCACATTTTTGAAATCGGCCGTCCGCTGCGCGCCACGATGCCGGACATCACAACGATGCCCCAGCATTTCAAGAACAACGGCTATCACTGCCGGAGCCTGGGAAAGGTTTATCACGTGGGCATCGATGACGATGCGTCGTGGACGGTGCCAGCGTGGCATAGCTCGAAGCCGCGCAATGGTCCCGCGGCGACGGCGGCCATGGCGGCCCGCCGGAAAGAGTATGCTGATCGCGGTGAGACGCCGCCGGCGAAGGGGAAGGGGGCGATCAACTACGCTGTGCCGCCGTTTGATGCTGTGGACTGTGACGATGATGATTTGCTGGACGGTGATTGTGCGGCCAACGCGATCGACCAACTCCGCGAGCATGCGAAGACGCCGGAGCGGCCATTTTTCCTGGCGGTGGGCTTCGCCAATCCACACGTGCCGTGGGTGTCGCCGAAGAAGTATTGGGATCTCTACGATCCGGCAAAGCTGCCCATGGCGGAGAACAAATTTGTGCCGAAGGACGCTCCCGCGTTCGCGGCCACGTCGGGCATGGATTTTCGCTGGTATGCAGGCGTTCCGGAAGGCGAGCTGCCGGAGGCATTCGCGCGTCAGTGTCTCCACGGTTACGCGGCGGCGATCAGCTATGTCGATGCGCAAGTTGGCAGGCTGCTCGATACGCTGGAACAGACGGGCCTGGCGAAGAACACCATCGTCGTCTTCTGGAGCGATCACGGCTACTACATGGGCGAGCACACGTGGTGGGGTGCGAAGCACAACAACTACGAGGGTGCGACACGCAACAGCTTCATCATCGCCACTCCTGGGATGAAGACGGCGGGCCAGAAATCGCAGTCGATTGTGCAGGCGGTTGATATTGCGCCTACGCTGACGGAGCTGTGCGGCCTGCCTGTGCATACGGAGTTTCAAGGCACGAGTCTGGTGCCGGTATTGAATGATCCGTCAGCCAGTGTGAACAGCGCGGCGTTTAGCTGGTATCCAAAAGAAGGCTGGCTGGGCGTGGCGGTGCGCACGGACAAATGGCGCTACGTGGAGTGGACGAAGCCCGGCCAGCCGAAGCAGGTGGAGCTTTACAACATGGTGCATGACCCGCAGAACGATCTGAACGTGGCGGCAAAGCCTGAGCACGCGAGGGTGATCGAGTCGCTGAGCAAGCAGTTGCGCTCGAGGTTTCCCGAGCAGCCGTTCGTGGATCCAGGTCCTGCCCCGAAGAAGGCGGGCGGCCGCAAGCGTGCGCCGTGATCGGTGCCGGAGCGATCAGAGTTTCACTTGCTTGGCATCGCCCCAGAGTTCTTCGAGTGCGTAGAACTCACGCTTCTCCTTTTGGAAGATGTGCACCATCACATCGGAGTAATCGAGCACCAGCCACTGGCTTTCGAAATTGCGGTCAGCCCAGCGCGGCATCTGGCCGTGGTCCTGATGCATGCGCTCGTCGATTTCGTTCTGAACGGCGCGCAGATGTGGTGGCGAGGAAGCTGTGCAGATCACGAAGTAGTCGGTGATCGTGCAGATGCCGCGAACATCGAGGATGACGATGTCCTCCGCCTTTTTGTCATCGGCATATCTGGCGCAGAGCCGTGCTGTTTCTTCTCCGGTCATTTTGTGGGGCGCCGAGGATGCCAGAGATCAAGGATAGAGCAAATACTTCTGCCGGGAGGACCGGAAGCCCTGGGCATAACCCTGCCAGCTGGCGATGATGCTGGTCGCTGCGGTTCCACGGCGCAGACCCCGATACAGTGAGTCGCTGCCGTAAACCTTGTTGAACAGGTTGAGCTGGTCTCCGTGCATGTTACCGAGCACGCGTCCGCCGCTGAGTTTGTCCAGCTGCGCCAGCATCAACACATCCAGCCCTGTGAGATCTGCGTTGGCGCGTGGATTGATGCTGATGCTCACACCACCGAACCCGCCGCGCTGGTAGGGTGCAAAGCTGACACCCGGTGCATTGAGCCGCGAGCAGTAGGCATACATCGCCTGTGGATTGACGCCGACTGCGGCTGCTACACTGAATGGATTGCCGGTGCCGATGCCGACATCGGCACACGATGCCCCGCCGAGGATGCCGGTGGCCACGTAATAGGCCGGAGAGGTGGCGTGCGGGATGTTCGGTGAAGTGGCATGCCACGCCAGGCCGGTGTCCTGCCAGACCATGTTGCGGTTCCAGCCTTGCATCTTGATCACTGTAAGCCGCGGAGATCGGGAGATGAGGCCCTGGCCGCTCATCATCATCGCCAGTTCGCCCACTGTCATGCCGTGCACGTAGGGGACATTGATTTGACTGACAAAGGATTTCCAGCCGGAGGACACTGGCGGTCCTTCCACGCGCCAGCCGCCCAAAGGATTGGGCCGGTCCAAGACGACAAAGAGCTTCCCGTTTTCCGCCGCAGCTTCCATGCTTACGGCCATGGTGCTTACGTAGGTATAGCTGCGGCAGCCAATGTCCTGCACGTCAAAGACGAGCACATCGACATTGTTCAGCATCCATGGCTGCGGCTTCCGGTAGTCCCCGTGCAATGAGTAAGCAATGATTCCGGTGACTGGATCACGGCGATCCCTCACTTTGACGCCGGCACTTTCATTGCCGAACAGCCCGTGCTCGGGAGCGAAGAGCGTGGTGAGGTTGGCGCCGAGGGCGCGCTTGAACAGCACCCGGGTGCGCTCGCCGCTGGACGTGTAGCTCGTGTGGTTGGTGATGAGGCCGACGCGTTTGCCGCGCAAGATGTCAAAGTTGTGCGCAGCCAGCACGTCCACGCCCAGCATCAGCCTGCCAGCGTATGGCTGGGCGGTCTGCACGACCTGCGGTGCGGGCGCGACACAGCCGCTGATGAAAGCCAAAACAAGCAATGACGTCAGGCACGTAAGAGAGCGGGGGAGACGCATGGTCTCCTGTGCCACGTTCCTGGCCCATTTCAACCACGCTGCGACCTGCCGCGCGGGATTCGTTTGGGCTCGCCAGCCTCTGCCCGATCAATAGTATGCCTTCTTGAGCATCTCCATCTTCATGCGACCGAGGCGCTCCTTCAGGCCCTGGATGTCGATCGTCGCCCGGGTGAGGATGTCCGCCTTTTCTGGATGCTGGGCGCTCATGGCTTCTGCCTGCTGCTCCAGCTTGTTAAGCGCCATGCGCATGTCGGTGATCTTGCGCGAATCAGCTTCTGTCTGCCGGCTCTCATCGATAGTCGTTTGGATCTTGTCGCACTCGCGGCTGAGGTAGGAGACGGATTCTGGAATGGAATCAGCTCCGCCGACCAGACCTCCTGTAGTGTCGAGCTGCGGCTTGCGCGGCAGCCTGTTCGACGGACGCAGCGGCACTACGGACTGAGGTTCCGCCGGCAGGCCTCCTTCGGTCGGATCGATCAAGGTGGGCGTGATGAAGAGCATGAGATTCTTGTGATTCTTCTCGCGCGATTTGCTGGAGAACAAAGACTTCAGGATGGGCACCCGTGAGAGTGTAGGAACACCGCTCTGGGTGGTTTTTTCTTTGGCTTCGTCCAAGCCGCCCACGGCGACTGTGTAACCTTCGTTCACTACGACTGGCGCATTATAGACGCGTGATGTGGCGATCGGGTAGGGATTGCCCGAAATGAGCTGGGAGCCGATGATGGAAGAAACGGTGATCTTCACGTTCAGCAGCACTTTGTCTGCGTCCATCTTCTTCGGCAGGATGTTCAACACGGTGCCGATCGGTAGATAGGTGATGGAGGAGGAAGTCGCTGCACCCCCGCCGCTGGAGATGGCGGATGTGCCGTCCAGCACCGGCTGGTTAACAACGCTGCGGATGACAACTTCGCGGTTGTTCAGCGTGACCATGCGCGGGTAGGAGACGGTGTTTGTCTCCTGGTCGTTGAGCATCGCGCGTAGCTTGATGTTGAGATCCTGAGCTGTGAGCAACGCAGAATTCGGCCAGGCGATGCCTTTGGCGATGTTGCCCAGGTCGAATGGGTTGGTGAACAGGCGGTTTCCGTCCACGCGGAAGCCACCATCGGTGTTTGGGACGTTGGTAAAGCCAACGGTCGGCTGTTGATACGTGGATGTCTTGCCGGTGACGGGATCAGTTACCGAAACGTCTTTGTATTCAAGGCTGTCGAATTGGCGGAAGGTGCCCTTCTGGCCAAGGGTGCCGCTCCAGTCGATGCCGAATTCCTTGGTTGGGTCTTTGCTCGTCTCGATGAATTTGACTTCGATGGCGATCAGCGGCTGAGGCTTGTCGGCAGCTTCCAGATAGCCTGCCACCCAGAGGTGCTGGAGCCGCGTGGCCACGACGTAGAGTGTGTTCGAATCGGACTTCCAAATCACCTTCGGCTGATGCATGGCCGAAAGCTGGTTGGAGTTGGTCATCGCGATCGCTTTGCTGGGATCAGCACCGCCAGCGGCTCCCACGAGAGCAGGTGCTGCGCCTGTGCCCCCCTCCTGAATGGGAGGAAGATCGAGAATGGCGCGGATGTCATTGATCAGTTCGCTGGGGAGGACTTTGAAGGTTTCCTTTGCGCCCTGTAGATCAACCGACGCGCTCTGGATTGTTCCGCCGCCGCCAGCACCGCCGCCACCAGGCCCGCCGCCCACCGTGTTCTCCACATGCTCCATGGCATTGTATCGGATCGCGTAGCTTCTGCCGATCAACTCACGATCATCCGCCGGGCGGATATACCAGTTCCCGTTTTCATCAGGGATGAGGCTCAGGCCGTTGGACTTGCACAGCGTCTCCAGCACGCTGAACGGGCTGGCGTGGATGGAGAAGGTGATGGACTTGCTGGCTTCCGGAGTTTCTTCCGGCAGAGAGATGAAGGAAAGATGCGCATCCGTGGCCAGGAAGCGCAGCACATCACCCAGATTTGACTTGGAGAAGTCATACTGCTGGGCGGGGGCGTTGCGCATCTCCCGAGCCTTCGCTTCGAACTGGGGAGGCAACTGATGCGCTCCGAGGCTTGGATCGTCGATGCCGAAGCTCTGTGAACGGGCCGAGAACGGGGCACCGGCGATGCTGGAGAGAATCGCGAGAAGGAGTGGGAAGCGGCGAGGGTGCATAGCTTATAATTTCCATAGTTTATGGAAATTAGAAATAATGACAACTGTTTTTGTCGGCGAGAGTGAACTTTTTTGTAAACTGGCACATTTCAGCCCTTCTATAAAACACCTTTCATATTTATTATATTTTCCATATTTACAATTTGGTGTTCCGTGAAATAATACCCCGTTACTCGGACCTCGCCGGTCACGGATCTCATGCCACCCATCGCCACCACTCCTTGCATCTCGCGGCGCGCGCATCGTGCGACGAGGCATTCCTGTGTTCGAAGGGCGCCGCTGGGTCACACCCTGTTGGAAATCATGATGACCGTCGCCGCGATCGGCGCCCTCGCTGCCATCGCGATCCACACGATCGGCACCTCAGCGATTCCGGGAGCGCGTGATCAGAAGCTGCGCACTGACGTGGCAAAGCTCAATCAGGCTGTCTCCATTTACATCGCAGACGGCGGTTCGCTCGACGCACTTAGCAGCGAACAAGCCGTCATGGATCGGATGAAACGGGTTCGCGCTACGTCCGAACAGAAGACCAATGCAGGCGTAAGCACCGGACGCCTCCTGGATGTCAGGCTCAGCGCGAAACAGGGCACAGGCAGCTTCGCCACCGGTCAGAAATATCGCGCGAAGTGGAACCAGACACTGAAGCGATTCGAACTCGTCTCGACCGGGACGGGCGTGGACGAGTTCTATCTCGATGAAGCGCTGACTACCGCGACCTATCCCCTGGACTCGCGAACCCAGAGCCGGGAGAAGTTTAACAGCGGTGATGGCTGGATTTGGGGCAGCACAGCACCGGACACAACTGTTGCTTATGTCAGCCCCACTACGAGTTCGCCTGGTAGTCAGTCGAATGATTTCAATCCTACTCTCTCTGTTCCATCGGGGAGCGGGAGCGGATCAGGCAGTGGCTCGGGCAGCGGCTCGGGCTCCGGTGTGGGGGCTGGAGCCGGACCTGGCACGGGCACAGGCACAGCAGGCCCTACTGTCACACCGTTGCCGTCGCCCGTCATTTCTCCGGTTGGCGGCACCTTTGCATATGCCAGCTTTCCTTCATCGGTGACCATCGATAATGGTGGCGCGCCTGGCGGGTCTTCCACGCTCATGTATCGTGTAAACACTGGCAGCTGGCAGGCCTACAGCGGGGCGATTTCAATCGCGTCGGGTGATCGAGTGGAGGCGCAGAGCATCGCCACCAACGCTGCCTACAGCGACAGCCCGACCAACGGACAAGAGTATTATCGTCTCGTCTCTGGGTTCGCAGGAAACGGGTCCGGCACATGGAACAATGTCGCTGGTGAGTCGGGCTTGGTTTACAATATCACGCCGGGCGACCCGTCGGCCACGCTATCGCATGGCAGCACCACATTGACAGGCACCGACATTGACGCCGGGGTGCCGAACACGCTGACCTACACGAAGAACGATTTCAGCGGCATCCAGGCGAATGTGCCATTCAAGCTGGGCGAACTGAACATGCTGAATGGGAACACCTATCCCACCGCCGCAGGAGATAGCGAAGCCACTGGCGTGACACTCAGCGTCAACCTGACGTTCTCGAGTCCATCGCTCAGCCGGACGTTCGACATCCGCTTCAATCTTATCAACACCGACAACGATCCCGCCGATCGCCTCGGCAGCGCTGACATCGTGGAACTTGCCACTCCCGCACCACTGTCCGTGACGCTCGATGGCGTCACTTACACGTTGCAGTTGCAGTGGGTGACGCTCGATCCGGGCGCGGGCGTCGTGCAGGGCAATCAGTTCCTCATTTTCGAACTCGCAAATGCCCGAGCGGAACTCAGAGCGACCTTTGTTTCCAACCACTGACGTCAAAGACCCACCACGCATCCCATGGAAGACATTCATGAGCGCAGTCAGCTAGGCTACCGGATACTTCACTTGTCGAAGGATCCCGGAGTCAGCGACTTCTACATCACGCCTTGGGAACAGCTGACCTACAAGCGAAACGGAAAGCTCTATTTCGATTCGTTTGTTTACCAGCCAGAGCGGCCCATCGAGGTCGCACCAGGTTGCATCGACTACGCCATCTCGCTTGGCAATCGCCGGTATCGCGTCAATCGCATGATCACCCGGGGCCGTCCGCGCTGGACCATGCGCTTGCTGCCTGAAACGATTCCTGACGTGGCCAAGATCATGGTGCCACCACCAGCGATCAAAGCATTCCTGGAGGCCAAGAACGGTCTGTTCCTGGTGTGCGGCGCCACTGGTTCGGGCAAATCGACAACTATTGCATCATTGATTCTGGAGCGCGCCAAGCGCCGCCAGGAGCACGTCGTGACCTTCGAAGACCCGATCGAATTCCTGTATCCACAGGGCCTGCCGTCTCTGATGTCGCAACGTGAAATGGGCACAGACGAACATGAGTTCGGCAGCGCGCTCCGAGCCGCCCTCCGCCAGGCACCGGATGTTATTCTGGTGGGCGAAATTCGCGATGGCGAAACAGCGGAGATCGCCCTCCAGGCGGCGGAAACTGGCCACGTGGTGGTCGCCACTCTGCACACGTCATCGGCCGCGCAAACAGTTCAGCGTTACCTGAAACTCATTCCCAGCGATCGGCTGGAGAATGCGATGCTTTCGTTCGCCGATTCCTTTCGCGCCATTTTGTGCCAGCGCCTGCTGCTGGACGACACCAAGGGCAAGCGGTTCCCCATTCATGAACTGCTCCTGCCGTATGATTCCGTCTGCGGGATGATTCGGCGCGGCGAATTCAAGAATCTCGAGCACGAGCTGGAGGCGGGCTTTACCCGCGGCATGCAGAGCTTCGAACGCTGCCTGAACATGCGCATGGCGGATGGCTGGAAGCCCTCCCGTGCGAAGGCCACTGGCTTCACCGAACACGAAGTTTACGATTACCTCTCCAAAGAACAACTAACCGCCATCTACGATGCTCGATGATCTGAAAGCCGTATTGTCATTTGCCGCCTTCCGACCAGATGCGGATGATCCCGATCTTTCCTGGAACAAGCGCTTTGAGGGAAGACGATCCTTGTTGCTGAATGTGAGCCGGTCCCACGTGAGCTGGCGCTCGTTCAACCGCCGGGGCAAGTTCGACCAGAGCGGTATGCACGAAGGCGATCTGGCCGACGTCGCTGCGCAGCGTGGCGAAGAGTGGCGCAATCTAACCGAAGGGGGCTGGTGCTCCGTGTCGATCAACAGCCGCTTCATCATCAGTCTCGAAAACGGCCTGATGCGTGCGGACAACATCAATCATCTGCTGCGCACCAATCCGCGCAGCGTGTTGGGACCGAAGTATGACCGGGGCAAACGCTACGTGATCTATCATCACACCGACACCACAGCTTCGATGCTGCTGGCCATCGAAGACTCCATGGTGAAGGTCACTGAAGACGTGTTGCGCGGCATCGGTCTGAAGCCTGGCCGCATCAGCTGCGGCCTCTTTGCCATGATCGAATATGCCTTGCGCGGCATCGCCGAGAGCAGCCGCGGGCAGCCGCCTGGCAGCTACCTTCTCATCACCTCCTCCGAAGGATCAGTGGCTGCTCTCGCCCAACAGGATGGCCAGTGGCGTGATCTGCGGTGCCGAAGCGGCCTTGGCATGGATGGTGTGGACACCGCCTTGCAAATCATTAGTCCGCTCGTCGCAAAGGCGCCCCCAGGAACGCCGGTCTTCTTCATGAGCGACGGTCAGGACAACAGCTATCGCAAAGAGCTGATGGAACAGCTCGAACGTGTGGGTGCCACGGATCTGACGCAGGATGACCTGTTGTGGAAGATCGTCGGCCACCACTAAGCCATAACTGAAATCACCAATCTGAAATCACCATGAACGACTTCATCTGCCACGACTTCAAAACCCCGCGCACGGACATGTCCCGGCGGCTGCCCAGTTCCATGCGTATCGTGCCGCTGCTCTTTTACGTGGCGCTCGGGTTCTCGGTCTTCACCGGAGTGACCGACTATCAGAGCTACAAAAGAGCCGAACGCGAACGCGAGGAAT
>WBZU01001084.1_pt1 | contig 21377 bp, 21 predicted proteins | sample 5204311 | NCBI WGS metagenome assembly WBZU01 (sample SAMN12344359, study PRJNA552823) | activated sludge metagenome | biome: Activated sludge suspended growth; feature: Nitrification reactor; material: Wastewater; isolation source: activated sludge from nitrification reactor of wastewater... | reverse complement strand
ATCGCGTTGCTGGGCCCCTCTGGTTGCGGCAAGACGACCTTGCTGAGAATCCTGGCTGGATTAGAACGGCCAGATCGGGGACGGATTTTTCTGCACGGGACTGAGGTCACTGATCAACGGATCACGGAACGGCAGGTCGGGTTTGTCTTTCAGCATTATGCACTGTTTCGGCACATGACCGTGGCGGACAATGTGGCGTTTGGACTCACGGTCAAGCCTCGCGCTCAACGACCATCCGCATCGCGGATTCAGGAGAAAGTCCGTGAATTGCTCACACTGGTCCAACTGCAGGCCATGGCTGATCGGTATCCCAGTCAACTCTCAGGCGGCCAGCGACAACGTGTCGCCTTGGCGCGCGCCTTGGCCGTAGAGCCAAAACTTCTGCTGTTGGATGAGCCGTTCGGCGCGTTGGATGCCAAGGTGAGGAAAGAACTGCGTCGCTGGCTCCGTCGGCTCCATGACGAGCTGCATATCACGGGTATTCTCGTCACGCATGATCAGGAGGAGGCATTAGAGGTCGCCGATCGCGTCGTGGTCATGCATCAGGGGAATGTCGAACAGATCGGCACACCGGATGAAGTGTATGAGAATCCAGCGACACCGTTCGTGTATCAATTCCTTGGCGATGTGAATGTGTTTCATGGACGTCTGTCGCATGGACGGTTTGTGGAGGGAGCGGACGGCATCGCGCGCGCTTCAGGCGATGATCTGCCGAACGAACAGGAAGTGACGTTTGTGCGTCCGCATGATCTAGAACTAAGTCCAAGCCGGACCATGCCGGAACAGCTGGAAGCCATGGTGCAGTTTGTCAACGCGGCGGGCGCAAGAGTTCATCTGGAATTGGAGTCGAAAGAGTCCCCCGGCCTGATCGCTGTGGAGCTGACGAAGGAGCGCTATCGAGAGTTGAAGCTTCAACCGGGTGATGTGGTGTTTGTGCATCCGAAACAACTGCACGTATTCAAAATGCCGGTTACCGGTCAGTGATATGGTGTTGAGCTGAGTCGGCTCGATTGCCGGTGGAGTCGTTGGCCTATAGCTAAGTCTATAATCAGTGATAGCCTTTAACGTCGGAGGATGTGGAAAATTAGCAGTAGTCCAATGCATGGAGCCCAAATCCAAGCGACTTCACTGGCGAGGATGCGCAACGCATCCAGACTGAAAAATTGGCCAATGCCGATTGGGGATACGACGACCGGTCGAAATGGAAAGAAATAGCGAGTGGGATCAAATGGGGAGAAGAAGGCGATACCAAGGCCTCCGTCTGTCATTGCGTCGAGAACGCCATGGGATGCTGTGCAGAGGAAGAGATACAATCCTATTCCTGCCTTTACTGCTCGTGACTCCTGCTGAAAGACGAGAGCAACAAGCATGGCGCTGAGCAGTCCGGCGAAGAAGAGGGAATGGGTCATGCCGCGGTGGCCCCAGAGGTCACCGTACTGAATGCCGAAGGCAAATCCGATCACATCGAGATCCGGTACAATGGAACAGACTGCACCGGTCAGGAGGACCGGCCACCTCATCGCACGATGCACGGTGATCTTACCGAGTGTGAGTGCCACGAAGGCATGAGAAAATGCAGAGGCCATGAAGCCGTCCGGTGCTCACTGCATGAACGTCAGCGTCCGTCCTGAAAACTCATCTGTCGCCAGGCCTCATACACAATTACCGCGACCGCGTTCGAGAGATTGAGACTGCGACTCTCCGGGCGCATCGGGAGACGAATGCGTCGCTCTGCTGAGAAGGCTTCCAGTAAGTCGGTTGGGAGTCCACGGGTTTCTGGACCGAACAGAAATGCATCATCCGGTGCATAGGTGATACGATCGTACCGCTGAGTGTTCCTCGTCGAGACCGCAAAGAGGCGGCGATTGTTGAATCGTTCGGCACACTCGGCCCAATGCTCATAGACGCTGAGAGTGGCAAACTCGTGATAGTCCAACCCCGCCCGTAGCAACTGTTTATCTTCGAGGGAAAATCCCAAGGGTTTCACCAGGTGCAGTCGTACGCGACTGTTGGCGCAGAGGCGGATGATATTGCCGGTGTTCGGAGGAATCTCGGGTTGATAGAGAATGACGTCGAACATCTAAGGGGCAGTGTAGCACGGCCGCTATCTGCGGCACGACGATCCTGAGGTGGGTCGCCACGGCATAGCTTAGGTTACGGGGTTGGGAGAATTGTACCCGTGAGGATTGAGGCTCTGCCACTTCCACGTATCGATGCACATGTCGGCGAGGCTTCGGTTCGCTTGCCAGCCGAGTAGGGCCGCTGCTTTGCTAGGGTCGGCGTAACAAGCTGCGACGTCGCCTGGTCGACGAGGCGCGATCTTGTATGTCACCGGTTTGCCGCTGGCCTGTTCGAATGCCCGCACAATCTCCAGTACGCTGTACCCGGTCCCGGTTCCCAGATTGACCGTGAGGCATTCCGTCTGGTGCGTTGCACGCCCAAGCGCTTCCAGTGCCTTAAGGTGCCCGATGGCGAGGTCCACGACGTGGATGTAGTCACGTACGCCGGTCCCGTCCGGCGTGGGATAGTCCTCACCGAACACGTTGAGGTGCGGACGGCGGCCAACCGCCACTTGGGCCACGAACGGCATCAAGTTATTCGGCGTGCCCTGCGGATCTTCTCCGATCAATCCACTCTCGTGCGCACCGACCGGATTGAAGTATCGGAGAATCCCGATACGCCATGAGGTGTCGCCGCGCTGCACATCACGGAGGATGTGCTCAACCGTGAGTTTCGTTTGCCCGTAGGGATTGGTTGCCGAAAGCGGATGGTCTTCCGTCAACGGCAGCCGTTGCGGGTCGCCGTACACCGTAGCGGAGGAGCTGAACACCAGCGTCTTGACGCCACAGAGGCCCATCGCTTCCAACAGACGCAGAGATCCGACGACATTATTGTCGTAGTAGGCTAGTGGTTGTTGCACGGACTCGCCAACGGCTTTGAGTCCGGCAAAATGAATCACCGCTTGTGCGCCACTTTCCCGCAGTGCTGTCACCAGTGCTTCATGGTCTCGGATGTCCCCACGGATGATGCGGAGCTGTTTTCCTGTGATTCGTTGGACACGTTCGAGTGATTCTGGATGGCTGTTGCAAAAATTATCGAAGACGGTCAAGTCATGTCCCGCCTGAAGCAGCTCGATACAGGTGTGAGAGCCAATATATCCCGCACCGCCTGTCACTAAAATCACGGCGTATCTCCAGTAGAATGATTGGCGAGGATTCGGCTTGGGCTAGACTAACGAGATCCTGAATGGCGGTCAAGGAATGGATTGAAACGACGGTGCGACTTCTGAGGGGCGGTATGATGGAAGCCCAGGCGGATATATTTGCTCTGCTTCTTGGTATAGTGTGTGCCACAAGCTGAGGAGTATACAACGAAACAATGACCGTAATACCTGCTAGGCGGGATATCGGGCGGCGACAGCAACCCTTTGCTGGAGTTGTTCGGGTGGTGAGCCTGCTCGTGCTTGTTGTGGTAGCCGCTCCCTGTGCTTTCGCAGATGATGGGCGGAGGGTTTCGGTTGAACAGCTAGTTGAACAGGCCAAATCGGCCTGGGACAGTGGGGCAGTGACCTCGGCGCTTGAATTGCTCGAACAAGGGGTCCCTGCCCATCCACATACGCCTGCTCTTCATAAGTTGCGTGGGGATATTCTTTCGACGTTTCGCGATCCAAAGGAAGCCGTTCACGCCTACGATCAAGCTCTTGCTACAGACCCTGCTGCGCTGGATGTCCGTTGGGCGAAATGGGCAGTGCTGGTTCGGTGGGGACAAGAAGCTGAGGCGATTACCGAGCTTCGCTCCATCGTACGGATTGATGCTAAGAACCCACTGGCCCATTGGCGGTTGGCGCAGGAGCTTCGGAAGCTCGATCGCTTGGAGGAATCGTTGGAGTCGTATAAGCGGGCGGTGGAACTAAAGCCAGAGTTCCTCGGCTGGCGACTCGCTTTGGCTCGTGCCCGTTTCGATGTGCTGGATTATCAAGCCGCCGATGCGGAGCTTCAGTATGTGCTGCAGCATGTTCCGTCCGGGTCTCCGCTTGAGCTCCCGGCCAAGAACCAACTTGCGCAACTCTATGAGTCGATGGACCGAGGACGGCGGTTCACGCCGGTCCTGACGCCGACCGCTACCGCCACGCAGCTGAAAGAATGGTCCGCCCTTCGTTCGGAAGCCTGGAAGCTATTTGAGGCAGGTCGCTTTCAGGAGGCTGAGCCAGTCTATCGCAAATTGTTGGCACTCAACCCCGGCGATCCCATTGCCACGCACCAGTTGGGGCTGACGCTCATGCAGCTCGGTCGGTGCGAAGATGCGCTCGCTGTGTTCGGGAAATTGTCAAATCTCAATCCGAACGAGGAAGACTACGCGGATACGACCTATCGAATGGGGCAGTGCTATGTCGAGCTGGAGCGATGGGAAGAGGCTTTCATTCACTTTCAGATTCTCTACGACGCGGCCGTTGAGTTTGAACAAGCCAATAAGGATGTTCCTCTCCCAGCTGGTACGCGTGTGCTCGCCAAAGAAAAGATTGCCCGTTGGCTGGAAAAGGTACGGCCCCATGTCCCTGAGCTGGCAAAACTCAGGGAGGAGGAGGCGAAAGCGGAGATGGAGTTAGGCAACAGGACTCCTGAATTACCGGAAGCCGCGCTGTATGCAAAGGCTGTTGAAACGCTGAAGCCACAGAAGACGCTGGATACCGGGGCGGCGATTGCCGGTCGCGATGCCGATTTCAGCTGGTTTCGATTTGTGATTCCGGCGACTAAGGTGGTGCGGGATGACTTTCCGACTGGGGCTCACGAGTTCATTCCTCTGAATCCAGGCGACACATTCTCGACCACCCAATCGGAAATGTATTTGGTGTTTCGACTGTTGTCGGATTCATTCGATGCGGTGCCGCTGACTGCGCGATGCTCGCTTGAGACTCGCGATATGGCCGAAGATCCACAGACGATGGTTCAAGATCGCGTCATGACCACCACGAACGATCGCTCCGGCTATTTTCTCCTTACTCCTCCTAAAACCGGCTGGTCCCCAGGGCTCTATCGCTGCGGCCTCTTTGCGGGGGAGCAGACTTCGGCCTATTCGTATGTGGACGAGGTGAGGTTCAGGATCATCGAATCACTACAGCCCCTGGGGCATGATCTGGATAGGGCGCTCTATTAGCCCCAATTGATCTCTCTTTCTACTCAGAGATAGACTGATAAAGTGACTCCTCCTCAAAATCCTGCACAAAGAAATTGGCAGCTGAGTGGTATGATTGCGCGTTCTGTCGGCATCATTGCCATTGCTCTCGGGTTCGTCATCGGTATGTACGGCCTCGATCATCCGGACTCACCGTGGCTTCAGACTGCACTAGGGTTACTCGTGACTGGGATGATGGCCCAAGGCTATGCGCTCTACTGCTCGATCAAACGGATGCAGCAACGGAACTCCTAGGATCTCTTCCCGCACCTCGCAGGGCCATGCCTGATATCACAATATTAGCCACGAGACTAAGAGCGCGCTATGGATGTGCTCGTCGAGATCTGAATTTTGGTGAGTATGACCTGCGGCAGCTGATTGATGAAAAGGTTGCCAGTCAGTCTGTGGTGCAGGAGGGTGGAGTAGTACTGTCTAACAAATGGAGGTAGGTCAGAAACATCAGAGTTTTTTCGCCACCACCTTGCCGTTTTCCCACACATAGATCGGCGTCCCATACATTTTGGCGGTTTTGCGAGCCGCTTTGGCCGCTCGGGGGGTGCACGCCAGACGCCCTATACAAACCATGTGCTATCCGTCTGCCGGTCTTCCTTCATGTGATTCTCTTCAGCAGATGTGGGCAAGTCCAGTTAACCACCCACTGTCCCAATCAGCCCGCGACAGGTTGCTGATAATCCACTTCGATGGTGAAGCCGAGGTCTTCGATCATCCCCCAGACTTCTGGAGCTGGAGCGCCAGGCGTCGTTAAGTACCCGTTCACGAAAACGGAATCAGCTGGATAAAGCGCCAGCGGTTGAAGGCTACGCAGGTTGTGTTCCCGGCCTCCGGCGATGCGAATTTCTGTCCTGGGATGGAGAAACCGGAAGAGGCAGAGCACTTTGAGACAGCGTTGAGGTGTGAGGTTGTCGGCCTGTTCGAATGGGGTACCGGAGACTGGGGTGAGCATGTTCAGGGGAATGGAATCTGGCTTGACGTCTTGCAGGGCCGTGGCCAGTTCGATCAGGTCTTCGTCACTCTCACCCATGCCGACGATGCCGCCTGAGCAGATTTCCAATCCCGCTGCGCGTGCATTCTTGATCGTTGCCATTCGATCTTGAAAGGTATGGGTGGTGCAGATCGATGCGTGAAAGGCTTCGCTGGTATTCAGGTTGTGATTCACTCGGTCGACACCGGCGGCTTTGAGGCGCTTGGCCTGGGATTCGCTCATCAAGCCAAGGGAACAGCAGATTTGAATCGGAACCTCCTGCTTGATGGAACGAACCGCTCCGGCGATTTCGTCGATCTCCCGATCTAAAGGGCTTCGCCCACTGATGACGATGCAGTACCGCTGAGCTTTCGAGGCGGCGGCTTGTCGCGCGCCTTCCATCATCTGCTTCTGCGGAAGCAGATTGTACCGATCAATCGGCGCCGTTGAAATGGATGACTGTGAACAGTAGTGGCAATCTTCCTGGCAGGCCCCGCTCTTTGCGTTCTGCAGCATCTGGAGGCGCACGGTTCGGCCGAAGTACTTTGATCGAACCTGAAAGGCTGCATGCAGCAAGGCAAGCAGGTCGTCGTTTGTGGTATTCAACACGGAGTGACATTCTTCTTTGGTCAGAGATTCGTCATGGAGCGCTTTGTCCGCCAACGTCATGTAGGTCATAGGTTCCTCAATAAATGATACGACAGATGATCTGTTGAGATTACAGTCTGTTCACTGACAGGGGCAAGGAATTGCAGCCTTGTCCGTTCAAGTATGCAGCAGGTGCCGGCGGGAAAGCTACACGGTTTCAAATGGAGAAGCAATGCCTTGGTAGGGCACAGACGGGCTTGGGGACGGGTCCCTCTCTGGGTTGGTGGAGACCTGACTGGTCTCGATCCAGGGGAGGGCCGTGAGTGTATTCCACTTGGCACAGCGGCGGCACCGGCCTGTCCATTCGACGGATTCTTGTTGGCATTGGGTACAGATATACGGTACCACCACACGTTTCTTGAAACTCAGCGCTTTCTTGAGCGAGGTAATCGCTTCTTCGAACTGCTGTTTCCGTAAGTACAGATTGGCCATGATCTTGTGGTAGTCCAACAGATGATCTTGCGGACCTTCGATCGTTGAAAGGAGGTCAAACGCTTCATCCACCATTTCGAGTCGGTAATAGAGTTTACCCAGGTAGAACTGGAGCACGGGATTCTGTGGGTCTTGCTGTAGCGCGTCCTGATAGATCCGGATGATTTCGCTGGGTTCGCCTTGATCCAGGAACAGCTCCTCCAGCCGATGGAGAATGATGACACTCCTGGTGCGGGTGTAGACCTTTTTCAGAATCTCGACGGCGTCTTTTGTTTTTCCCTCATGAATCAGAATTTCCCCGATGCCGATATAGGCAGGGAGGAAGGCACGGTCTTTCTTAATGGCGCCGCGGAAGTATCTTCTGGCTTTATCAGGATGGCCGCGTTCGAGCAGCTGGCGTCCCACTTCATACATACACCCCAGGAGCAATGCGGCCTCAGCCTGTTTTTCCGGGGCGGGGAGGTTGGCTTTGAGCAGACGGTGCTGGATTTCCAGCGCCTCATTCCATCGCTCCAGGCGGATGTTGAGGTCTCGTTTTCGGATCAAGGCCGTGAGGTTATCAGGTTCGATCTTGAGGATTTGCTGAAGGGCCTGCAGGGCTTCTTCATACCGCTTGGCTCCTTCAAGATCCTTCCCCAACTCCAGTAATACTTCGATGTTCCGATCGTCCACCCGTTGCGCATGTTGGTGGAGTCGGATGGCCTCGGAAAAGTTCTGTTCCGAACGATAGATGTTTCCCAGCCAGAGCAGTGAATCGACTCTGGTCGGATCAATTGCAAGAGCTTTTTCCAACAGGGTAATGGCTTCCGAGGTACGTTTCGACATAAACGCATGGGTGCCGTCTCGGTGAAGCGTATCGACCTTTTCTTTGCGGCGTACGAGACGTTGACTGCGCCAATTGAGGATGAGGTGGGCGGTCTGTTGCAAACCGACGACGAATGTTGCGAGGACGGCTCCGCCGGCCATTGAGATGAGTATCAATGTGACAGGGCTGAGATCGAACGCCACCCCGGGACTGGTATGGATGATGACCGTCCCCGGGTTGAGCTCGCGGAAGTAGCTATATACAAACACACCGGCACTCATGAGAAAAATGGTGATCAGCAGTTTAAACATCGCTTAAACCATCTTCTACGAACGTGCTTTCCTGGTCAGCCGCTCCTTTGTCTCTGGAGTCGGTGCCGAGGCCTTGTCTGAAATAGGAATGTGCCGTGCGTCACTCCACAGCCGCTCGAGCGCGTAATGCGATCGGGCATCCTGTCGAAACACATGGGCTACGACATCGCCAAAATCGATAAGAACCCACTGCCCTGAAGTTGTCCCTTCAAGACTCAGTGGCCGTTGGTTCAGCCGAGACAGCGCGTCGACGATCGAATCAGCAACTGCGCGCGTCTGCCGATCGGATTCGGCAGAACCCAGAACCAGATAGTCAGCGATTGAAGTCAGCGGGGCGACATGGAGGACTTGAACATCAAGGGCCTTCTTGTCGAGCATCGCGTTGGCGACGGCGAGGGCTGTGGCCTTAGATGTGCGTGCGATTACGGTCCTCCTGATAAAGGCTATGCTGAAGTATATAAGATTCCACCGGGGGGGGCAACATATTTGCCAGCGGGAGGCCGCATTGTACCCTTCTCCTGATCTCCGAAGCCGAGATGAGACAGGGGGAAAGAGGTACACAGGTGAGACCGGGTGAATCAGGGACAACGATCTCCACCTGGTCCAAGGTACCGGAATCCAGTTGCCGAAGGGCTTGTGCATCCGGGTTGGATAGTAGGGGCATCTTGCTGAGGGATTGGAATGACTGTCCTGGGCGGGTGACGACCACAAAGTGGCAGAGCCGCAGAAGTTGTTCGGGGGCTCTCCAGGTGGAGAACTCGAGAAAGGCATCTAAGCCAATGATAAAAAACAGGTTCCATGATGGACCATATTGGGATTGGACTTCACGGATGGTATCGATCGAGTACGACTTCCCAACCCGATTGATCTCAATTGCCGATACCTCGAAAAATGGAGTTTCAGCGATGGCAAGTTCGACCATTTTGAGGCGAGTCCCTGCGGGGGCTAGTGATCCGCTCTGCTTGTGGGGTGGGTCACCGGTTGGAATAAAGAGCACTCGAGTGAGTTGCAAGCGTTCAAACACCTGATGGGCGATAGTGAGGTGGCCGTTGTGAATAGGGTTAAAGCTGCCACCGAGAAGGCCGAGGCGTTGCGGACTGGAGGACTGAGTGTCGAGGGCTGAGTGCTGAGGACTTGGAACATTCATAACTCAGGACCGCGGCCTCAGCACTAAAGAATCACGAGATTGTCGCGGTGAATAACTTCCTCATACTCTTGGGAACCGAACTGTTCTTGAATGACGGTCGTCTTGAGGCCTTTCATCCGGTCTAAGAGTTCCGACGACACGTTCACCAGACCTTTGGCGAATTCCTTTCCGTCTGGATCGAAGCAACTCACTGGATCGCCGGCTTCGAATGGCCCGATGACCTTATGAATACCGGATGCGAGTAGGCTTTTCCCTCGTTGCGCAAGGGCATCGACGGCCCCCTGGTCGAGATGAAGCTGGCCACGCGGGCGAAGCGTGAACGCGATCCAATGTTTTCGGCTGTTCAGGCGGCGTTCCTTTGCCAGAAACAGACTCCCGCCGGTTCCTGTCGTCAACGCTGTGGCGAGGAGCCCGGCTCGTTCTCCATTGAGAATCAAGGTAGAGATTCCGTATTGCCCGACCTTCTTAGCCGCCCGGAGTTTGGTGGCCATGCCGCCTGTGCCCTCAAAGGTGCTGGACACGCCGGCTAATTGCTCGATGTCATCAGTGATAGCCGGGATGAACGGGATCATGGTCGCAGAAGGGTTCTTGCGAGGATCTTCTGTGTACAGTCCATCGACGTCCGATAAAATCACCAGGAGGTCGGCATCGGCCAGGTGAGCCACTTCGCTGGCCAGGGTATCGTTGTCACCCACTCGGATCTCATCGACTGCGACGGTATCGTTTTCATTGATGATCGGAACGATGCCAAAATCAATCAGTGCCGAAAGGGTATGGCGGGCGTTGAGGAAACGGCGGCGGTCTTCAAGGTCTTGGTGGGTGAGGAGAATCTGCGCCACCTGAATCGAAAGACGTTCGAAGGCCTTTTCATAGGCCCACATCAGGCGACTTTGTCCCACGGCTGCTGCAGCCTGCTTCACCGGAAGGTTTTTCGGGTACTCTTTCAGTTGCAGTTTTTTGATGCCGGAGACGATGGCGCCCGAGGAGACGATCAGGATCTCTCGTCCCTGTTGCTTCAGGGTGGCGATTTCGTCGGCCAACCGCTCGATTCTGTCGGGGCGTAGCCCTTCAGCACGCGAAGCGATCAGGCTACTGCCGATTTTGATGACGATCCGCGTGGCCTGCGTTAGGACTGTGTCTCGCATGGCAGCATCCGTAACATATCAACCTGTTTCCCGACGTAGAGGATCAACTGGTCCAGCCCTGTATTTGTGGCGGCTGAGATCGGGAAGCAGGGATATCCTTGGTCCCGGCAATAGGCTTGAATCTGTTCCAGCCGTTCACCTGTCCCAGCGACATCAATCTTAGTTGGAACGACGGCAAAGGGGCGGGTGGTCAGCCCTTGGTCATAGGCGGCCAGTTCTTGCCGGAGGGTCTCAAAGCTGTTTTGGGGGGCGTCGGTTGCCCATTCCGAGACGTCGATCAAGTGGAGCAAAAACGCGGTTCGTTCAATATGGCGGAGAAACTGGACTCCCAGACCTTTTCCTTCGTGTGCTCCTTCGATCAAACCCGGGATATCGGCGACCACAAAACTGCGGTCGGATCCCCATCGGACGACGCCAAGATTAGGAATCAACGTGGTGAAGGGATACTCGGCGATTTTCGGACGAGCCGCAGAAATAGCAGAGATCAGGGTCGACTTTCCCGCATTGGGAAATCCCACAAGACCAACATCAGCCAGTAACTTGAGTTCGAGCCGTAGGGTACGCTCTTCTCCGGAACTCCCCGGCGTGCATTTGGTTGGTACGCGATTGACGGATGTGGCGAAGTTGCTGTTGCCCTTTCCCCCACGCCCACCTTGGGCGATCACGGCTGTTTGGCCGTCTTCGGTGAAATCCGCGAGGATCTCCTTTGACTGGTCATCGTAGACGATGGTTCCGACTGGCACTCCGATCGTGACGTCATCCCCTGAGCGTCCGGTACAGTTGGAGCCACCACCGTGTTTTCCGTCTTGTGCCTCGTAGTGATTTTGATATCGGAGGTCGAGCAGGGTCGTTAGCCGATGAGATGCAGTCATAATGACGTCGCCGCCATGACCGCCGTCACCACCATCCGGTCCGCCGCGAGGGACAAACATCTCTCTCCGAAAGCTACAGATGCCGTTCCCGCCTCGACCAGCCCGTACCGTCACGCGTACTTCGTCGACAAACATGGGTACCAGTTTCCTATGGCCGAAAGTGAGGAGAGAGAAAAGTATACCTGACTTTGAGGCAACGAAGCAGGGAGACTCGATGTCTGCCCTGCTTGTGAGAGAGGAAGTAGAAAGGGAAGGCTAAGACTTAGCGGAGCTTGGATACACACTGACTTTTCGTCTGCCGCGTCCACCTTCAAACTTAACCACACCAGTTGTTTTGGCGAACAGCGTATGGTCTCTCCCCAGATCTACATTGAAGCCCGGAAAGAACTTGGTCCCGCGCTGGCGGACGATGATGCTGCCAGCCGTGACCGTCTGACCGCCATAGGCCTTCACTCCCAAGTATTGGGGATTACTGTCACGACCGTTACGTGATGATCCGCCACCTTTGTTTGTTGCCATGGTCTATCCTTCTCCTACCCGAATTTATGCCGTTGCAATACCGGTAATCAGGAGCTTGGTAAACCCCTGCCGGTGCCCGCGAGTACGTCGGTAGTTCTTGCGTCGTTTCTTCTTGAAGACGGTAATCGATCGAGTCCGCCCGTGACGCACAATTTCTGCCGTGACCTTGGCTCCGGCAACGAGTGGTTGCCCGATGAGGACCGTAGCGTCACCATGCACGAGACGAACCTGGTCGAGTTCCACTTGTGCACCGACATCGCCGGGCAGGCTCCCAACCTGAATCGTCGCCCCTGCTTCTACCCGATACTGCTTCCCACCTGTTTCTACAATCGCGTACATATCTCTTCTCCAGTCTTGAGGAACGGTTCATTTAACATGTGGGTGTGAGAAGTGTCAAGCCATAGGGAGGGGTTTCACTTGATCCGTGATCATTCACGTCCCCCTCTTTTGTGGGCTAGGATCATCTTCAAGCCTCCACGTATTCTTGCTCCACAAAACAGTACCGTCGTTGCTGTAGTGGTGACCATCATTCCACGACAAGAGAGTGATGAACGCATGGCGCATACCGGCAAGTTTGTAATTCGAACTTATCACCGGATTCCCATTCGATGTGAAGCCTATTATATGGGTGGTGACTTTCTCGGAAAGGGAACCATCATGAACCTCTGCCGGAACGGGTTTCGTATACTCGGCGACCATCAAGTCGTACCGGGAATGGAACTCGTTGTCCGTCTTTCTCTGCCGGATAAGGATGCGCCGGTGGAAATCCAACGCGTCGCTGTTCGGTGGGTTCGCGGCCTGCTGTTTGGGGCCAGAATCATGACGATGAGCCCGGATGGAGAAGATCGAGTTGCCACGTTTCTGAGTACTCGCCTTCGTGCCTATTGTGCCTCTTCCTAAATAGCCTATTCAAAAAGATACCGGAAGCCACAGTGTGTGCCGGGGACGAATGCGCCCCCATGTTTCATGATGGCCGTATCGGTCGAGTTGGTCTTGACGCAGGCTGAGGGTTCGTTTGCTTGACCCGAGGTCAGCTGCACGCTATAGTCCCTCACGCAAATCAAGGCAGTACCTTTTTATCCCTCGCTGGAGCGCACACTCATATGTTGGAGCCGGTTGAAAAAATTTGGATGGATGGGAAGTTCGTGCCATGGGGAGAGGCGAATGTTCATGTCCTCACTCATTCACTGCATTATGGCCTGGCAGCCTTCGAAGGTGTGCGCTGTTATAAAGGCAAGTCAGGATCCGCCATTTTTCGGCTTCAGGAACATGTCGATCGATTATTCGACTCGGCACACATCAGCATGATGGTCATGCCGTACGATAAAAAGCAGATGACCGAGGCCATCGTTGAAACGGTTCGTGTGAATCGACTGGATGCCTGTTACATCCGTCCCTTGGTCTTTATCGGGTATGGGGCGATGGGGGTGCATCCGGGGGACAACCCGATTCGGGTGGCCATCGCCGCGTGGAAGTGGGGCGCCTATTTGGGGGAGGAGGCTCTTGCCAATGGGATGCGTGCTTGCGTGTCTTCCTTTACGCGACACCATGTCAATGTGTCCATGACCAGAGGGAAGATCTCCGGGTATTATGTGAACTCTATCCTAGCGAAACAACAAGCAAAGGCCGACGGATATGACGAAGCGATTCTTCTCGACCCGGAGGGGTATGTCGCCGAGGGAACAGGCGAGAACGTGTTCATTATCCGCCGCGGTGTGCTCAAGACGACGCCGTTGACATCGGTGCTGGAGGGGATTACGAGAAATTCCGTCATTCAGTTGGCGCAAGAACGGAACATCAGGGTCGTGGAAGAACGATTTACGCGTGATGAAATGTACATTGCCGATGAAGTATTTGTGACAGGGACGGCTGCTGAACTGACTCCGGTCCGAGAGATCGACAATCGCCGTATTGGGACCGGCACACCCGGGCCGATTACGCGTTCCCTTCAAGACACCTTCTTCTCCATCGTACGCGGGGAAGACGCCGCGCACCAATCCTGGTTGACCAAGATCTAATTATTGCGGCGAGCCATTGCTATGCTGCTGGGAGGAGCGAGAAGATCTTCCCGGTCCAGCAGGTGTCCGCTTGTGGAGCGCTAGCAGGTTGCGAAACCCTCGATTATTGCCAGCCCAGGAGTGAGAATGTTCTGTGCGGCAGTCAAACCACAAGAGCTTCAGGATGCTCAAAAAGGCCTTCCAGCAAGGCCGCAGTGAGCGAAGGGGCGAGGCGTACGCGTCGGTACGTTGAGTCTGAGAGCGATGCGAGAACGCCGCTGGCGGACTTTTTCAACATTCCTGTCAGGCCATTTTCTGCGATCGATTAGTGGCCAGTGGAGGGAGATTCCCCTGAGGAGGAATGCGACTCTCCGGACGGCTGAGCAGGCGGTGCAGCCGGAGCAGGTGTCGTCTCGCTCTTGTGGTCGAGGTCAATGATCGTCGAGGAGACATTTCGCTGTTTTGCCAAGATGGCCAAGCTGAGCGACGTCACCATAAAAATGGCCGCAACGAACACCGTCAACTTACTGAGAAAGTTAGCCGGGCCACGGCTTCCGAACACCGTTTGACTCGACCCGCCAAAGGCGGCTCCGATCTCCGCCCCTTTGCCGGACTGGAGGAGAATTGCTCCAATCATCAGAAAACAGATGAACACGTGGACGACCACGATTAGCGTGTATAGCATGAACGTTCAGACTCCGATTGATCGCGTAGTAGAAGCAAGTTGGGCGATTGTAGCAAAGGAGTTCACCTCTAGACAAGCGCCTCCGATAAGTGCACCGTCCACCTGGTCCGACGATAAGAGGGAGGCGATATTCTGCGTCGTCACGCTGCCTCCATACAGAATCCTCGTCCGTTCGGCGACGAAGGGAGAGGCGGTGGCGGCAAGAACAGCTCGAATCGTCTGATGGGCTGCAACGGCTTGCTCAGCGGTAGCCGATCGGCCGGTTCCGATCGCCCAGATCGGCTCATACGCGACGGTGAGGGTTTCCAGGGCCTCGGCGGCGAAGCCAGCCAAGCTCTCGTGGATCTGTTGAGCGAGCACATCGTCGGTTGAGCCGGCTTCTCGCTGAGTGAGTGATTCACCGATACAGAGGATCGGGCGGAGCCCATGTGCGAAGGCCGCTTGAAGTTTCTTGCGAATCCCGTCGCCCCGTTCACCAAAGAGTGTTCGCCGTTCAGAATGGCCAAGAATCACATAACGGCAACCGAGGTCCTTCAGCATGGGGGCGGAGATCTCTCCGGTGTACGCTCCCTGCGTTTCCCAAAACAGATTTTGCGCCCCGAGCTGGATCGGAGATCCTGAGCCCAGGACCCTACCGACCGATTCCAATGCCGTAAATGGGGGAGCCACAACCAGTTCCACGCCCGTAGGAGTCTTCGTAAGGTGCCGGCTCAGTTCGCCGATAAACCTAGCCGCTTCGGACGCGGTCTTGTTCATCTTCCAATTGCCGACAATAAGCAGTGTACGCACAGGATTTCCTGGTGGCATTGAGATTGTACTGAAAAATCGTCGTCAGTTCTGGCGATCAGGCAATGCTGCAAGGCCGGGTAACGTTTTGCCTTCAAGCAGTTCCAGCGCTGCGCCACCACCGGTCGAGATGAATGACATGCTTTCTGACACACCGGCTCGATGAACGGCGAGGGCAGTTTCACCGCCACCGACGATCGTGAGGGCGTATGCATCGGCGATAGCATGAGCCATGGCCAAGGTCCCCCGTGCGTAGGCATCAATTTCAAAGACACCCATCGGTCCGTTCCACAGGATGGTCTTGGCGTTTTGGACCGCCTCATTGAAGAGCTTGACGGAGGCTGGGCCAATGTCGAGGGCGTACCACCCTTTCGGAATCTCCTGTACGGGGACAATCTTGGTTTCTGCGCCGATCTCTCGACTGGCTGCAACCACACAGTCGACAGGGAGATAAAACTTGACCCCTCGTGAGAGGGCATGGTCCTCGATGCCTCGGGCAAAATTCAGCATGTCCATTTCGCAGAGCGAGTTGCCGATCTCCATGCCCTTTGCTTTCAGGAAGGTGAACGCCATGCCGCCACCGATAATGACCTTGTCGACTTTCTTGCCGAGATTTTCGATGACTCCTATTTTTCCGGACACTTTGGCTCCACCCAGAATGGCGGCAAATGGGCGCACGGGATTGGCGACGGCTCCCTCAAGGTACTCGATCTCTTTCTTAAGCAGCGCTCCTGCTGCGGCATCTTTAATGTATTTCGTAATGCCGACGGTCGAGGCGTGGGCGCGGTGCGCGGCTCCAAACGCGTCGTTGATAAACACGTCTCCCAACGAGGCCAGGGCCTTCGCGAAGCCGTCGTCGTTCTTCTCTTCGCCGGTATGAAACCGGAGGTTTTCTAGCAAGAGCACATCCCCGTCCTTCATCTTGGCGACCAGCTTTTCGACGGCCGGTCCCATGCAATCCGGAGCGAAGAGGACTTCTTTCCCGAGCAGTCGCCCCAAACGTTTGGCGACAGGAGCGAGGCTATATTTTGGTTCGAACGTTCCCTTCGGTCTGCCGAGGTGTGAGCAGAGAATGACTTTCGCGCCCTCATCCACGACACGATTGATCGTCGGCAGGGTGGAACGAATGCGGGTGTCGTCGGTAATCTGTAGCGACTCGTCTAGGGGGACGTTGAAATCCGCTCGAATAATGACCCGTTTGCCACGAAGTTGCACATCATCGATGGTTTTTTTGTGCAAGTTCACGGAAAGCTCCTTGGTGTAGGTTCATTCAGTAGTTAACACTTCGGGATGAGATGAGCGATGGAGCGGGCTCGATCATCCTCAGCGCAGTCAAGTTACTTCGTTGTTGATTTTCCAGCCAGGACCTTGACGAGGTCGCGGACTCGGCATGAATAGCCCCATTCATTGTCGTACCAGGCCGTGACTTTGACCAGGCGCTTGTCGACAACGTTCGTCAGCGGGGCATCGACCGTGGCCGAATGAGCGTCCCCTTTTTGGTCGATGGAGACAATGGGATCTTCTGAATACTTGAGAATTCCCTTGAGGGGGCCGTCCGCCGCCTTTTTGAATGCGGCATTCACGGAGGCAATGTCACAATCTTTTTCGGTTTCCACCGTGAGGTCGACGAGCGAGACGTTCGGGGTTGGCACCCGAATGGCGAGCCCGTCCAACTTGCCCTTCAATTCAGGGATCACAAGGTGCAGGGCTTTGGCCGCACCGGTGCTCGTCGGAATCATCGACATTCCTGCTGCACGGGCACGACGGAGATCCTTGTGCGGCAGGTCTAGGAGTTGCTGGTCGTTGGTATAGGAATGGATCGTGGTCATAATCCCGTGTTTGATACCGAACGTTTCCAGCAAGACCTTGGCGACTGGAGCCAGGCAGTTCGTCGTGCAGGAGGCATTCGAGACGATATGATGCGATTTGGGGTCGAACTTGTCGTCGTTGACGCCTAGAACAACCGTAACATCGGGGTCTTTGGACGGTGCGGAGATAATAACATGCTTTGCGCCTGCGGACAGATGTTTCCCCGCGGCGTCTCGGTCGGTGAAGCGACCGGTCGACTCGATCACGACATCGACATTCAACGATTTCCAGGGCAGTTCCTTGGGGTCCTTGACCGCGAGGACCTTCATGGGCTTCCCGTCCACGAAGATTTGGTCGTCCTTGGCCTCAACTTCGGCCGGCAGGGTACCGTGCACGGAGTCATACTTGAGTAGATAGGCGAGCGTTTTTGCATCGGTGAGGTCATTGATCGCGACGATCTCGAGGTCCTTGTCTCCTATCGAGGCGCGAAACACGTTGCGTCCGATACGTCCAAATCCATTGATGCCGATCCGAATGGCCATAGTGTAATCCTCTAGGTGCAAGTATAGTGTATATCTTTGGGACCAGACCGTACGATCCGAATGTCGATAGTATCGATGCGCTTTCCTTCTTGTCAAGATAGAACAAGCAGGTGGTGCCTCAAAAAAATGTCAAAATGACCGATGCCTGCACGTCAGAACCTGTGTATCACTTGCGTCCCCTTTCGGCAGTTCGTTAGAGTTCGGCACGCGTTCAATACCAAAGGAATGTGCAATGGCCCAGATCTTATCAGAACAAGCAGCCCAGGCGGTGGAATGGCCCAGAGTTTTGGACTATGTGGCGCAGCAGGCCCAGTCGGCCATCGGCGGTACCAAGTGTCGAGCGCTGGTTTTATCGAGCGAACTTGAGGTAGCGCGTCGCCGTCAGCAGGAGACGACCGAAATGGTGCGTCTGGTGGAGGGGAGTGATCCACCGCCGAGCTTGGCCTTTCCTGATATCCGAGAGCAGCTGATTCGGGCAGAAAAGGGAGGCGTGCTCGAAGTCGGCGAGTTGCGGGACTGTGCGATCACCCTGGCCTTGATGGTTGAACTGGAACGCTACGCACAGGTGCATCAAGACGAGATCCAAGCTCTGGCGCAGGTCTTTGAGCCATTGCACCTCACCAAAGGGCTACGGGGCCTTCAACATGCCATTGAGCATGCCATCCAGCCGGATGGGTTCATGAAGGATACGGCTTCGCCCGAGCTACGGCGTCTCACGCATCAGGCGCAAGGCTTAAAGCAGGAGATGCGGGGACAACTGGAGCAGATTCTCCATTCGCGGCGGTATGAGGACGTCCTGCAGGAATCATATTTTGCCCAACGCGAGGGGCGCTATGTCGTGCCGGTGAAGGCGGATATGCGGGGCCGGATTCCTGGGATCGTCCATGATGTCTCAGCCAGTGGCGCGACCGTCTTTCTGGAGCCGCGCGAGTTGGTTGAGCTCAACAATTCCATCAAGGTGACGGATTTGGAGATCGAGCGGGAGGTGCATCGCATCTTGCGGGAGTTGACGGCGCTCGTGGCGGTCCAAGCGGACGCGATGGCCCAGGGGATTGGGGTGTTAGTGGATTGTGACGTCATCAGGGCCAAGGCCGAGATGAGCCGACGGCTGAAATGTAATCCGATCACGCTGAATGATATGGGCCGTGTCGTGCTGAAACAGGCACGCCATCCGTTGCTGCTCCTTACGAAAGAGCAGGTCGTGCCGAACGATATTCTTATGGACGAGACGATCCGTGTTCTCGTCATATCCGGGCCCAATACCGGTGGCAAGACCGTCACTCTCAAGATTGTGGGACTCTTTGCCCTCATGGTGCGAGCTGGACTGCATCTTCCCTGCGCGCCGGAGTCGGAGATGGCGCTTTTTACCGATCTCTATGCCGATATTGGCGACGCCCAGGATCTGAGTCGCGATCTCTCCAGTTTCTCAGCGCATATGACTCAGATGATCCGACTCCTCTCTGGACGCGCCGACTGTTCGACGACAGACGTTGCCGCTCGACCACGTTCGCTGGTGCTGCTTGATGAGCCGGTAACCTCGACGGACCCTCAAGAAGGGGCCGCACTGGCGGAGGCGTTGCTCTGTCGCTTGGCAGAACTCAATATGAAAGTCGTGGCGACCACGCATTATGGGGGGCTGAAAGAATTGGCACAGATCACTCCTGGCTTCGCCAATGCCAGCGTGGAATTTGATGTGGAACGCTTGGCGCCGACCTATCGCGTCTTCATGGGGATGCCTGGCGGTTCCTCCGCCTTGGAGATTGCCCGTCGGCTTGGCATGGACGAGAGTTTGGTGAACGAGGCGCGCAGGCGACTGCATCGCACCGACCAACGGCTCGATCTGATGATGGCCGATCTGCAGCGTACTCAACGTCAACTGGCTGACGATGGGGAGCGCGCGCGGCAGGCTCGGCAAGTGGCTGAGCAGGCGGCCCGTGACGCTGAGGTGCTCCGTGCGCAACTTGAACGGGCTGAACAAGAGGCGAAGCGGGGGCTCAAGAAGAAGATCGGTGAGCAGTTTCAACGCGCACGGGCTGAAGTGCAAGCCACTGTCGATTCACTGAAACGCGAGCAAAAGCTCATCAAAGCGAAAGAGACAAAACAGCGGCTGCATGAGCTGGAAACGAAAGCGCGGCAGGAGCTTGCACCACCGAGCGAATCAATCCCGATGGAACAGCTTGCTGTCGGTGATACGGTGGAAATCGCTGGCTTGGGCATGACGGGAACCTTACTGGACGTACCGCAAGGGAAGAAACGTGTCCGTGTCAAAGTCGGAGAAGGGGAGATCCTTGCCACTGTCTCGAACCTTGTTGGGATCGCCGGTACGCCCCACTCGGGGCCATCGCACTCCACTGTCTCGACATCACCCCTACGCGGGAGCACGACAAGTGGTGGATTAGGGTTGGATGAACAGACAGTCGTCGACGTGCGAGGGCAGGCGGTGGATGAGGCATTGGATCAGGTCGTGGCGGCGTTGGATCGAGCGACGCTAGATGGTGCGCCGTTCGTTCGTGTCATTCACGGCCATGGAACCGGACGGCTGAAGTCCGCTCTCCGAGAGTATTTGAAATCATCACCCTATGTGGCGGAGTTTCGTCCAGGTGATCGAGCCGAGGGTGGCGATGGAGTGACGGTGGCGAAACTGAGATGAATCTCCAACATGGTTTCTGTTGGTGATAGGGCCCTTCTCTCTGTATCGATAAGTTTGACTCGTCACTGTCGTAAGAGTGGCATCATATTCTCACGAGCGTATCTTTCTCGATCCACCATTGTATCTGAATAGATCCTGCATCTGTGTCTGCTAACCACGGTCCACCGCGTCTCCGTATTTGAGGAAGTGCGGTAACAGCAGTCTTTCCACGAGTTTTGAGCATGGCGTCGTCAATCAAAGTCTCTGGTATCGAGATTGCTCAATAGCCTCCTGCGTAAGCATGCCCCACCTGTTGCAGAGAGGTTATTTATCGTCAGCCAAGATTGATCCCGGATTCCGCAGTAGAGAGATGCTTACGGGGAGGCTCTTGGCGTGTGAGGTGACGGGTAGCTTGTTGGCACCGGGACATTCGCGACGTGCCTAGCGGGCTGATTCGGCTCATTCGCGTCGGCGAGCTCCCACTCCAACTGCACCGCAATCGGGAGCCCCTCGGCGAGTGTGTGAAGACGTTGGAGAAATTCCGAGCGCTCCTCCGGGGGACGGCGAATCGGACGCGCAGCCGTCGTGCATTGGGGATCAGATCGGCCCCGACGAGAAAGACCCGATCCCGCACGGCCCGCAGGCGCCGTTCAAACCAACACGAGGGGAGCACGGTTTCCCGAAACCCCATTAACAGATGGTAGAGCACGCAGCCGGTCCGGAAGGCGGCATCGGTCGCGTCGAAGGACTGGAGACAGAAGGTGTCCAGGCTCAGGTCTTCCTTGAGTTCCTTGATGCGGTTCTCACAGTCGGCCCGGCCCGCATACATCCGGGTGACCCATTCGGCGGCAAAGGGCACGGTGGTGACGAAGATGCGGTACGTGTAGCCCGGACAC
>WBZU01001083.1_pt1 | contig 21381 bp, 19 predicted proteins | sample 5204311 | NCBI WGS metagenome assembly WBZU01 (sample SAMN12344359, study PRJNA552823) | activated sludge metagenome | biome: Activated sludge suspended growth; feature: Nitrification reactor; material: Wastewater; isolation source: activated sludge from nitrification reactor of wastewater... | reverse complement strand
GATATCTCCGCTCGCACCCGCTCCGGGGTAATACGCGTCGAAGTAGCCATCTCCGCGCGAATAAAACACGCCGAAGTTGTAGACCAAGTCCGTACCCCAGGACGATTTTTCGCGACGAATGAAGTCGGTCTTCCCGTCGCCATTGTAGTCTCCGGGGACGAAATCAACGTAATCGGCACGCAAGTTGAGACCATAAGCCGCACCTTGGGGGGTGACGATGTTGAAGTTGCCCTGGTTGCCAGTCGAGAAAAAGACGTTGAAGGCAATTTGCGGTTCATTGTCTGCCCACGTCCACCGCTCGGCGCGAATGAAATCGCCTCGCCCGTCGCCGTCGTAATCGCCGGGAACGATGACCGTTCCGCCATCCGCTCCGAGCAATCCCTGGTAAAAATCTCCCCAGCTGCCTTGCGTGCCCGGGTAATACACATCGAAGCCCCCCGGGTACTTGGCCACGTACACGCCGAACGTCAGGTTGGCGTCATTGTCCCAATCGGCTTTTTCGCGACGAATGAAGTCGGTTTTCCCGTCACCATTGTAGTCGAACGGATAAACCTCCACTTGATCGGCGTTCATGTAATCCGTAAAATGGACTCCCAGCAGGTCCGACGTCGAGAACGTCCCATCACCTCGCGAGAAGTATTCGGACAAATTGCCCCCGGTCGCCGCCGCCCACCAACTGTATTCGAGGCGCAAAAGGTCCGTACGACCGTCACCCGTGAGATCGGCTGGATAAAGTATCGCTCCGGGATTGTACCGCATGCGATACTGGTAATCCTCCGCGCCCGTCCCGGTGGGGTTTACCATATTGAATTTGGTCGTCCCCGCACCATTGCTGTTGTACGCGAACGTCGTCTCCGGCAAACATACGCCAAGCCCGTCGCATTCTCGCACCGTATTGAGCAGGCTTCGTTGCGTCAATCCGGACGTCGTATACGCAAGTCGATACTCGCGCACGAGTTTTTCGCCCGTCGAAGTGCCGAGATAGGTTTTGATTCGCGACAGTCGGCTGTTCGTCTGAACCTTGGTGCCCGCAACATACGCAAATTCGTTGTCCGTTCGCGATTCGTATTCGAATCCCACGCGCCGCATTTTCAGCCCCGGGGCGCTGTCGTGTTTCGTATACACGATCTCCAGCGGGTACAGCTGACCGAGCGACAGCGTGTAATTCGCCACGAGGTAATTGCCGTTGGGGTCTTTGATTTTTTGCAACGCATACGCGCGCGGCGTAAGGCCGTCGTCGAGCTTCGCCACGGCGTTCGTTTCGCCAAACACCGCCAGGTTGCCGTGTTTGTCCGTGACCTCGAATCGGCACGGTCCTGTTCCGCACCACCCGTACGAATAAATGCGGCTGAACGATTCGATTTCGGTTCGGTATTCCGTTCCATTGGCGCCGTACGTACTGCCCGGCGCGGCAATCAATCGTTGCCCATCGAGGCAAAACCGATCATTGGAATCGCCATTGACGCCCCCGCGTACGCCGTCTTGGGCCTTGGTTCTCGGACATCGCGTAATTGACGACAAACCACTCAAGGCCCAACCCACGCCCAAGGTTCCATTGCCTCCGCCGCTGCGATACGACAAGGCCAACTTGGGTTCCACATTGTTGATGCCCGGAGGCACCTGAATGGGAATCGAATACGTGGCGGCTCCTTGCGCATCCACGCTGAATTCGCCATTTAATGCGCCCACGGCGTTCGTCGGAGCATCGCCAAGGACGATCGCTTCGGCGGCTTGTGCCGTCACGGTTTGCGCGTCGTCGGGTTCCCATGCAATGCTGCCTCCATCGTCGCTCGCGCCGCATCCGGGCGTGAGGGCCACGAGGGCCACGGCGCCAAGCAAAAGGAGCGACCGGGTATGACGCCACGACGAGGGGCGCTCCCTCGGCGCTTCACTCGCAGGGGCGGATATGTGTCGATTTGGTCCGAACATGAGGTTTTCTCCTGTCGGGGCCATCTGTACCGTTTGGGGATCGGTTGTGATACTGGAGAAAGTTTTGGGTGGGCATGGTAAAAGTTTGAGGTGACCATGCGATTTGTGGCCGGCGACCCGTTCGAGCGTCCCGATGAATGCGGAGACTTGGTTAACACTACTCCGCCAGTTTATCGAAGCGGGGCTTGGAGAGTGCTTGATTTTCAGGTGTTTGCGGCGGGGCCCCACTGTCTGAGCCCCGAAGGGGCGAGTTTGGGGTGCCGCGAACGCCTGAAAATCAAGCCTCGACAAGCGCAATATACGAAGTGGCGGAGTAGTGTTAACCCGGGCGCGGTCGAAAACACGACGTCGCCGGCAACCGCAACCCTCACATCACCTATCGTCGCGAAGATCTCACGAACATCTGCGACTTCAATCTGAGCTGGGAATGGTTTGGCGATTTCGGCAAGTACGATCCAGACGCTCCCGACAAAGGCGCAAGTTCTTTTCGACCGCTCCCTTGGATCTTCGTCACGCCGAAAGTCATGAACCTTCTTCGCGGCAAAACGAAAAAAGAACAGAACTACCAAGGCTGCGGCTTCGCTCCCATTTGGGTCGAAGACGATACCCACGACAAGCCGTACCTGATGACGTGATGGGCCTCGGGATCAAGTTCCGTGTGCCGCGGAAACGTGTCTTTATCCCCAGCAAATGCTCCGTCCATGTTCGCAATGCGCCCTTCCGTCATCGGATGATCGATAGCCACGATGGACCACGCTCACGCATTGAATTCCTGCACTACGTCAATGAAGGGACAAACCTAGCCCGTCTCGCGCTTCTCCCGCGCCCAGCCTTTTTCAAATCGCATTTGCAACGCTTCATCATCGAGCGACGCGGCAATCGACGCCGCTCGTTCCCGCGCATTTTCGCTTTCCGGCCCCGTGACGATCCGCGCCAGCATGTTCAACGCCATCGCTCGCAATCGCAAATGCCCGCCGTCCCCCGCATGCTCGGCCGCGCGACGCGCAGACGTTGCCGCTTCGTCCGCGCGCCCCTGCTTCCATAATGCGTACGCAAGCCCATTTGCGCGCCGACACAACGCAAAGGGCGGAGCACCACGTTCGTCAATCGATCGATACAATGCTTCCGCGCCCGCATGGTCCGGCGTTTTTCCCGGTGCATGACGGTTTTTCTCGTACGCTCGTTGATCAATCCATCGCGCATGCACGCACGCCTTGTCATGCTTCGGCATGTCTTCACTCAGCAATCGTTCCACTTGGACCAACATCGCCGGTACCGCCTGCACATCATCGCGACTCGCCATGTACGCTTCGACGAGAATCACTTCCGCGCGAGCTTCGGCCGGCGCCTTCGCAAAGGATCCGCGCGCTCGCTGCAAATGCGTCATTGCCGCTTCCCGCTCGTTTCCTCGCAATGCACACGTCGCATGCGCCAATGCCAGCCATATTCGCGACGCGGGAGCGTCACTGATCGGCGGACGATCCCATAAACGCACCAGGTCCCGACAAACCGGCAAAGGTAAATCCGTAAATCGCGAATGATACGCGCCCATCCAGCGCGCTCGAGCGTCCACGGCGCCGGGAAGACCAAACGCCGCCAGCAATCGACCGCCCCAGGTGCCTCCATCGAGCTGCCCGCGCGTTCGCAATCGACGTAAAGCTCGTTCAATGGTCGCGACGTCTTCTTTGTACCCGCGCAGCGCCGACAATCGTTCGGCCACGGCGGCGAGCGAACCATATTTTTCGACCAGCCACGCGACGTGATCCGCCCACGAAAAGCCGGGATCCGCAGCGTTTCCAGCGTCCGACGCGACGTCGTGTCCGGGTTCTTGTCCGGGTGAATCGGCCATGCGGACCGTATAACAGCAACAACAACAAGAGAGAAAGTAACATGAGTACGAACCCTGAATTTTATCTCGTCGTGGACCTCGAAGCCACGTGCGACGAAAACCACCGCATTCCGCGAGCCCAAACCGAGATCATCGAAATCGGAGCCGTCCTCGTCGATGCCGATTCCCTTCAGCCCGTGGAAGAATTCGCCACGTTCGTCAAACCCATCGTGCATCGGAAATTGACGCCGTTTTGCACGCAATTGACGAGCATTACGCAAGCGGATGTGGACGCCGCGCCAAACTTTCGCGAAGCCATGATCCGTTTCGGCAAATTCATCGGCGGACGCGACGCCTTGTTTTGCTCGTGGGGCGATTACGATCGCAATCAATTCGAGCGCGATGCCGGGCGTCACGGCGTGAGGCTTCCGTTTCGAGCGGGGCACCTGAACCTGAAAAAGCGTTTCTCCGATGCGCTGGGCGAAACGCAATCCTACGGAATGTCGTCGGCATTGCGACGCGTCGGCTTGCGATTGCAGGGGACGCATCATCGCGGCATTGACGATGCGCGCAACATCGCGCGGCTCTTGCCGTGGATCTTGGGCCGAAAAGGGGCGCGGTGAGCGGGTGAAAAAGAAGCTCCGGCGTGTTTTGGTTTGACCGCAAAGCGGACAAACCAATATCAGGTCCAGGACGGGTCCTGGCGCGGGGCCGGGGGCGCGCAGCCCCCGGTGGGTCTGGGTGAAACCCAGTGAAATACCTTTACGGTCCTGCCGTCGGGACGCACGTACCGCCCGACGGTGACGGCAATCCGGCGGCATCGCACGCGGGGCCCGTGGCGGGCGCATTGGCCAAACAAATGCCCACCTTATCGGCGGGATTGGCCGTGCTGTATCCAAGCGCGATGTTTTGATCCAGCTCGCAATGGCCCGTTCCGCAATCGGTGTCATCGCAACAATATCGAGCGCAAAGGCCGGAATTGGGGTCGCAACGCAATCCGTCGTCGCACAAGGGCCCCGTATAAAGATTGCAGGGTTGGCACAGCGCTGCCGGAGGCAAACCCATGTCGTAACAAACGAAGATACCCGGAAACGCCATTTCACAGGATAACGTCGGGGTGATTGGGGGCTGGCATCCGGCCGTGCCGTTGACGGGGTTGCAATAACTCTTGGCCGCACATTCCGTGGAACAATTCGTGGTCAAACAGGACTTCAACGCCTCGAATACGGTACCCGTCTTGCCTTGGTTGCAGATCGGATCGGAAGGCACCGTGCCGAACATGCAATAAAATTCACAGGTCATGTCGGCGCGACAATCGGATATTTCTTGGCAACAATGCTCCTGGATACACGGATCGCATTGCAGGGAAATCATGGTCCCGTTGCATACGGGCGCAGGCTTGGTCTCGGGGCAATTGACGAGCAATTCGCAATCGTTTTCCAGATCCGAACATCCCGCCATCCACGACAAGACCGCAGCTGCTCCCAGCAACACCAACGCGGCGAATCGGCCGGAAACTCGCATCAAAATGCTCCCATCGCGGTCAGTCCCACCGATTGGGAATCCATCATCGGTACGATGCGCCAAACCTTGGCTTCGTCTCGAGGCCTCGATTCCGGCCAAAAGAAATATCCCGCCGCTCCGAGCAACGCCGCGCCACCCACCGAAAACCCCACAATCGACAAGGTACCGAATGTGTCGCCTCGTTGCGCCATTTGCAACAGCGACGCACATGCGACCTCGAAGCCCGCAGAACCATTGCCTCGACAATTGCCGTCACCGGCGATGATCTGCTTGCTTTGCGCCCGAGCATCCGTGATTTGACTCGACCGCAGGGCCACGAACGTGATCCCCGCGCCGATTCCGGCGAGTCCAACGCCACCCATGACATAAAGCGGAATACGACTTCGCGGTTTTGTGCCGTCGTCTTTGGGACCGTCGAGCGCGGCGACGCTGACGACCATTTTCGCCGAAGCATCCGCCCAGAATTTTTTCTCGAATGGCTGTTTGCGCGGAGCTCGCACCGTCACGACGTGATCGCCAAGATCAATCGTCATGGGTTGTCCCCATTGTTTTTTGGGTACGAGCACGCCGTCACGACGAATTTCAACCCCGGAGAGCGACGAGACCGATTCCGAAATATCAATGGTGAGGCGAGCGATTTTGCTCTCGAGGGCCGCTGCGCGGGTCTTGGCGACGCTCTCCCGTTGCGCTTGTTTCGTCGCCTTCGCGTCGTTGGCCACGTCGATGTACAGGTCGTAGGCGCTCGCCTGTCGGCCCAGCTTTTCGTAACACTCGGCCAAACGAAATTGCGTGCCCATTGCCGGATCGAGATCCTGCGATCGAGCCAAATGCGCGCAAGCCTCCGAATACTTTTTCTCCTTCATGAGCTTCAAGGCTTCATCGAAGGCGGCTTGAGCGGCTTGTTCATTCTCCGTCGCTGCAAACGCCGGAGATGTGGTGAGTCCCAACCCCGCAAGCAAGAGCAGATGCGCAAAGACAAACTTCATCAACGCCGTGTCCCGAAAGGATCGCTGTAAATGACCTTCTTCTTGGCCGATGCACTCGGAGCGGGATCGACCGCGGGGATCGTCGACGCGGAGGTCGCCGGAGCCGGATTCACCGCGACCGTGGACGAAGGTTTGTCCGTTGCAACCAACGGCGCCGATGGAGCGACGGTCGTCGGGGTCGCCGGCGTCGTGCTTTGCGCGGGCCTCAGGAATTGAAGCGCAACGAGCACGAAGACCGCAAAAGCGATCACGGCGCTGAGCACATAAAGCGCGCGGTTTGTCGAAGCATGCGACGTATTCTGCGTCCCGCCCCAAGCACCCGTCGCCATGCCCGCAGGCACCGTTCCGGGGGGAACGTACATTTGTCCTGGTACAAGCGACATCATCGGCGGCATCGGCACCGGTCCCGTACCCGGAGGCGGCGTGCTCGGCATGGTGGGCAATTGCGGGGCTGGATAGTCGTGAAGGCTGGGCATACGCGCCCGAGGTTCGGCCAAGGGCGCCGTCGCAATGTTTGTCGTGTACGGGTTTGGCGTGGCCGTCGCCGTCTGCAACGCCGACATCGTCAAGTTCGTGACGGATGGTGCCGTCGACGCTTCCACGACGACGCCGGGTCGCGCCGATCCGGGTCCGGGCTGCGAGTACGGACTTGGTGTAACGCCGGGATAACTTGCGCCTGCGGGCGGAATTGCCGGATTCGACGCGTAGGGATTCGGCGTCGCATACCCGGTCGCATATCCGGGGGAACTCGTGGGTGCGGGCGGGACCGCGCCGCCGCTCTTCCGGACAAACGCCTGCGCAACGCGGGCGATGCGATCGAGCGTGAACGCTGCGGCCGGTGGTGCAAACGGCGTCAACGCGACGGCAAGCTCGCCGATGTTCGCGTACCGTTCCTCGCGATTCATGCGCAAACAACGAAACACGACGTCATCGAAAGACTGCGGCAAATGCGGAGCGATCGACGAGGGTGGAGCGGGTGGTCCGGACAAAACGCTCGCGACGATCTCCGTCACGCTGCGTCCACGAAACGGCAGTCGACCCGTGGTGAGTTGATACAAAATCACGCCGAGCGACCAGATATCCGCGCGAATATCCACGTTGCGACTCGAGTGCATTTGTTCCGGACACATGAAGTGCGGCGAGCCGAGAACCGCATGCGTTTTGGTCACATCGATCTCGTCCGAGTCGGCGCCGGTGATCTTCGAGATGCCGAAATCCAGCACTTTGATGCAGGGAACTCCATCCGGCGTGACGGTGAGAAAGAGGTTCGCGGGCTTGAGATCGCGATGGATGATCCCGGCGGCGTGAGCTTCGGACAAAGCCTCCATTGCTTGGAGCACATAGAAAATCGCCGTCTCGAGAGGCAGAGCGCCGTACTGTTTGACCGCGGCTCCCAGGTCATACCCGTGGAGGTACTCCATCACCATGTACGGCGCGCCATCTTCGAGTTTGCCCACGTCATGCACGCGCGTGACGTGTTCGCTCTTCAGGCGCGATGCGGCGCGAGCTTCCCGCATGAAACGCTCGATCGCTTCGGCGTTGGTCACGGCGTTCGGCAGGAGAAACTTCAGCGCGCGATGTTCGAGCAGCTCGACGTGCGTCGCGGCAACGACGACCCCCATGCCTCCCATGCCGAGGATGCGATCGACGCGGTACTTTCCCGCGACGATATCCCCAGGTTTGACAGGCGGCGTAGGCGCATTCATGACGTACGTGGACAAACGAGCTGCAAAACGAACGAAAATTGTTCGAACTTCGGGCTTCGCGCAGCATACGCGGGATCCAAGAGCGTTGGCAAGATCGTCGTAACGATCGGCAAAGCAAGGCGATTGTTGACGTGACGAGCCGAATGGAGGTACGCGTCGGTCATGGGACATCGGGCGAATTTCGTGCTCATCCGGGATGGCAAGGCGACGGGTTATTACGACCATTGGGGGGCATTGGCCTGCACCTTGAGCCTCGAAGAGGGCGCCAAGAAGCTCGAAAAGTCCGTACCGAAGCTGTATGAACGCGTCGACGAGCTCATGGATTGGGGGTTTGCCGAAGGCGGATTCCTGATTGACTACGACGAACTCGTCTGTATTGCGTTTGGCACGCCCGATGTGGACATGGGCGATATGCCCGAAGAATACGCCGACGAGGGGCAGGCGACGCTCGATGCATTCGAAGAAGGCTGGGAATCGTTTGTCCGGTACATGGAAAAGGGTTGGCGGGGTTATACGATGATTTGGGATGTTCGCGGCGTGGATGCATTCGCCGCGCACCTTGAACGGCGCAAGATCACCGACGTGAAAACGGCCAAACCTTCAGCGCCCAAAGAGTACGCGAAGATGAAGCCGGATGTGGTGGTCGTTGCCGAAGCGCCCGCGAAAAACGCGCCCGCGAAAAAGGCGTCTGCGGCCAAGTCGGTGAAAAAGAAAAAGTCCGGTTGAGCTTACTTCGCGTTGCACGAAGCGCCGGCATCACGAACGGCTTGTTTGGCGTCGTCGCCGCCCTTTTCCAGCAGCGTCCAGAGTTTGTCGCCGTATTTCTTGCTCAAAGCATTGACGGTGCACTGACAAACCGTCGCCGATTGCTTCGTCGTGCATCCCTCCATGAACGCTTTGCGGCCGAGCTCTTGCAGTTCTTTCGCGCAGGCGGCCTTCATTTCACCTTCCACGCGGGATACGGCTTCTTCGCTGCTCGTCAGTAGACCTTTCTTATCGAGGAACTTGTACGAGCATTCGCAAAACGCTCCCATTGCGGGCATTTTGGTGCAAGCCTGAAGGTAGTTTTGCCGGACCACGTCTTTGGGCATCTTATCGCCGCATTCCATCGACAATGAAGCGAGAGCCTTTTTCGTATTCGGGTTTTCGAGGTCTTGGCGTTCTTCGTAGGTGGTCTTTTTGATGACGCTTTCCCACGAACATTGGCAGAAAGCTTCGAGTTTCCCGCTCGAGTTACACTCGGACATGAACCCTTTGCGTTCTTCTTCGAGGGCCGCCGGGCTGTTGGCGGCGACTCGGGCCGGTGCTTTCTTATTTTCCCCGCCGCCGGCTTCATCCGTTTCATTGCCGGATGATTCGTCCGTTGCTTTTTCGGTCGCTTCGTTCTTGGCATTGGAAGAATCATTCGGCGGTGGCGTCGACCCTCCACAAGCGATGAGCGACAACGCGAAGATCACGGGACTCGAGCGTAGAACTTGGTGCATAATTGCGGCCTTCGCAGATTGTTTGTTCGGCGGCAAGAAAAATGTGTGAGCATCCGTTTTCCTCGTTGACTTACCGCGGGGCGATGCGGAAGGGTATGCTTCATGATGATCCTCCGACGCACGACGATTGGCGCTCTTCTTGGAGCGCTGATGATTGCCACTTCTTCGTGCGGTTCGGAAATCATTGTTCCGCCGCGAGAAACCGGGGGTTCGTCCAGTTCATCCGGTGGTTCGACGTCCGGGTCTTCCGGGGCCGGGGGTTCGCCTGCGACGTGTATTTTTGACGATATGGCGACATGGGACATCGAAGCATACGACGCAGGCGGGAATCATCCGCGATTTGCGCCGGCCACGAGCGGTGTTCCGTGGGTTGCATTGGCCGTGGAAAAAGGAAACGTCGTTCTGGAAAAACTCGGCGTGGGCGACCAGGGCATCGTCGTGCTCGAACAATTCGAGATTCCCGACAGCCCCGTGTATCCGATGGCCTTCGACGCGAACGATGCGTACTTCGTCATGTTATCGACGACGGGCAACAATTGGAACGGCACGTTGGAGATTTGGCTCGTCGATCGAGCGACGGGGTCGGTCATGCGCCAACCCGTGGGAAACCCCGACAATCCGAATTACACGATTCGCGGAGCCTTGGGACTCGTGGACCAAGGTATCGTGCTCGGTTATGCGCGTCCGGCGAACAACGAAGGCGTCGTCGAGATACGCAACGACAAACTGGACGTCCTCACGACGCAAAACGTTTCGTTCTCGGAATTGTTTGGGGTTTGGCGAAGTGCAACGGCGTTCGATGTTCACCTGAGCAAACAGCAGGTGCTGGAGATTCGTTCGGGCACGATGCAGCAAAAGGCGAAAACGTCGCCGCAATACGTCATCGGCGGATTGGGTGATTATCGCGTGGACATCGATGGGGATTTTCGTTTGTCGACCGAAACGGAAGCTTGGACGGCGGCGTGGCCGCATACGCAAATATCCACGCCTGCCGTCGTGCGAACCTTTGGAGAAACCGCGGTGTTTTCCATTGAAACAGAATTGTCGGGGGTCGTGGGATATCCGCGCAATGGTGGGCTCGAATGGTTGCGCATCGAATCCACGCCGGGCGCATCGGGCATCGGCGTCGTGGTGATGCCGGTGCTCGAGGAGCGGCGTATCGGAGTTTTTTACATTGCGCTCGATATTCCGCATCCCGAGCAGCCGTTACGTTATTTCGGCCGAATCTGTCGCTGACGTTTTATCAAGGGCGCAGATGTCCGTGTAATGGCACATGTGTCAATGCGGGAGGTGCTTTTCCAACGGCATTTTCGCCGGCGTCGCGGACCGATGCATTGGCATGCAGTATGCTCGGGGCCCGGCGAGACGAGAAACGACGCATATCGGCGTATGAAAATGGAGGTAGTCATGAAAAAGTGGAATTGGCAGCATCGATTGGTGACTCTGGCCGCGCTTGTCGCCTTTCCGTTGATGATGGGCGGATCGAGCATCGGTTGTGGTGGAGTGAATGTCGGCGGCGGCGGGGATGGCGATTGCGTCGTGGGTGGATGCAGCAGTCAATTGTGCGTCGAGGCGGGAGGAAATGGCGGCGTATCGACGTGTGAATGGCGCGAAGAATATGCTTGCTACCAGCAGCACGGCGTATGCGAACGTGGGGCCGATAATCAATGCGGTTGGCGGCAGACGCAGGAATTGCAGGATTGCATCACGGTGGCAAACAATCCGATGATGCCGCGCACGCCCGCGGCGGGCGCATGTATTCGCAATTCGAGCGACGCGTGCACGACGGATGCTGATTGCGCTACCGGCGGATGCGGCGGCGAATTGTGTGAAGGCGTGGGCAAAGGCGGCGTGACGACGTGTGAATGCACTGCACCGCAAGGCGTTTCGTGCGGTTGCGTCAATGGAACCTGCTCGTGGTGGCAGTGACGTTTTTGCGTGTGCCCGGGCCGGGTTTGGCTTGAAAACCGGGGTTGGTCCCAGCGATCAGCGCTTGGGTGTCGAGCGCGAGCGACGGCGCATCAGGCCGAGGGCCAATGCGCCGAAGCCGAGGAACGCGCCGAAGCGCATCGGTGCAGGCTCCATCGAACACGAGCATGATCCGTCGTTGTTCGTGGGCGGCGGAGGATCTTCCTCGTCGCTGGTCCACGATCCTGTCGAACCTCCGGCCCCGTTGGCGCCGCCGGTACCCGGATTTCCGGACGAACCGCTGCTCGATGCGCCGTTGCCGCTGGAGGAGCTGGACGAACCGCTGCTGCTACCGCATACGCCCGCGCATGCGGATGCGCACGGACCGCAGACGCAATCGACGAATTGGTTCCAAATGCCGGCGCCGGTGGGATGTTGCGCCGCGCATTGATCCGCGCACGCTTGGTTGCCGCAATTGCTGTAGCAATTGTAAAATGCGACGCAGTCTTGGGAACTCCCGCATTGATTGAATTGCGAGCTGCACGCGCCTTGGGACGCGGTGTTTGCACACGAATTGCAATCGCCCATCGCTCCACCGGCCGCAGACGAGACTGCGCCGCCCATGGCCGGGTACAACGCGCACACGCCGTCGATATCGTCTTGCTCCAGGCTTGCAATGGCATTGCCGCCGCCATAATACGGCTCCATCGTCGCGCCACCGACGTTGCTATGGTCGAGGCCCAGGAAGTGGCCCTGTTCGTGCGTTGCGATCGACAAAGTATCGACGCAATTGTTCAGGCCATTGTCGTTCCAGCAAAAGCCGACATTGTTGAAGACGATATCAGCGTCGAAAATGACGTTGCTGCCGTCCCACACGGGCATCGTCACACCAATGACCGAATTGACCGGACCGAGCTCCTGCGGCCAGCTTCCGCTGGCCCACATGAAGACATTTTGCCCGTCGTTCGCATTGTACGATGTCGCCGTATTGCCGAGATTCGTTGTCGCCCAAACGGTGCAATTCGGCGCTCCCCAAGACGCCAATCCCTGATCCAGGCGTGCTTTGCCAATGGCGGCAATCGATGGGGGAATCGTCCCTTCATTGACGCGATACTGTACCGGCATCTTATCCCAACGTGGATATCCCGCGTCGAGAGGCGCCCAGGCCAGAGCTTCGGACGAAAACATCGCAATCGCGGAAACGCCGAGGAAAGCAATGAATTTATTCATCTCACTTGCCTCCCGCGAGCCGCTTGATATCCGTCATCAACGATTCCACCGTTTCGGCTTGTTCCACGACGGCGACGGGTTCCATTTTGTCGCCCGCGCGCTTCATCAAGGTCAAACCTGCAAAATCGCGCCGCGCCATGCCTTTGTCATCCACGTGATACACGGATTGAGACAGAATGGTCAGGTAAGAGATGCCTTTTTCACCGCGCCTCAAAAACACGATGGCATCTTCGCCCGGCACCAATTTACCGTCGCCAATCACCTTTTGCGTTTTACCGTTGTATTTTCCGCCAAACTGTCGGACCGTGATGTGCGTGTCGCCCGTCCCTTTGAGGAACTGCGTGACCTCCATGTCGGTGAGGGTCACGATAGCTGTCTTTTCTTCGTTCTCTCCGTAAACAGCCTTGCCTACCTTCACGCGCACGACCACATCGGAAATACGCACCAAGTCGTCTCGCGTTAGAAACAAAGCCGTTGTTGCATCGGCCATCGCACTGATACCACTGATTGCCGCCACGACGATCGCACCGGCAAGGGCCTTGAACCAAGATCGCATCATCCGAGCCTCCTGTTTGACCAATGCAACAGTTCCTCGGGCCTGTATAGAGATTTCTCGATCCTCCAGACGAATTTTTTCTCGGAAGGTGCACGATTGCGGCAATGGTGGAACGGTCATCGGGACCAACGCGCTCGTTCTTGGGGGCAAACGTGTTCAATTTCTCGCTTGCGCAACCCCAGGCGAAGGATTATAGCGCGCGCCATGACAACTCGACCTCTGCTTGCTCACGACAAAGTTTCTCCGGAAGTGCATTCGATCCTTTCGAATTTTCATCGCGGTATCGTCGATGAAGTCGCCGCCACGGTTGCTCGGGACCCCGTGGTCGTCGTAGGAATGGCGCAAAACCCCGTCGTGAAGAGCGCTCGCAAATTGCTCGATCAAGAAGGCATTGCCTACACGTACCTCGAATATGGCAGCTATTTTTCGAAATGGAAGGAACGCCTTGCGATCAAGCTCTGGGCGGGTTTTCCCACGTTCCCGATGGTTTTCATCAATGGCGTGCTCGTCGGTGGGAACAGCGAAATCGTGAAGCTGAAGGCCGAGGGCAAACTGAAGAAGTAGGGACCTTATTCGAGAATGGGAACGCGGTGGGATGAAGCGTCCGCAAGTCCCGCCGCGCCACGCTCATCCCTCCGCTTTGAATCCAAACGCTTTGTCGTGCACATACACGAGCTTGCATGGCTCGATGTATTTCGCGTCGTGAATGCGGTTTGCCGCGACGTACCCGGTTTCCCCTTGGCGCAGAATGACCGGCTCGCCGTCACGCTCAATGCCCCCCGCGCCATTTTTATAAAACTGAATCACCATTTTCCCTTCGACCACCACCGTCATATCGTCGCCCGGATGCGAATGCGGCGGCTCCTCCGACCCCGCTTCCCAGCGTTCGAGCATCACCTCGACACCCTCGGGATTACCAGGGACCGTCGTTCGGAGCGTAAAACCTTCCGGGGTTCCGGGGGCTCGGGCAAAACTTTTCCAAATTGCGCTTTCATCCGAGGTCATCGTCGTCTGCCTTTCCTGTTCGAAGCTCAAAGAAACCTAGCCCGCACCAAAGCCCGGTTTCGTGGCGATGTCAACGGTCTTGTCGTACGGTAACGTCATCTTCTTTGTCGGCGAACTTGCGGATGTCCGGCACGTGTCGATTTTCTGAAGGATCCGTCGACGTACCGGCAATGGGCGCTTCGAGGTTGCGGATTTGACTCCATCGAGGTGCGTCATGGTGAGGTTTGGCGAGGCGGCAAGGTTTTTCACGCACACCCACTTTGGTGTCATTGCCACGCGGTTGCATCGAGACTAGCTGCATGGCTGGAGGTGGTGGCATGGTGCTTGGAACTCGCTTCTGCCGGATGGTTCTTGGTGGTGCCACCTGGATAGCATTGGGAACCTGCGTTTCCGAGGCCCGGGCAACCGAGTCATTTCGACTGACCTGGTCACGCGAAGGACCAGCCGACGTTTGTCCATCGTCGGAGAAACTGGCGCGCGAGGTTGCGGCGAAGCTCGGGTACGACCCATTCGACGACGATGCTGCGACGGAAATTCGCGGCGTCATTCAGCGTCATGGTTCGGAATGGACGGTGCGTATTGCCGAGGTCAAGAATGGACAAGAGACCTACGCGCACGAAAGCCCGCCCGTTGTGACGGATGATTGCGTCGAACCACAGGCGCTGGCCGTTCACTTGGTCACCGTAATGATTCAAACCGGGCGCATTGTTCCGGCTCCTTTGATTGGTTTGGCGCAAAAAAACGATCCGCCTCCCGCAGGTGCCGAGCCAAACCTCTTGGCGGCCACGCTCAACCCATCGGCATCGGAAAACAAGCGAAAGAATGCACCCGTGGAATCGATTCGCATTGCCGAGCGACCATCTGCCGGCCCCAGTCCACGCAATCGTGCCGAACCGCTGGACACGCATGTTTTTCTCGGTGGCGCCGTTGGATTGGGCATTTTGCCCGCACCCGCACCCGCGATCGTGGTCTCCGCAGGCGCGGGACGAGGCCCATTTGAAGTGGATGCGGGCATGTCTTGGTTTCCCGAAGCGCGTCATCCGACGCAACCATTTCGATTTGGTTTGACTGCAATGAGTGTGGCCGGTTGTGTTCGCGCGTATCGCACCAATACATTGACGTTTCTCGGTTGTGGAGCGATCTGGGCCGGAGCGATGCATGTCGTCGGGGACGAGCAACACCTCCAATCGTTCGAGGCCACGTTTTCCGGGGATCGGGCTTGGTTCGAATTCGCCGCGTCGCCTCGTCTGAGGTTCGTCCCAGCAAAACCATTGACGCTGCAACTGGGGGCGGATGTGTTGTTTCCGTTTCGGTACCAATTTGTCATCGACAAGGAGCAAGCCAAGGAACAGAGCGCTTTTTCGCAATGGCCCGTTGCGGTCGTTCCTCATCTTCAGGTCGGGCTCACGATTTTTTGAAGGTTCGCGAAAGGTGTCGGCAATAATCCATTGACGTTCCCAACTGGCAAACGAGTACACTCATGCTGTTGACGTTGCTTCGCGCGGCTCCCTTGGGTCGTCGTCCGGCGGATTCCGAAGAGAATAGTTCGATTCGGGTTCGCGAGTGTGTGGTTGGACAAACGTCGGCCGAGGCGCTCGATTTATCGACCGTATACGCGGCGCACGGCGATTTCGTTTGGGTTTGTCTCCAGCGTATGGGCATTCGACGCGCCGACTTACCGGATGTGCATCAAGAGGTCTTTATCATTGTCCACAACAAACTGTCGACGTATGACGGACGAGCGCCGATTCGTTCATGGCTTTATGGCATTTGTCGCGGTAAAGCGGCGAGCTTCCGGCGACGAGCGTGGTTTCGTCGGGAAGAAACGACCGACGCCGTCGACGACTACGGCGATGAATCGCACGACCTCGATCCCGAGGCGGCCCTCGATTTGCGGCGAAGAAAAGCGCTCGTGCAAATCATCCTCGACAAACTCGATGTGGACAAACGCACGGTGTTCGTCATGTTTGAAATCGAAGGTTTGTCATGTGAAGTCATTGCGTCGACGGTGGGGGTTCCCGTAGGTACGGTGTATTCGCGGCTGCATGCGGCGCGAAAGGAATTCGAAAAAGCCGCGAATAAGCTGTCTGCGCGCTGGAAAGGAGGCCTCCCGTGACCGAACCTCGACGCTGGCTCGAACCGGAATCCTCGGTTTCGCCGGAAGTGCGCCGTTTGCTCGAAGTCGTCGACAAACCTCAGCCCATGCGTCCGGATGAATTGATCCGTGCCGCGGAAAAAGTCGAAATGATTGCCAAGGGGTCACTTCCGCCGCAACCGACGGCTCTGCTTCGCCCCTTGTTTGCAACGAGTCCGAAAGTCATCGCCGTCGTCTTGGCTGCACTTGCGGCGGGCGGAGCACCTCACGTCGCCAAGTTTTTCTCGGATAGTTCCATCAAGACAAACAACCTCCCGATGACCGCCGAGGTCGAACGTCCATCGCCGACGACGTATGGATCGAGCTCTGCGGCCCAGCCATCGCCGGAGATTTCTTCCGTTCTTCCCGAGGCGCCCGCGCCCGTTCCGAGCGCTTCGTATTCACCCGTCGAGATGCTCCCGCCAAATCCTCGCCCCAAACCTCCGGTGCCCGGACGAACTGCACGCGAAACGCCATCGTTGCCGAAAGCGTCATCAGTGGAGCCTTCGCCGCCTGGCGCCGATGCGGTCAGGTCACCGATGTCCGAGCCGGGGGCTTCGGCGACGTCGGCGAAGAGCAGCATCCTCCCGGAATTGCAGCTTGCCGAGCAGGCCCGAGGGTTGGTCGCATCGAACCCGGCGGCGGCCATTCGATTACTCGATCGAATGGCCCTGGAATTTCCCGGGGGAGTCACGTGGTTCTCGCGAGAGCAGATCTACATCAAAGCGTTGCGTCAATTGGGCCGTGAAGCCGAGGCGACCGCTCGTGAACAGGCGTTGGACGGACGAAACCACGGCAAAGCAAAAGAAGAGCCGGCGTTGCCGATGCAAGAGAGTGCACCATGACAAACACGTGGCGAAAAGTCGTTTTTGGGGTCGGTGCCGGAGTCGTGTGGAATGCGTGCGTCATCAAAGACGAAATCGCGCGAACGTGGGATGGCCCCGGCGGCAGCAATGTTGGTGGCGCGGCAGGTTCGTCCGGGGCAGGCGGCAGTGGCGGTCGTGCCGATGGTACGGGAGGTTCGTCGGGGTCATCCGGTTTGCCGGGGACCGGCGGCAGCGGCGGTAATGCCGATGGTACGGGAGGTTCGTTGGGGTCATCCGGTTTGCCGGGGACAGGTGGCAATGGCGGCGGGGGAGGAGGTTTGCCGGGGCCCGTGTCATGGTCGTCGATTTCCTCTATGAATGAGGCGCGGCTGGAACACACGATGACCAAACTTCAGGACGGCCGTGTTTTGGTCACCGGCGGTTATGGACCAGGCTCGCTCACCAATGCGCTCGATTCCGTCGAAATATGGGATCCAGGAACGCAATCGTTTACGTTGGCCAAACCCATGCATACGCGTCGAGCCCGCCATGCGGCGACCTTGCGCAGCAACGGAAAGGTGTTTGTCACGGGCGGACATGATTCGATCCTGGAAACGGCCAAAGCTGAAGAATACGACCCGGCGACGGATACCTGGACCGAGCTTTCCCTGATGACCGTGGGCCGGATGTATCATGCGTCCGTGGAATTGCCGAATGGTAACATCCTCGTCGCTTCGGGGTGTTGCGATGCAGCGTATCAAACGGCGGAGGTTTACGACGTCACGCTGGGAAAATTTACGGCTACGTCTCCGCCGGTCATTGCGCATGCCGCTCCGACGCTCACTTTGATGCCGAATGGACAAGCGCTCCTCGTGGGGAATTCGGTTCTCAAACCCACGAGCCTTTACGAAGATTCGTTGCAACAATGGACGTCGGCGGGCAATCTCGATGCGCCACGCAATGCGCACACCGCGACGATGCTTTCTACAGGCCACGTCGTCGTCGCAGGTGGGCTCTCCATGGGGCCACCGACAAACACCGTAGAATCGTACGATCCCAGTCAGAAACAATGGACCCAGCTTGCACCGCTCGTGGAGGCTCGTCGATCGCATACCGCATCGCACCTCGTTGCCAATGCACTGGACGATATCCTCTGGATTGGCGGGCTGCAAGCCGGGGGAACGCCATTGGCGAGTTGCGAACGCTTGTCGGGACAACCTTGCGCCAATCTGAACGTTGCTCGCGGATTGCATCAAGCGGTGGTGGTCGATGTCAACGGACAAACACGGATACTCGTCACGGGCGGGCAGGGGACGGACAACCAGCCCACGAACAGCGCGGAGTTGTCGAGTTTTTGAATACGACACGACACGGGCATTTTTGATGAAGGACTTTGGCGGATCGCGGCAATCGTTCATTGAGGACAAACTAGTTCTCGGGAGGTTGTCGTATGCGCATGCGAACAGGAATCGTGTCGTTTGTCGTCGCGTTGGTGCTGGGGGTGGGATGCCAGGACGAACCATTCACGGAATTCGTTGAAAGCCCGGAGAACACGTCGCTCGAAGCGTTTGGCGCGGAATTGCATTCGATCAAAGCACCCGGAACGCAAGACTTGTGGACGGGCGTTGGGAACATGGCGGTTGCGCGGGTAAAACACACCTCGACGTCGTTGCTCGATGGGCGCGTTCTGGTCACGGGTGGCTTTGTCGCATTCGGTGTCTTGTCGAATGCCGCCGAAATCTTCGATCCCGTGACCAATATGTTTTCCGCAGCCGGGACGTTGCCGAATCTGAGTAATGGGCAAACGAGCGGCCGATGGTACCATGCCGCGGTTACCGATACAGCTGGAAATGTCATCGTGACCGGTGGTGAATTGCCGGGCAACGTTTTTCTCGCAAGCACCGTCAAGTGCACGTACAATTCAGCAACCAAATCTTGTGTTTGGTCGACGCTCGCCGATATGAAGTATCCGCGACGAACTCATGTCCTCGTGCGTTTGGCGGATGGCCGTATTCTCGCGGCGGGTGGCAATGCGACGGGCGATCCCATGGTCGGAACACAAAGCGGCGCTCGCGTCTGCGAAATTTACGATCCCGCGACAAACACCTGGACTGAAACGGGAAAACTCAACCAAGGCCGAGCCTATCCGGAAGCCGTGCTTCTGCCCGATAACAACGTGCTCGTGATGGGGGGGTACGACGCCTCGACCATCAACTCTGCGGAAATCTACGACGTCAATACTGGAACGTGGACCCTGTTGGCCTCGACCATGTCCGCCCCTCGTTATGTGTTTCAAGCCGTCCGTATGAACAACGGCAAAGTGCTCGTCATCGGAGGTGGCACGAATGCAAGTGCGACACCGACAAACGCTGCCGACATTTTTGATCCGGCAACCAAGACGTTTGCCGCGGCAGCTCCGATGGGGGCGGCCCGGGCGTACCATAACGCGATACTCATTCCGGGAGGGCGCGTTCTCGTGGCGGGAGGGACCGGTTTGGCGTCTTCGGAGGTGTACGATCCAACCGGCAATACCTGGACAAACGCGGGAAATATGTCCAGAGATCGTGCATTCGCAGCGATGAGCCCCCTTGGAAATGGCAAAGTGCTCATCAGTGGCGGCGGTACTTCCGGGAACGTGCTCAATCCGACCAATACGGCGGAAGTGTATTCGTTGGATCTCGCAATCGGTTCGTCTTGCACGCAGAACTCCGAATGCGCGAGCGGCTTCTGCGCCGACGGCGTTTGTTGCAATTCCGCGTGTAATGCCGGCGCGTGTGATTCGTGCGCCACGGGCACGTGTATGCCCCTCAGCGGCAATGCGTGCGACGACGGTAATGCGTGTACGACAAACGAGGTCTGCAATGCCGGTACGTGCATGGCCGGAATGGCGAAAACCTGCACCGCGCTCGATGCGTGCCATGTCGCGGGCGTATGCGATCCGCAAAATGGCTTATGCTCCAATCCCGAAGCTCCCAATGGAACCGCGTGCGACGATGCCAATGCCTGTACGACGAACGACGTTTGTAATGCAGGCGCTTGTTCGGGCGGAACTGCAAAAACCTGCACCGCGATGGACGTTTGTCACGACGTCGGCGTATGCGATCCGCAAAATGGAGAATGCTCCAATCCCGAGCTTCCCGATGGTTCGTCGTGCGATGAAGGTGGCGCATGCAAAGCGGGCATCTGCGTTATCGATGGCGGATCGAGCTCGTCCAGTTCCTCGAGTTCATCGAGTTCGTCCGGTTCGAGCGGTGGCAATGGTGGAATGGCAGGATCCGGCGGAGCAGGGGCCGGCGGTGGATCGGCGGGCATGGGCGGGGTCGGGGAGAGCGGCGGAAGCGGCGGAAGTGCAGGAAAACCAGGTGACCCGACGGATCAAGGGGGTTGTGCGTGTTCCGTGCCTGGTTCGTCTTCACAAACATCCGGCCTGTTGAGCCTCGTTGCGCTGGGCCTTGTGGCTGTGCGCAAGCGGGCACGTCGCGGTAAAGGGAATTGAGAGCGCCCACAGGATCAGCTTGACGCGCAACGCAAGCTGGGCGAACCATCACGCCCATGCCTTCCGAGCAACCTCCGCGTATCGTCATGCTCGACGCCGCCAGATGGAGCGCCGACGGATCGCCGGCGTTGCTCGAACAGTTGCGCACCGCCGCCGCGGTCGCCGTTCGCCATGCCGTGGACGAATCGACGTGTCGCGGCTGGGTGCAGCGTATCCTCGAAGCGCGAAACGACTGGATTGCCGACTTCGGTGGCGAGCAGTTTGCCCTGGGGCGCGCCTTTTATACTCATTACGAAACAGGCCGAGCGGACGTGTATTTCCGGGATGCCGAGCGCTCCAATGCGCTGGTAGAACGAGTTTTACCGGGAATGCAGGACCAGATCCGGAACCTCTTTGCGCGTATGGTCGGTGGAAACGCTCGATTGCGCCGAGGATTCTGCGGCCCGGGCGTTCACGTCTTTCCCGCCCGCGAAAATGTCGCCAAACGCGGGGGCGTCGTCCATTACGACGTCGAGGGCCTCAGTCCATTACACGTGCAGCGCCGCGCTCCCGCGATGTCGCTCGTGGTCATGTTGCAACCGGCGCAATGGGGCGGTGGTTTACGCCTTTGGAACGCCTTGTGGCATGGCGCGGACGAACCCGATGACGAGGAAATCCAAGGCCCGCACATTACCCATCGCTACACCGTTGGCGAAGCATTGCTCATGGAAAGCCATCGGCTGCACCAGATTCGTCCTTTCCGCGGGATGCTCGATAGAATCTCCATCACGGTGCATTCGGTCGAGGTGG
>WBZU01001081.1_pt1 | contig 21389 bp, 24 predicted proteins | sample 5204311 | NCBI WGS metagenome assembly WBZU01 (sample SAMN12344359, study PRJNA552823) | activated sludge metagenome | biome: Activated sludge suspended growth; feature: Nitrification reactor; material: Wastewater; isolation source: activated sludge from nitrification reactor of wastewater... | reverse complement strand
GTCGGCCCGGCCGGTGAATCGGCGCGCAGCGCGATTGCCCGCGATCGACACCCCATTTAATCGGGCTTTAATAACTGACCAGTCAGTCATCAGCATAAATATTCGAGCCGAAGGCGTCAAGCGGCCTGATGGCGAGTAATAAGACCTGTCGGGTAGCAATAAAGGCTGTCGGAGAGTAATAAGGGTTCTCCCGGGTGCCTCTCACACCTTTGCGCCCGTGCATCATTGCGTTAGTCCAATTGTTTCAATAATTTCGTCGAGTTTCCCGGTGGGTCTGGACGAAGAACCGATATTCCGCGAAATTCAGAGCTTGGTGCCGGTCCGGCTCATTCAGAGCGCTCCGCGGTAGACAGACAATAATTCGAGTCATTGATCATCCTGCATATTCCAGCCAAGTTGACACCGGTTTCCCATTCAACGTGGCCGGCATCGCCGATCACTTCGGGTCAGCCGCACCGACGCCTTGATTCCTGCACCGAGCAAGCACTGGTGCAGAGTTGTCCCCGGCGGGGGTGGGTTTCTATCCGGGGTGGGGTCCAGGGAGGGAGCTGGATGACTGCGCATAAGCAGTCGGCCTTACAGATTCGCGCCCCCATTCGAAGCACCCGGGCATCATCGCTCTCAGGGTAGCGAACGACCTAGCACGCACCCTCATGAGTTCAAGCCCATATGGGTGTCAGTTCGCGGGTATGACAATGCCTATCGCCGAAGGAACGTTTCGGCCTGTTCATCTAGTTGTAGCTTGATCTTCTTCCAGTCCGGCATATTGCGCTTCAGGGCAGCGTAGAAGCTCCGACTGTGGTTGTGATGCTTTAGGTGGCACAACTCGTGGAGCAAGACATAGTCGATGGCCCTGCGCGGAGCTGCCATGAGCCACGGGTTCAGCGTCAGCGTGCCGGTTGGAGAACAACTTCCCCATTGCCGAGTCATGAACCGAAGGCGAAACGGGGGTGGCTGACGCACCCATCGCAATGGTTCGGCGACCACCATCAAACGGGCTGCGAATACTTCGCGAGCGCGTTCACGGTACCAGGCATCGATGCAAGACCTGATGAGTTCAACATCGTGCTCGGGAACGCCGACGACCACGAAGCCGCCCCGCAGCCTCGCTTTAGGCTCGGGTTCAGTCTGAACGATGACCTTCAGTCGATATCTCCTGCCCTGGTAATGGATTGACTCGCCGCTCACATAGCCGCCCGTCCCGGGGAAGCGGTCATTGACCGCTTCCCGCAATTGCGTGCCAGCCTTGTAGCGCGCCAACCGCCGTGCCGGCACGGCAATCCAATTCCTCGATCGACAAGTTCCGACCTCTGAAGTTGGCGTCGGGATCTTCTGCGCGCGTTCCTGGCCGGGCGCCGGCCAACCTTTCTCGTCACAAAGATGGTTGCACGGCCATATGAAAAGGTGCATATTGTATGCATGCCATTACCCCGACGACCCGCTGACCCTCATTACGTCGCGCTTCGCGCCAGGGCGCTTGGTGTAACGCAAGTCGAGATTGCAGGGGCTGTCACGGCGAGCCAGTCTCAGGTGAGCCGGGTATTGGCAGGCGAGTCGGGCAAACGCTCACATCTGCTCGACAAAATATGCATTTATGTGGAATCGAGGTCCGGAGCCGTTTCAGCGACCCACGTCTGCCGGAATGCCGAACTGATCGACGCCCTCGCCTTCGCGTGGGATGGCACGCCAGCTCACGCGACCGCTTTGGCCGCGGTCATCCGCAGCCTTGTTGTGCTTAGGCCAACCGAATTGTCGGAACCGCATCAACGCGCAGCATCGCGCAGGCGCCGCAAGTGACGCTTACATCGCCTTGTGACCAGATCGCCTGCCAGCGCCGCAGAAAGGCGCGCATCGCAATGAGCAAAGTTCGCGGTCATTGCGGATTGGCAACCCGACAATGATGCAAAAATCGGCGATCATCCCGCCACTGATGCCCGAGGAATTCATCAAAGGCTGGCGCGGACGCGTTGCCGTTCTCAACGAAAAGCGAGGCTTCAAGGAAAGCACAAGACTGCTCCAGTGGCATGCATCTTCACGCGATCTCCTCCGCTACGATCGAAGGAACCATCTGAAGATATTGTCAGGAGCTATCGACATCACGCTGGAACAACTGGTCCGGGCGCACACACTTCTGCCGTACTATGCCGCCACAGCGATGGGCCGCGATGTACCGTACTCGCTGATGATTCAGCGGCATTGGAATTGTTTTTCTGGTCACCGTGCAATCTATATTTCGAACAACATCTACCCGATGTTTTGCCGGGAATGCGTCAAAGAAGATCTCGACTTCTGGGGCTTCTCGTATTGGCGAAGGCACCATCAGTTGCCGGGCAAGATCGAATGTTCGAAGCACGACTCGTTGCTCAAGAGCGCAAGGATGTCCAGTGCCTTTCTGCAATCACCCGATGCGTCGATGAACGACTGCATGGATCTACCGGTCAATGTCAGCGCCTGCAGGCGCAACCCGTACGTTGCCAAGGCAAATTTGCTCGCGGAAGCCATCCTGCTCGAAGCCAGGCGGACACGGCACCCAGAAGACCAAACCTTACGCCGACGCTTGGGTGAGATTCACCTTGGCAAAGCCTCGAAGACCAAGAGGGCGAAGAATGACCGCTTTCTGGCACTGTTTCCGCCGGACTGGGTCAAGCTGGTCTTTCAGGATTTCAATATGCTCTGGGAAAGTGATGATAGGAATCTTTGCGGGGAGCTCGGCCCCGGCGGTAATTTGCCCGTGCCATCGCACAATGCCGGATTGATCTTGCCTAGTCCTGTGGACACGACCAGGCTCTGCATGATGTTGGCGCGCAGCGGAGATGAGCCAGAAGCGGCGCTTGACGAAATCGCCCCGCCCGACACAGCGTATGCATCGCCCCGAAGCACGCAACCATTTGAACAACGTCCGAGGGACGCCGTCGCCACTTGATGACGAATGGTGCCAAATGGTGCCAGGCAGGTTGACCAGGTCGGACACAAGCCCTCGACCTCGGTAGTCGACCGGTTGAATGGTTCGGTTGATAGCGGCCCGTATCATTTGGCCGCACAGTCTGCGCCTGAGGCAGCGAGTCAAGCCAACCGACTTCGCACATTCGTTGCAATACGGAGCGCAACCTGTCCGGCGAACCTGTCGGCGCCCGGTTTTCCCGTCGTAGCGGGGATCGCCTGTCAGGCATAGCTGTCGATGAAATCCTTCGGCGCACCGAAGGCAAAGCACAACAGCGCAAACAGTCGCTCCGGATAACGCAGATCAATCCCCGATCCGAGCGAACGTCCGATGAAACCGCCGTCGGCACGTTCAGCCGAGGCGATGAATTCCAGTCCGGGCACGGTCGCCAGTGTTCCGAAACGGTCAATGAACGCCACGGCTATAGGCCGCCAATCGGTCCGCCGGCGCGCCACCGGCCGCGCAACTCCCAGTCGGTCGCGGCAAAGTTGTGCGACGCGGTTTGGATCGAAGTAGCGCAAGCTGGCAGGCTGATCGATCGCAAGCTCCATACTCCAGGCCGAGAGTCGCCGCAATTCGTCGACCGCCGATTCGATCGGAGCAGTGCCGTTCCAGTCCTGCGCATTCAAGTGGTGCGGCAACCGCCACTCGCGCATCGCTTGCCGCTGAACGGCATTCCGAACCGAGAGAAGTGGCCTGCCATGGAACGGGCACAGATAAACGCCGGGCAACTGATGTATCCGCAACCAAGTCGAGTTTTGCATTCGATCTGTCTGCTCGGCGACGCACGCCGGACATGCACGCAGAATCGGCGCGTGCCCGAAGCGACGTATTGGCAGACCGGCGCTCGGTGAATCACGTTGCCAAGGCGAACCCCGCACATAACGGATCAGTGGCTCAAGTGATTCGGGGGCAATGAATGGCGCGTAGGCGCCAAGAACGGTGCGCCCGAAAAGGATTTCTGTCGCGCTGCCAAGCCACTCTTGTGTCCGCTCACAGAACTCGTCGATACCGCGCGGTATGCCCACCTGCAACGCAGCGCGCGGATGGCCGAACAGCATGCGACTGGTTTGCGCGGGCAAAACATTCCCGCTCAAATAATGAAAACGGGCACACCAGCTGTAAAGCGTTTCCCCAGCGCAAGCGGGCGGTAACAGCAGCGGCGCGCCAGCGAAGAGTTCGCGCTGCAATCGTTGCACTGCTCCAACGTGCACTTCAGTCAATGCGATTGATTGAGCGCGACAGGCTACTCAAAAGCATCGGCTCTGAGATTCGTCAGGCATGGGACTTGAACAACAATATGCTGATATATATCCACCGCAAATCCTCGCGTAGCGAGCGATGCCGCAACATCCGACTCGACCTACGCAGCGTACGCTCCTGCACCCTCGATGGGTCGAACACCGGACGATTGGCTGGGCCCGGACCGAAGACAGGTGGCGTGATCCGACGATGCGCACAATACGAAGTGCCGGCGCCGAATAGCACTGCTAACCGCGCGCGCGCGCTGCTCGAAAGAACCAGTCTCCCGCTTGGTATGTCATCGCCACCGGCCAAAAACCCATGACGATCCGCAGAGACTGCGATCTGGGTAGCCGGCATATCCGCCAACTGTGGCGCCACGCGCAGATGGATCGAGCGAGTGGCAGCGGCGGTGTGGCGTCGCGATGCCAGCTCCGCCTCCAACGCGGCAACTAACACGTCGATCCGGGTAGGCAACCGGCGAACCAGCCGCATGACCATATGTTGATCGCGAATATTTCGCAACTCGCAGTACAGAGAATTCCGCAGACGTCCGCGGAAAACCCGATCAGCGACTGAATCGGGATCACTCATCGCGCGCAGGGCATACAGATACTCGCGCCATCGGATGATCTGGGCTTTGATTTGATGCAATTCGGCGCCAGCACGAAACCGCCAGGCAAGCCGAAGGCTTGCCATCTGAATCTCCAGGTCAGTCGGTCGGTTCCCGCGGCTCCTGGTCGGTCTCATGCACGAACCTTGAAGAGCCGTTCCCTGTCGGTCTTATCGGGCAGTCCCAGGCCTTCGGCCTCGGCGGCGACAAGATACTCGTACATCTCGGCGACAAACTGTGCGACCTCATGGTCCGGCAGCGGCCTGCCGTCGGGATCAATGCAAATTTCCTTTGCCCATGCCATGGCAGTCTCAAGCAATAGGGGTCTCAGCGGTGCCGCGTCGGCTTCCGAATGCCTGCCGAACAGCAGCCAGTATTCATTGGCACCGAGTTGCCCAAGCAGATGAATGTAATTGAGGAGCACAGGATTACATTCGGTCTCATAGTTGATCACGGTTCGTCGGGCAATGCCCATCACAGTGGCCAGCCTCTCCTGAGAATAGCCGAGCCGTTCCCGTTCCGCCTTCAACCGCTCGCCGATTCCGGCAAGTAGCGCCACTCAAAACCCTCCTTGACAAGGATGCACACACCAAACTAATGTGCACAAATGTTCACATCAGTGCGAGTTAGTGTGGTTTCGTGTACAACAACTTTACCGAATCCTGAACCGATAACGCTCGTCGCGCTCGAGGAAATTCGCCGGCAGTTCGCGGACAACGGGCTTTCAGTGGCGCAATGGGCTGTGGAGCGTCGGTTCAATCCGGCGCTCGTCTACGCCGTGCTGGCCGGGCGACGCAAGTGCCTGCGCGGCCAAAGCCACCACATTGCCGTAGCACTCGGACTGAAGGCCGCGCCACCGTCTGCTGCCACGTCGCCGGACGATTTGAATCCGCAAGTGAGCGGACAAGCGCAGCCGAGCGCAGCCGCCACCCTGCGCACCCTGCCAGGCGACGGCAGCGGCCCTGATCTCGTTGCGACATCCACCGCGGAGAGAACTAGCGCATAGCGAATCGGAATAGAAAAGGGCCTCCGAAGAGGCCCGTTTCATTACGTCCGGCGGAACCGGAACGATGCAGCTTGTGTGGTGCATTCAGTGTCGTCCCGAAGCCGCCGGATGTCAACCCTCGCTTTGCATGCGATGGGCGGGGTCTTGCCACACGTTCGAGGAGTCGACACATGCAGCCCATTCCACCGCCATAGCCCTTCCCTGAAGAGAGGGCCTGCGCACGTCGCGGGCCCGTCCCAGCGCCGGCGACAAGTCGCCGGCCTGCCTGGTCGCTGACGTCCCCCGAGAACACGCGCCGTTACGCGGGACGCCGATCGCCCGATGGACCCACACTTGCCTGGGAGCGCCTGTCATGGCCAAACGAACACCACCGTCGCTCGCGCGTCTGAAACGCGTGTTTGCGCGCCAGCGCGATGCACCATGGGACGCGCGCTACCAGCCTGGCATCTGTGCGACGCGTGAGGAGGCGCCATCGATCTCGCGCGCGAAGTTGCTCTTCTCGGAAAGGCTCGGTCGCGCAATTCATCTGATGTCGACACCCGAGTTCGCCTTCTGCCTGCTTGGTCTCTATCACCCCAATACCGTCGGACTGCAAGAGCAGCGCGCACTGTGGCCGGATCCTTCGCCGCATCCGCTGGCCAACTTCCCTGGCTGCGGCTCGGCGCGGCTCGCGGGCCTGATCGGATTGATTGACGTGGCCGATCGGCTGGGCTTCCTCGAGCACCTGAGCTACATCCGGGTGCCCGGCGAGTTGCCAGACGACGCGCCGGTGGATGTGCCCTTTCCCTGGTTCGGCGACCTCCTCTGGGCTCTCCGTGACGATTCTAAGCGCATCGTCGCGATTGACTGGAACGTCAAAGATTCCCACAAGGCGTTCAAGCAGCCGATTTCTCTAGACGGCACGCGCAGGGCCAATGACGCGGAACGGATCGTTGCCCGTCACCGCATCCAGGAGGAGTACTACCGCGATGCCGGCATTCGATCGCTTCAGGTCGCCTTTGAAGACCTCGACCTCAACGTAGTCGCCAACCTGCGCCAGCTGTTCGGCCACCAGAGCGCGCAGACGGGCCTCAGCGGCGCACGCAAACGCGAAATCCTGTACGCCCTGCGCACCGCCCTCAAGGTCGGCGAGCCGCCCAGCGAAGTGCTGATCGACTTCGTAGCAAGGCGGCGCTGCACGCGCGAGCAGTTCTACACCTGTTTCCATCAGGTCGTCTGGGAGCGCGACCTGCGCCTGGACCTGTTTACACCGATCAATTTCGATCGACCGCTGCACGCGGAAACCACCGACGTCCTCGACGTCTACGCTGACCTCTTTAAAGGAGACTGACCATGCATACCGGCATCCAGATCATTGCACCGCGAGGCTTCGCACCGCTCGAGAAGAACATTGTCTACTACTTTCTGAAAAGCGATGCCAAGCGCAACCGAGTACTGCTCGCCCGCTTCGACAATCCGTTCGCGCGGACCGACCGCGCAACCGTCACGATCGTGCAACTCGACCGGGGCACCTTCGAAAGCGCAGTGGAAGGCGGTCAGATTGTCCCCCGCGGACATCAGTCGACCATGCCCCCGTGGCTCGAACCTTTCACCGACGCGGATCTCGAATTGATCGAGACAAAACGCCTGCACGGCAGGCGCCCCTACCGGGAGACCATCGAACGGCGCGAACTGATCGTGCTGCCGCACGCCAACGAGCTCGAACACATCCTCGCCGCCGACGACCCGAATCTCGAGATGAATCGCCGGGCGCGAGGGTCTGCCCCGCGTCAGAACGAGCGACGCTTCCGGCTCTGGCTTGTCGCTTACATCTGCTTCGGCATGACCAAGTGGGCGCTGATGCCACCGTTGCACAGGATTGGCAAGTGGCCGCGGCGCGAGCATCCCGGCGTCAAATTCGGCGCACCGAATCGCGCCTATGGCCGGCAGCACGGCTTCGCCATGACCGACGCGTTGGAGCAAGCGTGCATCGAGGGCTACGACAAGTTCTGCGGCCCGGGCAAGTACATGACCCGCGTCTATGCCGAATCGATGAAGAGCAAGTTCGGCTGCCGCACAACGGCAGGCCGCTTCGGCGGCTTGACGCTCTATCACCCTGAGGGCAAGCCATTCCCGAGTTTCTGGCAGTTCAAGTATCAGGTGATCAAGAAGCACGGTCTGCTTGCCGTCCAGACGACGCTCTTTGGCGAGGCGAGGGTACGACGGCGCATGGCCGGCTCGAAGGGCAGCTTCGCGCAGGAAGTCGCCAACCTCCACGAAGAAATCGAGGCCGACGGCTACTACACCGACGAACTGCCGCGTGGCTTCATCGACGGCAGCACCCTCGAACCGCTGTGCGTAGTGACCTCGTCCGATGTGCTCAGCGGCATGAAATTGGGCATCGGCTTTGCATATCCGGCCGAGCGCAGCCAGGCTTACCGTTTGATGCTCTTCTCCATGGCGGTGCCGAAGGTGTTCTTCTGTTCGCTGTTCGGCCTCAGGATCAGCGAGAAGGACTGGCCGTCGCACGGCCTGCCCGCCTGCTTCAGCACCGACCGTGGCCCGGGCGCGAGCGACAGCCTATTCGCCCAACTCGAACGGCGAATACCGATCCGCGACTTGACTCCGGCGTACAGCGGGCAATCGAAGGCGACCGTCGAAACGTCGAACCCGAAATCGCTCAAGCGGGAAGGATGTCCGCTTCACACCGTCAGCAACCTCAGCCTGGTCGAACTCGCGCGAAAGGAGATCGTTCGGCTGATCCACTACAACCACGCAACGAATGTGGAACACCGCTTCGATCCACAGCCCGAACTGCGGCACGTGCTGCCGACGCCAGCCGCGCTTTACGAGTACTACGACAGCCGCTTTCGCAATGACGGCCGATCGATGTCAATCCCGGATGCCGTGCGGACCTTCCTTACACCAGTCCGGCTCAGCGTCGACAAGAGTTTTGTGAGGCTGGGCCAACGCCGCTATTCCTCCAGCGCATTGCGGAAATCGGGTCTATTCGACCGAATCGCGCGTAACGGCGGTCGTCAGATTGAGGTGCCCGGATACATGCTCGACCTCTCTCTTCGCTATATTTGGGCAGAAATCGACGGCAAGCTATTTCAGCTCGAGGCGCACTTGTCGGTGCGCTCCGACGGGCGCGAACTGTGGCTTGCCTATTCCGACCTCAAGAAATGGGAGACGGAGCGGGATCTCGTTGCCTCCGCCATGGCGCAACATCAGCCCGCGGTCAGCGTCCATTGTGACGAGATCTTCGAACAGGGAACCGGCAAATCTCGCCACGGAGGTACGATGCGCCGGGGTCGACCGAAGCGCAGCCAGACCACTCAACAAGAAGGCCGCGAGGCCGCCAAGGTCACCCAGGCGCGAAGGCATTGAGCGGCGCAAATGAAAGCCCCTGGGTGGCGCGGATCACCAAGCTGCTCGATCGCGGCGTGATCACCAAGCGGGCCGAACTTCGGCCCGCGCCGCTGGGCGATCTGCGCGCGCTCTCACCCGAGGCAGCAAGTATCCAGCTGGACTGCGCACTCAAGCGTCTCTATGTGCCGACCGCGCAGGAAGTCGACTTGATGTGGGTCTGGCTGGAGCAGGCACGTGCCCACTTTGTGAGCAACTATCCATCGTTGGCTGCCTACCGCGGCAGGATTCACATGCTTCCCAGCCAGGAGAGCCAAGCCTGCGCCGAGGTACCCCCATTTTGCCTGACCGGTCTGCCCGGCACCGGCAAGTCGGAATTGGTCAGGGCGCACTTGCGCGTGATCGGCCCGCCGACAACAATCGATGCGGGTCCAGGCGTCGGTCAGGTTCCGATGGTCGGCGCGCTCGCCTTCGCCGTTGGTCCCAACTTGGTTCCCACCAAGTTGCTCGAACACATCACCGGAGATCGTTGCAAGTGCACCGCGGATGCTTTGCTCCTCGCCCGACGTCGCCTATACCGCCAAGGTGTCGGATTGATCATGCCGGACGAATTTCAATTCGCCAACGGCAGTAGCGGTGCCAACACACGCATCGCCCAGTCTCTCCTGACGGTAAGCCTGATCGGCATTCCTTCGACATATTCCTGCAATTTCAGCCTGCTGCATCGCTTGAGATCGCGCCCCCCCGAGGATCTGCAGCGAATCCTGAACCGATGCGTGACCCACCAGCCGCTACTGCCCGAAAGCGACGACTGGCGCGCGTACCTGAGAGCGCTTCGCGACATCGCCCCGAAGGTCCTCGAATTCGATCTAGACGCCGATGCGATCCTCATCCATCGCCGGACTGGAGGCATACGACGCGCGGTTCGCCGACTGCTCTGCATTGCATGCGCGATTGCATGGCGAAATCGAACCCGCGCCACTGGCAAAGAGATCGAGCTCGCCTATTTGGACCCGGAATTCGCGTGCTATCGCAGCCAGATCGACGCCCTCGAGCGTATCGCCGCGGGCGATCAGCGCGCCAGAACGGCAAATCCTGGCCTGTGGAATCCGCTCGAATCCGACGCCGATGCTGCGACGTCGGCCTATCTCGCGCGCCTGCGCAAGCAACGCGAGGAACGCGTCGAACAGCAAGCCCTGAAGGACGCCGCGACCGCGGATGAACGCAAGGCTATGCGGGCGATAGAAAATGGAACTTCGCCGAAATTCAAGTTGGCGAAGCCGGGAGACGCGAGACCGAGAAAGCGCGCAAGACAGGTCCGATGCGCGGACACGCTGCAGTCCAACTTTTCCAAGGTGAAGCGTTCCTTGTAACGGCTCGTCTGCCACGATTGATATCGTTCGTCGCCATCGCTCTGACCGCAATGCATTTCCGCGAACTAGAAGCCCGGCCGTTTGAGTACCCGAATGGCCTTGGCGAATCCCTGAAGGCTCGGGTCCACCGTGCGCAAGTCGACGCGTTCGCTGAAACTTCGCTGCGCTGGTGTTAGTGACGCCCGCGGCTTCGAGACGATCTCTCGGGCTGTACTCGAGAGTGCGCGGTATATGGCATCACTGGTTTGTCCCCAAGCCTTGGCGAGGGGCAGAAGTCTGCCTATGTGAAGATTGGACGGGACGCCTAACAATCCCTTGGTCGTTGCGATCATCTGTCCAACAGCTGTCGCGATCTGGTCGCTTCTCAGTGACTCCGCCACACAGAACACGATGATGGCTTGCCGCAAGAACTGATCCTGGGTTTCCCCTTTGCTAAGGGAGGAAATGGCGCCAGAAAGTGATTGTGCGCTCGGCCGCTCCAAATCCAGCGTGCTGGGATAACGACCAAACGGTAGCCCGGCAAGTTCGTGAACGTAGAAATCGTTCGCCTGAATCCCGAGATCAATCGCGGCACGACTCGGCGCGATTCCGTCGCGGAGCTGAACACGAAAACGCGCCGGTTCGCTTCGGCAAAGTCGATAGAAGGTGTTGTCAAATCGGATCAGATTCGTATCTTCACTGTTTGCGTCGCGAATTCGTGAAATCTGCTCTGCCCAGTCGGGGCTGACAGTCAGCTGATACATGTTGGCCTCCTCACAAGGTACCGCGCCGAGCTCTCCAATATATAGAACAATGCCATCGCCCTGACGTAATCATCATTTCCCGTCGTTGCGGGTCGGGCTGTCCGCTTCCTCGACCCATTGCCCCATCCTCTCGCAGTCCGTTGTCGAGAATACGCTCACATGATGGGTCAAAGGGATTTGTGCAGTCGACCCGTTACTGCCATTGGCAGTGTCGATCATCGAATGGCAGGTCTCTGAACCGAAGCCATCACTCGGCAACAACCGCCAATGGCCGGGGCTCGGTGCGGATTCAACCGGTGGATGCAACGGCTTGGTAAAACCGGTGTGCGGGCGTTTCATAGTCTAAGGTTTTTCTGGGGCGCTCATTCAGCCGTCGTGCAATCGCATTGAGCTTGGCCTGCGAGTAGGGAGACAGGTCGATGCCCTTGGGCAAGTACTGCCTGACCAAACCGTTGGTGTTTTCGTTCGACCCACGTTGCCAGGGGCTCTGCGGATCACAGAAGAACACTTTGATGTCGGTCGCCAACGAGAATCGTTTGTGGCCAGCCAACTCCTTGCCCCGGTCCCACGTCAGCGATTTGTAGAGTTCCTGCGGCAATTTCTTGGCGTGCTTGATCAGCGCTTCGACCACCGTTTCGGTGTCTTTGGCCGCCACTTTCACCAACATGAGATAACGCGTCTGACGCTCGACCAGCGTCGCGATCTGGCTGTTGCCGCTGCCAAAGAGCAAATCGCCTTCCCAATGCCCAGGTACCGCGCGGTCTTGCGCGCTGGCAGGCCGTTGGCTGATCGAGACGGCATCGACAATCCGACCGTGATTGTCTGTCTTCTGCGTATGGTGACGCGACCGGCGCATGGCCCGGGTGCGCCGCAGGGGCGCAAGCAACTCTTTTTTCAGGGCACCACGCGTCTGAATGAAAAGTGTGCGATAGATCGTCTCGTGCGACACTTGGTCGTCCTTGTTTCCGGGATAAGCGCACTTCAACCAACCGGCAATTTGCTCCGGTGACCACTGCCGTCTGAGCTTGTCCGCGACTCGGTGCGCCAACGCTCGATTCTCTGCCAGTTTGCACCGCTTGGGACGACGAGCCCTGTCCCAAGCTGCCTGTTCGGCGTGGTTGGCTCGATAGTCGGATGGGCCGCCGTTGCGGTTGACTTCCCGGCTGATGGTGGACGCAGCACGCTTGAGCAAGGTCGCAATTGAACGGATCGAGTTGCCTGCAACCAACGCTCTCGAAATCTCCTCCCGCTCTGCAAGCGACAACGCGAGCTGCGAACGACATCGTGGCCTCGGTTGAATGCCTCCCGTTTCTGCCAGAATGCGCTGGATCGAGGAGTGATTACGATCAAACAGCTGGGCTATCTGCTGGAGCGATTCGCCCTTCCGCCAGCGCTCCCACATCAGGGCTTTCTGGCTTTCCGTGTAGTAGATCCGCGGACGATATTTCATCTGCAACACTCCTTCTGCTTACGCAGTCTTTAGTGTGTTGCATCCACCGGTTGAATCCGCAGGCCTTTGCTGACATTCGCCACATCCTGAAAGCGGTCGCTCGTCGATGACCGCTTCCCCAAATTACGAAACGACCCTTCCGACCCAGTCGCTGCCGGTGGGCATCCGGGAAAGCAGCCATTCAACCTGCTTGCGGCTGGGGGCGCGGAGTACATCATCAAGAAGTTCATGCCCACTTACATCCGCAGTACGTCGTACAGGCATGATCCATCGATCGCGTCGCGGCGAGAAATCCGCCATGACGTCATGCGATAGCTCGACCGGGATTTCACAAGAGTCGGGCTGACGGTTGACCTGCCGAAAACTAGCATCTATCAATAATATTGACGTCGGCATTTGCCGTGAAGTCCATCGGCGCCCCCGCAGACGTCACCACGAGGGACAAGACGATGCACAAAAAGCTCCGCACAGGTCAGCCGCGCCGCCTCCGACTCTTGAGCGTTTCCTTCCTGTCGATCGAACCGCCGTAGTCCGACCGCGAGCAACTTCCTTCAGCTTGTTCTGGCCTGCACCAATTCGTGCACGTCAGGGAGGTACCTTTGAGCCCGAAGTGCGAGTGATCTTCGTGGGCACACGGAAGCGCAGTTTGGCTTTGAGGCAGCAATGTCTGCAATTCTAACCACGGTAGTCCGTATGCATACGCTGGCGCTACTACGACGTGCACGATGGATTCGCATAGCATTTGCGGCAACATTGAGCGCGTCGAATCCCACCGGCGCGCAAGCTCCCGAGCGAAGCGGAGATTTTGTCCTGGTACGTCGTGTTATTGACGCCCGGTACTTTGCCCTTGGGCCTGAACAGCCAATCTCCAAGCTACCCAAGACCTACGCCAACGCTCCAATCGATTGGGCCAGCACGGAGTTGCGAAGCGCACTTCCGTTGCAGGCGGCGCTCAGGTCACAGATCACACGGGAAGTCAGCGTACCCAAAGGCGATTCAATGCAGGCGCTTGTTCTGCGCGAGTACGGCTTTGGAAAGCGCGACTCGGCAGCGGCATACTCTGCCCTCGAAAGCAAGATTGTTGACAGCAACGGTCTCGCAGGCCCTGAGGGACTCCTTAAAGGGACAACAGTCAAGATACCAGCACTGCCGCCGATGGCACCCACGGCGCCAAGCAGCTTCAATCTCCGCAACTTACTGCCGAAGACGAGCGTTTACCCCGCCCTTGCCGGCGTGGCAGCCGGTAGAACGTTTGACGCGGAAACCTTAACGTACCGCGAGAAGCCGAAGTTCAACTCTTCCTTTCGAAAGGGGTCACCCCTGGTGGCCCAGTATCTGTGGCTACCCCGGGAACGAGTTGAACGTGAACGGACCCTGCTGGGGACGGACTCCGTAGCACTGGAGGTGCACGCGGAAATCGTAACCGCCAGGCTTGATACCTCCGACGCAGACGAGGTCGCAGTCCCGGGCTCACTCGCTGCTAGCGGTGCATTTCCCTCATTAGGTGAGCAGGCGACGCTCGCGAATCAGTTGGCGCACGAACCGCTTCAGGCCCCAGTGCTGATAGTCCTTGATGATGGGTGGCCGAACGACACCGCATACCAGAACGCGGCGAAGTGGTTGGCTTCAGCCTTCAAAGCCATCGAGAACAAATTCCGGTACCCGGCCGGCCCGAATGTACGTGCCCTCGCAGGCACAAGGGGCACCACGTATCCGAAAGAGAAGTTCCACGCTAGGTCGATTGAACAATCGCTGAGCGCGCTGGTCGCGATGGAGCCACTGACCGACTGGGACCAGAAGCGCGTCCGAGTCGTCTACCTGCCGATGACGCCCGCCCAAGCCAACGCTGCGGGTGTCCTGGAGGACCTCATTGCCCTTCGCTTAATGGACGACCTGGTAGGTCGCGTACGGGGCGATGATGCGCCACTTCCTAGCGTGGTTGCGGACATACGAAAGGCGGCAAAGGAAATCGTTGCACGAATCCCAAAGGACATTGGGGTGGTGGACGTAACAACGGACAAGGCTGTCATTGAGTCGGTTCTGTGGTTCGCTGACCTGTATGCAAGAGCGACAGACACCCCCTACGTCGCGAACTTCTCTTGGACCACACCCAAATTGCTCAATCGGTACGCAGACCTTCGCTTTCACTATGGCCTGCTTGTGAGTGCCGCAGGTAACGAATCGTCAGCGAACTGCTCGGCTTGTCGACCGCACCTTGCTTCCACGCCTGCGTGCAGTTGTGCTGACAATGTCGCTGCCCAGCAGCGATGGTTTGCTGTTCGAGCGGTGGATGGAGAAGACGTCGTTGCTGTGATGAACGCTGCGAGAGACGGCAGCCTGCAATGCAAGTCAAGCATCGTCGGCTCAATGGCAAAGGTCCCGATGGCAGTTGCTCTCGATGGCAATGTCGGCCCTGACGTCTGTGGGACAAGTTTTGCAGCTCCGCGCGTGGCTTGGCTTGCGGCCGCGCGCCTCGCTTACTTTGACCCCAAGAACTACTTTCCAAACGAAGTGGACCGAGGCCAGCAACTACTGGACTTAATAAAAGACGCCCGAATCGGAGGTGTGGGACGTGATGATCAATTCAACCTCGATGTACAGAAGCTCTTCAAACCATGAAAGAAGATGGGGGCCTTGTATGAACAGTGCACGCTCACTTAATGTTGCAATCGTGATCATCGGTGTCGCGTTTTTGGGAGGGTGTGCCGAAGGAGCAAAAACCGCATGGACGGCGGTCGCAAAGGACTGCGCGGTCTCCGACATAAACGGCAAGAACGTGCTGTTCTTCGGCCCGTCAAATGTTCTTGGTCCTGGCTCGGTCTGGCGGGTGGCGCCTCCAGAGAATGGCGGCGGCTACAGGGCTCGATGGGATTCTACCGCGCTGCCTCAGGAGCCCAAGTGGTCACAGGGGGGTGGAGAGTTCACCTGCCAGGGAGGCAAGAAGACAAAGTTTTCGGGTGGTGCTACAGCAACCTTTGCCGCGAACCTCGCACCACTATCTGCGGACGCCAGGGCGGACTTCTCGAGGGCGAAAGACGTTGAAGTCAAAGCGTCAATGATGAAATGGGACTTTATACTTGAGGGACCGTTTGAGCAGGTCATCGTCGGCCTACCTGCGAGCAGTCCGATTAAGCAAGATCTTGCAAATCCGGGGAGGTTGGTGCTCTATCGCGCCCTAAAGGTAAGCGGCTTCGAGGCCAAGTTGCTATTCGACAACAGCACTGGAGGCGAGTTGCAGGCGAAGTACAAGGATGGCGCTTTAAAGTCCATAAACGGCGACCTGGGTGCGGGTCTGAACTTCAAGTGGACAAGCGCGAACGAGCTTGTCATTGCGGCGCCATCGGACTTCTATATTGCGGGCGAGCTAGTGAAGTACACGGCGGGAGGTTTCGCAGCAGGCACCAAATCGCCGTTCTCGCCTCCAGTTGAAATCCCTGCAGGTGCAAAGCTCGACGTTGACAAAGTGAACTGACCAGCATCTGGTTGCTGTCGACGCGCGCTTCGCAGGCTGTCTCGGTGAGCCCGACTGGCTCCAAAGAAAGGACGCTCGATGAGTGGGATCTCAGAAATGGCGCCGTCAGGCGCGAATACACATTCTTGCAAGTTCATCCGGAGTGTCGTTACACGAACGATGACACGCCGAAGTCCGGTTGCTGATGGCCTTGCCGCTTGGTCCCAATTGCGGAGATGCGGTGTGTTGCTTATATCGGCCGTCGGATTTCTAATCGGCTCCGCAGACGCCGCCGATTGGGGTGTCGTTGCAGCCAGAGACAATCGCGGAACGGTGTTGATTCGCACCAACTGGGTCGATGGAAAGATCCAAGACGGCGGAACCGGAACCGGATTTGTCGTCGATGACAAGGGCTCTATCGTTACCGTTGCTCATCAGTTTCCTGCTTCAAGGTCTGCTGTAGTACTTTACTCCGGTGAAACCGAGGGATGGGCATCAGACTACGCACGACAATCCTTTCCGCTTGAGTTGCGCCACATTGACCGACTAGCGGACGTTGCGGTTCTTGTACCGACCAAGACCGTCAAGCTTTCGCCAATACCTCTCGATTGGGATTGGGCCCCCACCGAAGGGCGCGGGATCTACGTTCGGGGCTTTCCGCTTGGTGGTGGGCTGGAAGGCATGGAGGGTCTCGTACGCCGCACGGAGGTTTCTTCCCAAGTGCCCACAAGCACCCTGCTTCGGGCCGGTCATAGCGGCTCCCCTGTCTACAACGCCAAAGGTCAGGTCGTTGGCATGGCTCGAGGTGGCACCCCGGTTGCGAACGTGAAAGAGGACCCTACACTACTGGGCCTAGGGTTCTTTGTACCGCTCTCTTTGTTGAAGGACAAGCTGCCCGCTACGCTCGTCGCGAGTATTGGCGCTGGGACCGCCATCCCTGCTCCCCGCTCAAGGGCTCCACAGCTGCGCCTTAGCTATCCGGTGGATGAAACAAAGGAGACGTCATTTCGCGGCATACAGGATTTGGTGAAGCCGTCCGAAACCCGTCCCTACACGACCGGCAGAATCCAGGCGCAGCCGGGTTATCGAATTGACCGATATGAACTCATTGAGCATAGCGCTACGAAAGTATCGGACAAGGTGGTCAAAGTGGCGCCGGACGGCAGTTCAGTTGAGTTAACTTTCAAGTTAACCAGCGGACCGGGATCCGACCGTTGGCGAGGCTGGCTCGCAGCCACGCTTGTTACTATCCAAATTCCTAAGGACTGAATCGACCATGCAACGACGTTCATTGCTGAAAGGTGCCGCTGCGGCTGTCACGCTCGGCCTTTCGCGAACTATCGCAGCTGAGGAAGCGGATCCTGATTACGAAGACATTGACATACCATTTGCTCCAACGTATCGCCTGTTTGGCACCCAGCCAGCCCGAGGACCGGAGGAAGACATGGCTCGACAGATTCTGGATTCGGCACCGAAAGGAAAGTCTCTGATCGAGACGGCAAGGTATTTTGAAGGTATCAGTGAGAAAAACGCCGATGGCTACATGTACAACGCACAGTGGCCGACCAGATGGAATCCCGTCATTGTCGGCTTCTATCAATCCACGTCATTGCCTAAGCCTTACGTGTACAAGAAGGGTGACACGATTGACTGGTGCGCAGCTTTCATCAACTGGTGCCTCGTTCGAGGCGGCTTTCGCGACACTGGAAACGCAATGTCCGGTTCGTTCCGCTTGGGCTCGGGCCTGGGCAAACCTACGACAGAGCCAAAGGAAGGCGACATCATCGTCTTCAAGAAAGCCGACCCCAAGGAAGCTGCTGTCGGCTTCGGTCACGTTGGCATCTTCGTCGAGAAGGTTGCCGGAGGATACCGCGTCCTCGGGGGTAATCAGAAGGCCGGCAAGAAGTATTCTTCAGTCAACACGACCTTCTTCCGTGAATCGGGATCACTGGTGTTCGATTCCATCAGGTCCGCATCCACCATCCAAAAGCGGTAGCGTGTCCCAGAAAGCGGCGCCCGAGGCAGTGGCCCGATCCCGCACACCTACCCCCGGTATGAGTCGTTCTGTGTGGCTTGAGGCGCAGTCGATTTAGCATTGATGGCAGCGAACGATTGTCGTCCAACGTCAGCAATTGGCGCGACCCGAACCGCAGTTGATGGCCGGAGCGAACGGAATGATGCACAGCCGCAATGCGGTCGTTGACCGTCGCTTAATAATGCTCGGTGACCGTCGGCAATGGCCGAGTTGTGCGAATCAGTTCGAGGGCAGGACTCGGCCAGAAGCGGAAATCTGAGGCGCCGACCTCCACGTCCGGTCCTTGCCCATTTCGCTAATCAGGCGCGTCAGGCGCAAGGTCGGGAATGTGAACGCATTGCTGACGGCGAAGGAGTTGCGCTTGACCTCCCTCTCACATCGTGAAAATTGTGCCGAAATTTCCGAATCCATGATGGTTCAGATTTCCGGGTTGGCCTCAAATGGGCCGGAGGCACACAATCACGGCCTCAAACCGCGTACAAAGCGATTTAGCAGAGCGGAGCCTTATGCTGCAATCGCGGCAAACAGACACACATACTTCGCCGCCAACAGCCCGTCTCGTCGACCTTCGAAATACTTAATTTGAATGTCCGGCGGGGCGAGATGCTCTAACACACGAAATCCTGCCTTGCTAAGTAAACTGCTATATGCCTCGGTGTCCAGTTCTAATTGCAAAGGATCTCCCAACATGAGGTCAGCCAGATTCCGGTATGCCCGTTGGATCGCAGGCACCACGCTCTCGGTGCTTTCTCTCTTCGCGGCCGCCTCGGAGACTGCGAACGTCTATGTGCAAGCCAACGGCGGTCCGTTGTCTGCCCCCAATCTAGAAATCGCCTCGGATTCGCGTCAGGTCACCGACCCGACATATGGCATCGGTGGCGTAGGTTCCGCATCGGCTTCCCTAGCGGACGGCTATTTGAGGGTGTCAGCCACGTCGATCAATCAATTGATTGGTGAAGGACTCAATGAGGGAAACGCCAGTGCGATGGCGGGACTCAACACGCGAATCTTCCTCAACGGACCCTCGAACGTAGGCGGAAACGTTCTCGTCACAATGAACGTGAGCGGCAGCTGGTCGCCGGGCTCGGTCAGCGCATACAACGACATTCTCGCGCAAGGCGGAAACTGGGGCGGTCCGCCCTACGCCTACGGCGGATTCACCGCACTGCCCGGCACGACCGGAATGCTTCAGGTATACGACACGACAACGAACGGGGTGACGTCGCGGTACTACTACGCATGCGAAAACTGCTCCTATGGCGGCGGATCATCCGCGTTTCCCTTCTCGGTGACCGCGACGCTTCCGTTTACGCCAGGCCAATTATTCGTCGACTACGCGGCCCGGCTCGAAGTCTACACAAAGGGCGGCATCGTTGATGCGTCGCATTCGGCCAATTTCTCGATTGTCCTGCCGCGGGGCTTCACATACACCTCGGTACTGGCGTTTCAGACCGCGCCGGCTCCGGAACCTTCGACGTATGGAATGCTGCTCGCCGGGATCGGGATCTTGGCATTCGGTATTCGAAGGAGAAACCGGTAATGGAAGATTTTGGAGGAACTCACTTACAAAATCATTCAACAACCAGCGTTACTTGTTTCGCCAACATATCGGGCGAGCAGTTGCATCTCTTCGAAGTCGCAGCTTCATCCATATGGAGATCAAGATGACCCGAACACTTTCAACCTTTTTGCTTCTCGGCGCCGTCGCCTCCGTCACTATGGTTCATTCCGGGAAGTCCTTTGGAAAGATTCAATACGCGGCAGTATGCGGTGAGAGCCATGGGTTGGTCGCGGGTTGGGATGGCCCTCGTCGTGACACCTACGACGAGGCGAAGCGCGACGCCGCGGCTCACCTGTCGCAGTTTGGCAAGGGACACGAGGCTTCCGTCTTAGAGTTCTAGAAACAGCGGTCAAAAGCTCGGTAGAGGAGAAGAAGTTGCCAACAGCGGGAACAATCATGTCTTCAACTGATTGAGGCCCATTAAATGGAGACGGAAATGCGCCAAGGAACCAAGCAATCCTTTCAGAACCCGTTAAGATTTATTGTGGCGAGCGCAGTGCTCTGCACTCAGATGCAAGTTGCTATCGCGGCAGAAGAACCTATCAAAGTGACCTGTGGCGACATAAAAGGGGCTCAACCAGCAGTACGGTTCGTCGGTCAGAAAGGCGATCTAGTCGAACTTTTCTATGAAGGCGCGCGTGTCTACTACAACCCTCCGGAATCACGAGACTGGATGGGTGGCGGACAGGACAAACTGCATTGCGATGATGTTTATGCTTCCAAGGAAGTACTGGCAATACGTATGGGCTGGAAGCATGATTTAATTATGGTTTTTGGATTTGATTATGACAAACAAGATAAGTTAGTGGGGATATGGAAGCACGGCTGGACTATTCGAGACGGTGACAATATTGGCGTTTCGATTACACGCAACGACCTTGGGGGACGAGATGTCCTTGTCACGTTCGGATGGAAGAAGGATTTGCACGCACGACTATGCTTCGACAAGGACTCAAAGAAATGGCGTCGAAATGCAAACTATCGTGGCGTGAGCGGATTTCCCCAATGTGATATGAATCTTGAGACTAGTAGAGTATTTCCGATGAACTGATCAATGAGGAAGGCTGAGATGGGCAAGCCTTTGTTGCGTCATCGGCTGCTTGTGGCCGAGTGCGTGAGGTTACGTACGGCTGCTTCGTAGAAGCGATACACGCAGAACCTTTAGTCGGCCAGACGGCAGCTATTTGATTTGCTTTTGACCCTTGAATTCAAAGCCTGGACAGAGTTCAATCTCACGAGTCAATTTGCCAGGCTTGCTTGGTTTCAACTTGGGAATTCGCAGTCCGCACGAAATCAACTTGTACGTTTCATATCCGTCAGTTTTTTGCAGCAGACTGTTCGCGTTTGGTGAGGATTTGCGCAGGCTCCGTGGACATATGAGCCTGACGAACTCGATCTGAAAACCATCGTCGAATCAATGCTCCGACAGACTTCAATCTCACACGTCGTCAAAATCGCGCGATCTTCTCGGATTCCGACACGTTTTGATCCGTATCTGCTAAGCGTGCTTCTACTCTGAAGCGCTCGACAGGTCTTATTACTCGTCATCAGGCCCACGAAATTCGGAACGCCGGAACCCCGTCGCCGCCGCGCCTTGCGACCCCGCCCCCGCCACCCGCCTCGCAA
>WBZU01001080.1_pt1 | contig 21404 bp, 13 predicted proteins | sample 5204311 | NCBI WGS metagenome assembly WBZU01 (sample SAMN12344359, study PRJNA552823) | activated sludge metagenome | biome: Activated sludge suspended growth; feature: Nitrification reactor; material: Wastewater; isolation source: activated sludge from nitrification reactor of wastewater... | reverse complement strand
CGTCCTTTATGATACGAACGCATCAGCCGACCCCTCCTGTGAACAAAATTAGGATTTCATATAACCATATCTCCAAGGCCCTTGACGAGCATGGCACTGCACGCTGACCTGGGCTCCATCACGCGCTTATGAAGCTACCCCCATGATCATCGGTGGAGCATCATATCGTTCACCGGAGCCGATGACTTGCAATGCTGTGCATGATTCCCACAAACGATGGCTTGCACCCGTATTGCCCTAAAAAAACCGAATTAGCCGAACCTGAACATAATCATCCCTGCTCGGACCAATCAGGATGTCCGTCTGGGGTACATGAAAAAACGCGAGCGATTCCACCTCAATCTTCCAGTTGTCTCCGACCCTGCGACTACCTTTGAAACTTGCAACGGTCGCCCTAGTATCCACGTCAATCGTGACGCCGAATAGCACTTGGGAATTTTGCTCATCATTCAGCGCAAAGCGGATCCCTGCAAAGATGTCATTGTTATTCGGAGTCGGCAACGTATTCGTCAGCATCGTTCTTGAGAGCTTCTCTCGACCATCATATTGATATTCAAGCAGGAGGCCCAGGTCAGCACTGCTCCCCCAAATACTGGACTCAGTATATTCAAAACCTACGACCGCAGCCACGAAGCGTTTGCCTGGCACATCGCGCGTCATAGCTTCCAGCTTCAACAGCCATTTGCCCACCGCACCCTGGATATCCACACTGACCTGATTGATCAGCTCATACACGGGGATTAACGCTGTCGGTCTCAACAGGGAATTCGGGACAAGGCGAGGCTCCCTGGAGATGCCGCTAAAGTACGCAAGACCGACGTCCCACCGCCCAAAGGTGTGGCTCCAGCGTACCGCCCAATCCGGATGCCAATTGCTGGCATGCTGGATCTGAGCCTGATCCGTATCAACAGGTAATTCAAACCGAAGCCGGCCTTTTCCTGATGGGTACGTTCGCTCACGGAAGTACGGAAGATACAAGAGATTCAGATTTCCGTACCTTGTCGACACATTCAGATTCACCATCGGCTGCCCCAGCTTATCCTCACCTCGAATACTTTCGATTTCATCAGTTTGATTCACAATATCGATTAAATGTCGTGATTCCGTGACCCCCCAGAACACTTTCCCCACACCAGCTTGAATGTTCCACCCATTCCCCTTATAGAGCCAGTTGGCTTCACGCAGGTCCGCATGTGATCGACGGCTGTCCAGGCTGTCGTAGCGCCCAAAGGGAATCAATGTCGCTCGGTGCGAGCCGTTACTCCATTCCTGTCGAATCTCCGGTTGCATGAATACAGTAGGGTCTACCACGCCAGGATTTTGACCTGGTAGCCCAGACTGTTCAGTAAATATTCGCAAGTCCATGGCGGCGAACCCAGAGAGATCAACCGCATACGCATTGCAGGCGATAACCAGTATTCCAACGACAGCAACGAGACGTATATACATAACCGAACATCGCGCTTGATTGACTACACACGCTACCGCACATTGCTCACTCAGCGAGTGCCTACTTCAGCCGCTACCCAGCCAGCCTCTTGGTCGCTCACGATGCGTCGCATCACGGACACGTACCTATCACGTCAGACCCTTCGTCTTTGAACCACGGGCCATCTCCGTTGACTTCACCGGATGCAGTGTGGAAACCCAACGCTGGCAAGACTCGATCGAGGGACACACGTCCCTCCCGCCACACACGACTCAAAGCAACGCACACTCCAGAACCGGTTGCGAAGAGCACGGAGTACCGTCACTTACACAGGCGATCGGAACGCCGGGCTCTCGCGCAGACTGACCCGCTTCCGCATCAGGCACACTCACCTACTGGACGGATTTCAATGCACTCTCAGAAAAGTCGCTCTCCTTGAATCCATTCTGGAATTTATAGTTTCGACGCGCCAGAGTCGTGCTTTTCCCATTCTGGTGGTTCACCATTTCCAATCTACTCGCTCGCCAATACTGGCCGAGATATTGTTGATATTCATAAAATGTGAGCGTTTTAAGTAAGGTATTTTTCCGGTCATAGAACTCGATCTTTCTGGGCTGGTAGATGGTTTTGTCAACCCATTCTACTTGCTTGGAGTAAGCCGAATATTCGTAGGCGGGAATATTTTCCACCACAAAACAGTCATTTCCTTCCAGCACCTCGTCTCGAAGGTACCGGTATTTGTATTTATCCATTTCCCAAGAAGCGATATCTTCGAAAGCGAATTCGCTGCCCAAAAATGGCCCGGATTTATTTACTGATGAAATCCTTTTAATTCGCTTCAATTCAGGCAAAAATAACCACTGATCGTCCTGCCTAAGACCATGTGAAAACGTCAACACCGCCGTCCCCTTTACATCGGCGGGCCTATGAAAGATACCGAGATCCTTATCCCCGTCTCCAGGAACCTCCAAGGTCTTGATGGTAAATTCGCGAATACTCTCCTCGCCTTGCGCGTTGCGCAAGACAAAAACCGAATCGTTTGAACTATCGCCGAACCCCGAGTCACGTTTGTCGGTTTCTTTTGCAATGGCATAGCCCTTCTCTTCCGGAGTTTCTGCGTAGACCGATGGTGCCAGCAGGGCTAGTACGATCGCAATATTTACGAATGCGTTCATGTTCTCTCCTTTCAAGATTGAATGACCGGAACAGGCTTGGATAGCCAGTTGCGCACACCACGTTTGACGTCATGGCTGAGAAGAAGGATCAGGGGCAACAACAGAAACTCGGCAAACAGACCGAGTGCAAAAATAATAGAGGTTAACAGTCCGGTTTCGTAGTTGATTCGAAAATGGGACAACGTGAGCAAAGAAAAGCCCATGATGAGCACCGTCGACGTAACCCACAAAGCATGGCCGACAGCTGTAAAAGCATAGGATAGCGCTGATTGAGGATCCAGTTGTTGTTCTATTCTGGCGTATCGATATTTACCGAGAAAATGCACGGTATCGTCGACGAGAATGCCCAGGGTCATCGCCGCCACGACAGACGAAGCCATCCCAACCTGTCCAACCATCACTCCCCACACTCCGAACGCCATGCCGGCCGGCAGCAAATTGGGAACCAGACTGAGCAGCCCCAAGCTGACCGACCGTAACACGATAATCATGATCAACGACACAATCGCGATCGACATCAACTCACCGCTGATCATGCTGACAATGTTGCGTTGCCCGATATGCGCAAACAAAATCGTCGTGCCCGTTCCATCCGCCTGTTTAATAAGGGGGGCATTCGCCGCCAACCAGCCTTGGGCCCGCGCCTCCAAGTCAATCACTTGTTGACTGGAGATACTCCGCAACGTCACGGTCATGCGCGTCGCCGATTTCCCCACGTTGACCCGATTGTTTAAATCCAAACCGTACGGAAGTGACATTTCAAACAAGAGAAGGTACTGTGCCGCCAACTCCCGACTGTCAGGCAGGCGATACCACGCGGGATCATCTCCGTGCATGTTCTGGTTCAATCGCTTCAGAATATCGTTCACCGTATACACATGGATGACTTCTGGCTGCTGCCGATACCACTGGGCAAACCGCTCGACCTGATCTAAAAAAGCCGGCTCATTGATACCGCTCTGTTCTCCTTGTTCGAGAGAATAGTCGATGTTGTACATACCTGTTAAGTGTTCGGTCGTGTAGTCGGTATCGCTGCGGAATGCAATAGATTCGTCAAAATACTGCACATATTGATCATCGAGACGATTCAGCGGAATACATGCCAGTACACCCCCGATCAGAATAGGCATGACTGCTGCCAAGACATACCGATGTTTGGCAATCATGCCAGCGAATCCCTCAAAGGTTGTGGTAACAGAAGGAGCCACCTGGCCTCGTTTCGCCGGCAGCACCATCATCAAGGCTGGCAAGAAGCTGATGGTCAACATATAGGCTACGCCAACTCCCATTGCCGTGATGTTGCCCAAATCTCGAAACGGCGGCGCATCGCTAAAATTCATCGACCAAAACCCAACAGCAGTGGTGAGGTTCGTGAAAAAGATGGCTTGGAAGTTCACCAGGAGGCTTTCCTTCATCGCAGCCCGTTTATCGAGTCCCCGATTGAACCCCGCATAATAGGCGGTCAAAATATGAACTGAGTCAGCCACGGCCAAGGTGAGCAGAATCGTCGGTGCCGGAATACTCGATGGTGAAAAGGCGATTCCCAGCCACCCCGCTAAGCCGATCGCCGATACAACCGATAGCGTCATCATAGTCACAGCAGCCAGCATGCCGATGGATGACCTCAGGAACCACCACAGTCCCACGATAATGATCGTTAACATCGTGGGCGTGAGTGTTTTTGAGTCTTGTTCCGATGACTCCGCAAAGGCTGTATCGATCATGAGTGCGCCTGTCAGCCTGAACGAAAGCCCCGGATAGTCCTGTTGCATCTCGGTTGCAAGTCTACGGATGAATGTGACCGCTTCCATTGTTTCCGCATTCTGGTCTTTCCCGGGTCGTCGCACGATCACGTTAAATCCCATCACGGCACCGTCTGGTGATACCAAACGATTGCGCAAGAGCGGCTCATTCAGCGCAACGCGCTTGATCCGCGCCAGTTCTGCTTGGCTCAATTGTTTGGCATCGCGAATCAAGTCTCCCACAAATAGGTCATCACCTTCGGCGGTGCTGTTCTGAAAGTTTGCGATCGAATCCACTCTTGTCGCATAGGGTGTCTGCCATAGCCGTTGTGTCAATTGCTCTGCGGCAGCCAAATTGTTCGATGTGAACACATCACCGTCTTGAGGTGTCACAACAACAAGGATATTGTCGTCTCGCGTATACGTCTTCTCCAATGCTTCAAAGTCGCGCAACTGCGGATTGTCTTCGCTGAAGAACATCCGATAGTCATTTTTAAAATGAACATATCGCACCCCGTAGCACGCCATCGCCGTCAGCACGACACTGATTGCGATAATCACCCAAGGCCATCGTCCAATCCAGTCGGCATACTTGTTCAACACTGGTTCACTCCCTCTCATGTGAATAGCCAATATAGGACTTTCCCTCTACTTCAAGGCGTCCAATTCCTTCGCCAACGTATCCACCGTGCGCACAACTTCTTTTTCCGTCAAATTGCTCGTGATAAAAAATCGCAATCTGGATGCGGCTTCCGACACCGCCGGATACATAATGGGATGGACGTTAATACCGGCGCTCAGCAAGCGTTGGCTCAACTGTAAACACCGTATGGAGTTCCCGAGAATAATCGGCACCACGCCCGTCCCGGCGGCCAGCCCCGTGTCCAACCCATGCTGCGTTGCGCGTTGGAGAAAGAGCTTCGATCTGGCTCGCAAACGCTCCGCCCGTTCCGGCTCACGCATCATAATCTGTGCCGCAGCTAATGCCGCCCCAGCATTTGCCGGAGAAATTCCGACGCTAAACAGCACTGCGCCCGGCGCGTTATACTTAATGTTTTGAATCAGTTCCTTTGAGCCACAGATATACCCGCCGCAACTTGCAAATGCCTTGCTTAAGGTGCCCATCCAAATCTCTACTTGGGCGGCATCGATATGAAAATGATCATGCGAGCCGAATCCTCGCGGTCCGATCACACCCGCAGCATGAGCTTCATCGACCATCAACATGCACTTATGCTTATGCTTGACCTCGATAAACTTCGGGACCTCGGGAACATCGCCGTCCATGCTGTACACACCTTCGATAATGATCAACGCTCGTTTGTACTGGTGGCGATGCTGTTGAAGTAACTTATCCAAGGCTCTCCAATCATTGTGCGGGAACGCCAACCGCCGAGCACCCGAGAGCTGGCAGCCCGTAATGATGCTGTTATGAATGAGACTGTCGTGTATGAGCAAATCTTGAGGCCCGAATAAATGACCAAGCACCGCCACGTTGGTCGAATACCCACTGACCAAGGCCACGGCATCTTCCGTGCTATGGATGTGAGCCAAGGCTGTTTCTAGCTCCTGGTGCAGAGGAATCTCTCCAGACACAATGCGGCTTGCCGAAACCGACGTGCCATACTGATCAACGGCTCTCTTTGCGGCCGCCGAAACCTCGGGATGCCCGGACAGGCCCAGATAGTTATAGCCTGAATAATTGATGTACTCTTTGCCATGAATCATCGTTAGATGATCGCTGATGCCATCATGCGGACTAAAGTATGGGTTCTCTACCGCCAGTGCCTTGAGCGTAGCCGCATGTTCCGATAGGAGACGACATCCGGGGAACTTGTCGACACGGTACCACTCCTCAGTAATTACGCCATTGGCTTCCGTTTGAGTTGTGTTGCTCCCTTTACGGAGCAGGAGATCTTTCAACAAGGCACGCTTTTGCTCTTCGGTCATCGTAGTCATATTCATAGCTTGCTCCATCATGCGGCCTCCTTTCCCTGCAACATTTTGTCGAGAAGGATGTCGATATCCAAGGCCGACATCCGATCAATGATCGATGGATCCTCGGTCTGCGGATCAACACTCTTGTTCGTTACAGCCTGAATTGTGCGCTCCATTAATAGCTCCGCAAGATGAAGCAGGTTCTTGCTTCTCATGAGTTCCAATGTTGAAATCCGCACGCCAAACACCTGGTCGATCGCCGCCTGCAACTCGACGGACATCAGGGAATCCACTCCCATTTGCGCCAGTGAATGCTGTAGGTCGACCTGGGACAAGGGCATGCGCAGCACCCGTGCAACCTGCTCCGCAACGGCTTGCCCCATCGCAGCCACACGCTCATGCACCGGCAGTTCGCTGATAGCCTGACAGCGCTCAGTCATTGAGTTGCTGTTCTCACCTCCACCCGTGAGCGTGGAAAACCTTGGGGCATTCCCGCCAGTTGGCTCGAATTCTCTCCACCGTGGCCAACTACAATTCATGATCCCAACTTGCGGGAGATCGTTCTCACGCAGATGGGCCCACCCCTCTAAGGCTTGTTCGGCAGTAATGGCCGACATCCCCATCAGTTCCAGATGCTTTACGACGTCATCGTTCTCAGTCGCCATCCCTGTTGCGATTGCCCCCCAATTCACAGAAACACCAGCCAATCCCGCAGCAGAGCGATGATGCGCTAAGGCATCCAGGAAGGTATTCGCCGCTACGTAGCTCGCTTGCCGTGCATTGCCAATGAGCGAAGAGACCGATGAGAAGAGCACGAAATGATCAAGTTGAGACTTAAGAGTATGCGTATGCAAGTACCACGCGCTCAGGGCTTTCGCCTTCATGACCCTCGCGATACGATCTTGGTTGAGCTGTGAGATTGGCGCATCATCCAAGATGCCTGCTGCATGAAACACACCCTTGAGGGGAGGGAACTGATTAGCTACTTGTGCCAACGTCTCCTCCACCTGCGTTTCGTCCGACATGTCCGCCGCAATTGCCAGCACGTTGACCCCTTGTGCCTCCAGGGACTGGACTGCGGCTTTGGCATGTTCCGCTGCGGCCCCACGCCGCCCCACCAAGGCCAGATACCTCGCACCACGTTTCGCCAGCCACGTCGCCGTCTCCAGACCAAAGCCTCCAAACCCACCGGTGATCAAATATGTGCCGTCGGGTTTGAAGAATGGAGTGACGCGATCGTCAACGACCTCAATCGACGCTCGATCAATGAGTGAGACGATGGCTTCGCTGCTTCCCCTTTTCCCATTTTCTCTAGATGGTCCGCTAAGCCCCTCTTCCACTGAGACAATCTGCGACACCGAGGGCGCTCCAACTTGATGAGTAAGTATCTGTCCCACTTTGCCAAACAATTCCCCAAAAAGTTGAGGGGCCGTCAATGCCAGTTTCACCGCATCGATGATCGTACAGCTGCCCAGACCTCCCATTACTGACTGTCTGGTCGCCCCATCCGCAAAGATAAGTTCCTGTGTATCCGGTGACAGAGAATTGGCAATCAGCGTGTGCTCTTCAGTATGGATCCCATGGACCCATGCGCGGACATGCTGGAATTGCCTGATACCCTCCGACCATGACCCACTGTCCGGTTTGTTGAACAAGAGCATCACAGGTTCGCCGTTTAGGGCTTCGAGCCCCTCCGTGATAGTGTAGAGATAGGGTTTGGCACCCAACCAGCGAGCAATTCGGTGAGTTGCGATGGCGCGAGCTCCCAATGCGGCATCGATCAGCACGGTCTCCCCAGGAACAAGACGAGCAATCGCCTGCAGCGCATAGTACGCAGAGAAGAACGTCGTGGGAACTGCAGCCGTTTCTGAATCGTCAAACCCTCGATAGAGATCCACTGAAAAGACCCGTTCAATGGGACAAACGACATGCGACGCCGGCCGCCCTTCCGCAGCGATCAGCACCTTGTCTCCAATCTTCCACTTGCCGACTGCTTCTCCGGCGGCCGTAACTGTTCCCGTGGCAAAATACCCTCGCACCTCCTCTGTGATTGCACCAGCCTCGAGCTGAACACTGCTGCTGTTGATGTATTCGAGCCCCACCACGACTTCACCGACTTGCGGGATCGGTATTGGCATCGCCTGAAATGTGGGACGCCCCGTTCCATGAAGGCGGAACGCCTCTACCGCATCCGCCATTACCGTCCTCCGATCGGATACCGCTGCATCGATCGCCAACCGCTCCAGACGATGCACATACCGTCCATCGTCACGAAGCACCACGTCATCCTCCCGATCATCGGCAAGTATTTCGTGCGCTAATGCCCTGATATTGGGATCCATTGCCGTCACATCCAGCAAGGTGCAGCGCAGAGCGGGATACTCATTGAAGGCCACGCGCGCTAAACCAACCACCGGTGTTTGTGCCATACTAGAGATGGTGTCCATGTCTGAAACGACCTGCGCCCCTTGAGTCACGATATACAAACGTGGACAGGTCTCTGCGAACACACTCGTCAATAGTTGGAGAACCTCTACTGCCACTCCGGTTCGGGTTATGCCGACAGGATCTTTTGGGCTTGCAGGATCATCCAGCCCCCAACAGTACACAACACCTTCCAGACGCTGCCCCTCGAGATCTTGCAAGGCGAGCCGCAACTGATCCAGCTCGTGTACCTTGGGGACCTCACCAGTGGCGTTGGGCACACGGATGACGGTGTTCAAAGGATTCGTTTCCAGTTCATGGGAGAGGGCCTCACCAAGCCCCCTGGTATCGGTGAGAATAAGCCAGTTACCGGTTTTGCCCTGACTCTGAAGTACTGGCTGCGGCGTCCACTGCCAGGCATAGGCCCATTGCTTCAATTGCTCAAGGGGATTGTCGCGTTGGCCGATAAGCCCACGACAGCGTAACCCCTCAACCCGCACCCACAACTTCCCAGCATCATCAAACAGATCCACCTCGCCGACGATATCCTCGTCAGTGATACTGGTGAGCCGGCCATGACACCAAAACGCGTTGCCCGGTTTGCCGTAATACGTCAGCACCTTAATCCCTACAGGCATGTAGAATTTGTCGCTTCCCTCCAGCGTCACGATTAATGACTGGAAGCAGCCATCCAGGAGACTCGGGTATAAGTGGTATGCGGCCTCGTCCCCGCTGAATTCCTGGCTCAACTCAATTCGCGCCAGGACTTCACCCTGCCCACGTTGCAGCCCTCGAATGGTTCGGAACGAGGGTCCATACCACAAGCCGCGCTCAGCTAACCCCTCATACAACTTCTCAATATTCACGCTTTCGCCGCAGCGGCCAGTAATGGCACCCTGATCGATCACCAGACTTTCCGTCTCCTGAATGGCAAAGATATTCCCCGACGCATTGAGTTGCCAGTTCTGTTGCTCGGCACTTTCATGGCTGTAAAATCCATACTCCCCACTAGTCTGATCAAGCTCCACATGCACAATCTGATCAGCCCCACCGGTATTTGGCATCAAGGCTTGGTGAAACTGTAGTTGGACCAACGCGCATCGAGCATCCCCCGTGATCTGCTGAAATGCCGCCAACCCGGCCTCAACATAGGCGGCACCGGGCATCACGACTAATCCATCCACCTGATGATCATTGAGATAGGGGAGAGTCTGCCCATTGACTGCGGCCTCCCACATTGGTCGTGGGTTTGGCACACGACGGTCCAACAATGGATGAAGCGATTCGCCGATGCGATCTACCTGTGACTCCGCGTCCTCACTCCAATACACTTCTCGTTGCCAGGGATACGTCGGCAACTTCACATAGCGGACATCAGCCGAGTACTGTCGGCGCCAATCAATCGGGCAGCCCGCGATATACAACTGGGCAAGCCCCATGGAGAAGGTACGCCGTTCCGGTTTCTGCCGACGTAATGAGGCAATCGTTTGCGCTTCGACATTGCGATGCCGACAGCACTCCTTAATGGACGTCGACAATACTGGATGCGGTCCGACTTCCAAGAAGACTCGATGCCCATCCCGCAAGAGACTGGAAATTCCTTCCGCAAAATACACGGGTTCGCGAATATTGTCGCACCAATATTCGGCATCGTAGAGTACTCCGGTGACGACATCTCCGGTCACGGTCGAATAGAGCGGGATGGTCGGTTTCTGCGGTTTTAACTGAGCCAAGACCGAGCGGACCTCCGGTTTCAGCGGTTCCATGAACGGGCTGTGATACGGAACCTCGACTTGTAGAAAACGACCGGCTTCTCCACGTTGAGCAAGATGCTCTTGAATGGCCTGCAATGCCAGGGCATCTCCCGCCAACGTCACGGCCGTGGGACTGTTGATGGCAGCAATGGAGACCTCACCCTTCATCTCTTTTAAGAGGCTCGCGCATTGGTCTTGACTCAAGTTCACGGCCAGCATTTTCCCGGTACCGGCCGCTTTTTTCTGAATGCGACTGCGGTGGTAACTCACCAGTACTGCATCCTCCAGAGTTAACACTCCGGCGACATACGCAGCAGTCACTTCACCAACGCTATGGCCGATAATTGCGCCTGGGTTGACCCCGCGTGACCGCCACAAAGCGGTGAGTCCGACCTGAATGACAAAGTTGGCCGGCTGAGCGATAACGGTATCCGCCATTCTCGAATCCTGCTCCGGCTTCCGCATCTCTTCCAAGATTGACCATCCCGCGATATTCCTGAAGATGGCATCGCATTCCTCCACAGCTGCCCGATAAACCGGTTCCTTCTCGTACAGCTCCTGCCCCATGGCCCACCATTGTGGTCCCATACCGGTGTAGACAAAGACCGGGGGCTGTTCAGACTCATTGCTTCGCTTGCCCGATGCGAACCATTCGCCCATTCCTTGTTCGACAAATGCTTGCAGTTGTCCACGCACGTCCTCCCATGAAGCTCCAGTCACAGCGAGGCGATGGTCATGATGACCACGACGGCAGGATGCTGAGTAGGCCAAATCCGACAATCGCCGTTCCGGCATTTCACCGAAGTACTCCAGCCAGGATTTTGCCAAGGCGGTCAACGCATGCTCACTACGCGCCGATAACGGAAGACAGTGTACCGCGTCCAGTGGTGCTGCCAGGGGCCCGTCCGTTTCCACGAGGGGAGCGTTTTGGAGAACGACATGCGCATTGGTCCCGCCATAGCCAAACGAATTGACCCCTGCACAGACCTGTTCTGCACCAGGCGCGAGTTCCTCCAATTGCCGTGGCAACTTGAGTCCCAACGCTTCAAACGGAATATCAGGATTGGGAGTTTCCAAATTTGCCTGTGGCGGCACTTGTCGATGCGATAAACACAAGGCTGTCTTAATGATCGCGGCAACACCCGCTGCCGCCTCAAGATGACCGATGGTGGCTTTCACTGAGCCAAGCAGACATGGATCGTGCTCCTCAGGATGACCAAGCGCTGTCCCAAGTGCCTTCGCCTCCAAGGGGTCTCCCACGGGAGTACCAGTCCCATGGGCCTCGACATAGCGAATATCGCGTGAGTCGATCTCATATTGCGCACACACTCGCTGAATAAGGGCGGTCTGTGATTGCGGGTTGGGAACCGTGATGCCGTTTGTCCTTCCGTCTTGATTGACTCCCGTACCACGTATCAAGGCATAGATCGAATCACCGTCACGCACGGCCTCCGATACACGCTTTAGGACCACCACCCCAGCTCCTTCACCGCGCCCATACCCATTCGCCCTGGAGTCAAAGCTCTTACTGCGACCATCCGGTGCCAGAAATCCTCCCTTACACATCGCCATGGGATACTCAGGGCGCATCATCACATTCACACCGCCGGCAAGGGCCAAATCACACTCTCCCCGCCAAATGGCTTGGCACGCCAGATGGACAGCCACCAAGGACGAGGAACAGGCGGTATCCAGACTCATGCTCGGCCCCCGCAAATCCAATACGTACGAAATGCGATTTGAGAGAATCGTCATGGTCGACCCGATCGCCGTATGTGTCCCAATGAGCTGTCGATTCATCTTGCCCATCTGGGTCAGTTTATGGTCGAGCGTAAACGCACCGATAAACACACCTGTGTTTGATCCCGCAAGAGCGTCATGCGGAATTCCCGCGTCTTCCAGCGCTTCCCAGCTGGTCTCCAGCAGCAGCCGTTGCTGTGGGTCGATGCATTCCGCCTCACGAGGTGCAATCCCAAAAAACAACGCATCGAACTCACTGATCCGTTGTCTTAAAAACCCACCTTGCTTGACATACATTTTCCCCGGCTTGTTGGCATCCGGGTCGTAAAAGCGGCGCACATTCCATCGATCGGACGGCACATCGACTATCGCATCCTGCCCCGTCTTAAGAAGCTCCCAAAAACTCTGGGCATGGTTCACTCCGCCAGGGAAACGGCATCCAATTCCAACCAATGCGATCGGCTCGGTCTGCGTCTGTTCGCTCACGGTGTGTGCGGTCTTCATCGTTTATTCCTCCAGATCATCGACTGTCAGGCTTGTCTATCGCGTACCCATTAACGCGACACCCTGCAGGCCTAGCAACACACGTGCCATTCTTCTCTCATGCCACCAGCTCATCCTTTTTGAGGTTTTCGATAAGATCCTGACGCGTTTGTACTTATTATGAATGCTAACCATGTATCACAATGGATACGCACTGAATCCAATTTGATTCTATTTTCTAAAACATCAGCATTTCGCAAGAATATATTTGTATGTATTTGTGATCTCCACTCACTTATTGGGAGCTTACCTGCCGCAAATGTCTCAGCGGCACAATCAGAATGTCCGGGCATGATCGAGGCTTTTGTCCATCCGCCAGGACGGCTAGGCGGAACGACCCAAACCGAGGACGCACAACTCTGACAAATTGAGCAGAACCCGCCAGCACGGTGAGACATCAACCGATGTGATCTCGGCCGATGACGACTCGCATTACAGCTAACGCGTTAGGGTAAGAGTGCGGTCGTCATGGATGGAAGCGACTCCCATAGAGCTCCGACACCCTCAATGCCGTGGAACTACTCTCTCGATTCGCTCAGGTATCATGCGACAGCCCCATCTACCAGATGGATAACACTATGAGGCCTTGAGTCCAGCTCGATGATAAGCGTCGCTTGCCATCTACTGATAGGAGTACACCCAATGGCTGCTCCCTTGCGTGATGTACCATTGCCGCCACCACTGCCATGATGCGTCGCTAATATGATCCACTCCCGTCATGGCTACCCACCTATTTCCTGTGTACTCACATCATGACTTGCAATGGCACGATGTGCTTATTTGAAAATGTAACTGAATCATTTTGCATTCATGAGTATCCAAATAGATTCATAGATTACGGCGGATAGTCATTGGATTCCACCAAACGCTCACTCGTACCTCTTGGGCCTTGTGAATATTTAATTGGTAATCGTACAACAGCACGCTCAACTTCTCACATGGCACACTTCGTGCTTTAGCCCAAGCACGACCGACACGTGGCAGAGACTCATGCCGTGTGAAAGGGAATCGTCTATCAGTCAACCATCCGCTGAACTCCTATGGCACATCCTTTGTGTGCCGGGCGCCAGCATGTCATCGACGCAGCAGTAAGTAGTTGATTATTTTATGCACAAATGACGGTAGAAAGGAGAACCGCATGTCCACCGCGATGATCGACTGTACAGATCGACACTGTATCATTGGAGCAGGCCCATCGGGGCTCGCACAAGCCCGAGCCTTTCTCGCGGCCGGATTACCGTTTGATATCTTTGAGCGTCATATGGATGTCGGCGGCTTGTGGGACATCAATAACCCTGGGACTCCCGTTTATGAAAACACCCACTTTGTTTCCTCCAGACGAGAATCAGGGTTCATGGATTTTCCATTCCCTCCTGGCGGAGATTTCCCGAGACGTGACGAAATCTTCGCTTATTTAAAAGCGTTTGCTCATGCGTACGGGCTTCGCAAACACATCTGCTTTTCAAGCACGGTTGAACGGGTTGAGCCACAGGATGGTTTCTGGTTGGTCACGGTTCGCGGCGAAACTCGACTCTATCGAAGCGTCGTCTGTGCATCGGGGATGCACTGGACGCCGAACTGGCCCGAGATTCCCGGTACATTTGATGGCCTCCAACGGCACTCCATAGACTATCGAAGCTCTGAGGAATTTAGAAATCAGCGCGTCTTGATCGTCGGAGCAGGCAACTCCGGCTGTGATATCGCGACTGAAGCGGCCCGAAGCGCAAGGGCTGCCTACATCAGCATGCGCAGAGGCTACCACTTCCTCCCAAAGACCATGTTTGGAAAACCCGCCGATGTCTATGAGCGAGAAAACGAGTGGATCCCGTTCCGTCTCAGGCAGTGGGTGTTTGGCCACATGCTGACCATCTTGCAGGGTGATCTCACACGGTACGGCTTGCAAAAGCCCACACATCGCGTCTTAGAATCTCAACCGATCGTTAATTCCGATATCCTCTCTTGCTTTGCCCACGGGGATCTCCACCCGAAGCCGGACGTCGAACGTTTCGCGGGTTCGACCGTATACTTCGTCGATGGGTCTTCCATTCAAGTTGATCAAATCTTGTATGCAACCGGCTATAAAGCCGCGTTCCCATATCTTGACCGAGAGCATATTGAATGGACGGGGCACGGAGTTAGTCATTTCATGACCTGTTTTTCCCGCAAACACCCCAATCTATTTACGCTGGGATTCTACGAGGGTAACGCAGCCGTATTCCCCCATCTTGAGCTGTTCGCGGCAACCGTCGCACAGTACCTGCTCAGTCAAGATCGGAATACCGGCCAAGATACACTTCTCCGTGAGATCGCACAAAAGGAATACGGCGATCTACGTGGACCGATTCAGATGATCGATTCTCCTCGCCACGCAGCCTACTGCGATTGGCTCACATTTCGAAAACGTATCCGCAAATTATATCGGACGGTAGGATGGTCCATGCCCACGGCGAACGACTACACGCGATTAAGACAGACACAGGAGTCCTCTATAACCTACCCCGACCGAGCAGACTGTGATGCCGGCTCCACCATACCAGTCAAGCACCCGGCGTGACGGAAACGTTGTTAAGACGGCAAGATGGAAGGCGAAGGCAACTGCCGCGTTCAAATTGACAACGGGATCAGTAGGAGGGAGGTGTGCCTATCCTCGGTGTGTTCCTGCATAGAGGCATGGCCGAGCCACGGCCTGCTGAGAATCACGTTGCCGTAGCGGTGCGAATGAACACCCCGAGCCGGTGCAAATACGCACGTCCGCCCACAAGATAGGTATTATTATGGTTGGCCCCTTCGATCACGTACCATTCCTTTGGTGGCGTGGCTGCGTCGAAAACCTGGCGTCCCAGGTCGATCGGCGTGATGTCGTCCTTGTCTCCATGAGTGATCAACTTCGGGAGTGAGAGCTGGGGAAGGCGATCGATCAACCGATGCTCCGCTCCAAGAAGCCAATGGACCGGCAACCCACCATAATGAAATTTGGCCACGGCTTCGATGGAAGGAAAGGACGATTCAAGGATCAGTGCGGAAGCCGGTCGTTGTACGGCTAGTTCACCTGCCACAGTCGTTCCAAGCGATCGCCCAAACAAGACAATCCGTTCTGAGCGAATTTTTCTGGTGCGCGTAAGATAGTCATAGGCCCCATAGGCATCGTCGTACAGTCCCCTCTCACTTGGACGAACCGCCTGACTCCTTCCATATCCTCTATAGTCAAACAAGAACACAGATAATCCAATTCGGAACAACAGCTTTAGATTCTCAAGACGGTGGCTGATATTTCCCGCATTACCGTGGCACCAGAGTACAACGGGGCGATCAGCGGCTGATTCGACATACCATCCGAACAAGCGGGCTCCATCAGCTGCTTGAAACCAGACCTCTTCGAGCGGCAAACCACTGAGTCTTACCCAGTCTCGGTCCTGCCAAGGTTCAGGATAGTAGACAAAGAATTGATCGAGGAAGCCCACGGAGGCAGGATACCGAAACTGGCTCAGAGAAGGAAGCATAAGCCCCACCTCAGCCAGCTACCTTCAACGCATGAAGAAAGTCATAGTTTTCTTGTTCTATTTTCTAAACCAGGCTATAGCTCATGCCGTTAGAGCTTGCGGCTTACCCCAGAATGGAGGATCTGAGATGCTCAAGGCAAGTTCCAGTATGCTGTGTGGACTGTTTGTGCTGCTGACCCTATACGTACTGCTGACCCTCTCCGGGTGCTCCGTCATGACGGCGATGGTCGGGGACAAGGAACCGGACTTTGAGCCTAACAAGGTCGGAGCGAGCAAAGAGGAGAGCGATGTTGAATTTAACCATCCAAGAACGAACACACCCCACCCCACGCTCGAGCCAGACACCTTCTCCCGATTACATCTCAAGCGCATCAAGTACTAGCAGTCTGCTGAAAAACTCAACATATGTGCTTCGACAAGCTCAGCACGAACGGGAAACCCTCATAGTTTCAATGCTCTTCTCGCTCATCCTGAGGCTCTCGAAGGATGAGCAGAGGGTTTTTCAGCAGGCTGCTAGTTCCCCAGCAAGACCATCTCGCACTCAAAAATAGGCCTGGACGCTGAAAAGGACATCATTATCCCGATCCCGATGATTGTATTCCAGCCTGACCGCCCAATTCTGCGCCAATGTAAAACGTGACCCAACATACCACCGGATATCATCCGACTTATCCCCCAAGGGAAACCTCAGATACGAACCCGTCGCCATCAGTTTCCAACGCTCGGTGATATCGGCCAACATTCCGATGGTTGCCCCGCCGCCGATTCGATGCATCTCCTCATACGCCTTACTGATACTCGCTTCAGTCTCTGCAAACGCAAACACCACTTCCCGATTCAGCAAGTTCAATTCTTTGGCGCCGCCGATGCCCCCGTTGAAAAACCCGTTGCTGCAGAGCCGACAATCATTGTGCCGGATCGTATTCATGCCGACGTTGAGTTTCCACGAGGGAGCGTGAAAGACGGCGTCAATCGGCGAGAGGGAAAGAAGGTTGAGCAATGTCGCCCGTTCCACTCTGGTCTGATCCGCTCGATCATAGTGCCGCACTGTGACCGAGGCCATTTCGATTTGTGCATCGGGGGTATACCCGATTTCTGGATCGAGCAAGTCGTGATAGCCACCGCGAAACGTCGTTTCTTCGAAGGTATCGTTATTACGCCAACCTCCTCCGATCGACACTCGATGCATCTTATGCCCGAGCTCCGGCTGCTTAGCAAAAGGGCGCACAGGAAAATCCGTGAGTGGGAACCGGAGCTGACTGCGAGTGGCCAGAATTTCTTTCTTTCTCACATCCCATTCTGGTTTTCGATCATCTGTGGTGTCAATTCGATAACGCAGATATTCCGATGCCAACTCCAACAGAAACGCTTGTTTGGCTGCGGCCAATTGAGTAAACGCGGGTGAAGTCAATACCCCAATATCCTGAGTCATTCGATGAGCCAGATCCCGTTCCTCTGCTGGCAATGCTTCTCGTTTACGCTTGATGACCGTGCTGCGAGAAGGCCGATACGTGATATCAGACACCAGGCCCGGTTTTGACACGACCAATCGAATCGTATCGGCTGGAACCGTCCACCCCATAAACTCATCGGTCAAGTGCAATCCAGGATCGGCATAGTCCAAAAGGGCGAGAATATGGTACGAGCAATTCTCCTTAAAGAAGAAATAATCGAAGTAGGCGTTTCCCAACTCCCAGGCATGCATTAAAAATCGCCTCAGCTGTTTTCCCGTGAGGTTCAGGCGATATTCCCAAATATCTCGGTTTTCGATATCTCGATACTGCTGCACCTTGAGATAGTAGGGAATCGTCGAAAAATACCCCTTATAGCTTCCAAAGATTCCTCGAATCGGATAGGCAAGACCGGCGTTGGGAGGCACCTCTGCCGCGTAGTTAATGGTGTACGCCAGGATTCTTGTCTGCTCTGTCTGCCCCTTCTGATCAACCCGGAACAAGGTATGGCCGAACATGGAGGCTGGGTTGTTCAAAAAGGCTGCGGGGAAAATCAGAGAGATCGATTGAACCTCAAAATCCTCATACCACTGCTCAAATCGCTCGCAGGCAATGGGTGGGAGGCGGGTTGGGTCAAACTGCAATTGTTCCTTGAGCCAGTGGTACCGCGCAATGAACGCGCATTGTGCAGGCTGCTTCGAGCGACCAACAACATCAGCGGAAAAGAATTGCGCAAGCGTCGCTGCAAGCTCAGCAGCAGGATCCGTCTTGCCTTTGGATGATAGGAAAAACCCAGGATCGTCCTGTTCGCTCTCATATCCCCCGAAGAGATTCTTCCGGTAGTGCAATAACAAATGCCATTCACGTTGCTCCGCAAGCCTGGCTTGTTCGGCCTGGCCGATGAGCTGCCGCTGATAGAAGTCTCGATCTGATTGCTGTGCATCGGATGGAGCCGGAGCGGCGAGACAGGCTAGAAAACCGATGAGGAGGAGCAGCACGGCGTACAAGAAACAAGAAGGGCCCTGACTAGTATGCCAGGGCCCTTGCAACAACTTAGCGCACTGATGCTTGTGCGAGGACCGGATGGCCCGCGACCGCATCGTTGAGGGACTTCACCAATGCCACAGGAGAAGCCTCTCCAGCTTGAACCAATGACGTATACCGCTCCTGGGTCATGGCAAAGAACTCTCCGTGCCGCTCCGCAGGGATGCCCATCAACGTCGCAAGCGAGGCCAAATGTTCGCCATGCCCTTGCGCCATTTCAGCCGTGAGAGCGTCAAAATTCAGCGAGGCAAACATGGTCGTCTTGTGCTCGCCCATAATTTTGCCGTCGTTCGTACATCCGGAGGTGCCAGAGCTGATGCCGAATGTCTGGCTGCCGAATGTTCCGTTCGTGGTAGCCATCATCACCTGTGGGGCGATTTCCTTCTGCCCTTTGTAATCTCCCCAAGCCAGTTTCCCCAATCCACAGCCTGGACCGGTGTCTGGATTTGCCGCCATTGCCAGTCCTGCCTGGCTACCAAACAGGATCGCGACGGCTAATAAAAGCACCTTCTTCGACATAAGTCCTCCTCCGTTAGAAAGTGGTTAAGTACTCACACCATTACCAAAACACCGCAGAGTATAGCTGACTTCGCCTCCAATGTTTACAAAAAATTTCATGTGCAGCGTCCATCCACTAAGAAGGGGCCAAGGAATCTTGCCTGTAATGAAATGGATGATCACCGTAACGACTTTTCTATCTCCTTGCAGAGCATACAATCTTGGATGACGGGACGGCACAAAAACCTACGAGAAGCCAGACTGCAAATCAAAGCATTGAACTGACTGATATAGCAAATATTGTCTATGTGCATTTCCTTAATACACATCTATTCCATTATGCGAGCTCTCCAGTAAAGTGATCAGACAATCCCGGCAACTTCAGGGTGCGGGAGTGGAGGCCGACGATGGTGCGGCAGGTTCTAGAGAGAACCCCATCACAGCAGGGTCCTGTTCCCATGCCCCTGGTGCGACCAGACCAATAAGCGGAAGCAGAAGCACCGCTCCACCGATCACATCGACAATTCCTAAGGAACTCAGCTTTCTGGAGGTCTGCCGAAATTGGCTCTTGTACCCTGTTTTCTCCACTTCGACCAGCAGGTCCCCGCGCCGCGAAACGTCACGTTGGAGCGGCGTCACACCAACCTCCTGACCATTGATCCGCACGGTAGCGCCCATTGGATTCGACGTGATTGAAAAACTCTGGGATGATCCGCCGAAAAGTGAACATCCGGACAGATACACCGCACAGATAAGGATTCCGAGTACTCGAGAAGGATTTTGAAGAAGGCCGGTTTTCATTGGCATCGATACCCTCACTCTTGCTTGCCCACTCATATCACGTCAGCGAGGCACGAGCAAATTCAGGTTGCAGGTGAATCTGTTCGCCTTCCTTATCACATGTCACAATATCATGACAGAGCAACTTTCAGATTGACGAATTTCACGTATATGACTATACTCCAGCTCGGTGACTCGCCTAGGTATAGCTAGGCAGGCCACAAGGGTTTATTAAACTTCATCCACAAGGAGGATTCATGAAGCGGACGAGCCTTCTACTTTCTCTCGCAGTCCTCATCGGACTCAGCACATCAGGTTGCATGATTGTCGCATCTCCGATGTTGGGGACGATTTACACCGAAGCGAAGTACGGCGATACTGCCACCGACGCATCAGGAGCCTCCAAAGAGGGTAAGGCATGCGGCCAGTCGATCCTGGGTTGGGTCGCCACCGGTGATGCGAGTGTTTCAGCTGCAAAAGCGGCTGGCGGGATCACCACCGTTGCGGTGGTCGATCACTCTGCCAAGAACATTCTTGGCGTGATTGGCGAATGGTGCACGATCGTTCGCGGTAACTAGTCAGTTCGCGTTACGCGCTAGGTGATAAGGGCCTTCAGGATGCTCTCCGGAAGGCCCTTTCATTTTCCTGCCTTGACGCTCTTGTTGAGCCATGGGACTTGATTCCCTGGTACGATCCGCAGCGCTACTGAGTGTACTGTCTTGCTGCCAGAGCCTTACCGACGTCGCGTTCCCAGCCGAGTTCGGGGATATTGAGCTGAGTGGATACGCACTCGGCAAGCTACCCGGTCATCTGGATATTTTCAACCAAGGAACGACGGTTTCCGCTTCCCTGCAACAGGGGTTTGGTGCAGGGTTCAAGATTGGGGTCTTTCCAGCCGTTCTAAAAAGAATGGTGGGTCTTGAGATGGACTCCAACGTTCATGGCACAGCCCTCTCCTTTCCTAATATTGCAAATGGACGTAACGATCAAACAGGACGTTCCGACTTGCTCGTGCTCAACACCACATTCAACGTGATCCTCCGCTATCCAGGCGAAAGGATTCGCCCGTACATTGGCGGCGGCATCGGTTGGTCCCACGGCACACTCCTCAATCCGAACATCGCAGGACGTGACGATAGGGATTTTGACTCAGCTCGCGCCTTCACGCATCAGTTTCTCGGTGGAGCACAAGTCGTGCTAACACCCCACCTCAGTCTCTTCAATGCACAGCGAGATATCGCGGTTTTTTTGTTTGGCGAGTATCGGTATCTGTCGTCAAATTATCACTGGGAGGGACTGGCCGTTGATTTTCGTACTCACTATGGATTATTCGGGATTGGACTACGCTTTTAATTTTCCGCGTGAGCCTGATGCCAGTTGAACCGG
>WBZU01001079.1_pt1 | contig 21407 bp, 19 predicted proteins | sample 5204311 | NCBI WGS metagenome assembly WBZU01 (sample SAMN12344359, study PRJNA552823) | activated sludge metagenome | biome: Activated sludge suspended growth; feature: Nitrification reactor; material: Wastewater; isolation source: activated sludge from nitrification reactor of wastewater... | reverse complement strand
CCCGCGTGCGCCCTTCCCCATCGCTCGGCCCGCGCGCCGACCGACGTGACGAGGCTGGAGACAGCCCCGGAGGGTTGTCTCGTCCCCCTACTCCCACTCGATCGTAGCCGGCGGCTTGCTCGACACGTCGTAGACGACGCGATTGATGCCGCGCACCTCGTTGGTGATGCGGTTCGACACCCGCGCGATGAGCTCGTGCGGCAGGTGCGCCCAGTGCGCGGTCATGAAGTCGGTGGTCTGCACCGCGCGGAGCGCGACCGCGTGCTCGTAGGTGCGGCCGTCGCCCATCACGCCGACCGAGCGGATCGGCAGGAACACGGCGAACGCCTGCGCGGTGAGGTCGTACCACGACGTACCGCCCGCGTCGCGCGCGGCGCGCAGCTCGTCGATGAAGATCGCATCGGCGCGGCGCAGCATCTCTGCGTACTCGCGCTTCACCTCGCCCAGGATGCGCACGCCCAGCCCCGGCCCGGGGAACGGGTGGCGGAACACCATCTCGCGCGGGAGCCCCAGCTCGAGGCCCAATTCGCGCACCTCGTCCTTGAAGAGCTCGCGCAGCGGCTCCAGGAGCGAGAGGTGCAGCGTCTCGGGCAGGCCGCCGACGTTGTGGTGCGACTTGATCGTGCGCGCCTTCTTCGTCTTCGCGCCGGCGCTCTCGATGACGTCCGGATAGATCGTGCCCTGCGCGAGCCACTTCGCGCGCGGAAGCTTCGCCGCCTCGCGCTGGAACACGTCGACGAAGAGCTTCCCGATGATCCGGCGCTTCGCCTCCGGGTCGTCGACGCCCGCGAGCGCGCCCAGGAACTCGCCGGACGCGTCGACGTGGACCACGCGCACGCCGAGGTTCCGCGCGAACGTGTCCATCACCTGCGTCGCCTCGTTCAGGCGCAGCAGGCCGTGGTCGACGAAGACGCAGGTGAGCTGGTCGCCGATCGCGCGGTGGATCAGCGCCGCCGCGACCGACGAGTCGACGCCTCCCGAGAGCCCGAGGATCACCTCGTCGGCGCCGACTTTCGCGCGGACCGACGCGACCGCCTCGCCGACGTAGTCGTGCATGTTCCAGTCGGTGCCGCAGCCGCAGATCTCGTGCGCGAAGCGGGCGAGGATCGCCTTCCCCTGCTTCGTGTGCGTCACCTCCGGATGAAACTGCACGCCGTAGAACCGGCGCGACTCGTCTGCCATCGCCGCGATCGCGCAGGCGTCCGACGAACCGATGAGCCGGAAGCCGGGCGGCATCGCCGTCACCTTGTCACCGTGGCTCATCCAGGTGTCCAGGATCCCGTGGCCTTCGGCGTTCGCCCGGTCCTGGATGTCGCGGAACAGCGCCGAGTGGCCGCGCGCGCGCATCTCGGCGTAGCCGAACTCGCGCACGTGCCCGGGCTCGACCTTGCCACCCAGCTCGTGCGCCATGGTCTGCATCCCGTAGCAGATGCCGAGCACCGGCACGCCCAGCGCCCAGACCGCGGCGGGCACGCGCCCCGCGTCCTCGTCGTAGACGCTCGCGTGGCTGCCCGAGAGGATCACGCCCTTCGCGCCGAAGCCGCGCACGAACGCGTCGTCGACGTCGTTCGGGTGGATCTCGCAGTAGACGTGCGACTCGCGCAGGCGCCGCGCGATCAGCTGCGTCACCTGCGAGCCGAAGTCGAGGATCAGGATGCGGTCGTGGGCGCGCGGCGTGGCCGCATCGGCGGGCCGGTCGTTCGGCGTGGAGCGTTGTGCGTGCATCGTGCGCGACGAAGGTGTCTCCCCTCGCCCCGCGTCACCGGGGAGAGGGGCCGGGGGTGTAGGGACGTCCAACGCTCAACGCGGCGCCGGCGTCAGCTGGCGCGGTAGTTCGGCGCTTCCTTGACGATCTGCACGTCGTGGACGTGCGACTCGTGCATGCCCGCCGACGTGATCTGCACGAACTCGCCCTTCGACCGCATTTCGTCGACCGTCGCGCAGCCGCAGTAGCCCATCGCCGCGCGCAGGCCGCCGGTCAGCTGGTGGACGACGTTGACGAGCGCGCCCTTGTACGGGACGCGGCCCTCGATCCCCTCGGGGACGAGCTTCTCGGCCGCCGCGGCCGGATCCTCGCCTTCCAGCTCCTGGAAGTAGCGGTCCGAGCTCCCCTGCTGCATCGCGCCGAGCGATCCCATCCCGCGGTAGCTCTTGTACGATCGGCCCTGGAAGAGCTCGATCTCGCCGGGCGACTCGTCGGTGCCGGCGAGGAGGCTGCCCAGCATCACGCACGACGCGCCCGCCGCGATCGCCTTCGCGACGTCGCCCGAGTAGCGGATGCCGCCGTCGGCGATCAGCGGAACGCCGGCCGCCGACGCGCCCTCGAGCGCGTACTGGATCGCCGAGATCTGCGGGACGCCCACGCCGGCGACGATCCGCGTCGTGCAGATCGAGCCCGGCCCGATGCCGACCTTGACCCCGTCCGCGCCGTGGTCGACGAGCGCCTTCGCGCCGGCGGCGGTCGCGATGTTGCCGCCGATCACCTGCACGTCGGGGAAGCGCTTCTTGACCCACGCGACGCGGTCGAGCACGCCCTGCGAGTGCCCGTGCGCGGTGTCGACGACGATGACGTCGGCGCCCGCCTCGACGAGCCGCTCGGCGCGCTCCTCGTTGTCGGAGGCGACGCCGATCGCGGCGCCGACGCGAAGCCGCCCGTGGCCGTCCTTGCACGCGTTCGGGTGCTCGGTCGCCTTCTGGATGTCCTTGACCGTGATGAGCCCCTTCAGCTCGCGGTCGGGCGAGACGACCAGCACGCGCTCGAGGCGGTGGCGGTGCATCAGCGCCTTCGCCGTCTCGAGGTCGGTGCCCTCGGGCACCGTCACGAGCTTGTCGCCGGGGGTCATGATCGCCGAGACCGGCTGGTCGAGCCGCGTCTCGAAGCGCAGGTCGCGGTTGGTGACGATGCCGACGACGCGCTTGCCGTCGACGACGGGCAGCCCCGAGATCCGGTGGCGGACGATCAGGTCGAGCAGGTCCCGGACCTTCATCGTGGGCGGGATCGCGATCGGGTCCTTGACCACGCCGCTCTCGAAGCGCTTGACCTTCGCCACCTCGGCCGCCTGCCGCGGGATCGGCAGGTTCTTGTGCACGATGCCGATGCCGCCTTCCTGCGCGATCGCGATCGCGAGGCGCGACTCGGTGACGGTGTCCATCGCGGCCGCGACGACCGGGACGTTGAGGCCGATGCCGCGCGTGAGGCGAGTGCGGAGCGAGACTTCGCGGGGAACGACGGTGGAGTGCGCGGGGATGAGCAGGACGTCGTCGAACGTGAGGGCGGTGCGGACGACACGCGTGGACATGCGGGCTCCTCGTGCGCAAAGCCGGATTATACCCGCGCGGCCACGCCCGGATTCCGCGGCCGGCGCGGCGCGGGGGGACGCCGTCCGCGTTGACGCGGGGCTCCCCGGTCGGGTACCTTGCCCCGATGGGAACGACGACGATCGCAGCATGGCGCCGTGCGGCGCCGCTGGCCGCCGCGGCCGGGCTCGCCTGCGCGCTGGCGGCGGGCGGCGCGGGCGCGACGCTCTACAAATGGACCGATGCCAGCGGTCGCGTCGTCTATTCCGACCAGCCGCCGGCGGGCAACGTCAAGGTCGAGATCGTCGGCGGCGCGCCGCCTCCCGACAACCCGAACGCGGCGCGGGACATGGCGAACCGCGAGGCCGAGGCGAAGAAGGCGCAGCGCGAGCGCACCGAGCAGGCGGCGAAGGCCGACCAGACGCGCGCCGACGCGGTCAGGCGCGCCGAGGTCTGCGACCAGGCGCGCGCCGCGGTCCGGATGTACCAGGGCACGGTACCGATCTACCGCCTGAACGAGAAGGGCGACCGCGTCCAGGTCGGCGACGACGAGCGCCGCCGCAAGCTCGACGAGCAGCAGCGGCTAGCGAGCGAATACTGCGCCGCGCGGAGCCCGTAGGCGGGCGTCGCCGTCAGAACGGGCGGCCGCGGCCGCCCGGCGCCTGCCGCGCGGGAGCGGGGGCCGCTCCTCCCTCGCGATCCGGGGTCTTGCCCTCGATCAGCACCTGGTCGATCGTCACGTCCGCGCGGGCGCGCAGCGAGGCGAGATACGCGTTCAGGAACTCGCGGCCGAGCTGTTCGGCCATGCGGTCGCCCGCGAGCTTGAGCCGCCCCTCGTCGAGCGATGGAGCGTCGATCACGCGCGTGAGGCGGTAGATCGAGTAGCCGCCGCGCGGGTTGACGCCGGAGAAATACGCCGGCAGCTTCGACGGGTCGGCCTGGAACGCCTTCGCGAGGATGTCGGGCGGGAACGCTGCGCTCGCCTGCATGCGCTGCAGCTCGACCGGCGCGCCGAACGCGAGGCCGGCCTCCTTGTCGGACTTGCCCCGCTCGAGCAGCGCGAGCTTCTCGCGGCCGACGCGCTCCGCCTCCGCGCTGGCGGCCCTGCGCTCGAGCTGGCGGCGGATCTCCGCCTTCACGTCGTCGAACGGCCGCGGCGCGGACGGCTTGTACTCGAGGATGCGTCCCGCGATCAGCGTGTTGGGGGCGACCTCGATCGCCTCGGTGTTGCGCTTCGCCTGCAGCGACGCGGGCGAGAAGAGCGCCTCCGCGAACTTCGCGCTGTTGCTGCCGATCTGCTGCGCCTGCGCGCGCGTCACCGGCGCGGGCGTCGTCTGGACCGCGAGATCGAGCGCCTTGGCGACCCCGGCGAGCGAGTCGGCCTGCTCGTACACGAGGTTCTGGAACTGGTCGGCCGCCGCCTGGAACTTCTCCTGCGCGCGGGCGCGCTTCAGCTCGGCCTCGATCTGGCCCTTCACCTCGTCGAACGGCCGCTGCGTCGCCGGCTTCACTCCGGTGACGCGGATCACGTGCCAGCCGAAGTCGGTCCGGACCGGCCCCACGATGTCGCCCGCCTTCGCCGCGAACACCGCGTCCTCGAACGGCTTGACCATCGAGCCGCGCCCGAACGACCCCAGCGCCCCGCCCTCCCGGGCCGACCCCGGATCCTGCGACTCTGCCTTCGCGACCCCGGCGAAGCTCGCCGGATTCGCGCGCACCTGCGCGGCGATCGCCGCGGCCTTCTTCTCCGCGGCGGCCTTGTCGGCGTCGCTCGCGTCGGGACGCACCGCGATCAGGATGTGCGAAGCGGAACGCTCCTCGGGCGTCGAGTAGCTCGCGAGGTTCGCTTCGTACTGCTTGCGCACGTCCGCGGGGTCCACGACGATCCTGCCGCCGATCGCGTCGGTCGACAGCACGACGTACTCGAAGCGCGCCTGCTCGGGGATCGTGAACGCGTTCGCGTTCTGGTCGTAGAACGCCTTCACCTCGGCGTCGTCGACCTTGACGCCCTTCGCGAACGCTTCCGGGTCGATCGCCGCCGACGCGAGCTCGCGCCGCTGCTCGACGAGCGCGAGATACCGCGCGGCCGACGCGCCGGAGACGATGCTCCCGGTGGTGATCGGCTCCTGCAGCGGCGCGAGCGCGAGGTCCCGGCGCAGCCGCTCCTCGAACATGCCCGGCGTCATGTTCTGCCCTTGCAGCACCACCCGGTAGCGCTCGGGCGAGAACTTGCCGTCCTCCTGGAACACCGGGATGCCCGCGATCACCTCGGAGAGCTGCGCGTCCGACACGCGGAAGCGCTCGCGGGAGGCCTCGGCGGCGAGCAGCCGCTGGTTGACGAGGTTCTCGACGACCGCGTAGCGGACCTCCGGGTTGTCGAGCATCGCGGCGTCGTAGTTGCGGCCCATCGACTGCCGCAGGCGCTCGCCCTGGTCGCGCAGGGCCTGGTCGAACTCCTGGCGCGTGATCTTCTGGCCGCCCACGGTCGCCACCGGCTGGTCCTGGCCGCCGCTGCGGAAATACCAGTCGACGCCGAAGAACGCGAACGGAAGCATGACCAGCGCGAGCACCACCTGCACCGCGCGCTTGTGCTTGTCGAGGAAATCGTACATGGATCGGTCGAGCCCGTGACGTTCGTGCGGTGAGCTACGGCGCGGCGGCCCGCGGAGCGAGCCGCGCGCCCGAGCGCGCGGCCGGTTCCGGGCGGGATGCCGCACCGGTACGAAAAAGGGCGAACTCGCGTTCGCCCTTCGGGATGTGGCGGAGTGGACGGGACTCGAACCCGCGACCCCCGGCGTGACAGGCCGGTATTCTAACCAACTGAACTACCACTCCACTTCCGGGCAACGCGCCCGCCAGCCGCAGCTGGTGGGTGCTGACGGGATCGAACCGCCGACATTCGCCTTGTAAGGGCGACGCTCTACCGGCTGAGCTAAGCACCCGCTCGAACGGTCCCGACTCCCGCCGCCGCCCGCCCGCGCCCGCATTGCGGCACAGGCGAACTGCGACAGCCGGTCATTTTAGCTCATCCTTGAGCGCTTTGCCAGCCCGGAACTTGGGCACCTTCGCGGCCTGGATGCGGATCGTGTCGCCGGTGCGGGGATTGCGTCCCGCACGCGCGGTCCTCCGCCCGACGTAGAACGAGCCGAAGCCGACCAGCGTCACCATGTCGCCTTTCTTGAGCGACCCCTTGATCGAGTTGACGGTCGCGTCGAGCGCGCGCCCGGCCGCGGCTTTCGAGATGTCGGCGTGACGCGAGATCGCGTCGATGAGGTCGTTCTTGTTCACGAAGGCGTCCCCTGGCGGAAGCGTGAAGGAAGCGCGCCCCGCTCGTTTCGTCGTGCGGTGGTCGCGCATCGGGAGGATTCGGCGCGAGGAATCCGCGCCTCGCTCGTTGTCGAGCGTTCGTTATATCGCCCGCGTTTTTCGAGTGTCAAGCGCGCCGGCGGGGCGGCGGAGCGCGGTCGTGACGTGACGCTTGCGCTGCGCGCGCTAAGTCGTTGACGCGGCGCGAGGCGCGCCGCGACGCGCGCGCAGCGCGCGTGCGGCGAAAATGCAACGCGCGCGGGCACGCTTCGTGCCGCGCGCGTCGTTCGCCGCGCCGCTCGCTTCAGTGCTTGAGCAGCGCGCCCTGGTCCTCGCTCGCCGGCGCCGCGGGCACCGGCGGCTCGGCTTCCTTCTTGTCCTCGGGCAGCGGCGTCGGCTGGCGCTCGAGCGCCGCCTCGAGCACCTGCTCGATCCAGCGCACCGGGCGGATCTCGATGCGGTTCTTGATCTCGTCGGGGATCTCGACCAGGTCCTTCACGTTCTCGTCGGGAATCAGCACGGTCTTGATGCCGCCGCGTCCCGCCGCGAGGAGCTTCTCCTTCAGGCCGCCGATCGGGAGCACCTCGCCGCGCAGCGTGATCTCGCCGGTCATCGCGACGTCGCAGCGCACCGGGATCCCGGTGAGCACCGAGACCATCGCGGTGACGATCGCCGCGCCCGCGGACGGGCCGTCCTTCGGCGTCGCGCCCTCGGGCAGGTGGATGTGCAGGTCGGTCTTCTGGTAGAAGTCCGGCGCGATGCCGAGCTGCGAGCTGCGGTGGCGCACGACCGACAGCGCGGCGGCGATCGACTCGTTCATCACCTCGCCGAGCTTGCCCGTCGAGGTCGTCTTGCCCTTGCCCGGGAGCGTGACCGCCTCGATCGTCAGGAGGTCGCCGCCGACCTCGGTCCACGCGAGCCCGGTCACCTGCCCGACCTGGTTCTTCTTCTCGGCGATGCCGAACGTGTAGCGCCGCACGCCGAGGTACTTGTCGAGGTTCTTCGAGGTGACCTCGACCGGCCCCTTCGCCTTGCGCGCCTTGCCCTCGCTCTCCTTGAGGAGCAGCGACTTGACCACCTTGCGGCAGATCTTGCTGATGTCGCGCTCGAGGCTGCGCACGCCCGCTTCGCGCGTGTAGTAGCGCACGATGTCCCGCAGCGCGCTCTCGGCGACGTGGAGCTCCTCGGCCCTGATGCCGTTGTTCTTCATCTGCTTGGGCAGCAGGTACTGCTTCGCGATCGCGATCTTCTCGTCCTCGGTGTAGCCCGACAGCCGGATGACCTCCATCCGGTCGAGGAGCGGGGCCGGGATGTTCATCGTGTTCGCGGTCGCCACGAACATCACGTCCGACAGGTCGTATTCGACCTCGACGTAGTGGTCGACGAACGTCGAGTTCTGCTCGGGGTCGAGCACCTCCAGCAGCGCCGAGCTCGGATCGCCGCGGAAGTCCATCCCCATCTTGTCGACTTCGTCGAGCAGGAACAGCGGGTTGCGCACGCCGATCTTCGACATGTTCTGCAGGATCTTGCCCGGCATCGACCCGATGTAGGTGCGCCGGTGGCCGCGGATCTCCGCCTCGTCGCGCACGCCGCCCAGCGACATGCGCACGAACTTGCGGTTGGTCGCCTTGGCGATCGACTGGCCGAGCGAGGTCTTGCCCACGCCGGGCGGGCCGACGAGGCACAGGATCGGCGCCTTCAGGCGGTCGACGCGCTGCTGGACCGCGAGGTACTCGATGATCCGCTCCTTGACCTTCTCGAGCCCGTAGTGGTCGGCGTCGAGCACCTTGACCGCGTGCGCGAGATCCTTGTTGATCTTGCTCTTCTTGCGCCAGGGCAGCGCGACCAGCGTGTCGACGAAGTTGCGCACGACGGTCGCCTCGGCGGACATCGGCGACATCATCCTGAGCTTCTTGAGCTCGCCCATCGCCTTGGCCTCGGCCTCCTTGCTCATGCGCGCCGACTTGACCTTCTTCTCCATCTCCTCGAGGTCGGCGTTCTCGTCGCCCTCGCCCAGCTCCTTCTGGATCGCCTTGACCTGCTCGTTCAGGTAGTACTCGCGCTGGCTCTTCTCCATCTGCCGCTTGACGCGGCCGCGGATGCGCTTCTCGACCTGCAGGATGTCGACCTCGCCCTCGAGGAGCCCCAGCAGGTGCTCGAGGCGCTTGACCGGATCGCTCATCTCGAGGATCTGCTGCTTCTGCTCGAGCTTGAGCGGCAGGTGCGCGGCGATCGCGTCGGCCAGCCGGCCGCCGTCGTCGATCCCGGACATCGAGGTCAGGATCTCCGGCGGGATCTTCTTGTTGAGCTTCACGTACTGGTCGAACTGGGCGAGCAGCGCGCGGCGCATCGCCTCGACCTCGTGGGCCGGCCCCGCGTCGACCGCGATCGGGCGCGCCTGCGCCGCGAGCGAGTCCGCGAGGTCCTGGACCGACTCGATCCGGGCGCGCTGGGTGCCCTCGACCAGCACCTTCACCGTGCCGTCGGGGAGCTTCAGCATCTGGAGGACCGTCGCGATGCTGCCGATCTCGTAGAGGTCGTCCGCGCCCGGGTCGTCCTTCGCGGCCTGCTTCTGGGCGACGAGCAGGATGTGCTTGCCCGACTCCATCGCGGCGTCGAGCGCCTTGATCGACTTGGGCCGTCCGACGAAGAGCGGGATGACCATGTGCGGGAACACGACGACGTCCCGCAGCGGCAGGAGCGGCAGCGTCACCGGCTCGGTCGACGAAAGGGGGGTGTCCTGGGCCATGCGTGCAACCTCGGGAAGGGGATCGAGACGAACATGGGGTGCCCGGGCGGCCTTGTCAAGCCGCCGGACGCACCACAATGGTGCAACTGGGAGCTTGCCGCGCCTACGAGTGCGCCGACGCCACCTTGGGCGGATCGGCGAACATCAGGAGCGGCTTGCCGTCGTGCGTGATCGTCGACTCGTCGACGATCACCCGCGACAGGTTCGAGAGCGACGGGAGGTCGTACATCACGTCGAGCAGCGTCTGCTCGAGGATCGAGCGGAGCCCCCGGGCGCCGGTCTTCCGGGCCAGCGCCTTGCGCGAGATCGCGCGGAGCGCCCCTTCCCGGATCTCGAGCTCGACGCCCTCCATCCTGAACATCTTCTGGTACTGCTTGGTGAGCGCGTTCTTGGGCTCGACCAGGATCTGGATCAGCGCGGCCTCGTCGAGCTCGTCGAGCGTCGCCACGACGGGCAGCCGGCCCACGAACTCGGGAATCAGGCCGAACTTGATCAGGTCCTCGGGCTCGGCCTGGCGCAGCAGCGTCGTGATGTTCTTGCGGTCCTCGGGCGAGGCGACCTCGGCCCCGAAGCCGATGCCGGTCTTCGCGCTGCGCTGGCGAACGATCTTCTCGAGGCCGTCGAACGCGCCGCCGCACACGAACAGGATGTTGGTCGTGTCGACCTGCACGAACTCCTGGTTCGGGTGCTTGCGGCCGCCCTGCGGCGGCACGCTGGCGATCGTCCCCTCGATGAGCTTCAGCAGCGCCTGCTGGACGCCCTCGCCCGACACGTCGCGGGTGATCGACGGGTTGTCGCTCTTGCGCGAGATCTTGTCGATCTCGTCGATGTAGACGATCCCGCGCTGCGCCTTCTCGATGTCGTAGTCGCACTTCTGCAGGAGCTTCTGGATGATGTTCTCGACGTCCTCGCCGACGTAGCCGGCCTCGGTCAGCGTCGTCGCGTCGGCGATCACGAACGGCACGTCGAGCAGGCGCGCCAGCGTCTGCGCGAGCAGCGTCTTGCCCGAGCCGGTCGGGCCGATCAGCAGGATGTTCGACTTCGCGAGCTCGACGTCGTCTTCCTTCGCGCCCGACTCGAGCCGCTTGTAGTGGTTGTAGACGGCGACCGACAGGATCTTCTTCGCCGGCTCCTGCCCGATCACGTACTGGTCGAGGATCGAGCGGATCTCGTGCGGCGTCGGGAGCTTGTTGCGCTCGCCCCGCGACTCGCCCGCGGTGGCGCCTTCCTCGCGGATGATGTCGTTGCAGAGCTCGATGCACTCGTCGCAGATGAACACCGACGGGCCCGCGATGAGCTTCCTCACCTCGTGCTGGCTCTTGCCGCAGAACGAGCAGTACAACAGCTTGTCACCGGAAGTTTTATCGGCCATTCAATGACCTGCGATAAGGACCTGAGAGACGACTTTACGCTCCCGCCACCCGCTTGTGCAAGACCTGGTCGACGATGCCGTAGTCGCGCGCCGCGTCGGCCCACAGGAAGTTGTCGCGGTCGTGGTCCCGCTCGACCTGCTCGGCCGGCCGGCCCGTGAACGTCGCCATCTGGGTGATGAACCGCTTCTTCAGGTCGATCACGTACTGCGCGTGCCGCTCGATGTCCGAGACCTGGCCCTGGAAGCCGCCGGAGGGCTGGTGGATCATGACCGTCGAGTTGGGGAGCGCGAACCGCTTGCCCTTCGCGCCGGCCGCGAGCAGGAAGGCGCCCATCGAGGCGGCCATGCCGATGCACATCGTCGACACGTCCGGCTTGATGAACTGCATCGTGTCGAAGATCGCCATGCCCGCGGACACCGACCCGCCGGGCGAGTTGATGTAGAAATGGATGTCCTTGTCCGGGTTCTCGGACTCGAGGAACAGCATCTGCGCGACGATCAGGTTGGCCGCGGCGTCGTTCACCGGCCCGACCAGGAAGACGATGCGCTCCTTCAGCAGGCGCGAGTAGATGTCGTACGCGCGCTCGCCGCGTCCGCTCTGCTCGATCACCATCGGGATGAGGCCGAGGCCCGTCGGTTCCGTCATGCTCAGGCTTCCTGCTTTGTAGTTGACAACATCGACGTCGCCTTCGGCGCCGCCCGTTCGCACAAGATGGGACTCGCCCGGCCCGCCGTCAAGCGCCGCGCGGCGCTCAGGTGCGTGCGGGGCCCATCAGCGCCTCGAACGTCGTCGGCCGATCGACCACCCGCGTGCGCGAGAGCACCCAGTCGACGACGTTCTTCTCGAGCGCGGCGGTCTCGAACTCGACCAGGCGCTCGGGCTTCTCGTAGTGCCAGCGCACGACCGCCTCCGGCTGCTCGTAGGTCTTCGCCGCGGCCTCGACGCGCGCGCGCACCTGCTCGCGCGTCGCGGCGAGCCCGTGGTTGCGGACGAGGTCGCCCAGCACGAGCCCGATCACGACCCGGTCCTCCGCCTGCGGCAGGAACATGTCCGGCGTCACCTTGACGTCCTCGGCCTTCATCCCCTGCTGGCGCAGGCTCTCGGCCATCCGGGTCGCCATTGCGGACGCCTCTTCGTCGACCAGCGAGCGCGGCGGCGCGAACGTCGCCTTGCTGCGCAGCGCGGCGAGCGCCTGGTCCTTCACCACCGCCTCGACCTTGCGGTCGAGCTCGAGCTCCAGGTTCTGGCGGATCTCGTCGCGCAGGTCGGCGAGCGAGCCCGACGCCACGCCGAAGTTCCTCGCGAACGCATCGTCGAGCGGCGGCAGCGTCGGCGCGAGCACGCGCCTCGCCGTGAGCGCGAACTGCGCGGTCCTCCCGGCCACTTCCTTGCCGTGGTAGTCGTCGGGGAACACGAGCGGGAATGTCTTCTGCCCGCCGACGCGCATGCCGGCGACCGCCGCCTCGAATTCCGGCAGCATCCGCCCCTCGCCCAGCGTGATCGTGAAGTCGCGCGCCTGACCGCCCGCGAACTCCACGCCGTCGATCGTCCCGGTGAAGTCGACGACCACGCGGTCGCCTTCCTCGGCGCCGCGGTCGACCTCGTTCCAGGTGGCGTGCTGGCGGCGCAGCACCTCGACCGTGCGGTCGACGTCCGCCTCGCCGATGTCGACCTGCGGCCGCTCGACGGCGACCGACGCGAGATCGCCCAGCGTGATCTCGGGGTAGACCTCGAAGACCGCGGAGAACTCGAGCGCCTCGCCCGGCTTCGTCGGGCTCGGGTGCGGCTCGATGCGCGGGTAGCCGGCGACGCGCAGGTTCTGGGCCCGGACCGCCTCGTTGAAGCGGTTGCGGACCGCCTCGGAGATGACGTCGGAGCGCACCTGCGGCCCGTACTGCTGCTCGACCATCCTGACGGGCACGTGGCCGGGACGGAATCCGGGGACCTTCGCGCTCCTCGCGAGGTCGGCGATGCGCTTCTGCACCTCGCCTTCGATGTCGCGCAGCGGCACGGCGACGTCGAGGCGGCGTTCGAGCCCGGTGGGGGAGGATGTCTCGGTCATGGGAAGGATCGTCGAATCGTGAAAAGCGCGCGTCGCGCGCGAGGGAGGTCGAAGGGAGCGGCGGCGCCCGTGCTACATTCCGCAGCGGTTCGTCCGCCGACGCTCGAAACGGCGCCGACTCTGGTGCGAAAGGGGGGACTCGAACCCCCACGGGTGACCCCGCCGGAACCTAAATCCGGTGCGTCTGCCGATTCCGCCACTTTCGCGGCGCACGGGCCTCGGAGAACACCCAGCCGCACCCGGCTGCCAAACGTCGAATTCTAGCCGATTGCGGGGGCGCCGGCCACCGGCCCGCCGCGCACCGCCCAACGCAGGCCCGAAGCGTGTCCGTCGGCCACTACGAGAACTTCCCGGTCGCCTCGTTCCTCGTGCCGCCGCGCGAGCGGCGCGCCGTCGTGGCGATCTACCGGTTCGCCCGGGAAGCCGACGACCTGGCCGACGAGGGCGACGCTCCGCCGGAGGCGCGCCTCGCGGCCCTCGCCCGCTACCGGCGGGCGGTCGATGCGATCGCCGGGGGCGCCGACGACGCGATCCTCGCCGGGGCGCCGTTCGCCGAGCTCGCCCGCGCGGTCCGCGAGCACGCGCTGCCGACCGCGCCGCTGGCGGACCTCCTCTCGGCGTTCGCGCAGGACGTGACCGTCCGCCGCTACCCGGATTTCACGGCGCTCGCCGACTACTGCCGGCGGTCGGCGAACCCCGTCGGGCGCCTGCTGCTCGCGCTCTACCGGCGCGCGTCCGCGGAGAACCTCGCGGCGAGCGACGCGATCTGCACCGGCCTCCAGCTCGCGAACTTCTGGCAGGACGTCGCGATCGACTGGGCGAAGGGGCGCGTCTACCTGCCGCAGGACGACCTCGAGCGGCACGGCGTGACCGAACGGCAGATCGCCGAGGGCCGCTGCGACGACGCGTGGCGCTCGCTGCTGCGTTTCCAGACCGCGCGCGCGCGCGCGCTGCTCGTCGGCGGGCGGCCCCTCGCGTCGCGCCTGCCCTGGCGCATCGGCCTCGAGCTCCGCGCGGTGGTCGCCGGCGGACTCGCGATCCTCGACCGGATCGACGCTGCCGGCGGCGACGTGTTCCGCGCGCGCCCGGTGCTCTCGCCGCGCGACTGGCTCGCCGTCGGCTGGCGCGCGCTCGTCCCGCGCGGAGGCGCGGCGTGACGCCCGACCAGTACTGCGAGTCGAAGGCGGCGAAGAGCGGTTCGTCGTTCTACTACAGCTTCCGGCTGCTGCCGCCGGAGCGCCGGCGCGCGATCACCGCGCTCTACGCGTTCTGCCGCGAGGTCGACGACGTCGTCGACGAGGTTCACGACCCGGGCGTGGCGCGGGCCAAGCTCGCGTGGTGGCGCACCGAGGTGGCGGCGGTCTACGAGGGCGCGCCGCAGCACCCGGTGGCGCAGGCGCTGGTGCCGGTCGTGCGCGCCTACCGGCTGCCGCGCGAGCACTTCGACGCGGTGATCGACGGGATGGCGATGGACCTCGCGCAGCAGCGCTACGCGGACTTCGCCGACCTCGAGCGCTACTGCCACCGCGTCGCGGGCGTCGTGGGGCTCATGTCCGCCGAGATCTTCGGCTACCAGGCGCCGTCGACCGCCCGGTTCGCGCGCGACCTGGGCATCGCGTTCCAGCTCACCAACATCGTGCGCGACGTCGGCGAGGACGCGCGCCGCGGGCGCATCTACCTGCCGCAGGAGGACCTCGCCCGCCACGGCGTGTCGGCCTCCGCGATCCTGCGCGGCCGCGAGGAGCCGGGCTTCCGCGCGCTGATGGCCTTCGAAGTCGGCCGGGCGCGCGAATGGTACGCGCGGGCGATGCGCGAGCTCGCGCCATCCGACCGGAGGGCGCAGCGCGCGAGCCTCGCGATGGCGGCGATCTACCGGGCCCTCCTGGACGAGATCGAGCGGGACGGCTACCGCGTGCTCGACCGGCGGATCGCGCTCACGCCGCTGCGCAAGCTCTGGATCGCGTGGCGGACGGCGCGAGCCGCATGAGCGCCGCGCGAGCGGCGAGCCGGGGGAGGTAGCTCGATGAGCGCGGAGCCCGACACCGCATCGCGACGCAGGCGCGCCGGCCTGCCGGTCGCCGTGATCGGCGGCGGCTGGGCCGGCTGCGCCGCGGCGTGGACGCTCGCGAGCCGCGGCATCCCCGTCGTGCTGCACGAGGCTTCCGGCGTGCTGGGCGGCCGCGCGCGGCGCGTCGAGCGCTCGGGACTCCCGATCGACAACGGACAGCACCTGCTCGTCGGCGCGTACGAGGCGACGCGTTCGCTGCTGTGGTCGGTCCACGGCGGCCGCGTCGACCCCGGCCTCCTTCGGCAGCGGCTCGAGATCGCGCCGCTGGCGCGCGACGCGGACCCGATCCGGCTGTCGGCGCCGCGCCTGCCGCCGCCCTGGAATCTCGCGGCCGGCCTGGCGCTCGCGCGCGGCATTTCCGTGGGCGAGCGCGTCGCGGCGCTGCGCTGGCTCGCGACGCTGCGCGGAGCGGGGTTCGCGCGCCCCGACACCGAGCCGGTCGACGCGATGCTCGCGAAGGTGCCGCGGCCGGTGGCCCGGCGCCTCCTCGCGCCGCTCGCGCTCGCCGCGCTCAACACGCCGACCGACCGGGCCTCGGCGCGCGTGTTCGCGCACCTGCTCGGCCGCATCGCGCGCGGCCGCGGCGCGTCGGACTTCCTGCTGCCGATGCTCGACCTCTCGGAGCTCCTGCCCGAGCCGGCCGCGCGCCGCGTCGAGGCGCGCGGCGGCGAGATCCGGATGCGATCGGCGGCCGTCGTCGCGGGCGCGTCGCCGGACGGCGTCGCCATCCACTCGGGCGGCGGCGCGTGGCGCGCGTCCGCGGCGATCGTCGCCGTCGGTCCGCACCAGCTCGCGCACGTGTTCGCGCCGCCGCTCGCCGCGCTCCCGGATGTCGCGGACGCGCTCGAGGCCACGGCCGCGATGCGCTACGAGCCCACCGCCACCGTCTACCTCGGCCTGCGCGAGCGCGTGCGCCTGCCGTCGCGGATCGCGCGGCTCGACGACGCGCCGGGGCATTGGATCTTCGACCGCCACGACGTGCTGGAACGCGCACCCGAGGCCGCCGCCGCGCGCGCGCTCAAGGGGCTCGTCGCCGTCGTGATCTCGGCCGCGGGCGATCACGGCGACGACCTCGACGCGAAGGCGCTCGCCGGCCGCGTGCAGGCGCAGCTCAGGCGGCTCAAGCCCGCGTTTCCGGTGGCCGTTTGGTCGCAGGTGATCGTCGAGCGGCGCGCCACGTTCGCCTGCGCGCCGGCGCTGCGCCGTCCGCGCACGCCGGCGGTCGGGCCCGGCCTCCACCTCGCCGGAGACTACCTCGACCCCGACCTCCCCGCGACGATCGAGGCCGCCGTCGCGAGCGGCGTGGCCGCGGGGCTCGCCGCTGCGCGCGACCTCCAGGCCTGACCGCGGGAGCCACCTCCGGAACGTGGATCGATCCACGTTCCGGGGGGGCGGGGGTCAGAGGGCCTTCGCGCGTTCGCGGAGCGCGAACTTCTGGATCTTGCCGGTCGAGGTCTTCGGCAGCGGGCCGAACACGACGGTTCTCGGGGCCTTGAAGTGCGCGATCCGCTCGCGGCACCAGGCGATGATCTCGTCGGCCGTGGCGCCGGTCGCGCCGGGCTTCAGCGTCACGAACGCGCACGGCGACTCGCCCCAGCGCTCGTCCGGCCGCGCGACGACCGCCGCCTCCATCACCTGCGGATGACGGTAGAGGCACTCCTCGACCTCGAGCGAGCTCACGTTCTCGCCGCCGGTGATGATGATGTCCTTGCTGCGGTCGCGGACCTCCGCGTAGCCGTCGGGATGCCAGACCGCGAGGTCGCCGGTCGAAAACCAGCCGTGCGCAAACGCCTTCGCCGTCGCCTGCGGATTCTTGAGGTAGCCCTTCATCACGGTGTTGCCGCGAAGCATGAGCTCGCCCATCGTCGCGCCGTCGCGCGGCACCGGCGCGCCGGTCGCCGGGTCCGCGACCTGCACGCCCGAGACCGTGGGCATCGCGACGCCCTGCCTCGCCATCCTGCGGGCGCGATCGGCGAGCGGGAGGCCGCCCCAGTCGTCCTGCGGCACGCAGATCGTCGCCGGGCCGTAGGACTCGGTGAGCCCGTACAGATGGGTGACGCGGAAGCCCATCGCCTCCATCGCCTCGATCACGGCCGACGGCGGCGCGGCGCCGCCGGTCGCGACGTCGACCGCGTGGTCGAACGCGACCTTGGCCTCGCCAGGCGCGTGGATCAGCATCGACAGCACGACCGGCGCGCCGCACAGGTGCGTCACGCGGTGGTCGCAGATCGCACGGAACACCGCGGCGGGCTCGACGCGCCGCAGGCACACGTGCGTCGCGCCCGCGGCCGTGACCGCCCAGGTGTAGGTCCAGCCGTTGCAGTGGAACATCGGCAGCGTCCACAGGTAGACGCTGTCGGCGGCGAGCCGGAACGCGAGCGCGTTGCCCAGCGCGTTCAGGTATGCGCCCCGGTGGTGGTAGACGACGCCCTTCGGGTCGCCGGTTGTCCCCGACGTGTAGAGGAGCGCCAGCGAATCCCATTCGTCGAGCGGCCCCGGCCATGCGAACGCCGGGTCGCCCTCGGCGAGCAGCGCCTCGTACGAGAGGCTCCCGAGCCGCTCGCCGCCCGGCCCTTCCGGATCGTCGATGTCGACGACGAGGATCTCGCGGCCGAGCGAGGCCAGCGCGCCGCGCATCGCGGGCGCGAACTCGGGATCGGTAACGACGACCTTCGCCTCGCCGTGCGCGAGGCAGAAGGCGAGCGCGGCGGCGTCGAGCCGGACGTTGAGCGCGTTCAGCACGGCGCCCAGCGCGGGCACCGCGTAGTGGAGCTCCAGCATCGCCGGGACGTTGGGCGCCATCACGGCCACGGTGTCGCCGCGGCGCACGCCCCGCCGCGCGAGCGCGCTCGCGAGCCGCCGCGCGCGCCGCCCGAACTCGGCGTAGGTGATCGCGAGCCGGCCGTGGATGACCGCGACCCGGTCGGGCCACACGGCGGCGCTGCGCTCGAGGAACGCGACCGGCGTGAGCGGCAGGTGGTTGGCCGGCCCCGCCGCGAGATCGCGCACGAACGGGTGGTCGCCGGGCAGCGGGGTGCGGTCCATCGGATCGGCCTCGAAAGCCCGGCGGCCGCTTCAGCCCGCGCGCGACGAGCCGGGACGCTGGCGCAGGAGCCGCTGCTGCTCGCGCCCCCATTCGCGCTCGCGGATCGTCGCGCGCTTGTCGTGCTGCTTCTTGCCCTTCGCGAGGCCGACCTCGAGCTTGATCATGCCGCGCTTGTAGTGCAGGTCGAGCGGGACCAGCGTGTAGCCGGCGCGCTCGACGCGCCCGATGAAGCGGTTGATCTCGTCGCGGTGCATCAGCAGGCGGCGCGTGCGCGTCGGGTCGGCGTGGACGTGCGTCGACGCCTGCGCGAGCGGCGAGATGTGGGCGCCGACGAGCACGATCGCGCCGTCCTTGATCACGACGTACGCCTCCTTCAGGTTCGCGCGCCCGGCCCGGATCGCCTTGACTTCCCAGCCCTCGAGCGCGAGGCCGGCCTCGACCCGTTCCTCGATAAAATAGTCGTGGAAAGCCTTCCGGTTCTCGACGATGCTCATGGCCGGATTGTAGCCAAAGCACCGCCGCCCAGATGAAGCGCATCGCCCATTCGGTCCTCGTCCCCTACGCCGCGCGCGAGATGTACGACCTCGTCGACGGGGTCGAGCGCTACCCGCAGTTCCTGCCCTGGTGCGGCGGCGCGACCGTGGTCGATGCGCGGGAGCCCGGCCGCATCGCCCGCCTCGACATCGACTACCGCGGCATCCGGGCGCACTTCACGACGTCGAACACCAACGTCGCCGGCGAGTCGATCGTGATCACGCTGGTGGACGGTCCGTTCCGCCACCTGCACGGCGAGTGGCGGTTCCGCGCGCTCGCGGACGCCGCGAGCAAGGTCGAGCTCGAGCTCGTCTACGAGTTCGCGAGCGGGCTGCTCGAGCGCGCGGTCGGGCCGGTATTCGACCACATCGCGTCCACGTTCATCGACGCGTTCGTCTCGCGCGCCGGGACGGTCTACGGGCCCCGATGAGCGCCGGGACGACTCCCGCCGCAGGCGAGCGCCCGGATGGCGGCATGCGGGTGGCGGTCGCGTGGGCGTCGCCGCACGCGCAGGGCGTGGCCGTGGTCGACCTGCCGGCGGGCGCGACGGTCGCCGACGCGGTGGCCGCCGCCCGGGCGCTCGAGCGCGCCGGCGTGTCCGCCGCGGTCGCCGGCTACGCGATCCACGGCCAGGCCGCGCGTCCCGGCACGCCGCTCGCCGACGGCGACCGCGTCGAGATCACGCGGCCGCTTGTCGCCGATCCCGGGACCGTGCGCCGCGAGCGGGCCGCCGCGAACCCGCTCCCGCCGGCGGGGACACGCCAGCGCCGGCGGCCATCCCGCTGACGGACGGCCACCGACTGGCGGGATTGTCGGGTTTCGGCGACAATCCGCCGATGTTTTCGCGCTCCCCCCTCCGGACGGCCCTGTTGCTGCCCCTCGCCGCGCTCGCGCTGGCCTCGGCGCCCGCCCACGGCCAGTCGACCCGCTCGCCGACGATCGCCGAATCGGCGCGCTCGACCGTCGAGACGGTCTGGAACGGCGCGCAGGACCTCGCGATGTTCGCGCTGGGCCTGATCGGGGTCGAATACCGCTGGGGCGGCGAGACGCCGGATGCCGGATTCGACTGCAGCGGCCTCGTCCGGCACGTGTTCCAGCAGGTCACCGGCGTGACGCTGCCGCGGACCTCGAAGGAGCTCTCGCACATCGGCGCGCCGATCGCGCAGCGCGACCTGCAGGCGGGCGACCTCGTGTTCTTCGACACGCGCCGCTTCGCGTTCTCGCACGTCGGCATCTACCTGGGCGACGGCCGCTTCATCCACGCGCCGTCGCGCGGCAGCGAGGTCGAGATCGCCGAGCTCTCGAACGGCTACTGGCGCAAGCACTTCAACGGCGCGCGGCGCCTGGTCGGCGTGCTGCCCGGCCTCGTCCCCGAGGCGCAGGCCGCGACGGCCCCCGCTACGGTCGCCGCATCGGCGCAGTCCCGCTAGTCGCGCGCGCCCGCGCGCTTCAGCCGTTCGATCATCGCCTGGTCGTTCCCGCGCTTCGCCCAGTCGAGCGCCGAGGCGCCGTTCTCGTTGCGGTGGCTGACGTTCGCGCCGCGCGCGATCAGCAGGATCGACGTCGAGTAGCGGTTCTCGCGCACCGCCATCATCAGCGCCGTCGTGCCGTTGGGCGAGGCCGCGTTGATGTCGGCCCCCTCCCCCAGCAGCCAGCGCACGATGTCGTCGTGCCCGCCGGTCGCCGCGTAGATGAGCGGCGTCCAGCCGCGGCCGTCCACCGCCGCCCCCTTGGCGCGCAGCGCCTTCGCGATGCCGAAGTGGCCGTTGAGCGCCGCGACCATCATCGCCGTATCGCCGAAGCGGTTGCGGCGCTCCGGGTCCGCCTTCGCCGCGAGCAGCACGTCGACGGTCGCGGCGTTGCCCGCCCGCGACGCGGTGATGAGCCCCGTGTCGCCGTTCTCGTCGCTCGCGTTCGGGTCGACGCCGCGCTTCAGGTAGTCGCGCACCTCGCCCGCCTTGTCGTTCGCCACCGCGAAGAAGTAGTCGGACAGGAGCTGTTGCGCCCTCAGGGGCATCGCGGCGCCGAGGAGGATCAGGGCGAGCGAGGCGAGGAGTCGGTCAGTGCGCATCGGAAGGAATCCTGAACAGTCGGAAGAAATTGGACGAGGTCGCGCGCGCGATCGCCGCGACCTCGACGCCCCGCAGGCGCGCGATCGCCTCGGCGACGTGCACGACCCACGCGGGCTCGTTCGTGCGGCCGCGGTGCGGCACCGGAGCGAGGTAGGGGCTGTCGGTCTCGATCAGCATGCGCTCGAGCGGCACGCGCCGCGCGACGTCGTGCAGCGTCGCGGCGTTCCGGAACGACACGATGCCCGAGAACGAGATATGGAAGCCCAGGTCCATCGCGGCGGAAGCGACGTCCCAGGACTCGGTGAAGCAGTGCATGACGCCGCCGACCTCGTGCGCGCGCTCGTCGCGCAGGATCGCGAGCGTGTCGTCGGCCGCGCTCCGCGTGTGGACGACGAGCGGCTTGCCCGCCTCGCGCGCCGCGCGGATGTGCGTCCGGAAGCGCTCGCGCTGCCACGCGAGGTCGCCCTCGAGCCGGTAGTAGTCGAGCCCGGTCTCCCCGATCGCGACGACCTTCGGGAGCGCGGCGAGGCCCACGAGCGTCGCGACGTCGGGCTCGACCGTGTCCGGATAGTCCGGGTGCGCGCCGGCCGTCGCGTAGAGGTTCGCGTGAGCGGTCGCGAGCGCGTGCACGCGCGGCCAGTCGGGCAGGTCGACCGAGATGCACAGCGCGTGCGTCACCGACGCGGCGCGCATCGCCGCGAGCTTCGCGGGCAGGTCGGCCGCGAGCTCGGGGAAGTCGAGGTGGCAGTGCGAGTCGACGAACATGTCAGGGATCAGGTAACAGGTAACAGGTATCAGGTATCAGTATCGCGGCTCATCGCTGAACGCGCCGTTGCGCACCCGCTGATTCCTGACTCCTGACTCCTGACTCCTGATCCCTGATCCCTGATCCCTGATCCC
>WBZU01001078.1_pt1 | contig 21410 bp, 20 predicted proteins | sample 5204311 | NCBI WGS metagenome assembly WBZU01 (sample SAMN12344359, study PRJNA552823) | activated sludge metagenome | biome: Activated sludge suspended growth; feature: Nitrification reactor; material: Wastewater; isolation source: activated sludge from nitrification reactor of wastewater... | reverse complement strand
GCGCCGGCAGGATCAGCACCGGCAACAGATAATGGAGCGAGAAAAAGCGGTTCAGCGTGGCATCGCCGATCACGTAGTCGCCGCGCAGCCAAACCGAAAGGTCCGGACCGACGAATGGGATGGCGGAGAACAGATTGACGATGACCTGCGCACCCCAATAGGACATCTGCCCCCACGGCAGCAGATAGCCGAAGAATGCGGTCGCCATCAGGACAAGGAAGATCACCACGCCCACCAGCCAGAGGAGTTCGCGGGGCTTCCGATAGGAGCCGTAGAGCAGGCCGCGGAACATGTGCAGATAGACGACGATGAAGAAAGCCGAGGCGCCCGTCGAATGCAGGTAGCGGATCAGCCAGCCCCAGGGCACGTCGCGCATGATGTACTCGACGCTGGCAAAGGCCACCGGCACGCCGGCGGCATTCAACGAGGCATCCGGCTTGTAGTGCATGACCAGGAAGACGCCGGTGAGGATCTGGATGGCCAGCACCAGAATCGCCAGTGATCCGAAGAAATACCAGAAGTTGAAATTCTTCGGCGCATAGTATTCCGACAGATGCTGCCGCCACATCGCAGTTGCCGGAAAGCGGGCATCCACCCATTCCAGCAGGTTGCCGAGCTTGGTGCCATCCGATTTGTACTTGTCCAGGTTGCCGGCGGCCATGCCTTACGCTCCCGTGGTGTCTTCGCCAATGACCAGCTTGGCGTCGCTCAGGTACTTGTGCGGCGGAACCTCCAGATTGTCCGGCGCCGGCTTGTTCTTGTAGACGCGACCCGCCAGATCGAAAGTGGAGCCGTGGCATGGGCAAAGGAAGCCGCCGGGCCAATCGGCATCGATTCCGGACGCGGGACCGGTCTTGAACTTTTCCGTGGGCGAACAGCCAAGGTGGGTACAAATCCCGACGGCGACGAGGTACTCCGGCTTGATGGATCGATACTGATTCTTGCAATACTCGGGCTGCATCGGCTTCTCCGAATTCGGATCCGCCAGCTTGTCATCCAGCTTCGGCAGTTCATCGAGCGTTGCCTGGGTACGGCGGATGATCCATACCGGCTTGCCACGCCACTCGACGGTCATCATCTCGCCGGGACCCAGTTTGCTGATATCGGCCTCGACGGGCGCCCCCGCCGACTTGGCACGCTCCGATGGCATCCAGCTGGCCACGAACGGGACGGCAGCGACGACGCTGGCCACACCGCCCGCGGTCGCGGTGGCGACCAGCAAACGACGACGACCGCAATCGACTTTTTCGTCACAACTCATGGTGTTATCTCTGAATGCCGGCAAGACAGCCTGCTGAAGCCGATGGATTATACAGAACTCGAATTGCCGATAAAAGCCTGGACCTGACCAAACCAATGAAGAACCGCACCATTATGGTGCGCAACTTGGCCTCAATAGTCCCGACGTTCGATCAGGGCCTGGGCAACGGTTGCCGGATCCGAGTATTCGATCTCGCCGCCTACCGGCAAGCCGCGGGCAATCCGGCTGATCCTCAGGCCACGGGCGTGGAGCATCTCGGAGATGTAATGGGCGGTCGCCTCGCCCTCGTTGGTAAAGTTGGTCGCCAGAACGACTTCCTTGACCACGCCATCCGTCGCGCGCGCCAGTAGCCGATCGAACCCGAGCGCTTTGGGACCGACGCCGTCGAGTGGGGACAAGCGCCCCATCAACACGTAGTAAAGCCCGTTGTAGGCATGCGTCTGCTCCATGGTATTGAGATCGACGGGCATTTCCACCACGCACAGCAACGCGGGATCGCGCTTGGGCGACTGGCAACGCTCGCAAACTTCGTCCTCGGTGAACGTATTGCACCGAGCGCAACGACGGAGAACCTTCAGCGCGTGATCGAGCGCCGCCGAGAGGCGCTCGGCCCCGCGCGGATCGCGTTGCAGCAAATGGTAGGCCATGCGCTGGGCCGACTTGGGACCGACGCCCGGCAGGCAGCGCAGCGCCTCGATCAGGTCGTCCAGCGACGACACTGATGGCATTAACGACGCCTCCCCAGCCCCCATCCCGGGAAGGAGGAGTCCACTTGCCCGCTTCGCCCGAAATTCATGATTCCGCTTTTCAGAACGGCAGCTTCATCCCGGGAGGCAGGTTGAGCCCCGCGGTGAATCCGCCCATCTTCTCCTGCGCGGTCTGTTCGGCGCGCCGATTGGCGTCGTTGAGTGCGGCGGCGATCAGATCCTCGAGCATTTCCTTGTCGTCCATCACCGAAGGATCGATGGCGACGCGCTTGACGTCGTGCTTGCAGGTCATGACGACCTTGACCATGCCGGCGCCGGACTGTCCTTCGACTTCCAGGTTATTGAGTTCTTCCTGCGCCTTCAGCATGTTCTGCTGCATCTGCTGGGCCTGCTTCATCAGGTTGGCCATGCCGCCCTTGTTGAACATCGCTCTGACTCCTTATAGAGGTTTGATCGTCGATTCGTCGATGCTGGCATCGAACAGGTCCATCACATCGCGCACGAAAGGGTCGCCCTCGATGGCGGCGACCGCCATTTCCTGGCGCTCGCGCTTCTCGTTGCGCGACCGTTCGGCGGGCGTCAGGCCCTCGGCCTCGCCCAGAACGATAGTGAGCCTGACGGCCCTGCCGAGCAAGGCCTGCAGTTCGGCCTGCAGTTTCTCTTGCGGCGGCTTGGTGTTCAGCAGCGACTTGTGCGCCGGCGGCAGGCGCAGGGTTACCTGCGTATCCGCCATGTCGGCCAGTTCGCAATGCTGGGCGAGCTGCCGGGTGAGTCCGGACAAAGGCATGCGGCCGATGAAATCGTGCCAGTCCGCCGCGGCTTTCGACGGCGCGGGCGGGGAGGCCTGCGCCAAAGTCAGTCCTGGCGACGCGCCGGCATCGGACGCTGCAGCGGCCGAGGGGCCGGGAGTCGGCACAGTAGCCGAGGGCGCAGCGGTCGGCCTGGCGACCGGCACCGAGGCAGGCGCGGCGGCCGGCGTGACTGCCGCAGGCCGGGGCCGCGCCGCGCCGGCCGGCGTCTGGCCGGGCCGGAAGGCAAACAGCCGCAGCAAGGTCATGGTGAAGCCCGCGAATTCGTCGGGTGCCAGACCCAGGTCGTCGCGGCCGTGTATGGCAATCTGGTAGCTCAGTTGCAGGAACTCGGCGTCGAACGCCTCGGCATAGGGCGCCAGGCGCGTGCGCTCGGCATCGTCGGCCAGCGCCTGCGGCGCGAATTGCAGCAGCGCGATGCGGTGAAACAGCGTCGCCAGTTCCTGCAGCGCCGATTCGAACGCCAGGCTGCGCTCGTCCATGGCGTCCGCGACCGCCAACATCGCTTGCACGTCCCCGGCCTGCAAGCCGTCGAGAATGGCGAAAAGATAGTCGTCGCCCACCGTGCCGAGCATGTCGCGCACGCCGGCCTCCGCGACCTTGCCGGCGCCGTGGGCGATGGCTTGGTCGAGCAGCGACAGCGCATCGCGCATGCTGCCGGCCGCCGCCTTGGCGATGTGGCGCAATGCTGCGGCCTCGCAAGGCACTTGCTCGGCGGCAAGCACGTGGCCCAGATGATCGACGATGTGGCCCAGCGGCATCTGCTTGAGATTGAACTGCAGGCAGCGCGACAGCACCGTCACCGGAATCTTTTGCGGATCGGTGGTGGCGAGGATGAATTTGACGTGCTCGGGCGGCTCCTCCAGCGTCTTCAGCATGGCGTTGAAAGCGTGGCCGGAGAGCTGGTGCACTTCGTCGATGACATAGACCTTGAAGCGGCCGCGCGTCGGCGCGTAAGTCGCCTTCTCCAGCAGGCTGGTCATGTCCTCGACGCCCCGGTTGGAGGCGGCATCGAGCTCGATGTAGTCCACGAAGCGGCCGCCGTCGATTTCCTGGCACGACGAACAGGTGCCACAGGGCGTTGCGGTGATGCCGGTCTCGCAGTTGAGCGCCTTGGCGACGATGCGCGCCAGCGTGGTCTTGCCGACGCCGCGCGTACCGGTGAACAGATAAGCGTGGTGCAGGCGCTGCTGCTCGAGCGCATGCGTCAGCGCCTTGACGACGTGCTCCTGCCCCACCAGCGTGGCGAAGGATTTCGGGCGCCACTTGCGGGCGAGAACCTGATAGCTCATGGCCGTAGTCTATCAAAGCGAACGGGGCGCCCCATCCGGGAACGCCCCGCTCCGCCGAAAGCGAAAACCGTCAGTTCTTTGCCGGTGGCGCCGGCGGTGCCGGCGGCATGCCGCCCCGCGGTCCCATGCCGCCCATGCCCCCCATCCCTTGCATCGGCCGTCCATGCCCGTGATGCATGTGGCCTCTCTCTCCCATTCTCGCGGCGTGGACGTCGGCGGCGCGCTTCTGATCGGGCGTCAGCCCGTCGTAAAGCCGCTTGAACGCCTCGTTCACCGATTCCATCGCCGCCACGCGCTGTTTCATGATCTCGGTCATGCGCGTCATGCGCTCGGGCGCGCTGAGGCTCAGGTCCCGGGCGTTGTCGCGCATCGCCTGCCAGCCCTTGCCCGCTTCCGCCTTGGTCTTTTCGGCGAAGGCCTGCCAAAGCGGTTCCTGCTCGGGCGTGATTTTGAGGTCGGCGCGGAACCTGGCCAGCCGCTGGTCGGCGTACGCCGCCGGATCGCCACGGCCGGCGCCGGGACCGCGCATGCTCATGCCGCCCATCGGTCCGTCGCAATTGCTTCCGCCCATGCCGGGCGCGGCCCAGGCTGCGGCCGTGGTGCCGAGGATGCCCGCCGCGACGATGTTCATGAAAATCTTCCTGCTGGATTCCATTGCCTTCTCCTGTCGAATGCTCGCCGTTGATCGGCGATGGAGACCATTACATCCGCTGGCTGTAAGCGCCCTGTTTCACCGGGCGGTCTTTTGTAAAAGGATGTTGCAGGGGAGCGGCGCCAAAAGCGAAGGGTGGCGAGCCTGACCCCCGGCACTTGCGGACATCGGCTGTGGCTGCTTCCTTCCGGACCTGACCAGGTTCACCGCGCCACAATGCGGGGAGACCCGCCACAACGCATTGTAACGCCGCGGCGCCGACCTGGGGCCACCTGCAGTCGATCAAGCCCAAACGGCGGCGGTCGGTAGGCCGGGCGTTCCGCCTTACCCCAGGAGGAACTCGCGCACGATGCCGATCTGGTCGGCATGCATCAGCATGGGCGCGTGGCCGACCTTGGGGATTTCGACCACTCTTGCCTTCGGCCCCCGCTCGGCCATTTGCCGGGCGGTCCCGGCGGTCAACAAGTCGGACTCGGCGCCTCGCAGAAGCAGGGTCGGGCAGCGGATCGCCTCGTAGAGCGGCCACAACTCGATATCCTGGCCCGCTCCCATGGCCTGCCGGAAAGGCTCGGCGATGCCGGGATCGTAGGCCATCTCCCAGACGCCGTCGGCCGCCTGCCGCAGCGCATGCACGGTCAAATGGCGCCATTCGGCATCGCTCAACGCCCCGAAGGGCGCGGAAACCATGCGCAGGAAGGCTTCCGCCTGTTCGACGGAGGCAAAGCGCGGTGCCTTGCCGACGTATTCGCCGATGCGCGCGATCGAGACGGCCGTAACCACCGGCCCGACGTCGTTGAGCACCAGCCGGCTGATGGGCGTGCCTGGCTGCGCCGCCAGCGCCATGCCGATCAGCCCGCCCATCGACGTGCCGAGCCAATGAACCACGTCTGCATCCACGCGCGCCAGCAGCGTCACCATGTCGGCGCAGTACTGCGGAATGGCGTAATGGGACTTGTCGCCCAGCCAGGCGCTCCTGCCGCGGCCGACGACATCCGGGCAGACGACGCGGTATTGGTCCGCCAGCGCTCGCGCCAGGAAATCGAAATCGCGGCCGCAGCGCGTCAAACCATGCACGCAGACCAGCACCTTGCGGTTGGCGGGGTCGCCCCACTCGACGTAGGCCATGTCGTGCAGGCCCGCCGGGCTCAGGCATTGAACGGTCTTCTGGCGCATTTCCATCGCATCCATCGCATGGCTCCTCCGCCGGCAAGTCTATCAGCGGCCATGCCAGTAGCGGCGCCGCGCCTGCCGCTCGGCGCTGACGGCGATGCCGTCCCGACCGAAACCCAACGTCAGCGCCCCCTCGGCGTCGGTGCGGCGCACTGCCGCGCCTGACTTTGCGAGCCGCTCGAGCACCTCGGCGGCCGGATGGCCGAAGCGGTTGCGGTAACCGGCCGACACCAAAGTCAGCCGCGGCGCGACGCCGGCCAGAAAGCCGGACGAGGAGGAACTGCGGCTGCCGTGGTGCGGCGGCAGCAGCACATCGGACGCCAGCTTGTCGCCCAGTCGCGCCAGCAGCGCCGCCTCCTCTCTCGCCTCGATGTCGCCGGTCAGCAGCAGCGCGCCGCCCGCCGCCGACACCTTGAGCACGCAGGACAGCGCGTTGCTCTTTCGCGCCGAGGCGTAATCCGTCTCGAGCGGATGCAGAATCTCGAAACGGATGCCGTCCCACGCCCATGCCTCGCCTTCGGCGCAGCGGCGGCGCGGCACCGGCAGCGCCGCCAGCGGATGCTTTTCCGGTATGGAACTCATCAGCAGCGATGTCGGCACCGCGTCGAGCACGGCTTGGGCGCCGCCCGCGTGGTCATTGTCCTGGTGGCTGACCACCAGCGCATCGAGCTTTCGGACGCCGATGGCGCGCAGGTAAGGCACGATGATGCGGTTGCCGCTGTTGGCGTCGGCCGAAAAAGCCGGCCCCGTATCGTAGAGCAGGTCATGGTGGGCGGTCTGGACATGCACGGCCAGCCCCTGGCCGACATCGAGCATGCGCACCATCACCTCGCCCGGCGCCGGCCGCTCGACCGGCATCGCCACCAGCGGCAGCAGGCAGACGGCGCCGACCCAGCGCGCCGGAAAGCCGCGCGGCAGCAGCAGCCAGGCGACGCCCGCGATGCCCAGCGCCACCGTCCAGGCCGGCGGCGCCTGCTGCTGCCATACCGCCCAGTCCGATGCGGACAACCAGTGCAGCAGCCGCATCAGCCATTCCGTGAGCCAGTGCGCCAGCCACAGCAGCGGTTCGCCGAACGGCAGGGCGCCGAGCAAGGCCAGCGGCGTCACCAGCAGGCTGACGACCGGAATCGCGATCGCGTTGGCGAACGGCGACACCAGCGAGAATTGCTGGAACAGCGCCAGCAGCGCCGGCACCATGCCCAGGGTCACCGCCCATTGCGCCCCGCTCCAGGTCCTGAGCCAATGGCCGTCGCCGAGGCGTCCGGCGCCGACGTAGAACAACAGGCCGACGGCGCCGAACGAGAGCCAGAACCCCGCCGCCAGCACCGCCCAGGGGTCGAGCAGCAGCACCAGCAGCAGGGCCAGCGCCAGCACGCGGCTGACGGCCGTCGTCCGCCCCGTCCACAACGCCAGCGCCACGACCGCCAGCATGTAGAGCGTGCGCTGCGCCGGCACCGCGAAACCGGACAGCAGGCAGTAGCCCAGCGCGGCGAGGAAGCCGATCGCCGCCGCAGCCTTCTGCGCCGGCAGCCGCAGCATGAGCCAGGACGAACGGCGCCAGCCCCAGCCCGCCAGCCACGCCGCCAGTCCCGCGATCATGGTCACGTGCAGGCCGGACACGCTGAGCAGGTGCGTGACGCCGGTGCGCGCGAAGACCTGCCACAGCGCGGGCTCGATGGCCCGCTGGTCGCCGATCGCCAGGGCCACCAGCACGCCGGCGTAGGGCGCCTCGCCGAGCGCGCGCTGGAAATGGCCGCGGCGGGTCTGGCGCCAGCGTTCGACGAGGTAGCCGGGTTCGGCGACGAGCGCTTCCAGCCGGCGGTTGCCGTCGGACTTGCGCACGTAGCCGGTCGCCCGGATGCCGCGCTCGAACAGCCAGGCCTCGTAATCGAAGCCGTGCGGATTCATGTTGCCGTGCGGCCGCTTGAGCCGCACCGTCAGTTGCCAGCGCTCACCGGCGCGGATCGTCGGCAGCGGGTGAAATTCGTCGTCTTCCTGCGGCCGCCAGCCCCGGTACCAGGCCAGCGAAATCTGCGCCGGCACGGCGAAAGGAGCGCGCTCGACGTCGAAGTCGAAGCGCACGCCGTTCTCGAACCGCTGCGGCAGGCCGGCGACGACGCCGACGATCTCGGCATCCCGTCCTTCGTTGGCCGAAGGCAATTCGTCGGCCAGCCTGAGGCCCGCCCAGGCGCCGGCCCAGGCGAAGCCGATCAGCACCGCGCCCGGAATCGCCAGCCAGGACCCGCGCCTGGCGGCGAACAGCAGCAGGCATCCGCACGCGCCGGCCGCGCCCAGCCAAGCCGGGGCGGGCAGTTCCGCCCGCATCTGCAAGGCCAGAATGCCGGCGGCGAAGGCGAGGATGGCGAGTCGCATGGCGAGGGCGATTAGAGCAGAAGCCGGTAGAATTCGCCGATGCGCAAGCACTTGCGGAAGTACCTGCCCGACCACGAAGCCATTCGCGGCAATCGCTGGCTGGCTCCCTTCGAATCGACGCTGCTCCACCCCCGGCTCTGGCACCTCAATCGCCATTCGGCGGCCGGCGCCGTCGCCACGGGCATGTTCTGCGGCCTGATTCCGGGGCCGTTCCAGATGCTCGGCGCAGCCATCGGCGCGGTGCTCTTCAAGGTGAACCTGCCGCTGGCGCTATTCACCACGCTCTACACGAACCCCGTGACCATCGTGCCCCTGTACGTGGCCGCCTTCGCCATCGGCAAATTCACGCTGGGGCTGTTCGGCATGGCGGACGGCGCCCTTTTCGTCGCGCCGCCGGAATATGGCGATGCCGGCCTGCTGGCCTGGATCGATCAACTGACTGCCTGGACGATCCATCTCGGCGAACCGCTGCTCGTCGGCCTGGTGCTGCTGGCGTCGATGCTGGCGGCGCTGGGTTACCTCGTCACGCGCTTCGCTTATCGCCTGTTTCTCGTTCGCGCCTGGCGGCACCGCGCCGCTCGTCATTGCCCGAAGGATGCCGCATGATGCTGCCCTATTGCCTGGTCAAGCCGTTCGTCTTCGCGCTCGATCCGGAAACCGCCCACGAACTGACGCTGTCCGGCCTCGCGGCACTGCAGAAGACCGGCGTGCTGCCGGCCTACCGGCCGCCACGCGCCTCGCCGGCCAAGGTCATGGGGCTCGACTTCCCCAACCGCGTCGGCCTGGCCGCCGGCCTCGACAAGAACGGCGAGATCATCGACGCGCTGGCGAACTGGGGCTTCGGCTTCATTGAAGTCGGCACGGTCACGCCGCGGCCGCAGCCGGGCAACCCGCGGCCGCGCCTGTTCCGGCTGCCCGAAGCGCAGGGCATCATCAACCGCATGGGCTTCAACAACCACGGCGTCGATGCCCTGGTCGCCAACGTCAAGGCCGCGAAGTACCGCGGCATCCTCGGCATCAACATCGGCAAGAATTTCGACACCCCGATCGAGCGCGCCGCCGACGACTACCTCGCTTGCCTGGACAAGGTCTATGGCCACGCCAGCTACGTCACGGTCAACATCTCCAGCCCGAACACCAAGAACCTGCGCCAGCTGCAAGGCGAATCCGAACTCGACGCCCTGCTTGGCGCGCTTAAGGCCCGCCAGGTCGCGCTGGCCCAGACGCACGGCCGCTACGTGCCGATGGCGCTGAAGATCGCGCCCGATCTCGACGAGGCGCAGATCGTCAACATCGCCGACGCACTGCGCCGCCACCGCATCGACGGCGTCATCGCGACCAACACCACGCTCTCCCGCGAGGGCGTCGAGCGTCTGAAACACGGCGACGAAGCCGGCGGGCTTTCCGGCGCGCCGCTGTTCGAACGCTCCACCGGCGTGCTGCGACGGCTGACTTTGGCCCTGGCCGGCGAACTGCCGGTGATCGCCGCCGGCGGCATCGTCGACGGCGCCAAGGCCAGGGCAAAGCTCGACGCCGGCGCCGCGCTGGTGCAGGTCTATTCGGGCCTCGTCTTCAAGGGTCCCGATCTGGTCAGGGAATGCGTCGCCGCCACGGCCGGCCTGCCGGCGAGGTGACAACAACCATCAGCATTTCAGGGTTGTCTAATGAATGGCGAGCAGCGATAATTCGTAGGTTTCCCCACGCTGGGCATCTCCGGCAGGTAGACGTTCCCCATGGCCAGTTATTTGTTCATCATTCTCGGCGCCGTTCTCGTCAATAACGTCGTCCTCGTCCGCATCCTCGGACTGTGCCCGTTCATGGGCGTCTCCAAGAAGCTGGAAACCGCCGTCGGCATGGGTGCCGCCACTACTTTCGTGCTGACGCTGGGCTGCGGCACCAGCTACGTCATCGACAGCTGGCTGCTGATCCCGAACAACCTGGAATACCTGCGCACCCTGGCCTTCATCGTCACCATCGCCGCCATCGTCCAGCTGACGGAACTCGTCATCCAGAAGACCAGTCCGGTGCTGCATCAGGTGCTCGGCATCTACCTGCCGCTGATCACCACCAACTGCGCCGTGCTCGGCATTCCGCTGCTCAACATCACGCAGAAGCACGGCTTTTTCGAATCCCTGCTGTTCGGTTTCGGCAGCTCGCTCGGCTTCACGCTGGCGCTGGTGCTGTTCGCCGGCGTGCGCGAACGGCTCGACGGCGCCGACATCCCGAAGAATTTCCGCGGCACCGCCATCGGCTTCATCACCGGCGGCATCATGAGCCTCGCCTTCATGGGCTTCGCGGGATTGGACAAGTACAAGTAATGACCCACCACCACGCTCGCAATCCCGGCGCGTCACCCCTCGCGGGTCGGCATGCGCCGCTTTGGGGCGGCCCGACGGCAGCCTAAATGCTCAGCGCCCTTCTGGTCATGGCGCTGGGCGCGATCATCCTTGGCGGCGCCCTCGGTTTCGCCGCCGTGAAATTCCGCGTCGAAGGCGATCCGCTGGTCGAGAAGATCGACAGCATCCTGCCGCAGACCCAGTGCGGCCAGTGCGGTTACCCGGGGTGTCGCCCCTATGCCCAGGCCATCGCCAATGGTGACGCCGAGATCAACTGCTGCCCGCCCGGCGGCGAGGACGGCATCCGCAGGCTGGCCGACCTGCTCGGTCGCGAATTCAAGCCGCTCTCGGGCGAACATGGCATCGAAAAGCCGCGAAGCGTCGCCGTCATCGACGAAAATGTCTGTATCGGCTGCACGCTGTGCATCCAGGCCTGCCCGGTCGACGCCATCGTCGGCGCCGCGAAGCAGATGCACACCGTGATCGCTCCGCAGTGCACCGGCTGCGAGTTGTGCGTGGAACCCTGCCCGGTCGACTGCATCGCAATGAAGCCGATCGCCGAAACGGTGGATAACTGGAAGTGGAAATATCCCGTGTTCGAGATCACGCCCAGGAAGGCCGCATGAGCCGACGCCTCTTTTCCTTCCACGGCGGCGTCAAACCTGCCTACCACAAGGCGCCGTCGATCCTGCAACCGATACAGGCGGCGCCGTTACCGGCGGAATTCGTCATCCCGCTGCATCAGAGCATCGGCGGCATTCCGCGGCCGACCGTGACGGTCGGCGAACGGGTCCGGAAAGGGCAAATGGTCGGCGCGCCCGACGGCAATGTCACCTCCGCCGTACATGCCTCCACGTCCGGCCTCGTCAAGGCCATGGAAATGCGCCGCATGCCGCATACCTCCGGGCTTTCGGCGCTCTGCGTGATTCTCGAGCCGGATGGCCGGGACGAATGGATCGACCATGCTCCCGTGCCCTGGCGCGAGATGTCGCCCAATGCCGTGCGCGACATTCTCCGCGATTCCGGCGTCGTCGGCCTCGGTGGCGCCGTGTTCCCGTCCTATCTGAAGGTCAATCCGGGCAAGCGCGGCCATCTCGACACGCTGGTGATCAACGGCCCCGAATGCGAGCCTTTCATCACCTGCGACGACATGCAGATGCGCGAACGGCCCGAAGGCGTCGTGCGCGGCGCCGGCATCCTGCGCGACCTGACCCAGGCCGCGCGGGTGCTGGTCGGCATCGAGGACAACAAGCCGGAGGCGATCGCCGCGATGAAGGCGGCGATCGAACGGACGGGCGAGGAGCGTTTGGAAGTCGTCGCCGTGCCGACGCGCTATCCGGCGGGCGGCGCGAAACAATTGATCCGCGTGCTCACCGGCATCGAGGTGCCGCACGGCAAGCGTTCCACCGACTACGGCGTGCAGTGCTTCAACACCGGCACCGCGCACGCGATCCACGACGCGCTCGAGCTGGGCCGGCCGATGATTTCGCGCATCGTCACGGTGGCCGGCAACGTCGAACGGCCCGGCAACTTCGAAGTTCGTTTCGGCACGCCGATGCGCGAGCTCGTCGCGCTCTGCGGCCCTAAACCCGACACGGACCGGCTGATCATGGGCGGGCCGATGATGGGCTTCCGCATGCCGGGCGACGAAGTGCCGGTGGTCAAGGCCACCAACTGCGTCCTGGTCGGTTCGCCGGCCATGTTCCCGCCGCCGCCGCCGGAAATGCCCTGCATCCGCTGCGGCGAGTGCGTCAAGGCCTGCCCGGCCGACCTGACGCCCTTCGAGATGTACTGGTTCTCGCGCGCCAAGCTCTTCGGCAAGGCGCAGGAATATCACCTGTTCGACTGCATCGAGTGCGGCTGCTGCGCCTACGTCTGCCCGTCGCGCATCCCGCTGGTCGACTATTACCGCTTCGCCAAGAGCGAAATCTGGGCGCGCGAGCAGGAGAAGGCAGCGGCGGATCAGGCGCGCGACTATTACGAATTCCGGCTGGCGCGCGAGGAACGCGAAAAGCAGGAAAAGGCCGCCAAGCTCGCCGCGAAGGCGGCGGAAACCAAGGCCAAACTGGCCGGTCAAGCCACCGCGGACGGCGCCGCCGCCGCGGAGGATGCCCACAAGGCGCTGATCGCGTCGGCCATGGGCAAGGCCAAGACGCAACAGGACGCCGTCAGGCCCCGGAACACGGACAGCCTGACCCCCGAACAACAGGCGCAGGTTGCCGAGGCCGAAGCGCGCCGGACCGCCAACACGGAAGCAAAGTCCGATGCTTGATAATTCGCCCTTCTTCCGCCAGCCCGCCAGCGTCACCAGCGTCATGCTGCGGGTGCTGGTCGCCCTGATTCCCGGCACCGCCATCTACGTCTGGTTTTTCGGGGCGGCGGTCCTGGTCCAGATCGCGATCGCCTCGATCACCGCGCTCGCGGCCGAAGCCGCGGTATTGCGGTTGCGCGGCCGGCCGGTGTGGATGTTCCTGACCGACGGCAGCGCGCTGGTCACGGCCTGGCTGATCGCCCTCACCTTTCCGCCCATCGCGCCCTGGTGGCTGGTGGTGCTCGGCACGCTCATCGCCATCGTCGTTGCCAAGCATCTTTACGGCGGTCTCGGCCAGAACCCCTTCAACCCGGCGATGGTCGCTTTTTGCGTCATGATCGTCGCTTATCCGCAACTCATGTCGCAATGGCCGGCGGTCGGCTTCACGGATTTCCATGCGCAGATGACCGCCATCTTCGGCGCCCGGCATCTCGACGCCGTGGTCATGGCAACCCCGCTGGATGCGTTGCGCACGGCGCTGCACACGCCGGAAGCGCACGCCACCGTGGCCGGCGTGCTGGGCAGCAACGCCACGTTCGGCAACATCGGCGGCAAGGGCTGGGAATGGATCGCCGTCGGCTACCTGGTCGGCGGCCTGTGGCTGATCCAGCAGCGCATCATCACCTGGCACATGCCGGCGGCGTTTCTCGCCACCCTGGCGCTGATCGCCGGCGTCGCCTGCCTCGCGGCACCGGAACGATTCGCCGGCCCGCAATTCCATCTCCTCACCGGCGGCGCCATGATCGGCGCCTTCTTCATCGTCACCGATCCCGTGTCCGGCGCGACGACGCCGCGAGGCAAGCTGATCTTCGCGGCCGGCGTGGCGCTGATCACCTGGATCATCCGCGTGTTCGGCGCCTACCCCGACGGCATTGCCTTCGCCACGCTGCTCATGAACATGTGCGTCCCGCTGATCGACATGCATACCCAGCCGCCGGTGTTCGGCTACAAGGGCGACAAGGGAGGCACGTCGTGAAGGAGACGATACGCATCTCATCGAGCTCGGCGATCGTCTTGGTGTTGTTCACTCTGGCCTTCACCGGCCTGATGGCCACTACGTTCTTCGCCACCAAGCCGGCCATCGACGAAAGCATCCGGGCCGAGAAAATGCAGCTCATCGGCGAGGTGCTGCCGGAATCGCTCTACGACAACGACCTGCTCGCCGACGGCATCAACCTGCCGCCGGTGCCCGCCCTGGGCCTGGACGACGAGCCGTCGATCGTTTTCCGGGCGCGGCGCGACGGCGCGCCGGTGGCGCTGGTCGCGGAGGCGGCGGCACCGGACGGCTACTCCGGCCAGATCAAGCTGCTGCTCGCCGTCGGCGCCGACGGCCGTCTGCTGGCGATGCGCGTCACGGCGCACAAGGAGACCCCCGGCCTGGGCGATTACATCGACCCCAAGAAGGACAAGAACAAGGCGAAGCCCTGGATCGGCCAATTCGACGGCAAGGGCCTCGACCAGATCGCCATCGCGCAGTGGAAGGTCCGCAAGGATGGCGGCGTGTTCGATGCTCGCGTCGGGGCAACCATCTCCGCGCGCGCCATCACGAACGCCAGCGGCCGGGCGCTCGCCTGGATCGCTGCCCACCGCGATCAGCTGTTCGCGCAATCGGCCGGCACCCATTTCGAGGAGTAGTCCATGATCCCCCACGCCCGCGCTTCCGGCTCGCCGTCCCCCACGGGAAGGTGCTTGCTTCCTTGGCGCGGTCCTGCGGAGGCACGGTTATGAGCGCCTACCGCGATATCGCCTACAACAGCCTCTGGAAACAGAATCCCATTCTCGGCCAGGTGCTCGGTCTCTGTCCGACGCTGGCGATCACCACCAGTCTGATCAGTTCCTTCAGTCTTGGCCTGGCGACGGCGCTGGTCATGGCCATCTCCAACTTCGCGGTGTCGGCATTGCGTTCCTTCATCCCCTACGAAGTGCGCATCCCGATTTTCATCCTCATCATCGCCGCCCTGGTGACGGTCGTGGACCTGGCCATGAACGCGTGGCTGCACGACCTTTATCTGGTGCTCGGCATCTTCATTCCGCTCATCGTCACCAACTGCATCGTGCTCGCCCGCGTCGAGGCCTTCGCCGCCAAGTACCCGGTGGGCGTTTCGACCTGGGACGGCTTCATGATGGGCATCGGCCTGACGGCCGTGCTGTCCGTGCTTGGCGTCGTCCGCGAGTTCATCGGACAAGGCACCGTGCTGTCGGGAATCGACATGATCATTCCTGGCGCCCAAGCCATCCAGGTGCTGCCCGAGGACTATCCCGGTTTCCTGGTCGGCATCCTGCCGCCCGGCGCGTTCTTCGTGCTCGGACTGATGATCGCCGGCCGCAACTGGCTCGATGCCCGCGCCAACGAAAAGGCGCGGCAACGCCTGCTGCTGGCCGGACAGTCGTCGCCCGCCTGATCCCCGGCGGCTACAATGCCGCCATGACCCCGCCCATCCTGCGCAGTCCCGCCCTGCGCGCCGTCGAGGCGCGCCACGCCGACAGCGATCCGCCGCTGATGGAACGCGCCGGCGCCGCCCTGGCCGCCGAAATCCAGCGCATGCTGCCCGATGCCGGCGCGCCGCTGCTGATGGTCGCCGGTCCCGGCAACAATGGCGGCGATGCGCTGGTGGCGGCACGCCTGCTCAAGGGAAAAGGCATGGCCCCCGTCGTCGTCCTCGCTGGTGATCCGGAACATCTGCCGGGCGATGCCCGGGCGGCGCTCGAAGCCTGGCTGACCGTCGGCGGCAAGACCCTCGGCGAGATTCCGGCGCACGACTGGGCGCTCGCGGTGGACGGCCTGTTCGGCATCGGCCTGACCCGGCCGATCGAAGGCCGGGCCGCCGAGTTGATCGGACGCATCAACCGGCTGGGCTGCCCCATCCTGGCGGTCGACGTGCCCAGCGGTCTTTGCGCCGATACCGGCCGCGTGCTCGGCATGGCGGTCGGCGCCTCGCGCACGCTGACTTTCATCGCCGGCAAGCCCGGACTCTACACGGGCGACGGACCCGATCATTGCGGCGAGATCCGCATCGACACGCTGGGCCTCGTCTGCGAGGATCCGGAAGGCGGCCTGGTCGAGCCGCAGTTGTTCCGCTCGCACCTGCGGCCGCGACCGCGCAACAGCCACAAGGGCCGCTTCGGCGACGTCGGCATGCTCGGCGGCGCGCCAGGCATGGCGGGCGCCGCGCTGCTGGCTGGCAGGGCGGCACTGGGACTCGGCGCCGGCAAAGTCCATGTCGGCATGCTCGAGGCACTGCCGGTCGATCCAATGCAACCGGAACTGATGCTGCGAACGCCCGACGCTGTGTTCGATCTCGCCACGGCCCTGGCCGTCGGCCCCGGCCTCGGCGACTCTGACCGCGCGCGTGCGCTGCTGCGCCGATCGATCGACATTGCGGTCCCGCTGGTGCTCGACGCGGACGCGCTCAACCTGCTGGCCCGTCATCCCGTGCTCGCCGCCAAAGTCAGCCGCCGCAGCGCGCCGACGATAGTGACGCCTCATCCCGCCGAAGCCGCCCGTCTGCTCGGAACAAGCACCGAGGCGGTACAGGCCGATCGCGTGGCGTCGGCAGTGGCGCTGGCCCGGCGAAGCCAGGCCCTGGTGGCGCTCAAGGGCTGCGGCACCGTCGTCGCGCGGCCCGATGGCCGCTGGTGGATCAATACCACCGGCAACGCCGGTCTCGCCACCGCCGGCAGCGGCGACGTGCTCACCGGCATGATCACCGCCTTGCTGGCGCAGGCGTGGCCGGCCGAGGCCGCCCTGCTGGCCGCGACGCACCTCCACGGCTGCGCGGCGGACGATCTGGTCGCCGCCGGCACGGGGCCCATCGGCTTGACCGCCGGCGAGATCGTCGGCGCCGCGCGCGCGCGCCTGAACCGCTGGGTGGCCGGTGCTGCCGACACCTGAGCCCCGCCCCTGGCTGGGCGTGGCCTTGATGTTGTCGGCGGTATTCTGCTTTGCCTTGCTCGACGCCACCTCCAAGCACCTGTCGCAAACCTTCAACGTGCCTTTGCTGGTGTGGGCGCGCTACAGCGTCCATCTGCTGTTGATGCTCATCCTGTTCGGGCCGTCGCGTCGCCTTAGGCTCATCGCCACGGCCCGGCCCATCGCCCAGATCGCGCGGGCCTTGCTGCTGGTCGGCGTCACCGGCTTCGCCATGGCCGCCTTCCGGGTGATGCCGCTGGCCGAAACCACCGCCCTGCTGTTCATCACGCCGCTGATCGTCGCCTTGCTGGCCGGCCCCATGCTCGGCGAACACGTCGGGTCGAGACGCTGGCTGGCGGCCTTGGCCGGCTTCGGCGGCACGCTGCTGATCGTCCGGCCAAGCGGCGACTTGCCGGCCGACGGCATCGTCTTCGCCATGCTCGCCGCCCTCTGCTACAGCTTCTACCACGTGCAGACACGCCGGCTGGCCAGCACGGAACAACCGCTCACCATGGTGTTCTACACGGCGCTGGTGGGTACCGTCACCATGTCGCTGGCGCTGCCCTGGAACTGGTACGGTCCGATGCCCAGCGTCGGCCAAGCCGTCATGATCGTATCGCTGGCGCTTTACGGCGGCCTGGGCCACTACCTGCTAACGCACGCATTCCGGCACGCGACGGCCTCTCGGCTCGCGCCGTTTCTCTACGCCCAACTGATTTGGGCCACGCTGCTCGGCGGGCTGTGGCACGGACAATGGCCCGACTTGATTTCGATCGCCGGCATGACCGTCATCGTCGGCTGCGGGATCTTCGCGGCAATGGCGAAAGACGACGCTAGAATGGGGCTGAAAAGGGGATAAACATGGATTTTGCCTTGCACCTGACCGCGGAAATCGACCGCAATGTCGCCGCCGCGCTGATCGAGGATATCGGTAGCGGCGATCTCACCGCCATGCTGACGCCGGGGGGGCACCAATCCTCCGGCACCGTCATCAGCCGGCAGGATGCCGTCCTGGCCGGCCAGGCTTGGTTCGATGCCTGTTTCCAGCAACTCGACGCGGAAGCCGAGATCGTTTGGCACGCCAACGACGGGCAGCGAATCGCGGTAGGGCAGACGCTTTGCGAAATCCAAGCGGGCACGCGGCCATTGCTGACGGCCGAGCGCGCCGCGCTCAATTTCCTGCAACTGCTGTCGGGCGTCGCGACGACGACCCGGCGGTATGTCGATGCGGTGGCCGGCACGGGCGCCCGCATCGTCGACACGCGCAAGACGCTGCCGGGGCTTCGGCTGGCCCAGAAGTACGCGGTGCGCTGCGGCGGCGGCGCCAATCACCGGCTCGGCCTGTATGACGGCATCCTGATCAAGGAAAATCACATCATCGCCGCCGGCGGCATTCCGCGTGCGCTGGAGCAGGCGCGCGGACTGGCCGGCAATCGCATATTCATCCAGATCGAAGTCGAAACCCTGAGCCAGCTTGCCGAAGCGCTCGACTGCGGCGCGACCATGATCCTCCTCGACAACATGGATCTCGCGACGATGCGCGAAGCGGTAGTCCTGACCGCCGGCCGCGCCGAACTGGAAGCCTCGGGAGGCATCAGGCTGCAAACCGTGCGCGCCATTGCCGAAACCGGCGTCGATCGGATATCGATCGGCGGATTGACCAAAGACGTCCGCGCCGTCGACCTGTCGCTGCGGCATACCGAGCAATAGCCGCGCTGTGCGCAAGCGCCACGACGGAACAACTGCGGCGGCAATCAAGGTACAATCGCCGGCCACTAGGGAGAGGTGGATGAGTGGTTTAAGTCGCACGCCTGGAAAGCGTGTTTAGGTGAAAGCCTAACGCGGGTTCGAATCCCGCCCTCTCCGCCAAGATTCTCGAACCATACGGAAAGAGAGACTGTCGAGATGCTGTTCATCCTTTACTACATCGTTGCCATCACGATCCTGGTGCTGCATTTCACCGGCTTCCTGGCGCGTCACAATCTCGAATGGCTCGTATTGGTGCTGGCGGTAACGGTCTTTCCGGCGGTCATCTACCTCTGATGGGCGCCTTGGCCCGAGAACCTTCACCAGGGACCAGTTCGCTCCAACACTTTTTCAGCCACAAAATTTAACAATACAGGCCTTCACCGCCTCGGCGTCTGCGTCCATCACCTCGACGCGCTGGGGCAGATCTTCGATGCCGATGAACTCGGCCGGCCGCAACGGCTCGCGGCCCAACGCTTCCTGAATCGTCTCGGCGAACTTCACCGGTTGCGCCGTCTCCAGCACCACCATCGGCACGCCCGGCTCGCGATGCTCGCGCGCCACCTTGACGGCATCCGCCGTATGGGTGTCGATCATCATCTCGTGCCTTTGCCAGACGTCGCGAATGGTCGCCAGCCGATCGGCATGGGTGCTGCGGCCCGAAACGAAACCGAATGCCGATAGCTGCTCGAGATAGGGCGTGCCATTGAGGTCGAAGCTGCCTCCCGCGTCCACCCCGGCCCACAGCCGGCGCACCACCTCCGGATCGCGGCCGACCAGATCGAAGACGAAGCGCTCGAAATTCGAGGCCTTGGAAATATCCATCGACGGACTGGAGGTCACGTAAGTTTCCGCAGTCTTGCGCGGCCGGTAGACGCCGGTGCGGAAGAACTCGTCGAGCACGTCGTTCTCGTTGGTGGCCAGCACCAGGCGACGGATGGGCAGGCCCATCATGCGCGCGATGTGGCCGGCGCAGATGTTGCCGAAGTTGCCCGACGGTACGCAGAACGACACCGGCTGGTCGTCATGGCTGGTCGCCTCGAACCAGCCCTTGAAGTAGTAGATCACCTGCGCCGCCACGCGCGCCCAGTTGATCGAATTGACGGCGCCGATCTTGTACTTGGCCTTGAAGGCGGCATCGTTCGACACGGCTTTGACGATGTCCTGGCAGTCGTCGAACATGCCGCGTATGGCGATGTTGTGGATGTTGGCATCCGCCAGCGAATACATCTGCGCGCGCTGGAACGCCGACATCTTGCCGTCGGGCGACAGCATGAAGACGCGCACGCCGCGCTTGCCGCGCATCGCGTACTCGGCGGCCGAGCCGGTATCGCCCGAAGTCGCGCCGAGGATGTTGATCTCCTCGCCCCGCTTCGCCAGCACGTACTCGAACAAGTTGCCGAGCAGTTGCATGGCCATGTCCTTGAAGGCCAGCGTCGGCCCGTTGGACAATTCGAGCAGGTGAAAATCCGGCGCCAGCGTCGTCAGCGGCGTGATGTCGCCAGCATCGCGCCCCGGCCGGCAGTGCCGATACGTCTGCGCTGTGTAGGTGCGATCGGCGATCGCCTTCAGGTCGCAGGCCGGGATGTCGGTGATGAACTTCTGCAGGATGCGCAAGGCCAGCGCCGCGTAAGGCAGGTTGCGCCATTCGGCCAATTCGGTAGCCGTGACTCGCGGGTAGGTTTCGGGCAGGTAGAGGCCGCCGTCGGGCGCCAGGCCCCCAAGCAGGATGTCGCAAAACTCCGGACGGCCTGAGTGGCCGCGCGTGGAAACGTAGCGCATCAACCCAGTTCCTCGAGGCGCAGCCGAATCACCTTGCGCTTCACCACCGGCAGCGCCTCGATGCTGGCGATGGCGCCGTCGATCTGCCTTTCCCGGGTGACGTGGGTCAGCATGATGATGTCAGTCTGCATCTCGCCCTCGCCGGGTTCGCGCTGGATCATGGCGTCGATCGAGATCTGCTGGTCGGCCAGAATGCGCGTGATGTCGGCCAATACGCCCGGCTTGTCCTCGACGCGCAAGCGCAGGTAGTAACTGGTCTCGACCTCGGCCATCGGCAGCACCGGAATATCGGCGACGGCATCGGGCTGGAAGGCCAAGTGCGGCACCCGATTTTCAGGATCGGCGGTGGCCATGCGCGTGACATCGACGAGGTCGGCGATGACGGCGCTGGCGGTCGGCTCCGCGCCCGCGCCCTTGCCGTAGTAAAGCGTGGCCCCGACGGCATCGCCCTGCACCAGCACGGCGTTCATGGCGCCCTCGACGTTGGCGATCAGGCGCTTCGCCGGAATCAGCGTCGGATGGACGCGCAATTCGATGCCCTCCGCCTTGTGCTTGGTGATGCCGAGCAGCTTGATGCGATAGCCGAGCTGTTCGGCATACCGGATGTCCTCGGCTTCCAGCCTGCTGATCCCTTCGATATAGGCCTTGTCGAACTGCATCGGGATACCGAAGGCGATGGCCGACATGATGGTCAGCTTGTGGGCGGCATCGACACCCTCGACATCGAAAGTCGGATCGGCCTCGGCATAACCGAGACGCTGCGCTTCCTTCAATACGGTCTCGAAGGACAAGCCCTTGTCGCGCATTTCCGACAGGATGAAATTGGTGGTGCCGTTGATGATGCCGGCGATCCACTGAATACGGTTGGCGGTCAGCCCTTCCCTGAGGGCCTTGATGATCGGAATGCCGCCGGCCACCGCTGCCTCGAAGGCGACCATGACGCCCTTTTTCTGCGCGGCGGCAAAAATCTCGTTGCCGTGCACGGCGAGCAGCGCCTTGTTGGCGGTCACCACGTGCTTGCCGTTCTCTATGGCCTTCAGCACCAGGTCCTTGGCCACGCC
>WBZU01001075.1_pt1 | contig 21431 bp, 12 predicted proteins | sample 5204311 | NCBI WGS metagenome assembly WBZU01 (sample SAMN12344359, study PRJNA552823) | activated sludge metagenome | biome: Activated sludge suspended growth; feature: Nitrification reactor; material: Wastewater; isolation source: activated sludge from nitrification reactor of wastewater... | reverse complement strand
CCACAGCGCGGCGATGGTCACTGAAGAAGGTTCGAAAGCCGCCACTGACGGCAGCTCCAAAGTGCGACGCATCGGCGAGCGACTCGGGCAGCTCGTGTACGTCATCAACCAAACGACACGTGCGGCGCGACAGATCAGCGGGGCGATGCGGCAGCAAAGCTTGGGGCTCGAACAAATTGCTTCGGGCATGAAGCAAATCAACTTGGCCACCCACGAGACCAAGATCAGCGTCGAACAGGCCGAATCGGCGCTCGATCGCTTGAGCCAAATCACCGAACCGATCCGCGCCGGCGGCGTGACGGAGATCTGATGGCGACGGGCGACGTCACCAGTCTCGTCCTGACTCGGATGGGCGGACGTCCTGTTGCCGTCTCGTGTGAGCACGTCGTCGAACTCATTCCGCGCGTGGATGTCGATCGTGTTCCCGACGCACCGGCCAATGTTCTCGGCGTGATCAACTTGCGCGGTCGAGTCGTTCCGATTCTCGATCTGCGCGCCAAACTCTCGACGAAGAAGCCTCTGCCGGCGCACCAACACTTCGTCATCATTCGCGGTCGGAATGACAAACTCATCGGCCTGGCCGTCGATGAAGTTCGCGATGTGCTCATGGTGGACACGGTCGCGATCGAACAACCGGGTGAAGTGGCCGGAGTGCGTTCACCCGGCGTGGTGCGCATCGACGACGATCTGGTGCTCGTGCTGTCCCCCGAGGACGCCTACCATGTCTCGGCGTGACGACGGCGCGCATCCGACCGTGGCCATGGTCGATCGGATCGCGGATTTCTTGCGGCGAAAAACCCACTTGCAGGTTCGTCCGCGGAGCCTCGAGATCATCGCCCGCGTCATCAAAAAACGTTGTGAGGTCAAACGACTGACCCCGGACGCGTACGTCGAACACGTCATCAACGCGAACGATCTCGCCGAGCAGGATCAGTTCACGAATGAACTGACGGTTGGCGAGACGCACTTCTTTCGAGGTCCACCGCAGTTCGATGCGTTGCGCGCTTCCATCGTTCCGGCGATCTACGCGAAGAAGCGGAAAACCAAGTCCATCGTGGCGCTCAGTGCGGGCTGCTCGACGGGCGAAGAGGCGTATTCGATCGCGATCGTTTTGAAGGAAGTACCCACCGCGGAGCCTTGGCGCATCGAAGTCACGGGCATCGACATCAACTCGCGATCCATTCAAAAAGCGGAAAGCGCCGTCTTTTCTGCTTGGTCGTTACGCGACATGCCGGACGTGGATCGACGTCGTTATTTCCGCACCGAAGGAGACTCGTTTCGGCTGAACGAAGACATCCGCCGCTTGGCTCGTTTTCGCCGCGCGGCTCTGACGGATGCGGGCCTCGATACGTTGTTTCCGCAAGGCATCGACCTCGCAGTTTGTCAAAACGTACTCTACTATTTGGACGACAAAGCGCGGCTGGATGTGGTTTGCGCGCTCGCGCAATCGTTGGCGATCGGCGGGTATTTGCTGCTCGGTCCTGTCGACTACTTGGGGGATGTTCCAGGATGCCAAACCCGACAGTTCGGCGAGATTGTCGCGTACGAACGCACGGGGCCCGTGGTCGCGGCGACGCCGGTTTCTTCCGCCGTGTTGCGACGTTCACGATGGCCTGCTGCCGATGCACATTCGCATGCGCACGCCCCCGGACACTTGCAAGTTCCCGTTGCCGCGCCGCTTCCCAAAGACTTGTCGCCCGTGGAAATCGCCCCGGCGCCGACCCTTGCCGATGCTTATCGAAAAGCGAATTCGGGCGATCTTTACGGCGCACTCGAGCTGCTCAACCCGCTGCTCGACGACGCGCCGGAGGATCCGAAAGGCCATCTTCTGGAGGGCCTGATCCTCTCGGAACTAGGAAGTTTGGATGCAGCCCTCGACGCCTTCCGGCGCTGCGTGTACCTCGATGCAACCATGATGCTTGCGCATGCCGGAGCTGCCGTTGCAAGCCTGCGCCTTGGACGACTCGATTTGGTCGAGCGACACACGGCACGACTACGTGCGCTTGGTCGAGACAAGAATCCGGATGAAGCTGTCGAAGGTTGGGAAGGCATGACCGTCGGTCGCTTGTTGCGTATGTTTCAAGAGACAAACACCACCGGGCCTCGGGTGCTGGAGGTGCTGGGTCGATGAGCTCCACCGACGAACCGGTGACCAACGAATCGGTCTACGAACGCTTGCGTCGGTCCATTGCGCAGCTCGACGAAAAGCTTCGCGAAGGGAACAACCCCGATCGCGATGTGCACCCGCGTATCCTCGCGGAGAGGACGAAGCGCATCGCCAAGATGCCGGTGCAAGTCGAGCGGGCCCCGGACTCGATCGGCTGCATCGTGTTCGAGCGCAGTGGACGGCGATATGCCGTGCAGCTCGAATCGGTGGATGATGTCGGACCGCTCAGTCGGATCACGCGTGTCCCGGGCGTTCCGCCGTACTTCATGGGCGTCGCCTCGCGACGTGGCCGTATCGTGGCCGTCGTCGATCTTCCGCTTCTGTTTACTCCCGATATTCCCGCGACCCGCGAAGCCGAACATCTGGTCATGGCGTCGAATGCTCAAGTGGTGTGCGGCGTCGCGGCCGACGCTTTGCACAACATCATCGAAGTGAATCGACGGACAATCGCGAAGGCGATGCCGACGTTTCCCACACTCGTTCAACGCCACACGCTGGGCGTCATGGAAGATCGCACCGTGGTTTTGGATCTCGTCTCGCTCTTGGCCGATCGAGCGTTGCGTGTCGAGGAGCGTGGCTGATGCCCCTTGATGATGCGGCGTTCGAAGCGCTCTGCGAGACGTTGCGAAATGAAGCGACGGAGCAAGTCGAGCGGATCGGCACGGCACTTTTGCTCATCGAGCGAGGTGCGGAAGGCGCGGCGAAAGATCAGCTGATCGACGAAGCGTTTCGCCAAGCGCACAACATGAAAGGTGCCGCGGCTTCGCTTGGGTTTGTCCAGACAGCACGACTTGCCCATGCCATCGAGTCTGTCCTGGCTGACCTTCGTTCGAACGACGATGCGCGTACGCCGGAGATGTTCGACACGTTGAACGCGGCATTGTCGACCGTGCCGCATGCGTTGCGCGTCGATCCCGCGGAGGAACCGGATCCGATCATCACCGAATCGATCCTCGCGCTCGAGACGGTTCACAATGTCGCGAGCGAAGAGCTGCACACGCTTCATGCGCCGCAAGTTCAGGCGCATGTACCGCAGCTGCCGATCGTGACGCCGACGGACAGCATCACGGTCGCGACACGATCGCGAAGCCCGCAGTCGATTCTGCGTCAGCACAAGATCGCAGATCCGCCGCCTCCGCCATCAGCGCGCCCTCGACCGAACTACATCGAGCCCAAGACGAAGCACAGCGAACCTCCGCCGGTTGCGTTGACGCCGACGCCTACGACAAACCCCACGGGCATCAAGATCCCCACGGCCGCACATCTGCCGCCGCCTCCGGGATTTGCGCCGCCGGCGACGTATGTGGGTCAGGGCGTCTCGCCGCTTCCGCCGCCGGTTGCTGCGGCCCCCGGAGGCTCAACGACGGGCAGCGGAGCGGCGACGGGAACGCTCGGCCCCAATTCGCCAAAGACCGGAGCGCCCGCGACACCGGGCACAGGTGCACCCATTTCACCGGGCACGTCGGCGAATTTGTCGCTCCCCGGCGCACGCACGATCACCGTAGGAGGGCCCGGCCCCGGACAAGTCTCGCGCGGTGGAAGCAACGCGGTGTCGATTCCGAATCCACCGGTTCGTCCGACAGGTGAAGAGACGTTGCGCGTCTCGATGAAAAAGCTGTCCGGCCTCATGGCGCAAGTGGGCGAGCTGCTCGCCGCACGAGTTCGTACGGACCAACGTTTGGCGGAGCTTCGTGGTGTACTCGCCGCAGAAGAAGATCGTTTCAAAGCGCAAAGTTCGGTCCGCGCGATGGTTCGTGATGACGCACCTCCGCACTTGGACGAATGGGCGCGCCGACTGATCCAAACGCAGCAGGAAGACCTCGAACACGAACGGATGCTCGTGCGTCGCTTGCGCGAGATCGTGCGCTCGTTCGAAGCGGATGCGTTGCAATCGACGATCCTGTCGGGACAGCTTCAAGAAGACATTCGCCGCATTCAGACGTTCCCCTTGGCCAACGTCCTCGAACCGTTGCCGCGTGCCGTGCGGAACATGGCGCGTGAGAGCGGCAAGATGATCGATCTCGTCATAACGGGATCGGAGCTCGAGCTGGACAAGAAGGTCCTCGAGGAGCTGCGCGATCCGCTGTACCACCTGCTGCGCAACGCCGTGGATCACGGTTGCGAAGCGCCGGGGGTTCGGAGCGCCATTGGCAAACCACCACGCGGCACGATCCGGATTCACGCGGAACATCGCGGCGACGTCGTAACGATCACGATCTCGGATGACGGCCCGGGCGTCGATGTTGCAGCGGTTCGTCGAGCTGCGGTCGCGTCAAACCTGCTCTCCCCCGTCGAAGCGGCGGAGCTGCCCGAAGCGCGCGTGCTCGAATTGTTGTTCGCTCCGGGCCTGACGACACGAAGTGAAGCGGGCGGTTTGTCGGGACGAGGTGTCGGGCTGGATGCGGTCAGGACAAACATCGAGAAGCTGCATGGCTCGGTGACGGTCGAATCGCGGCAAGGCATCGGAACGTCGTTCGTGATCGTTCTGCCGTTGACGATTTACGTGGTGCATTCGCTGCTCTTGCGGGTCGGTGACGAGCAATTCGCGATGCCGATCTCCTCGATTCAGCGCATCTTGCGCATCAGCACCGCGGAAATTCTCGAAGTGGAGCAAACACACGCGATCGTGGTCGATGGACGACCCATTGCCCTCGTGCCGCTCGGTACGTTGTTGGGACTTCCGGTGGAGCTACCGCCGCCCCCCGAACGCATTCCGGTGTTGGTGATCGGCATCGGTGAAACACGATGTGCGCTGGCCGTTCGCGAGATCGTCAGTGATCAGACGATCTTGGCGAAAAACCTCGAAGCTCCACTCGTACGAGTTCGTAACATCGCGGGCGCAACGATCATGGGGGACGGGCGGGTGGTGTTGATGCTCAACCCGATCGACCTGCTCAAGTCGGCGTCGGGCCGCGATGCGGCACGTTTCCAAGCCTTGATTCCGCGCGTCGAACAGAGAACCAATCCGAAGCTCCTGCTCGTCGACGATTCGTTCACCACGCGAGCGCTCGAGCGTTCCGTGTTGGAAGTTGCGGGCTTCGATGTCGTCGCGGTCGCCGATGGCGTGGAGGCGTTGTCTGCGCTGGAGTTCGAGCCGTTCGACATCGTCGTGACGGATGTGACGATGCCGGAGATGTCGGGTCTCGAGCTCTGCAATCACATTCGCGGCAATGAACGGCTGCGGCGTTTGCCCGTCGTGCTTGTGACGTCGCTCGGATCGGATGAAGATCGTCGGGCGGGACTGGCGGTGGGCGCTGATGCCTACATCGTGAAGAGCGAATTCGATCACGAGCATTTCGTGCGTACCGTCAACGAACTCGTGGGGAGGACCTGATGCCTCGCGTTCTCGTCGTAGACGATTCGGTCGTGATGCGGGACATCGTGCGCGCACACTTGGCCGGGCTCGGTCTGGACCTCGAGTTTGCGTCGTCGGCCGAGGATGGTTTGTCGCGTATCGCGGTCAATCCTCCGTACGATTTGGTCGTCACGGACTACGCGATGCCGGGGCTCAACGGTCTCGAGTTTGCGCGTCGGATCAAAGAAAAAGGCGGGCTCACGGCGCCGCGGATCATCCTCATCAGCGCCAACAAAGAACTTCGCGAACGCGAGCTTCTGGCCACGGGTGTTCTCGATGCGTTTTTCCCGAAGCCGCTCGATGGCGGGCAGCTTGCCGCACGCGTGTCGAGCATCCTTTCGCTGAACACATCATCAGCTGCGACAATTCCTTCGAGCCGTCGGACACGCAGCGCGATTCGCATCGTGATCGCGGATGACACGGAAGTCGGGCGCACGCTCCTCATGCGCGTGCTCAAGGCGGACAATGAACTCGAAGTCGTCGGCGTGGCGCGCGACGGTCAACAAGCGGTCGATCTCGCCGTGCGCGAGAATCCGCAGATCATCTTGCTCGACGCGATGATGCCCGGACTCGATGGTGTCGCGGCCACACGACGCATCATGGCGCTCGCTCCGACGCGCGTGGTGATTGTCTCGGAACAACAAGGCAAGGGCGCTGCGGCGCAGATCTTTGCGGCGACGGAAGCCGGCGCGATCGACGTGATTGCTCGTCCCGCATGGATCGATCCGGCAGGACCGCAAGCCGTGTCGCTACGCGACAAGATCAAAATGCTCGCGGAAATCCCCGTGGTTCGGCGTTGGAATGACATCCCGCGGTCCGTACGTTCGCGACGTAGTCCGCTTGGACGAACCTTCAATCGAGCCTCCGTCGTGGCGATTTGCGCATCGACTGGAGGTCCTGCGGCGCTGGCAGCGCTCTTGCCATCGCTCGCGCCGATCGCGACGTCGGTGCCGATTCTCATCGTGCAGCACGTCCTTGCGGGATTTGATGACGCGCTCGCGGATTGGCTCGCGCAGGTCACGCAGCTGCCCGTGCGCATCGCGACGCAAGGAATGCCGATGCGTGGAGGCGTCATAGCTCTGGCTCCCGAGGGCAAACATCTCATCGCGCAATCGCCGCACATCGTCGGCGTTGTTGAAACGCCGGCGATCGCCAATCATCGTCCGTCGGGCACGCCGCTCTTCGAGTCGATCGCTCGGCATTTCGGGGATGGGGCGCTCGCGGTGATGCTCACCGGCATGGGCAACGATGGCGTGGACGGACTTCGAGCCGTCAAGGCCGCAGGTGGAAGCGTGCTCGTGCAATCTCCGGACACATGTGTGGTCAGTGGCATGCCTGGCGCGGCGATTGCGAAGGGGTATGCTGATTCTGTTTTGCCCATCGAGGAGTTGGCGATGGAAATCGTCGATCGAGTTCGCGCGCCGGCGCGGGCAAAACATTGAGGCGTCTGATTATCTGCTATGGGTTCGTCGATGCACGAGGCCGAGATCCCCCAACGACTCGGGAAGTACCAAATCATCCGTCGACTTGCGTTCGGCGGCATGGCCGAGGTGCTTCTGGGGCGGCTTTCGGGCACCGACGGTTTTGCGCGCGACGTCGTCATCAAGCGGGTCTTGCCGCAATACGCATCCAACGACGAGTTCGTCTCGATGTTTCGCGACGAAGCCCGCATCACGTCGCGATTGCACCACGGCAACATCGTCCAGGTGGTCGAGTTTGGCGAGGAAAACGGCCTGTATTACCTCGTGCTCGAATACGTCGACGGCCCGAGCCTCGGCGCGATGCTGCACGAGCTGCGCAAGCGAAGCGAACGGATGAGCGTTCCGGAAGTTGCGCATGTCGCGGTCGAGACGGCGCGAGGTTTGGACTACGCCCATCACAAGCTGGGTGAAGACGGCAAACCCCTTCAAATCGTGCACCGCGACGTCAGCCCTTCGAACATCCTTCTGTCGCGCGAAGGCGTCGTGAAGCTCGCCGACTTCGGGATCGCCAAAGCGCGGGAACGACTCAGCCCCACACAAGGCGGCGCAGGAACGCTCAAGGGCAAATTCGCGTACATGGCCCCGGAGACCATCCTTCGTGGGCGTCTCGATGCGCGCAGCGATCTGTTCTCGTTTGGCGTGGTGCTCTTCGAAATGCTCGCGGGTCGCAGTGCTTTTACGGGCGAAACCGAAGCCCACACGATTCAACGCGTCACGATGGAAGAACTGCCTGCTCCTTCGACGCACAATCGCGCGGTTCCTCAAGAATTCGACGAGATCGTGATGCGTTTGCTCGATAAGAACCCGGACAAACGGCCCGCTCGAGGGCTCGAGATCGTCGACGCGATCGGCAAGTTGCGTCTGCACACATCGCCGCCGCCCAGCGAACTGTTGATGGAAACGATCGCGCGACTGTTTCCGGTCGATCGCAAAGACCTCCGCGCGACGGTACGTCCTTCCAAACCTCGCGTCATCGTCGTCGATGAATCGAGAACCTTGCGGGCGCTCGTTCGCGCAAGCCTTGGACAGAAATACGTCATCGTCGAAGCGTCGACGGGCGATGAAGCTCGAACCGCCATGCGCGGGACTGTCCCGGACGCAGTCGTGTGCCAACGTTCACTCCAAGGCATGAGTGGGATTGATCTGTGTGTTTCGATGCGTGAAAACGGCCGCTTGGATCAAGTGCCGTTTATCCTGCTGGCATCGGACATTACGCCTGAGCTCGAGTACGAGGCCCGGGAAGCCGGCGTGAATGCGGTCTTGCCGAAGCGATTTGATCCGCGGCAATTGGAATCGACGTTGGCGAAGCTGCTCGAGGGGTAGGGAAGGGCGCTCTTGGAGGGGCGCTCCAGGAATCAGGCGGTCGTGCGGACGCGGATGGGGAGGTTCGCCAGGTCGCGCATGATGGCGTGATTTCCGTATTCGGGTTCGCCGGCGAGCTCGGTGTGGGGGAATTTCGTAAAGAACATTTGCACGGCACGTTCGGCTTCGAGGCGAGCCAAGGAGGCGCCGAGGCAGAAATGCGGCCCAAAGCCGAACCAAGGTGCGCCGGTGTGTTTTCGGCGAATATCGTACACATTGGCATCGGGGGCGAATTCGAGGTCGCGGAAGGCGGTGGACATGGCAAGGAACAGCACGGATCCTTGGGGAAGGACGACGTCGTTTTGCGTGAACGTTTCGAGGGCGTATCGGGGCAAAAACGCTCGTCCAAAGCTGTCGAAACGCAGGGTTTCGTCGAGCGTATTTCGTGCCAAACTCAAATCTTGACGCAAGATCGCCAATTGCTCGGGATGGCGGTGTAATTGCAGCATGACGCGTCCGGTGAGATGGGTCGTCGTATCACTTCCGCCGATAATGAGGCCGGACACGAGAGACAGCAGCTCTTCCTCGGACAAACGTTCGTCATTATCGCAAGCTTGAATCAACTGCGTTGTGAGGTCATTTTCGAGCGGGTGGGCGCGACGTTCTTTGATGACCTCCCGAACGATGGCCATACCGCGGGAAATGGCGGGCATCAACGCGGCGAAGACTTCGGGTGGTAATCCGGGGATAATGGTGGAGATGAGGGCATCGGCGAATGCGACGAATTCGGCGTCGTGGCCTTCGGGGATGTTGAGAATCGAGGCGATGACGCGAACGGGGTATTTGCGGGCGAAGTCGCCGGAGACGTTGACGACGCCGTCGTCGGGCATTGCGTCGAGCATCGAGCCGATGATGTGTTCGATTTTGGGGCGATGAACTTCGACGGCTTTGGGCCCGAAAACGGGATTGAGCAATTTGCGCATACGCGCGTGCGCGGGGGCGGGTACGGAAAACAGGTCATGTTCGCGCAGCGCGGCGAAATCCGGAAAAGCGGCCTTCATTTCGGCCGGCAAGCCGTGACCGAAGGTCGGATCGAGCCCCAAACGGGAATCGCGCATCAAGGAAGAAACGTCGGCCCAGCGCATGAATACGGGACCGCGGCCCATTTCCCAATAATACGCGGGCGCCTTGTCGCGTAAAGGCTCGAGGAATGGGTAAGGATCGCGCGTGTAAACGGGATCCATAATGTCAACGGAAAGCTTGGGTAATTCGTGTGCCAGCATCGTCGAAGCTTTAGCATCGATTCAATCCGACGGAAGCAAAAAGATTCGAGTTCCGGCTTTTTTCAGCCCCCACGTTGGTTCTAGAGTCGTCGACGTTCTTCGTCGATATGGGCACGCGCCTGTGCTTCCGTGGCAAAGAAATTCATACCCATCGATGGTCGCCCCAATCCAACCAACGCCCGCTCGATCATATTCGCCATCGTACGCAACGCGAAAGACGCACCGAAGAGCGCTGTCGCGTCGGGCTGAGGCCCGTTCGACGTCGAATCGTGCAGCGCTTTGCGAGCAGCCCTGTCAATTCCTTGACTCTCGGTAACATCATAGAGGACGAAGAAACGTCCGTGCCGAGCATGAACTCGTTCGTAGACTTCGGTTACGGCGTTCAAATCTCTCAAGGTCATTAATCCGCGAATGCGCAGATGCACGAGATCGCCGTCGATCCTCACATAAGCGGCGTCCGCTAAGAGGGTGAATTCATCATCCGACATACCCGCGGCTTCGTAGCTGATGAGTCTAATTCGTCAAATTTAATTTGCATTCATTTCAACCGCCAAAATATTGGCTATTTCCGCTCAAATTCGTAAAATTCCACAAGATGCAAGCAATACGTATTTTCCCCACAATCGACGAGAATATGCATTATCGTCAAGATTTGTTCCGAATGCATCGGGACGCTCAATGTTTTGCCTCGACTCGACGACGCTGCTCGTCGATGTGGGCCAAAGCTTGCGCTTCCGTCTGGAAAAATCGCATGCCCGTTGGTTCCTGACCAAGACCGACACGAGCTCGTTCAATCATATTCGCTACCGTGCGCACCGCAAAAGATGCACCAAATATCGCCGTGACCGTCGGATTGGGTCCGGGAAGATTCGACGAGGACGCCAATGCATTACGCGCAGCCCTCTCGACACCTTGACTTTGCGTCACGTCGTATACGACAAAAAATGGCCCGTGTTCGGCATGTACCCGATTGTAGATGCCTACAACGACATTCAGGTCTCGCAAAGTCAAGTAGCGTTGGTTTCGGATGCGAATGAGATCGCCATCGACGCGCACCTCCAACGTATCCGCCATAGACACGAACCCGCCGTCCGCCATGCTCGAAGCGTACCCAAAACACGCATCACGGAGAAGCGAAATTGCTTGAAATCCTGTGCCAATGGTTTGACGTTTCAGTACACCTCAACAAAATGCTACCAGCCTTCTCGTTCATGGACTACGCTCGCGCCGCGACGAACCATGACGGACGAAGAATCGGAAAAGCAACTCAAAGAACTGGTCCTTCACGCTCGTTTTGCCGATGGCGAACGATTGGCACGTCAAGTGCGCGAGGACGCGCAACGCGCTGAAAATCAGGCTCTTGCCGCCGACGCGGCGTTTGTCCTGGGCCAATGCTGTTTCGAACAGCTCCGTCTTCAAGACGCGTGGGATGCGTTTGCCGATGTCGTCGCGGATCGCACTGAACTTTACGGGCCGAACAGCATACGGGCGGCTCATGCGCGAGGCTGGCTGGCTTGCGTATCCATTTCAATGCACCGCACGGCGGAAGCCAAGTCGCTGCTCGAGCGGGCCAAGGTCGCCATTTCGACATTTTTTGCAAGTCCCACCGAACAGGAACAAATCATCGCCGCCGATACGCTCAAGGCCATAGGATTCGTCGAAACACGCCTGCAGCAAACGAAATCGGCCATCGAGCACCTGCGCCGGGGCCTCGAAGTGCTCGAAGCAGCCCCCGATGCGCATGAACTCGAGATTGCCGCAATGTGCGTGATTCTGGGCATGGCCGAACAAACGGCCAAACACTTCGATCGCGCCGAAGAGCAATTTCAGCGCGCCCTCGATATTCGTTTGCGAATCCTTGGTGAAGACAATCAGCTCGTTGCGTATTGTCGCAATCACGTGGGCATATCGCGCATGTTCGCCGGTAACCCTCGGGAGGCCGAAGAACTGGCCGACAAGTCCGTCGCGGGGCTGGAATCGCTGCCGGTCGACGGTCGTTTGGCGGCCTCGTCGCTCGGTTCGCGAGGTGTCATCGCCGCGGTGGAAGAAGATCACACCAAAGCAATTGATACGCTGGAAAAAGCGCTCGTTGCGGGCGGCGGTTCCGATGCGGAAACCCCGGAGGTCGCTCAAACGCTCGTCATGCTGGGGCTCGTGCAGCTCGGTTTTGAAAAACCCGATTTGGCCGAACCGCATTTGCGTCGAGCGGTCAAAATCCTCTTGCCGCTGCATCAAACGGAGCTCGATGCGTTGTTCAAAGCCTTCAACAACACGCTGATGGCGCTCAATGCACAACGTAAATTCAAAGAGGTGATCACGTTCGCCGAGCCCATTTTGGAAAAACTCCAAAATGAAGCCATGGTGGATCCGGGGTTTCTCGCGGCCGTCATGGCGGGTTTGTCGACGGGGCATTACGGAATGAAAAAGTACGCAAAGGCGGAGAAACTTTTGCGTCGAGCGCTCGGCGTCGTCGAATCACGTCTCGGACCGGACGCTCGGGAGCTCGAGCCGATCCTGACCAATTTGGCGCAGCTTCTCGGAGAAATGGGCCGCAAGTCCGAAGCTCGCACGTACGCGCGCCGGTGCGAGGAGATTCAGGCCAAGTACAACTGACTCGCGAATTGAGGTTTGACGTTTGGGGTTGGCACGTCTCCGACGCCCTGCACCCCAAAAACTGCATTTGCTGCTCGTTCAGCGAGGAGTTTGGCGGTTCAAACGCTGTCCACGCGTTTTGGCGAGCGCGTAGTCCATGCCGCTTTGCAGCGTGGCCATCGTGACGAACGTTTGCAGATTGATATCGAGCGCAATCAATGTTTGCGCAATCTTCGGTCGAATGCCCGTAATGACCGTCTCCGCACCGAGCAGCCGCAAGGCCGATGCGACATTACCGAGCATGCCTGCCGTGTGCGTATCGACGTGTTTGAGGCCCGTGACATCGAGAATCACGAATCGCGAGCCCAAACGCTGAGCGCCGTCGAGCGCCACGGAAAGCACTTGATCGGCACGTTCGGTATCCATACTGCCAATGAGCGGAATGACGACGATATCCTTGGCAATCGGCAAAAGGGGCGTCGAAAGTTCCGCCAAACGCTCTTTCTGCGAGGCCAACATTTGCTCGTTGAGTCGCGCTCGTTGCTCCTCGACGGCCAACCGTTGGTGCAATTCTTGTTCGAGACGTTGATTGGCCGTGGACAAACTTTCATTCGCGTGACGCAATTCTTCCGTCCGATGCGTGACTTCCTGCTCCAACCTTTCATTGGTTCGTCGAACTTCTTCATTCGCCGCTCGAACGTTTTCGATGAGCCGCGCAATATCGATCGCAATGGCGGCCTGCGACGAGAGAAGCGTGAGCAATTCGACGCGCGCCGCGTTGAAAATGCCCGACGTGGAGCGATTTTCCAAATACAACACGCCCGAAAGTCGCCCCTGATGGAGGAGGGGAACGGCAAGAACCGACCTGACGAGCCCCCCGGAGAGGTACGGATCTTCTTTGAAACGAGTGGATTTGAGCACGTTGTCGATAACGACCGTCTCTTGCGTGCGCGCCACGTAAAGGACGACGCTATGCGCGCAATCGGTCGATTCGGCCAGGTTTTTCCCGTGCGCCCGATCAAGCTTGCTCGAATCCGCGCCCAACGTGGCGGCAACGTAAAGCTCGCCGTCGCGAGCAAGAATGAGCGCCCCGCCGTCAGCTCCCGCATTGTCCAAAACAAGTTTGGCAAGACGATCAATCACCCGCGGCAAATCGATCTCACTGGCGATCTCTTGCGCAGCTCGAACGACAAGCGCCGCATCGCGAATCCCGCCGATGTTCGTATGATCGAGCAACGTGCGCGTCGCATGCGAGCGCGTGCTTTCGCCTTTGCGCGGGGGTTCGGTGCGCGTACGCGTGATTTCTCGCAAAGACGGCCAAATCGGCGTCGCGTGCTCCTCGAGCGCCGCGATTTTCGCCACCCCGCCCCAGTGTTTGAATCCACGATACGCATTGCGAATGTAGCCGCTTCCCGCCGTCGATGCTCCGAGACGGTGGAAAAAGCGCGCCATGAGCTCCGATGCCATGGCTTCGAAATGCGGCGCCTTGTTGTCGTGAGCCAATTGAATGGCCCGCTCGTACAACTTGATCGTCCCTTCGATATCGCCCGAAACACGTGATTGCTCGGCGTCGACGAGCGCTTTCAAGTGGGCGAAGTTCGTCGGAGACCACGCAACGAGCTGATCCATTTCGGCTTTGTACTTTTCGACGATTTCGGTTCGACGCACCATTTCGGCGGAATCTCCGGCATTCGGAGCGGCAAGCATGGCCAACGCCCGCAAGAAGGGATGCGTCTTCGAGGCGGGGTTTCCGGCGACGATTTGAATTCGTTGCTCGGCGGCTTCCGTTGCCTCGAGCGCTTCGGCGTACTTGCCTTGGATGAGGCAAATGAGCGTTTTCAGGATGAAATGATGCGTCTTCATGAGCCCGAAAAACACGTCGCTCATGCCGAGGATGTTCTGTTCTTCCGAAAACGTGCCGTCATCGAAAGAAATGGGACCTTTGGTTTGCCCTACCAAACAGGCCACGGCTTGTCGGGCGGCGCTGACGGAGACGATCGAATACATGTCGCGCGTCCGCCGACAAACCGCGAGGATCTTATCGGCTTCCTCGAGCAATTCTTCCAAGGGATCGCCCGCAATGATCGAGCCGATGATCTGCAGAAAGCCGGCTGTGCCGAGCATGAGGAATTCCCCGGATTCGACCGATTTTTGGTGAGCAATTCGGTATAACGGGGTCGCTTCGCGCAACGGCAGATTCATGTACAGCGAGCTGGCATAAGGAATATAGAGACGCGCAGCTTGCACGACGCTTGGAAACTTGTGATTCACCGCTTCGGCGAGTTTACCGAATTCCCAACCATCCTTGACCCGTCCGAAAAGGCCGGCCAAGCAATACCCGACGCTCGAATACGGATACGCACAAAGATCCGTATGCCCGTGTTCGATGGCGAATCGCGCCGTGTGGAAATTGACGACGGCAAAGGCAATCGGACCCAAGTAAAATGCCGCCGGTCCCATCACGTCGAGAATCGCAACGACCATTCTCAATGCGGGATCAACGATTTCCGGCGCATCGACGAGGTCCCGGATTTGGCGGCCTTGCATCAACGCATCAATCTTGCCGAGCTCGGCCATCATGACTTGAGGCGAGAGGATTTCCTCGATTTCGAGGGGATGTCCGAGCATCCGCAAAGCTTCCGAACCGGCAATGAGCGCATCTTTGTAATGCGTCATGTTCATCAAACACGTCACGCGCAAGCGAATGACAGCTGCTTTTTCCAAGCCGCTCTGCGCATGGTCGATGAGCGTATCCATCAGGACTTTGGCGCGATCGAATCCCCCGCGGAACGTCTCCGCCTCCGCGCCTTCGTAATGAAGGTCGTAACAAAGTTGATGGTGCGTCCGCCAATCTTCCTCGTGGAGCAAATCAATCGCCACACGCAGATATTCGGCGGCGGCGTTATAAGCGGTCGCCGACTTGGCCCGCTTTCCAGCGCGCAAATCGAGCGCCATGATATCGAGTCGCTCGCCGGCCTCGGTGACCCCCGAAACGCCTCGATTCAAGTGGTGAACGACATCGAGAATGTCTTCATCCCGCACGACGCCGCCGGTCCGCGAGCGCAAATGGCGACCAATCTGCAAATGCAGCTGCTGCTGTTCGGATTGCGAAACCAGCGAATACGCCGCTTGCAAGACACGATCGTGGACAAACGCATAACGCACGGCCGCCAGCTCCGCCCCGGACTCCTTCGTACCGATGGCTTCCGCAAAGCGATAATCGTGATCGAGCGGCACGATGAGACCGGTCTTCATCGCGTCGAAGAGAGCTGCCGCAATGTCCACCGCCGGTTTGTCCGAAATGGCCACCAGCGTCTGCAAATCGAAAGAATGGCCGATGCAGGATGCCAACGTCACGACACGCTGGGTGTCCGCCGGCAACCGTCGCAAACTCTCGACCATCAATTCAACGACGTTATCCGTGAGATCCGCGCCGCGAATGGCGCTCGATTCCCACAGCCAAGCCCCGCGCTCCACATCGAATCGCAGCAAATCGCGATGGATCAACGTGGTGAGGAATTGCTGCACGAAAAATGGATTTCCTCGCGTTTTCTCGAATACGACTTCCGCCAAATCGGCGACTTCGTCGGTGGAGCTCGTGAGCAGATCCGCGACGAGGCGCGTCGTCAACCCCTGGTCGAGCGGCAGCAGGTCGATTTCCGTGGATTTACGGCCGGTTTTCGCGATCTCATCGAGCATCGTCGGCAAGGGATGCCCCTCATCGACCTCATTGTCGCGGTACGCGATCACGTACAAATGATGCTGGCTGAACGAATCGGTCAAGAGCAACTTCAAGAGCCCTTGCGATGCCGGATCGATCCATTGAAGATCGTCCAAAAAAATCACCAATGGTTTTTCGCGGACCGAAAAGACGTGCAAAAAGTCCTGCAACGTCAATTCAAAGCGATTCTTCGCTCGATAGGTGTCGATTTCCGCAACCGGCGGTTGGGGGCCGATGATGAGCTCGAGTTCCGGGATGAGGTCCGTGAGAATGCGACCATTGCCGGCAACCGCTTGAAGAATCGACTTTTTCCATTGCGCAAGCGCCGACGATGATTCCGTCAACAACTGCTTCATCAATTCGCGAAGAGCCGCGATGACCGGCGCAAGCGGTACATCTTGCGAAATCTTGTCGAACTTGCCCGAAATGAAATAGCCGCCATTACGCTGAGCAATGAAACGGTACAGCTCGTGCACGAGCGACGACTTGCCGACCCCGGAATATCCTCGAACAACGACGAATTCGGGCCCGACCTCGCAAGCTCGCTCGAAAGAACGCCGAAGCTCATCCACATCGGCTTCGCGACCATAAAGACGCTGCACACCCCGCAAACTCGGCGCCTTGTCGCGACGTCGCAAAGGAAATGCCTCAACCGCTTCCTTTGCTTTCCATTGCTGAAGACATTCTTCGAGGTCGAGCCGCAAACCGGCGTCGCTCTGATAACGCTCCTCCGGCATCTTTTGCAGGAGCATCATGACGATGTCCGCCAAAACCTGCGGAATCATCGATTGCCTCTCGTTGGGAGGCACGGGAATCACCGTCAAATGACGCTGAACGAGCGCGTCGACATCAGCGTCGGTAAATGGCGGCACCCCGGTGAGCATTTCATACAAAACAACGCCGAACGAATACAAATCGGAGCGCGAATCGACCGCCCGATTCATCCGTCCCGTTTGCTCGGGCGATATGTACCGCGGAGTTCCTTCGAGATATTCCGCCGCGACCGGGCGCAACGTTTCACGGGAAATGCGGGCGGAAATTCCAAAATCAATCAGACGCACCGACCAATTCGCCTGATCCACCAGCACATTTCGAGGCGTGATGTCCTTGTGCACAATCCCCTCGGCGTGAACCAGCGCCAAGGTATTCACAAATGAAATGGCCAGCTCGAGCGTGCTCTGCACGTCGAGAACCCCGGCGTCGATAACCTCGCGCAATGTCGGCCAACCACGATCCGCCATCACCAACACAAGACCACGCCCACGCTCCTCGAGCGAAATGACAGCGGGGCCACAATCATGCGGGAGCTGTTTCAAAATGAGAAATTCGCGACGAAGGCGTCCCAGCTCACGCTGTGTCGGATACTCGTTCTTCGTACACTTTAAGATGACCGGTACTCCGGTAGACACGGCTTTGGCGCGAAACACGTATGTCTCGGCACCTTCATAAATGGGTTCGAGAGAGCCGTAGCCATCGAGCGAAAAATCTTGAACTCGTCCAGACTCAGAATCGAGCGATGCCGCAACCATCTTCTTCATGCTCCTGAATTCAACGCCACGTGCGTCTCGAACGAAAATCTCAACGACAAACGGATAAGACTTACAGTGCCCGATGCGTCATTGCAAGAGTTCTGTCCGCTCGGTACGCCTTTTTGTGAGTTGAGATGGTCGAGTGATTGGGTGTGATCGGCGCAACCAACAGTATGCAGGTAACTGGAGTTACCGCGCCAACCTCGGATTGGACAAGGTTGGCGCGGCAGGATGGTCAGCGGGGTATGTGGGGAATCAATCTTCGCAGCCGTGGTCTTCGCCGAGACCGATACGTTCACCCGTTCCGGGCGGCACGGCCGTGAACGTCACCGCGTGATTCGGGGCCTGGGCGACGAGCGTCAGGACCGCACGACCAATGGTCTCTTCGGCATTGTAGCTCGTCCGGAATTGACCCGCGCCCGTATACAGGAATCCATATTCCTGACCGAAAATGCGCACCTTCGCGATGACGTCGCATTCTCCCACGTCGGCTCGTTGCAGCAGCAAATCGATTCGCGTATTGGCAGCCGCCGTATTGGCTTGATGCAGCGTGACTTGCTGTCCGACAATCGGAGCGAGGTTGGAATCGAACGCCATCATGTACGCTTCGACCTGGCGACGCTTTACTTCGCCATCGGCACCGGGAGAATCGTCAAAACCATTCGGCGGGAAACCGCTGAGTTTGTCGAAGCCGAACGTCATCATGAACCGGAAGACCGTATCTTCCGCGCCGTCGTTGAGCATGCCAAACCCGCGAACTTGATCACCCTTCTGACCGTTGTCGCCCGGAATGATCGAAAACACCTGCGGCATTCCGAACATGCCGACCTTTTGGTACAAGTTGCGCAAATGCGGGACTTTGACCGTTTGCGGAATCTCTCCGGTCACATAACGACCATCGGTTCCGAAGAAGCCGGGAATCGGTTCGCCGAATTCGGCATTCGCATCGGGATCAAGCTTATGGCAATCTTCGCATGAATGATGCAAATCGACGCCCGGTTGGAAGAAGTGCTGCCGTCCGCCTTCTTGGAATGCGGTCAACGTATTGTCGAGGTTCCGAATCGGGTTTGGCGGGTACATGATCTGCAATGAGAAGTCGGCAAACTTGGTCATTTCGTTGGCCGTGAGCGGTCCGGTTCGTCCAAGCAAACCCGCAAACGCTTCTTGGAACTCCTCGAATGCGCCGACTTCATCAAAGGAACCACTGTTCGGCTGCGCGCTCGGGACTTCATCGCCCTTGGTGCGATCTCCGCGCCAATGCATGGGGCCATGGTTGGCCATTCCGCGCAAACTCTGGGTCGTCATGGGCCCTTTGAGGGATCGGAAATCAATGAAGAGCGGGAAGAACGGCGGGAAGTTCTCGGCAACGGGCCCGGGCATGGGGCTCGTTCCCGCATCCGGATTGCCGAGATCCCAGGCCAAGCTGTCGAAGTCGCCGAAAACGTGGCAACTGGCGCACGATGCCTCACCATTGCTCGACGTATATCGCGCGTCGTACAAGAAGCGACGACCTTCACGCACGCTTTGGGGTTCGGGATTGTGAAGATGTTTGCGATCGAGAACCGATTTCGTGACGGGATTGATGACCGTCACGGCATTGTTGAATCGGCTGAATACGTACAAACGACTGCCCGAGCTGTTCAGCAGAAGGCCCGTCGGTCCCACCGGTTCGCCATCGTCTTGAAGAGCGATGTGGTTGGCCGCATTCGGCACGAAGGTGTTGTTTTCGATTTCCGCGGTATTGAAAATACCAATCTTGCTCGAACCGAACGCGGCGACGTAAAGCTTGTCGCCCGCAGGCGAAACCGCCATTCCCATCGGCGTCGCGAGGCTCTTTTCATTCACCGCAGGCGGCGCGGGATACGCATTGTAATCGATGTGCTTGTTGAGATGGCGCGACGCGACGCCACCGGTCGGAGACAAAACCGAAATGCGGGATTCATGCAAATGTCCACGCACCGTCGTTCCGGCGAAAATGCCCGGTCCGGCAAAACGATTGAGGTTATTTGCATCGGTGTTTGTCACGTAAACTTTGCCGTTGACGGGATTGACCGCCATATTGAAGAGGATCGTGCCTACGCCCGTGTAAAACCCAGCATTGCCGGTGAGCTGAGCGGGGGGATCGGCCATCGCGTCGAGAACGAAAACGTCTTTATCAGGAAGCGTGAACCGGACGCCGTGACTCCAATCATGACCGTCGGAATCAACCCACTTGGTGCCGTCGTGCTTGACGATACGCGCTGTCGGAGGCTGCTCGGCGCCCGTGTAATCCGTCAATCGCGGAGGCATGTTCGGTTCGGTTTCCACGATATTGCGATGAACGGCCGTCGTCTTGTTTCCCGTATGGAAACCCGCGGCATACACGCGCGTACCGTCGGGCGTCACCGTGAGCGAACGAGGCGTATCACTGAAGAGCGAAATAATCGTCAACGGCGTGCCGCCGAGCGTGCTGTCTCCGAGGTTATTGGCGTCATAGACCCACACGTCGGCACGCCCGACACCTGGTGTGGACAACTGCGGATCATAAGGAGCGTTCTGCCCGCGGTGCGCCGTCGTAATGAATGCTCGGTTCTTGCCCGCGCCGGCAAATACGATGTCCCGCGGTTCGTCGGCAACGAGCAGCGTGCGTTTGACCCGCGGCGCCCACGGAAACGTCATATCCACGACGCTGACACTGTCCGACAAATGGTTGACGACCCACACTTCATTGTTGTTTCGCGCCGCCACAGCAACGGGTTCGAGCCCCACAGTGACCGAAGCAACATGCTCGAGTTCGTCATTTGAAATATGAAAAACTTCAAGACTGTTATCAGGCGTGTTGATCGCATAAAGATGCTGACCATCGGGCGACATCGCCAAAGGTCGAACCTGACCTGTCTCAAACAATGTAAAGGAGGACGACGAGGAGCCTTGTCCCCCGTCCGCCATGGCTTGAGCTGGAATCATTGCTACGGCTGCAAACAATGCAGCCACTCCCCCGAACCGACGAAAACTTCGCGACGTAGAAGGACGAACCTGATTTCGTTGCGAGTCATGGACTTTAGAGCTGGAACCGTTCGACATGAGGCCTCTTTTCTCGATTGGGCGACCGCCCCACCGGCACTGCGAGGATGAATGTGCGCGAGCGGAAGTTGCTAAACGGCGACTTGAAAACTCAAGCCCCACAATAACTGTAGCTCCATCCTTTACGTTGTGAACACAGTTGCGTGTTTTTTTCACACTCGCATTTTAGTTCACAAAATTCGCCCAAGAACCGTCACATTGTAACTCGCAAAATACGAGTTTCTGATAGCCACATCACACACTACATCATCCAAAATCGGCACGACTGTGTTTTTCCTTTCATTGAAAAGTCGCCAAAATCGGTCAGCACCGCGGACAAACCCGCTCCTACAGCGGTTTGTCTATGCTCAGTTTCCCGCAAAAACAGCCCGGTTAGATGAGACCCGGCCAATCCCATCGTTCGGCGTCCAGTTTGTCGAACACAACCAGTGCGCAAATCGCATGCGCAGCCGGCGCATCACAATTCCGGATCTCCAGAACTTTCTTCATCTGGAAAAAGCAAAATCCACCATCATACACTTGTCAGTCCAATGACGTTAAGTACCTAAATTATGAATTTTGCGCTACATACTTTGCGTAACACTGTGCAAAAATCTTGTTTTCCAAAGTCCAACCAAAGCTTACAGTGGAAAATATTTCTACCACCATGCGTAAAAAAATTCGCGCACGCGATTTCGCCTGTGAATAAATCGCAACGACGTACGTTGTCGCCCATCGAAATTCAACCAAAGCGGATTCGAGAATCAGTGCAATCGAAACGGCGACAAAGATGCTCGCTGATTACACACCGACCAGAATCCGACAGTGCTTCAACACGACGAACCAACGTTCATGAAGAAACGCGACGCGTCACGCGCGCCATGACGCCGCCGGCCGGACGCAGCGTCGTGCCCACTTCCGCAGTCGCCGATGATTGATACACCGGCCGAATGTCGTAT
>WBZU01001074.1_pt1 | contig 21446 bp, 23 predicted proteins | sample 5204311 | NCBI WGS metagenome assembly WBZU01 (sample SAMN12344359, study PRJNA552823) | activated sludge metagenome | biome: Activated sludge suspended growth; feature: Nitrification reactor; material: Wastewater; isolation source: activated sludge from nitrification reactor of wastewater... | reverse complement strand
GAAGTGTTGCACGGCAACGGTTCTCTGCTGGGCAAGGTGCCGGGCTATGCCTGGCAGTGCATCGCCAACCTGCGCCTGCTGTTGGCCTGGCAGGCCTTGACGCCGGGCAAGAAGCTGACCTTCATGGGCTGCGAATTCGGCCAGCAGCGCAAATGGTCGGAAGCGCGCAAACTCGACTGGGGCCTGCAGGCCGATCCAAATCACAGCGGCCAGCAGCGTCTAGCCGGATAGCGATACAGCGGCGCTGCAAAGCGCCTACGGCCTTGGCGTGCCGCAGACCGGCTGTTATGTCGAAATCCTCAACAGCGATTCGGCATATTACGGGGGCGGCAACGTCAGCAATGCCGGGGCGCTCGATGCCTGCGAGGGTGAATGGATGAACCGTCCGGCGAACCTGGAAGTCACGATTCCGCCACTGGCGGTGATGGTATTGCGACGTATCTGAATCGCCCGCAAGCGATCAGTGCCCGGCTGCCGCTTGCCGGGGGCACTACCCGCAATGCGATGCCAGCGCCAGCGTTCCCCTGAGCCCAAGTTCTTCGTCGGTTACCAGGCGGACCGGCATGTCTTCGACAAGATGCCGGTGTTCGCGCTTGGCGAGGAAGGCGGCGATGAAAGGCGCACGGTCGGCCTTGGGCATCAGTTTGGCGGCGATGCCCCCGGCCAGGAAGACCCCGCCGCGTGCCAGCCAGTGCAGCGCGAGGTCACCGGCAAAGGCGCCATAACATTCGAACCACAGGCGCAGCGCTTCACGGGCGAGAGGGTCGGTATCGGCGAGGGCGGCATTGCCGATTTCATCGGGCTGCTGCGGTCGACCGCCGAGAAAGGCATAAATTCGGGCGAGGCCGGGGCCGGAGACGATGTCTTCAGTGGTTACCCGCCCGTTCCGCGCCAGCAGCCAGCGCCACAACTCGCCCTGTTGCGTCGTCTGCGGCGAGAAGCCGATGTGTCCGCCTTCGCCGGCGATGACCCGGTAGCCATCGCCTTGCCAGACCAGTCCGGCGACGCCAAGTCCCGTACCGGCACCGAGGATGACGCGCGGGGCGTGTTCGATCGGCTGGCCGGCGTGCAGCGTGACGATGCGCTCCGGCTCAACCAGCGGCAAGCCGTGGGCGGCGGCGGCGAAGTCGTTAGCCAGCGTCACCCGTGCTATGCCGAAGCGACGGCCCAGCTCGGCTGCCACCAGCGACCACGGCAGGTAGGTCAGTTTGGCGCTGTGCCCGTCGGTCGGGCCGGCGACGCCAAAGCAGGCGGAGTCGATGGCCGGACGGTCGACGAGGAATTCGCCGAGCAGCGCTTCGAACGTCGGATAGTTGGCGCTGGCAAAGCGTTGCTGGCGGACGATGCGGATGCCGCCGGCTGCATCCCTCTCGGCCAGCGCCAGCAGGGTCTTGGTGCCGCCGAGGTCACCGCCAAGAATCATCGCCTAGACCGCCACCGGGGCGGCGATGTGCGGATGAGGATCGTAGCCGTCGAGGCGGAAGTCCGCAAATTTGAAGGCAAGAATGTCGTCGACCGCAGGGTTGATCGACATCGTCGGCAGCGGGCGTGGTGTGCGTGACAATTGCAGGCGGGCCTGCTCGAAATGGTTGGTGTAGAGGTGCGCGTCACCGAAGGTGTGCACGAACTCGCCGGGCCGGTAGCCGCAGACCTGCGCCAGCATCAATGTCAGCAGCGCGTAGGAGGCGATGTTGAAGGGAACGCCGAGGAAGATGTCGGCCGAGCGCTGGTAGAGCTGGCACGACAGCTTGCCGCCGCCGACGTAGAACTGGAACAGGCAGTGGCAGGGCGGCAGGGCCATGCGGTCCACGTCGCCCGGGTTCCAGGCGGAAACGATATGGCGGCGCGAATCCGGGTTATTCCTGAGGCTGTTTACCAGTTGCGCAATCTGGTCGACGACGCGGCCATCGGCGGTTTCCCAGCGCCGCCACTGCTTGCCGTAAACCGGGCCGAGGTCGCCGTTCTCGTCGGCCCATTCGTCCCAGATGCGCACCCCGTTCTCCTGCAGGTACCTGATGTTGGTGTCACCCTGCAGGAACCAGAGAAGTTCGTGGATGATCGACCTGAGGTGCAGCTTCTTGGTGGTCATGACCGGGAAGCTCGAGGCCAGGTCGAAGCGCATCTGCCAGCCGAAGACCGAGCGGGTGCCTGTCCCGGTGCGGTCCGACTTGTCGTGGCCGTTCTCGAGGACGTGGCGCATCAGGTCGTGGTATTGCTGCATGAGACCAATCCCGGAACAGGGTCAAGGGTGGAATTCTACATGGTCCGGAAGGCACCGCAGCGCCGTGATTGACCCGCAACCGCTCATGGTGTCCAATCCCGCCCATGACCGGCGCCAGCGACGGCGCCGGCAGTAACCGAGGCTTCTCATGTCGTCCAATATCATCGCGCTCGTCATCCTTGCCGGCAGTTGCGGCGGGTTGTTGCTGACCATGCGCCTGCGCCATCGCCTGCCGCCGCATCACCAGGAGGATGCGACCAAGGATCTCATCAAGATCGCCACCGGCATGATGGCGACGCTGGTCGCGCTGATTCTCGGGCTGCTGGTCAGTTCGGCAAAGACGACTTTCGATACGGCGACCGCGGAAGTCACGCAGAGCGGCGCACAGATCATCGCGCTCGATCGAACGCTCCGGAACTACGGGCCGGAAGCGCAGCCGCTCCGTGAGTTGCTGCGGAGCAATCTGGCCGGAAGCATTGTCCGAGTCTGGCCGGGCAGGGTTGGTCACGGCGGCTCCGTCAATCGGGACGATTCCTCGGTCCTGGACGAATTCGGGGAAGCGATCCGCAAGCTGTCGCCGCGGAATCAAGTACAGACGCATTTGCAGGCGAGAGCGATCGACCAGGCGGGGGAACTTGCCCGGGCCCGCTGGCTGCTGTTCGAGCAGATGCAGAATCCGCTGCCGCGGGTGTTTCTTATCGTTCTCGGATTCTGGCTGATCTAGCTCTTCGTCGGCCTGGGACTTCTCGCGCCGCTCAACTCGACATCGGTCATTGCGTTGGTGACTTGCGCGGTTTCGATGTCGGCGGCAATATTCGTCATTCTCGAGATGAACCATCCGCTCGATGGCATCATCCAGGTTTCCAGCGCGCCCCTCGAGGCCGCACTGGCGGTCATCAGCAAGTAGGCTCCGGAGCAGACTGCCGTGGTAATCAAACTTGGGTCGGTTGCAGCAGACGCTGTTCGTCATGGAACGGAAATGCTGAACAAGCTGCGGGGTCTCGGTCGCCTCGTAGGGCCGAAAGTCGATCATCCGCTCGCGGACGCGCGGGAAATGCGGCGCATCATCGACGGGATTTCCGGCGACAACACCTTCCGGGCCATCGACGAGGTCGTCGGCTGGCTCGAGTCGCTGGACGGTGTACTCGAATTCCCCGAGGATCGCCTCTATGAGGCGGTCAGCCGCCTCGATGACGCGGCCCAGCCGCATCTGAAACGCCTGGAGCGGAACTATCTGCATACGCAGAACCTTTCGCGAACCGAGGGAAAGCGTATCTGGACCACCAGCCACTGCTTCTGGACCTTGCTTGCTACCAGTTACGAGCGCTGCCTGGCTTCCGCCGGCGAGAAGAACCGGGTTGGTTCGCACCTGCGGCAGAATCTGCCGGCGCTCACGGCGCGTCTGATTGCGGCGCTGGTCGCCATCCTGAAGTGGGAGCGGTTCAATTACGGGGAATCAACGGAGGAACTCTGGCGGCGCCTCGGGGCCGCGCTGCTATCGGCCGAAAATGCCGGTGTGGCGACGCGCCCCATCCAGTTGCATGCGAATGTCCCCCGGGTCACAAGCCCGCAGCAGGAATTTATCAAGGGCGTCGCCTTTCAGGCGGCGTCGTTGGACAGTCTGCTGCCGCTGGAAATCGATCTCGCCGAGCGACTGATCGTGCATTTCCTGCCGGGCTTCGTCTTTTCCCAAGTGGCCGAAATCGATTCCGTCTATTGGGTTGACCTGGCGTCGGCCGAACCGCCCCGGCGGCTTGCCCGGAGGCCGGTCGGGCTGAGGCCGACCCAGCGCTTTTTCAAGCCGGGCACGGCGCCTGCCGGAATCGACGTGCTCCTGAATGACCTCGAGCGCGGACACGACCTTTCCGCAGACATCAATTTGGGCGGTCACTATCACGCCCGGGTGCTGCTCCCGGTGGTCCGCCATCTCGCTACCTACCTTGCGCCGGTCCCGCCGCAGCGGCGCCATGACCGACACCCGGTCAAGCAGCGTGCCATCGTCCTGCATGGTCTGGCCAATGCCTTCGCCGCCTTTTCCGGACAATTGCCGACTCGCGCCAATGGCGATCCGACGGCTATCTGGGTCATCGAAGATGTCAGCCGGGGCGGTTTCGGAGCCCTGCTCGACACCATCCCCGGCGACTGGCTCAAGGCTGGCGCACTGATCGCCGTGCAGCAGGCAGGTCGCGAAGACTGGTGGCTGGGGATCGTTCGCCGCCACCGTCGCACGGGTGAATCGGAAGTGCGCGTAGGGGCCGAGACCCTGGCGCGCCAGGCGACGCCGGCCGAACTGAAACCGCGCGCCGCGTCGACCTATGCCGCGGTTCCCGGGATCCGTGTCCTGCTGATCCGCGAGGGCAGCGCGCCGGGTGAGGTGCGGGCAGTGATGCCGTGCGGCGCATTCGACCTGCGGACGACGCTGGAATGGAATGACAACGGTACGCGAGTCGAACTCGCGCCGGTCGCGATGGTCGAACACGCGAGTGACTACGAGTTGGCGCGCTATCGGCTGACGCCGGTCGTTTGACGCCCTATCGGCTGCGCAGCGCGGTCTTGGGACGGAAAGCCTTGACCACCGCGTCGTCAGTTTCCATGTAAGGTCCACCGATCAGGTCGATGCAGTACGGCACGGCGGCGAAGATGCCGAGATGCGTCACCTTGCCCTCGGCGTTGCGCACGCCTTCCAGCGTTTCGCGGATCGCCTTGGGCTGGCCGGGCAGGTTGATGATCAGGGCCTGCTTGCGGACGACCGCGACCTGACGTGACAGGATCGCCGTCGGCACGAAGTTGAGGCTGATCCGCCGCATTTCCTCGCCGAAGCCCGGCATTTCCTTGTCGGCGACGGCGAGCGTCGCTTCCGGCGTGACGTCGCGCAGTGCCGGGCCGGTGCCGCCGGTGGTCAGCACCAGATGGCACTTGCTGCGGTCGACCAGTTCGATCAGCGTGTTTTCAATGGCCGGTCGCTCGTCGGCGATCAGCCGCGTTTCGGCGCGCCACGGCGTCGTCAGTGTGCCGGCCAGCCATTCCTGCAGGGCCGGGATGCCCTTGTCTTCGTAGACGCCGGTCGACGCGCGGTCGCTGATCGAGACGAGGCCGACGACCAGTTGTTCATTCCTTTCCATGCGTTGCTCCCTGCTGATCGACTTCCTGCAGCGCCTGGAAGATGGCGCGGAAACTCTTCGGCGGTTTCCCGGCCTCCTGCTCCTTGAGCGCATTGCGCCGCAACTGGCGCAACTGCTGGAGATCGGCGCCGGGCCAGGTGGCGGCGATGTCGGACAGTGCCGCCTCGTCTTCGAGCAGCCGCGCGCGCATGCGTTCGAGGCGGTGCAGGCGCGCCGTCTCGGCGGCCGATTCGCCGCGAATCAGCGCCAGACCGGCGCGGATCGGCGCATCGTCGGCGCCGCGCATCAACTTGCCGAGATACTGCAGTTGCCGCCGGTGGGCGCCGTGGGCCGTGATCTTCTGGCATTCGCGCACGGCGGCGAGGATGTCTTCGGGCAGGTCGATGCGCTTGAGCTGACCAGCGGAAAGCTCGACCAGTTCGGCGCCGAGATCCCGCAGTTCGTGCATTGCCTTCTTCTGCCGGGTCTTGGACGGGCGCTCGTTGCCGTCGGAGAAATCTTCGTCGTGCATGGCAAAGGTCGGTGGCATGGGGCTGCTATGATAGCGGCTTTCCCGCCCGGACGCCCGATTCATGCCCGAAGTTGCCAGCTTTTCCTACCCTTTCGCCACGCTGCAGCAACTGGCCGAGGATGTCCTGAAACATGCCCGCGACAAGGGTGCGACCGCCTGCGAAGTCGATGTTTCCGAGGGCTTCGGCCAGTCGGTCGGCGTCCGCTGCGACGAGGTCGAAACCATCGAGTTCAACCGCGACAAGGGCGTCGGCGTCACGGTTTATTGCGGGCAGCGCAAGGGCTACGCCAGCACCTCCGATTTCTCGCCGCAGGCCTTGCGCGAGACCGTCGAGGCGGCGCTCGCCATCGCCCGCTTCACCGCCGCGGACGACTGCGCCGGTCTGGCCGACGCCGAGTTGCTGGCCCGAGACTGCCCCGATCTGGATTTGTATCATCCGTGGGCGTTGACCGTGGAAGATGCGATTGAGACGGCGCGCCGTTGCGAGCAGGCCGCCTTCGCCGCCAGCCCGCTGGTCAGCAATTCGGAGGGTGCGTCGATCTCGACGCAGCAGGCGCAATTCGTCGCGGCCAACAGCCTCGGCTTCATGGGCGGCTACCCGACGTCGCGCCACTATATTTCATGTTCGGTGATTGCCGGCGAAAACGACGGCATGCAGCGCGACGACTGGTACACGACACATCGCGATGCCGCCCAGCTCGACGACCCGCTGCGCGTCGGGCGTATTGCCGCCGAGCGCGCCGTGGCCCGCCTTGGCGGGCGCAAGGTCAGGACCGGCGATTTTCCGGTTGTGTTCGAGGCCACGCTTGCCGGCGGCTTGCTCGGCAGCTTGGTGCATGCGGCGAGCGGTGGCGCCCTCTACCGCAAGTCCTCATTCCTCATCGAGCACCTCGGCAAGCGCGTGCTGCCCGATTTCGTCAACATCAGCGAGCGCCCGCATATCCGCTGCGGCCTCGGCAGCGCGTCATTCGACAGCGACGGCGTCGCCACCCGCGATCGCGAGGTGGTCAGCGGCGGCATCCTGCAAGGCTATTTCCTGAGCGCCTACACCGCGCGCAAGCTGGGGATGCAGACGACCGGCAACGCCGGCGGCAGCCACAACCTGATCATCGAGCCGGGTGAACTGGGTCTCGACGGCCTGCTGAAAAAAATGAACCGTGGCCTGCTAGTCACCGAACTCCTCGGCCAAGGGGTCAACTATGTGACCGGCGACTACTCGCGCGGCGCCGCCGGTTACTGGGTCGAGAACGGCAGCATCGCCTACCCGGTCGAGGAGATCACCATTGCCGGCAACCTCAAGGCGATGCTGGCCGGCATCGTCGCCGTCGGCAACGACGTGCTGGTGCGCGGCTCGAAACAGACCGGCTCGATTCTGGTCGACCGCATGACGGTTGCCGGCGAGTAGGCGTATTAGGGTTTTCCGCAACTCGCCAAGGCAGTCCATTTGTTTAGAATGACCATGTTACATAGCCTGATGTTACCAATCACTATCGAGGAGACAACAACATGCAGCGTCGTGATTTTCTTGCCAAGGCAGCGGTCGGTGCTGCTGCCGGCGCAGCCGCCACCATCGCCGCCCCGGCGATCGCCCAGTCACAACCCACGGTCAAGTGGCGCCTGACGTCCAGCTTCCCGAAGAGTCTCGACACCATCTACGGCGGCGCCGAGGTGCTGGCCAACCGCCTGCGCGCCATGACTGGCGGCAAGTTCGACATCCGCGTCTTCCCCGGTGGCGAAATCGTTCCCGGCCTGCAGGCGCTCGACGCCGTGCAGCAGGGCACCGTCGAGTGCTGCCACACCTGCTCGTACTACTACGTCGGCAAGGACAAGACCTTCGGCTTCGGCACCGCCGTGCCGTTCGGCATGAACGCACGCCAGATGAATGCCTGGATCTACTACGGCGGTGGCCAAAAACTGCTCGACGAGTTCTACAGCAACTACAATGTCCTCTCCTTCGCCGGCGGCAATACCGGTGTCCAGATGGGTGGCTGGTTCCGCAAGGAAGTCAAGTCACTGGCCGAGGTCAAGGGCCTCAAGATGCGTATCGCCGGCCTCGGTGGCAACGTCTTCGCCGCGTTGGGCGCGGTGCCGCAGCAGATCGCCGGCGGTGACATCTACCCGGCGCTGGAAAAGGGCACCATTGACGCCGCAGAGTGGGTCGGTCCCTACGACGACGAGAAATTGGGCTTCTTCAAGGTGGCCAAGCATTACTACTATCCGGGTTGGTGGGAGCCGGGTCCCGTCATCCATTTCTTCGTGAACAAGGCCGAATGGGCGAAGCTGCCCAAGGAGTACCAGGAAGCCTTCCAGGCGGCCGCGTACGAAGCCAATGTCACGATGATGGCCGAATACGACCACAAGAACCCGGGTGCGCTCTCCCGGCTGCTGCAGAACGGCGTCAAGCTGCAGGCCTATTCTCCGGATATCCTGAACGCCGCCTACGCCGCCGCGCAGCAGTTGTACGCCGATGAATCGGCCAAGAACCCGGCGTTCAAGAAGATCTACACCGAGTTTGACAAGTACCGGAAGACGCAGAATGCGTGGTTCAGCGTTGCCGAATACCGGATGGACGGCTTCCTGCAATCGAAGAAATAGCCTGTCGCGGTCAACGAAAAAAAACCCTCGAATTTCGCGGGTTTTTTGTTTCAGTCGGGGGTGGGGACCACCGTCATTCCTCAAGCAGGCTGCGCAACATCCAAGCATTCTTCTCGTGAATCTGCATGCGCTGGGTCAGCAGGTCGGCGGTCGGCTCGTCGCCGGCCTTGTCGACAATCGCGAACATGCCGCGCGCGGTCTTGACGACCGCTTCCTGGCCGGCGACCAGTTGCCTGATCATCCCGGTCGCGTTCGGCACGCCTTCGCTTTCCTTGATCACGGTCAGCTTGGCGAACTCGCGGTAGGTGCCGGGTGCCGCCACGCCGAGAGCGCGGATGCGTTCGGCGATCATGTCCAGCGCGTTCCACAACTCGGTGTACTGATCCATGAACATCACGTGCAGCGTGTTGAACATCGGCCCGGTGACGTTCCAGTGGAAGTTGTGCGTCTTCAGGTAGAGGGTGAAGGAGTCGGCGAGCAGGTGGGACAGCCCGTCGGCGATCTCTTCCCGATCCTTCTTGTTGATTCCGATATCCATGGTCGTTTCCCTTTCCGGTTGATTGTGTGACTCCATTCTGAACGCGCGACCCGGATTTTTCAAATTGCCTTCCCCTATCGCGATGATCGGCTCCCGCTAAGCGCCAATGAAAAACGGGGCCGCAGCCCCGTTTGGCCAATCCGATCCGGCTGCCTATTTCTCGTTCTGCTGCAGGTTCTTCAGCAGGTCGGCGCCGGGGTCCTTCTGTTCCGTGCTGTCGCCGCTCATGCCGCTTTGCTGCATCAGCGCGCCGAGGTCCGAACCGTCGCCCTGTTCGCTTGCCGTGCGGTGTTCCGGGTCGCCATAGCTGACGATGTTCGGGAAGATGATGATCAGCGCGACCATGATGATCTGGATGCAGACGAAGGGGATGGCGCCCCAGTAGATGTCCGTCGTCTTGACCGATGCCGGCGCCACCGAGCGCAGGTAGAACAGCGCGAAGCCGAACGGCGGGTGCATGAACGAAGTCTGCATGTTGACCGCGAGCAGCACGCCGAACCAGACCAGGTCGATCCCCAGCTTGTCGGCCACCGGTGCCAGCAGCGGCACGATGATGAACGAAAGTTCGAAGAAGTCGAGGAAGAAGGCGAGGATGAAGACCAGGATGTTGACGACAATCAGGAAGCCGACCTGACCGCCGGGCAGTCCGAGCAGCAGATGTTCGACCCAGAGGTCGCCGTTGACGCCGCGGAAGACCAGGCCGAAGACCGTCGAGCCGACAAGAATGAAGACGACGAAGGATGACAGCTTGCCGGTCGTCTCCATGGCCTGCTTGAGCAGCTTCCATGACAGTCGCTTGCGGCCCAGGGCCAGAACCAGCGCGCCGGTGGCGCCCATGGCGCCGCCCTCGGTCGGTGTCGCGATGCCGAGAAAGATGGTGCCGAGGACCAGGAAGATGAGCAGCAGGGGCGGCACCAGCGTGGTCAGCACGCGCAGGATGAGCTTGAAGCCGCGCAGGGTGCGTGCTTCCGCCGGCAGCGCCGGGCAGGAACCCGGCTTGATGATGCTCAGGATGACGACATAGCCGACATAGAGAGAGGTCAGCACGAGGCCAGGAATGATCGCGCCTTCGTACATGTCGCCGACCGATTTGCCGAGCTGGTCGGCCATGATGATCAGCACCAGCGACGGCGGGATGATCTGCGCCAGCGTGCCCGAGGCGGCGATGACGCCGGAGGCGAGGCGCTTGTCGTAGCCGTAGCGAAGCATGATCGGCAGCGAGATCAGGCCCATCGAGATCACCGAGGCCGCCACCACGCCGGTCGTCGCGGCGAGCAGGGCGCCGACGAAGATCACCGCGTAGGCGAGGCCGCCGCGCATCGGGCCGAACAGCTGGCCGATGGTGTCGAGCAGGTCTTCCGCCATCCCGGATCGTTCAAGGATCAGACCCATGAAGGTGAAGAAGGGAATAGCCAGCAGGGTATCGTTGGCCATGATGCCGAAGATGCGTTCGGGCAGCGCCTGGAACAGCGCCGGCTGCAGCAGGCCGAGCTCGATGCCGATGAGGCCGAAGACGATGCCGTTGGCGGCCAGCGCGAAGGCGACCGGGTAGCCGAAGAGCAGAAACACGACGAGGGCGCCGAACATCAGCGGCGCCATGTTGGCGATCATCCATTCCATTATTTGGCCTCCAGTGCTTTGGCGGCGGCAATGGCGGCGGCCAGTTCTTCTTCTGCGGTCGGCCCCTTGGCCTTGGAATTCGGGTCGTCGATCATCCCCATGAGGAAGGCGATGCGCTTGATCAGTTCGGAAACGCCCTGCAGCGCCAGCAGCGTGAAGCCGATCGGCAGCAGGATTTTTACCGGCCAGCGGATCAGGCCGCCGGCATTGGCCGAATACTCATTGATCTTGTACGACTCGGCGACCAGTGGCAGGGACAGCCAGAGCACCGCGACAACCATCGGCAACAGAAAGAAGATCGTCCCGATGATGTCGATGACCGCCAGTCCGCGCGGTGACAACTTGCCGGAGAGGACGTCGATGCGGACGTGCTCGTTCTTCTGCAGCGTGTACGGCGAGCAGAGCAGGAAGACGGCGGCAAACAGGTACCACTGGATTTCCAGCAGGCCGTTGGAGCTGTCATGGAAAACGAAGCGGTAGCTGGCATTGCCAGCGCTGATCAGGGTCATCACCAGCACCAGCCAGAACGCGGCCTTGCCGACGCGTTCGTTGATCCAGTCGATCAGCCGCGAGAGCTTGAGCAGAAGGGTCACGAAAATCCTCCTCGGTTGTTAGAATTCCCGGCTTCTCATGGCGTCCGGGGTGAAGGAAACATCCCACCGGACGAAATTTACAGCGAAGATCCAGGATCGAACATGGTGGAAATCCCTATAACACGCATCTGCCTGGTGCGCCACGGTGAAACGGAGTGGAATATGGAGCGCCGCATCCAGGGGCAGATCGACATCGCACTTAACCCGACCGGCCTCGATCAGGCTACCGCAGTTGGATCGTGGCTGCGCAACGCGGGCATCGTTGCGCTTTACAGCAGCGACCTCAAGCGTGCGTGGGCGACGGCGCAGGCGATTGGCGCGGCACTCGGCCTGTCGCCGGTGGCGGTTCCCGAAATGCGCGAGCGCCGTTATGGGATTTTCGAAGGCCTGACCTACGACGAAGCCAGGGCACGCTTTCCCGAGGGCTATGCCGCCTTTGCCAGACGCGACGCCGACTACAGCTTCGACCACGGCGAAAGCCTGAAGCAGATGGCGGCCCGCGTGACCGGCAAGCTCGAGGAAATCGCCGCCGCGCATCCGCGGCAGAATGTCGCCGTCGTCCTGCACGGCGGGGTGCTCGACATCGTCAATCATTTCGTGCGCGGCAACCCGCTCGAAATGCCGCGCGACTTCCTGATTCCCAACGCGGGCATCAGCTGGATTGCCACGGTCGACGGCGTCTGGACTCTGGAATCCTGGGGTGAAACCGGACATCTCGAACCGGGCGCCCTCGACGAGCTTCCCTCGTGATAAAATCTCACCCCTTTTCAATGGCTTGAGGCGTTCCCCATGTTCTACGCGACAGACACCCTTTCCCGAGTTGACCCTGAACTGTGGCGAGCCATCCAGGCCGAAGTCAAGCGTCAGGAAGACCACATCGAACTGATCGCGTCGGAAAACTACGTCAGCAAGGCGGTTATGGAAGCCCAGGGCTCGCAGCTCACCAACAAGTATGCCGAAGGCTATCCCGGCAAGCGCTACTATGGCGGTTGCGAGCATGTTGATGTCGCCGAGCAACTCGCCATCGACCGACTCAAGAAGCTGTTCGGCGCCGACGCCGCCAACGTCCAGCCCAACTCCGGTTCGCAGGCCAATCAGGCGGTGCTGATGGCGTTCTGCAAGCCGGGCGACACCATCATGGGCATGAGCCTCGCCGAAGGCGGCCACCTGACCCATGGCATGGCGCTCAACATGTCCGGCAAGTGGTTCAATGTCGTTTCCTACGGCCTTGATGCTAATGAAGAGATCGACTACGATAAAATGGAAGCGCTGGCGCGCGAACACAAGCCGCGCCTGATCATTGCCGGCGCCTCGGCCTACTCGCTGCAAATCGACTTCGAGCGCTTCGCCAAAGTGGCCAAGTCGGTCGGTGCCATCTTCATGGTCGACATGGCGCACTACGCCGGCCTGATCGCCGCCGGCTTCTACCCGAACCCGGTGCCGTTCGCCGATGTCATCACCTCGACCACGCACAAGACGCTGCGCGGCCCGCGCGGCGGCATCATCCTGATGAAGGCCGAACACGAGAAGGCGATCAACTCGGCCATCTTCCCCGGCCTCCAGGGTGGTCCGTTGATGCACGTCATCGCCGCCAAGGCGGTGGCCTTCAAGGAAGCGGCGACGCCGGAGTTTCGCAATTATCAGGAACAGGTCGTCGCTAACGCGCGCGTCATGGCCAAGGTTCTTGGCGAGGAGCGTGGCCTGCGCGTCGTTTCCGGGCGCACCGAGAGTCATGTCTTCCTGCTCGACCTGCGCGCCAAGAACATCACCGGCAAGGATGCCGAAGCGGCATTGGGGCGCGCCCACATCACGGTCAACAAGAACGGCATCCCGAACGACCCGCAGAAGCCCTTCGTTACCTCCGGCATCCGCATCGGCTCGCCGGCCATGACGACGCGCGGATTTACCGAGATCGACGCGGAAGAGGTTGCGCATCTGGTGGCCGACATTCTCGATGCGCCGCACGACGAAGCCGTCATCGCCGCCGTGCGCGCCAAGGTTTCGGCGCTCTGCCAGAGATATCCGGTCTACGGCTGAAGGCCGGTGAAATGCCCTTTCTGCGGCGCGGATGAAACGGCGGTCGCCGATACCCGGCTCAATGAAGACGGCGATGTCGTCCGTCGCCGCAGAAGGTGCAATGCCTGCGACAAGCGTTTCACGACTTACGAGCGGGCGGAAATCCAGTTGCCGCAGGTGGTCAAGAAGAACGGTTTGCGCACCGAGTTCAGCCGGGCCAAGCTGCGGGCCAGCCTCGAACTGGCGCTGCGCAAGCGGCCGGTGTCGATCGAATCGGTCGACGCGGCGGTGACCGACATCGAGGAGCGTCTGCTCGCCGCCGGCGAGCGTGAGGTGACCACGCAGCAGATCGGCGAACTGGTCATGCGCGAATTGAAGAAGCTCGACAAGGTGGCGTATATCCGCTTTGCCTCGGTCTACCGTAACTTCGAGGACGTCGACGCCTTCTCCCGCGCCATTCGCGAAGTCTCGCCGGCCACCGAAAAAAAATGAGCTTTTCCGCCGTCGACCACGGCATGATGGCGCGTGCCCTGCAATTGGCCGAGCGCGGGTTGTGGACGACGACACCGAATCCGCGCGTCGGCTGCGTGCTGGTCCGTGACGGCGAGATTGTCGGCGAAAGCTGGCATGAAAGGGCCGGCGAGCCGCACGCCGAAGTCAATGCCCTGCGCGCTGCCGGCGACCGGGCGCGCGGTGCCACCGCCTACGTGACGCTGGAGCCGTGCAGCCACCATGGCCGGACACCACCGTGCGCGGAGGCGCTGATCGCCGCCGGCGTCACCCGTGTCGTGGCAGCGATGGGCGATCCCAATCCGCTGGTGGCCGGCAAGGGGCTGGCCATGCTGCAGGCCGCCGGGATCGTCACGGCGAGTGGCCTCCTCGAAAGCGAGGCGCGCGAACTGAACATCGGTTTCGTCTCGCGCATGACGCGTGGCCGCCCATGGCTGCGCCTGAAGGCCGCCGCCAGCCTGGATGGCAAGACCGCGCTGAACAATGGCGTCAGCCAGTGGATCACCGGCCCCGAGGCGCGGCGCGACGGCCAGCGCTGGCGCGCTCGCGCCTGTGCCGTACTGACCGGCATCGGCACCGTGCGCGACGACGATCCGCAACTCAACGTGCGCGAAGTCGAAACCTCGCGCCAGCCGCTGCGCGTGGTAGTCGATAGCAAGCTCGAAACTCCGCTGACCGCGAAGATTCTGCGCGGCGGGCCGGTGCTGGTGGCGGCTGCGGTCGACGACGAAAAAAGGGCGAATTTGCTGCGCGCGGCCGGCGCTGATCTCCTGCTGCTGCCCAATGCCGGCGGCAAGGTTGATTTGAACGGTCTGCTCGTCGAACTGGCCCGGCGTGGCATCAACGAGGTTCACGCCGAGGCCGGCTTCAAGCTGAACGGTTCGCTGTTGCGCGAGGGGCTGGTCGACGAACTGCTGCTCTACCTGGCACCCTGCCTGGTCGGTCATCATGCCAGCGGCCTGTTCAATCTACCGGAACTGACTAGCCTGGACGGCAAGTGCCGGCTGGAGATTCGCGATCTGCGGCAGATCGGCGAAGATATTCGCCTGATCGCCCGTTTTCGTTAGGGCCGAAAATGAAGAAATCAGGGGGTACGGCTTTGATTGTTCGGCGGAGCCGCGTTGTTCGCCAAAAACCTTGGTCTGTCCCGAATGGCGCTAAGTTAAGGCCGTTCAGCATGCTCATCACGAGCATTGTGGCTGAAAAAGTGGACGCAATAAGTCCTTAATTTAGCGCCATTCTGGTCTGTCCCCACAATGCCGTTCAAGACGCTCAGTTGCTTGAAACGCTACACGCACATGCGTGCTGGGAAACTGGCCTTATCCGGTCAGCTATCCATTTGCACAACGGGGGCTGCTGTGTCGTTCGGCAGAGTCGCCCATCGAATTGCCGTGACCAGACCCCAATTGCCCTTGTCGTCTGGTCGCCACCACTTCACCGGTTTCTTGGCTGCTCGCTGTCCTTGCAGGTAGGAGAGGGCATCGTTGAAGTTGTTGAAGCGCTTGGTGTTGCCCGCTCCTTTGTCGCCGACGTTGTATTCCTTGGTCTTCGGTCGGAACGTCTTCGGGCTGAAATAGGAGCCATCCCGCGCAAACGGCACCTCAAGCGCTGAGATGGCAGTGGTCGTTTCGCCATCAACGATGAACAACCTGAACACTTCGACGCCAAGTGCATCAGCCAAGACCTGCACCGCATCTAGTGACGGATTGGCTCCACCACGCTCGATTCGGCTCATGTAACTGCGAACGAATCCGCAACGGTCGGCGAACGCCTCCTGTGAAAGCCCGGTGGCTTGTCTCAGTTCCTTTACGCGTTGTCCGAATCGTTTTCGTAGGGATGTCTTCACCCCTACGAATGTCATTTAATGTAGACTTATCGGCCACGTACCAATCAATACATATAGACACTGTCACTCGGGGGGATATCAATGAACAAACGCCAGTTCCTTGTCTGGTCGGCTGTTGTAATTTCGATGTGCGGTTGCGCGTCGTCGAAAATATCGTCGTTGCCCGTAACAGCAACTGCCAATCATTCGGTTAAAGCAATCGCAATGGCGCCAAGTGGGGGGATTTTGGCTGACGCTGTTGCGGTAGAACTTAGCAACCGTGGCTATGAAGTGATTGACAGCCCATCAACGACAAAGCTGCTGGTTCGACTCAATATGTCGGAAATGGAGGTCAGCAAACCAGAGGGAATGGCGAAGCTCCAAGGCCAAGGCATTGATGCCTATCTCTCCGTGCGCGGTGTAGCCGCGAATGACGGGCGTCCAATCAATGCCTCAGCCCGTCTCAACAGTACGCATACTTGGAAGGTTATTGCTGGGGCAACTTGGCAAAACGGATGGGGAGGCATGGCTGGCTCTATTGCTGACCGCACCATGCGAAAGGGATTGTCAGAGGCAGCATCGGAGATTACTGATGCGCTGCTCAAGGGTATCCAGCAAAATTAGCCGTTCGCTCTAATAAAAATAAAGGGGTCGACATTATTACCAAAGGATTGACCATGACTAATTTCACCCCTTTTTATGTGGCTGACTACCTTGATAACGAGGAAACGATAACTGCCTATCTGACGGCGGCGCTGGACGACGCCGATCCCGACACATTTCTCGCGGCGGTCAAGGCGGTTGCTTGGGTGCGTGGAATGACACAGCTGGCGAGGGATTCCGGTTTGGGGCGCGAAAGTCTTTACAAGGCGCTCGCGCCCGGAGCGAAGCCTCGTTACGAGACTGTAATGAAAGTGGTCTGCGCGCTGGGTGTCAATTTGCATGCCGAAGTTCGACATGTTTAGCCGCCTGCCGGACTTTGCTTAGGGCAGCAAACGGTACAGCCGGCGTCTTTCCGGAAACGTACGGTACGCCATTCCATTTCCAGCGCATCGAGGAGCAGCAGGCGGCCGCTCAGGCATTCGCCGACGCCTTCTCCCGCGCCATTCGCGAAGTCTCGCCGGCAACTGGAAGAAAATGAGCTTTTCCGCCGTCGCCCACGGCATGGTGGCGCGCGCCCTGCAACTGGCCGAGCGCGGGCTGTGGACGGCGACACCAAATCCGCGCGTCGGCTGCGTGCTGGCGCGCGACGGCGAGGTCGTCGGCGAGGGCTGGCATGAAAAGGCCGGCGAGCCGCATGCGGAAATCCTGCGCGGCGGCCCGGTTCTGGTGGCGGCTGCGGTCGACGACGAAAAACGGGCAAATTCGCTGCGCGCCGCCGGCGCCGAGGTGGTCGTGCTACCCAATGCCCACGGCAAGGTCGAACTGAAGGACCTGCTGGAAGAATTTAGTCGCCGCGGCATCAACGAGATTCACGCCGAGGCCGGCTTCAAGCTGAACGGTTCGCTGTTGCGCGAGGGGCTGGTCGATGAACTGCTGCTCTACCTGGCACCCTGCCTGATCGGTCACCAAGCCAGCGGCCTGTTCAACTTGCCGGAGTTGACTAGCCTGGACGGCAAGTGCCGGCTGGCGATTCGCGATCTGCGACAGATCGGCGAGGATATTCGCCTGATCACCCGTCTCCGTTAGGGTGATCGACGAAGGATAAATAATGGCTCAGAAAACGGCCTGTTGCGGTCGACGACCGGTAACGTGCCAAAATGCCGGCGGCCGGTAGCAATTAACATGAACGCTCCGGGGGAAATCGTGATCTCAGAAAATGAATCGCGGTCAGCCACAACATCGAGGAGCGAACTATGACCAAGCACGAAACCCCGCCGGGCAACCCGGTGCTGCTGGTGGCGACCCGCAAGGGCGCTTGGCTCTACCATGCCGACGCGGCACGCTGCACGTGGCGGGTCGACGGCCCGCACTTCCTCGGCCACATCGTCAATCACCTGGTGCTCGACCCGCGCGACGGGCGCACTCTGCTGGCGGCCGCCAAGACCGGCCATCTCGGGCCGACCCTATTCCGCTCGACCGACCTCTGCCGGACTTGGCAGGAAGCCGCCAAACCGCCGGCTTTCGGCCCGGCCGCCAACGGCCTCGCGGCGCGCGCCGTCGACCATACCTTCTGGCTGACGCCCGGCCCCGCCGGCGAGCCGGGTATCTGGTACGCCGGCACCTCGCCGCAGGGCCTGTTCCGCTCGGAAGACGGCGGCAACAACTGGGCGCCGTTCTCCTGCATCAACGACGATCCGCAGTACCGCCAGTGGTTCGGCACCGTGCAGGACGGCACGCCGGATGGCCCGAAGCTGCATTCGATCATCGTCGATCCGCGCGATCCGTCGCACCTCTATTTCGCGATGTCGGGCGGTGGCGTGCACGAATCGACCGATGGCGGGCGCAGTTTCGCGCCGCTGGTCGACGGCATGGAAGTGGTCGAGGGCTTCGATCCCGGCGACGTCAGCTTCCACGATCCGCACTGCGTCCGCCTCTGTCCCGGCAATCCGGACAGGCTCTACCAGCAGAACCACTGCGGCATCTACCGGCTCGACCGGCCGGGCCGGCGCTGGGAACGCATCGGCCGCAACCTGCCGCGGGAGGTTGGCGACATCGGCTTCCCGCTGGTGCTGCACCCGCGCGACGAACAAACGGCCTGGGTCTTGCCGATGGACGGCTCCGACGTCTGGCCGCGCACCAGCCCGGGCGGCCGGCCGGCGGTCTACGCGACGCGCGACGGCGGCGAGACCTGGCAGCGCCTGGACGCCGGCCTGCCAGCAGAGCAGGCATGGTGGACCGTCAAGCGGCAGGCGATGACGGCCGACCGCGAGGACACCGTCGGCCTCTACTTCGGCACCACCAGCGGCGAACTGTGGCAGAGCCGCGACGAGGGCCGGCAGTGGGAATGCCTGGCCCGCTACCTGCCGGAAATCTACGCCGTCGAGGTCGCCTATCCGCGGTGAGCGAGCAGAAAAGATGCGCGTGTTGATTCCCAGCGCCCTGCATTCCTACACCGGCCGCCCCTGGGTCGAGGCCAGCGGGGCAACGGTCGGGGAAGTGCTCGCCGACCTCGACCGGCAGTTTCCCGGCATCCGTTTCCGCATGATCGACGAGCAGGGACATATCCGCCGCCACATCCGCCTATTCCACCGGCGCGAGATGGTGGTCGACCCGGAGATGCCGCTACGGGACGACGATGAACTGATGATCGTCCAGGCGCTGAGCGGCGGTTAATAAAGGCGCGATCACGATTTGGCGATCGCGAATGATGCAGCGAGTGCCGTTGGGATCGGAATCGACATCATTACCAAAGGACTAACCATGACTACTTTCACCGGCAGACTGCACATCCGGCGTCCTTCTTGAAGCGGACGGTGCGCCACTCCATCTCCAATGCATCGAGCAGCAGCAGGCGGCCGCTTAGGCTTTCGCCGATGCCGGCGACCAGTTTCAGCGCCTCGGCCGCCTGCACGGTGCCGATGATGCCGGTCAGCGGAGCGAAGACACCCATCACCGCGCAGCGCACTTCCTCGACATCCTCGCCTTCGGGAAAGAGGCAGTGGTAGCACGGCGCATCGTCGCGGCGCAGATCGAACACACTGATCTGGCCGTCGAAGCGGACCGCCGCGCCCGATACGAGCGGCTTGCGGTGATGCACGCAGGCGCGGTTGATGGCATGGCGGGTGACGAAATTGTCGGTGCAGTCGAGGATGACGTCGGCCGTCGCCACCAGCGCATCCAGCGCAACGCCGGCGAGCCTCTGCTGCAGGGGAACGATGGCGATATCCGGGTTGATCGCCGCCAACGCCTGGCGGCCGGATTCGGCCTTGGCCATGCCGACGCGTGACTGGGTGTGAAGAATCTGGCGCTGCAGGTTGGTGAAGTCGACTGTGTCGTCATCGACCAGCGTCAGCTTGCCAACACCTGCCGAGGCAAGGTAGAGCGCCGCCGGAGAACCCAGTCCACCGGCGCCGACGACCAGCGCGTGGGCGCCGAGAATGCGTTCCTGGCCTTCAATACCGAGGGCGTCGAGCAGGATGTGGCGGCTGTATCTTAAGAGCTGCTCGTCGGTCACTTGTATTCGCGCCATTCCGGCGGTGTATCGTCGTGGTCGCCGTGCGGATGGTGCTCCCAGGCCTTGACGTAGGCTTCCTGCGATGACCGCTTGAGACGCTTTTCCGGGGCGGCCATGTTGTGCAACTGCGTGTCCTCGACGTAATAGACCAGCGCCCGGGTCAGCTTGCTCATCAGCGTGTTGTCGAGATGATAGCCACGGTCGATGAGATGCTCGTCGAGTTCGCGCAACGTATGCACCGACACGTCGTAGCTGACGCCCACCGCGCGTTTCTCGAACTTCGGCTGGACCTCGACTTCGTCGATGCGCTGGAGGTCGTCGGCCGCTTCCGGCACCTGGCCGGGCGGGAACTTGGCGAACAGTATCTCCCGGTTCTTCCTGAGATCTCCGCTGTTCATCATGCCTCCGATGAATTCCCTACAGGGTCTTATTCTGCATGATCTTCAATCCCTTGAGCAGGTTCAGGGCCTGCTGGAACTGATGGTCGCTCTTGCTGCCATATTCGAGGCGCGCCAGCGGATCCTCGTCGGTCTCGTCCTTGCCCTTGTCCTTGTCCTTGCCGGTCTTGGCCGCCGGCTTGGCTTGCGGCTTCGTCGCTTCCTTGGCAGCATCCTTGTCGCGATCGTTGGTCAGGTGACGATCGAGATCGGCCTCGCGAACCCGGCCGCTGGCGCCGCTGCCGTTCGCCGTCTCCTCGACGACGATATCCGGCACGATGCCCTTGGCCTGAATCGAGCGCCCCTCCGGCGTATAGTAGCGGGCGGTGGTCAGCTTGATGGCGGTGTTGCCGGGCAAAGGAATCACCGACTGGACCGATCCCTTGCCGAAGGTCTGGGTACCCATGATGATGCCGCGCTTGTAGTCCTGAAGGGCGCCGGCAACGATTTCGGACGCCGACGCCGAGCCGCTGTTGACGAGGACGACCATGGGCACCTTCTTGGCCTCGATCGGGATCGTCTTGAGCGGGTCGTCGCGCGTGCCGCGCAGATAGTCCTGGGGCCGGGCGCGAAACTCCTGCTTGGCGTCCGGCGTGCGTCCATCGGTCGAAACGATCTTGACGTCGGGCGGCAGGAAGGCAGCGGAAACGCCGATCGCGCTGTTGAGCAGGCCACCGGGGTCATTGCGCAGATCGAGCACCAGCCCTTGCAGGTTGCCTTCCTTGTAGAGGTTCGTCAGGTGTTTGGCCAGGTCGGCGGTGGTGTTTTCCTGGAACTGGGTGACGCGGACCCAGCCGTAACCTGGCTCGATCAGCTTGGACTTGACGCTCTGGACCTTGATCACTTCGCGGACCAGGGTCAATTCGATCGGCTTCGCCTCACCCTTGCGCAGGATCGAAAGCCTGATCGACGTCTTCGGCTTGCCGCGCATCTTCTTGACTGCTTCGTTCAGCGTCAGGCCCTTGACCGGGGTGTCGTCGAGCTTGAAGATCAGGTCGCCCGACTTGACGCCGGCGCGGTAGGCAGGGGTGTCCTCGATCGGGGATACGACCTTGACCAGCCCGTCCTCCATGCCGACTTCGATGCCCAGCCCGCCGAACTCGCCCTGGGTGCCGACCTGAAGATCCTTGAAGGCGTCGGCATCGAGGTAGGCGGAGTGCGGGTCGAGGTTGGACAGCATGCCGGAGATGGCATTGTTGATCATCGTCTTATCTTCGACCGGCTCGACGTAGCCCTGCTTGATGCCGCTGTAGACCTCGGCGAAGGTGCGCAATTCGTCGATCGGCAGGCCGCTCTTGGCGTCCTTGTCGGCAAACGCCGGGACGTGCAGGCTGATCATCG
>WBZU01001073.1_pt1 | contig 21451 bp, 22 predicted proteins | sample 5204311 | NCBI WGS metagenome assembly WBZU01 (sample SAMN12344359, study PRJNA552823) | activated sludge metagenome | biome: Activated sludge suspended growth; feature: Nitrification reactor; material: Wastewater; isolation source: activated sludge from nitrification reactor of wastewater... | reverse complement strand
CGAGCAGATCGATGCCTTCCTCGATGCGGGTGCGTGCGTAGGCCAGCCCGCGTTCGTCGGGCCAGTAGGCAGCATCCGGCGCGTCGCCATAGCCGATGCCGTGGTGGAAGGGGTCGGCCGTGGAGACGATCACCGCGTCCTCGGCCAGCTTCGCCACCTCGTCGTAGCCCGGCAGTTCCCACGGCTTGCCGCCGGCCAGGTATGGGTAGCGCTCGATGACCTGCGGACCTTTGATGCCGCGCCGCCTGGTCTCCGCCTGCCAGAAGTGGCGGAAGCTCATGAGCGCGTGGTCGCTGCGCCACTCCTGCCGCCCGTCGAGCCCCGTACCCTGGATGCCCCAGTGGCGGAAGTTGGCCGGCGCCTCGCCGGCCGCCACGCGCACGCGCGCATCCTGCATCTCGTCGGTGAAGGCGTGCAGCACGCTGATGACCAGCACGCGATCCGCGCCCGAGTCCATGCAGGCGTGCACCGCTGCTGCGATCTGGTGACCGCAGTCCGCCACGCCGGCATGTGGGAAGACGATCACGCCGCCCCGGCGCAGCGTCTCGGAAAGATCCCACGCCCGCGCCCGCTCGAGCAACGCCAGCGTGCCCTGCTCGCCCAGCGCCGCGTGTTCCTCGGCATATTGTTTGAGAATCGCCTCCTGCAAGGCGTCACGTTCGAGTTCCATGGCTTCTCCTTTGACACTCATTCCTTGAAACGGTTGTGCTTTGATATACTACGGGACATGCCGGTTCAGGTGCAACAGACACCCAATCCCAACGCCATGAAGTTCACGCTGTCCGAGCGCATCTTCCCCAAGCCGCTGAGCTTTGCCAGTGGCGACGCAGCCGCAGCCCATCCGCTGGCCGCCGCGATTTTTGCCCTGGGCGGCGTCTACAATGTCTTCATGGTGCAGGATTTCGTCACGGTCAACAAGCTGCCGGACGTGGGGTGGGCCGCGCTGACCGCGCCGATCCAGGCATGCATTGAGGAATATCTGTCAGCCATTCGCTGAGTCTTCCCGCCCGCGCGGTGGGGGGACGGCAACGATTCACAAGCCAAAGGAATCCGGTTATGCATGGCGTCGTCGACCCCGTCATGGTAGCAAGTGAGAATGGCCGGCGCGGCATGATGGCCGCCATGGCCCTGCTGCGCGAGGGCGGCAGCGCGCTCGACGCCGTCGAGCTGGCCAGCCGCATCGTCGAGGACGACCCCGACGACCACAGCGTCGGCTTCAGCGGGCTGCCCAATGTGCTGGGCGAGGTCGAACTCGACGCCAGCATCATGGACGGGCGGACGTTGCAGGCGGGCGCTGTCGCCGCGGTGCAGGGCTACGGCCGGGCGATCACGCTGGCGCGGCGGGTGATGGAGCAGACGCCCCACGTGCTCGTCGTGGCGCGCGGGGCCGAACGCCTGGCCGCCGAGACGGGCGAGACGCCGCAGGAGCAGCGCACGGAGGAGGCGCTGCGGCGCTGGCGCGAGCGCTTCGCTGAACGCGACCTCGAGCCCGGCAGCACGGACAATCTGCGCGAGGTAGCCCGCGCGCTGACGCGCCCGATGAACCTGCAAGACAAGCTCGACAAGGCCGCGCGCGTCGATACGCTCGGCACCGTCAACTTCATCGCGCTGGACAGCCACGGCAACCTGGCATCGGCCGTCAGCACCAGCGGGCTGGGGTGGAAATATCCCGGCCGCGTCGGGGACAGCCCGCTCATCGGCGCGGGCAACTACTGCGACAATCGCTACGGCGCCGCCGCCTGCACGGGCATGGGCGAGCTGGCGATTCGCGTCTCGACCGCGCGCAGCCTGGTGCTCTATCTCAAGTTCGGCATGGCGCTGGCCGAGGCGGGCCGCGAGGCGCTGCGCGATCTGGTCGGCCTGGCCCCGGCCGAAGGGCAGTATATGAACATCGTCGCGCTGACGCCCACCGGAGAGCCGGCCGGTTTCACCACAGTGCCGGGCAAGAAGTATCTTTACCAGCGCGCAGCGATGGACGAAGCGGTACTCGCCGACCGCCTGATGCTGGCGTAACGCTTGAAGAGGGAGTCTGTGTCATGACCACGCCCGTCAAGATGCCGCAACTAGGCGAAAGTGTCGTCGAAGGCACGGTCGCGCGCTGGCTCAAGGTACCGGGCGATGCGGTCGCCAAGCACGAGCCGCTGCTGGAGATCAGCACGGACAAGATCGACACCGAAGTGCCGGCGCCGGCCGACGGCGTGCTGCTGGAAATTCTCGTTCCCGAGGGCACGACCGTCGCCGCCGGTGCGCTGCTGGCGACGATCGGCGCGGCCGGCGAACGGGCAGCAACCCCGCCGGCAGAGCCGCCACCACATCCGGTGAACCCGCAGCCAGCTTCGCCCACCAAGCGCGTTGTCGAGGAAGCAGCCCCATCCACTGCGCAGCCGGTCGAACGGCCCGGTGGCCGCGCCTTCATCAGCCCCGTCGTGGCGCGCATGTCGGCCGAACATGGCATCGATCTGGCCAAGGTGGACGGTACGGGGCTGGGGGGGCGGATCACCAAGAAAGATCTCGAGGCGTTCCTGGCTTCGGGCGCCCAACCGGCGAAATCCGAGCGCGCACCCGAAGCGCCGCTTCGCCCGCCGGCAGTTACCGCGGCAGCGGAGGATGACATACTCCAGCCGCTCACCACCATGCGCCGCGCCATCGCCCAGCACATGGTGCAAAGCAAGCGCACCAGCCCGCACGTCACCACGATCATGGAAGCGGACATGACCGCAGTCGTGCGTCACCGCGAGGCGAACAAGCGCACGCTGACGCGCGACGGCGAGACGCTGACCTACACGCCCTACTTTGTGGCCGCAATCGTCGCCGGCTTGCGCGCCGTGCCGGAGGCCAACAGCCGCTTCAGCGACGCCGGCATCCTGTTGCTGCGGCGCATCCACGTGGGCATTGCGGTGGCGGTGGACGGCGGCCTCTTCGTGCCGGTCATCCGCAACGCCGACGAACTGAGCCTGGCCGGGCTGGCGCGCGCCGTCAACGACCTGGCGCGCCGCGCGCGGGCAGGGCAACTCCAGCCCGACGAGATCCAGGGCGGCACCTTTACGCTGACGAATCACGGCACCGGCGGCAGCCTCATCGGCACGCCCATCATCAACCAGCCGCAGAGCGGCATCCTGGGCGCCGGGGCTATCGTCAAGCGGGCGGTGGTGCGCAGTGCGGGCGGTTCGCTGCTACCGAGCGCCGACGACGCCATCGTCATCCGCCCCATGTGCTATCTCAGCTACACCTTCGACCACCGCGTGCTGGACGGCGCGCAGGCCGACAAATTCCTGGCCGCGGTCAAGGCAAAATTGGAGAATTGGGACAGTTGAACGCATGGACTTGTGCTATGCTGAACAGCACGAATTCTGAGCGATTCCGCATATTCAAATCAAACGTGAGGGAGAAAAACAATGGCCGATCACGGTTATCAATATGATGTAGTGGTGGTAGGCAGCGGACCGGGCGGCTATGTGGCCGCGATCCGTTCGGCACAGCTCGGGCTGAAGACGGCGATCGTGGAACGCGAGAGCCTGGGCGGCGTCTGCCTGAACTGGGGCTGCATTCCCACCAAGGCGCTCATCCATAACGCCGAGGTGCTGGAGGAGCTGCACAACGCCGACGAGTACGGCTTCAGCTTTGACAACCTGACGGTCGACTTTGGCAAGGCCGTCAAGCGCAGCCGCGGCATCGTCTCGCGCCAGACCAAGGGCGTGGGATTTCTCATGAAGAAGAACAAGATCGACGTCATCGAAGGGCACGGCGCGTTTGTCGACGCCCACACGCTCCAGGTGACGCCGTCGGAGTTTAAAGAGGAGGCCAAAGAGCAGACGGTCACCGCCGCCAATTTCATCATCGCCACGGGCGCGCGGGCGCGCAGCCTGCCCGGCACGGCCATCGACGGTGACCGCATCATCCAATACCGCGACGCCGTCGTGCTGCCGGAAGTGCCCAAGAAGCTCATCGTGGTAGGGTCGGGCGCCATCGGCATGGAATTCAGCTATGTCTACAGCACCTACGGCGCCGAGGTCACGGTGATCGAGATGCTCGACCAGATTCTGCCGCTGGAAGACCCTGAAGTTTCGGCCGAGGTGCAGAAAGCGTTCAACAAAAAGGGCATCAAGACGCTTACTAGCACGCTCACGGAGAAGGTCGAAATCGGCGCCGATGGCGTGACGGTCACGGTCAAGAATCTCACGAACGACGAAGTGCAGACGCTGACGGCCGACCGCGTGCTCATGGCGATCGGCGTGCAGCCGAACACGGACAGCGTGGCGTTGGAAGCGGCTGGCGTCAAGCTCGACAAGCGCGGCTTCGTCGAGGTCGACGAGGTCATGCGCACGAGCGCGCCGAACATCTATGCCATCGGCGACTGCACGGGCAAGCTGGCGCTGGCGCACGTGGCCAGCGCGATGGGCATCGTCGCCGCCGAGACCATTGCCGGCGTGCCGACCATGCCGATCCCGGCCGACCGCTACATCTTCATGCCGCGCTGCACCTACTGCGAACCGCAGGTGGCGAGTATGGGCTACACCGAGGCGCAGGCCAAGGAAAAGGGCTTTGAGGTCAAGGTCGGCAAGTTCCCCTTCATGCCCAACGGCAAGGCGCAGGCGCTCAACGCCAAGGTCGGCTTTGTCAAGATCATCGCCGACGCCAAGTATGGCGAGATCCTGGGCGCGCACCTGGTCGGCCCCAGCGTCACCGAACTGCTGCCGGAGTTGAGCCTGGCACAGATGATGGAGATCACGCCGGCCGAGATCGCGCGCAACGTCCATGCCCACCCGACGCTGAGCGAGGTGCTCATGGAGGCGGCGCATGCGGTTGAAGGGCACCCGATCCATATGTAAGAAGAGGGGAGAATGGTCAATTGCTGATGGTCAATTGCTGATTGTCAATTGTTAACGGCCCTCCAGACTCCTCACCGGCGTCGTGCGTTGACAATTAACCGTTGACCATTGACCGTTTCGATTTTGATTCGCAAGCGTGGTGATCGTGACACAGAACGGCTCTCCTGACGGTACATTGCCGTCGTTTTCACTCGATATTCCGGTGCGTTTTGCCGAGACCGATCTCATGGGCGTCGTGCATCACAGCGTCTACGTGGTCTGGTTCGAGGCGGCGCGCGTGGCGTGGATGGATGCGGTGGGCATGCCCTACGTCGAGGTCGCTGCGGTGGGCCGCCACTTCGCCGTGACCGGCGTGCAGGTCGAGTAGCGTCGGCGCGCATTGGCGACATCGTGCGCGTGGCTGCCACCATCACCAACCTGCGCAGCCGTCATGTCAGCTTTGCCTACCGCGTCACCAATGCGGCGTCGGGTGAGTTGCTGGCCACCGGCAGCACGCAGCACATTTGCGTCGACCTGGACGGGCGCACTGCACGCATCCCGGACTGGGTGATCGAGCGGCTGAAGGATGGGATGCAGGCGGCGGTGGAATCTCTGGGGTGAATGCATGATCAACGTCGAGCAGCATGGTTCGGTCACGGTCATCCGCATGGCGCGCGCGGTCTTTGGGCGCCCGCTCTACTGGACGGCAGCCTATCTCGTCGACGGGCTGCTGATCGACACTGGCCCTGTCTGCACGGCCGGCGAGTTGGTGAACATGCTGAATGGCGCGCAGGTCCAGCAAATCGCCATCACCCACAGCCACGAAGATCATATTGGCGGCCTGGCTGCGGTGCGCGCACGCTTCCCCGGCATCCCGGTCTATGCGTCGCGGGCTGCGCTGCCGGCCATCGAGGATCCGTCGCTCCTACACATGCAACGCTACCGGCAACTTGTGTGGGGCGTGCCGTCGCCGCAGAAAGATGTGCGATCGCTCGATGAGGTGGAGGATGTCATCCGCACGCCTTCGTACACGCTGCGTGCCATCGAGACGCCTGGCCACAGTCGCGACCACGTGAGCTACTTCGAGCCAACCTTTCGCTGGCTTTTCTGCGGCGATGCCTTCATCGGCGGGCGCGACATCGCCTGGGCGCCGGAGTTCGACATGTTCGCCATCGTCAGCAGCCTGCGCACCATGGCCGCCCTGCGCCCGGAACGGCTCTTCCCCGGCGGCGGCACGGTGCGGCGGACGCCCCTGCCCGACCTGCATGGCAAGATCGGCGATCTGATTCAGCTTGCCGGCGAGGTGATGCGGCTGGAGGCCGACGGCTACACTGCCGGTGAGATGGTCGAAATGATCTTCAAAGGCGAACCGAAACTGCGACTGTGGACGCTGGGTCACTTCTCTGCGGCCAACCTGGTCGAAGCCTGTCGCGCCTACACCGCCGTGACGGTACCCGCCGATCCAACTGCCCCTCTACCACCGCCGCGCCGCGGGCGACGCAATGATCTGCCCGATCCGCCATCCAGCCGTTCCGCCGATCCGGGCGATTTGCGTCGCTGATCGATTTATTCCGTGCTTGATACGCGCCTGTGCTATGCTGCAATGCTTCGGTACGTGGCGCTGGGTTGCGCCGCAAACTATTCTCTGCCACGCCGCGGCGTCCTGCTTCACACTCGATCGACCGGAGCGGGGTGAGGGCAGCACAGCATGCCACACATTGTTGGAGGCAGGATCATGCGAGTATTAGTGACCGGTGGCGCCGGGTTTATTGGCGCCCATCTGGCGAATCGGCTGCAACAAAACGGTGCCTCCGTACGCGTGCTCGACGACCTGAGCAGCGGTGACCCGGCCAACCTTCTGCCCGCCATCAACTTCACCCGCGGTGACGTGCGCGACGTACCCAAGCTGTGGTCGCTGCTGCAAGGCGTGGACGTCGTCTTTCATCTCGCTGCGCTGGTGAGTGTGCCCGCATCGGTGCTCTACCCGCGCGAGTACAACGACGTCAATGTGGGCGGTACGGTGGCGCTGCTCGAAGCGTGCCGCGATGTGGGCGTGCGCCGCGTCGTGCTGGCCAGCAGCGCGACCGTCTACGGCGATCAGCAGAGCCGGCCCGTGACCGAAGAGATGATGGCCAATCCGGCTGTGCCATACGCCGTCAGCAAGCTGGCGGCCGAAAAGTACCTCTTCACCATCGGCCGGCTGAGTGGATTTGAAACGGTCGCCCTGCGCATCTTTAATGCCTACGGGCCAGGCCAGCCCCTGCCGCCGACCCATGCGCCGGTGATTCCGCAATTCATGCAGCAGACGATCGGCAAGGGCACGATCATCGTCTATGGCGATGGCCGGCAGACGCGCGATTTCGTCTACATCGACGACGTGGTCGAGGCGCTGATCGGCGCGTCGACGGCAACCAACGTCGATCAGCAGACGATCAACGTGGGCAGTGGGCAGGAGACCTCCATGCGCCAGTTGATCGAGACAATCAGCGCGACAGTCCACGCCAAGGCCCACGTGCTGGAGAATCACGACGCGTCGGGCGGTATCCAGCACCTTGTGGCTGACTTGACCAAGGCGCGTCACCTGCTCAAGTACAAGCCGCGTACCTCCCTGGATGAAGGATTGCGCAAACTCTACGAACAAGATCCGCGCTTTTCGCCGCGGGCGCAGGCAAGAAAGGTGCCCATCAGTTGATGTCGTTGCATTTGCCCGAACGCCGGGTCAGGATTCTTTCCGGCTTGTTAGCCATCCTTATCTTGCTCGCCGCCTGTTCACGCAGCGGCCCCGGACTCGACATCTACCTGCGCTCGAACGAAGCCGCGCTCGACCAGCCGGCCAGCGTGGACGACCGCCCGCTGCGCTTTGTCGTGGAGCCAGGCACGCCGGCGCGTACGATCGGGCAGAATTTGGAACAGGCGGGTCTTATTCGCGACGCAACCCTGTTCGAGGCCTTCGTGCGCGTGAATGGCCTGGACAGCCGGCTGGCGGCGGGCACCTACACGCTGGCCCCCTCCATGACCCTGCGCGAGGTGGTCGATACGATGACCCGCCCGCAAGCGGCAGCCGTCAGCGTGACGATTCGCGAAGGGTGGCGTCTCGAGCAGGCGGCTGACTATCTCAGCCGCCAGGGGCTGCTTGGAGCGGCTGAGGCAGGGCGCTATCGCGAACTGGCCGCGGCAGGCGACTTGAGCGAACTGGAGCCGAGCCGCTATCCATTCCTGCAAGGCCGGCCAGCCGGCGCCAGCCTCGAAGGCTATCTGTTTCCCGACACCTACCTGGTTCCGGCCGAGGGGGCCACGGCAGTCGATGTCCTGGCGCGCCAGCTCGACACCTTTGGCGAGCGCATCGTGCCGCTTTACCAGGCGGCGCGCGCCGCCGAGAGCACGCAACTCACCCTGCATGAAGTTCTCACGATGGCATCGATTGTCGAGCGCGAGGCAGTGGTCGCTGACGAGCGCCCGGCCATCGCCGGCGTCTATCTCAACCGGCTGCGGCAGGGGATGAAATTGGACGCCGACCCGACCGTGCAGTATGCGATGGGTTACCAGCCGGCCAGCGACCAGTGGTGGAAGACGCCGGTCTCGTTGGAGGAGTATTCGTCCGTCGACAGCCCGTACAACACGTATCTGTACAGCGGGCTGCCACCCGGCCCGATTGCCGCGCCGGGGCTGAGCAGTATCCAAGCCGTGCTTGCCCCTGCCAGCCACGATTATCTCTACTTTGTCGCACTACCTGATGGCAGCGGGCGGCATGTCTTCGCCGCGACCTTCGAGGAGCACCAGGAAAACGTGCGCACCTATCTCGGCGGCTGACGGCGGCTATGGTTACCAATCAGCGTGGCGCGGCGCCTGCCTCGGCCAGCACTTGCTGGAACGCCGCGTATGGGATCCCTCCCTCGACCAACTGCCCGTTCACGTCGAATGACGGACGCAGGCGAATGCCCCGGTCGCGGCGCACTTGGTCCATGCGCGTGACTTTCTCGGCGATGGCCGGGTCGGCCATGCAGGTGGAAAAGGCGGCGGTGTCCAGCCCGATCTCGCCGGCCAAAGCCGCCAGCGCCGCAACATCGGCCTGCCACAGTTGATCCTGCCGTTCGAAGAGGAGATCATGCAGGCGCCAGAAGGCGAACGCGTCTTGCGCCCCGGCACACTCGGCGGCGTGATGCGCGAGCACCGACGCGTTGCCATGATCGAGAACGTGGTGGAAAGCCAGTTGCACCTCACCGCTCGCGACATATGCCCGGATAAGCTCAGGTTCGACTCGCAGCACGTGCGAGCGGCAAGCCCCTCAGAGAAAATTGGAGAAGTCGACCAGGCGGATCGGCGCTGCCGGGTTGCCGCGCACGAAATAGTCGCCGTCGACGGTCGCCACATCGGCCCAGGCAACTTGCGCTGGCTGAGCGTCTGGAGCATCGGCTGCCGGCGGTTCTGGGGCGGCGATCGTTGCCGGGGCAGCGGTTGGCGTCGGCAGAGCCGGCACAGGCGGCTCAGTTGCCGCGCTTGCGCTGGTAGGCGATGCCGATACGGCTGCGTCCGCACTGGGACGCGGTGCTGGCTGGGCAGCCGTACACCCGGACAAGACCAGCCCGCCCAATAACAACGATGCAAGCATCGGCCGGCGCATCGGCAGAATCCCTCCGTCAAAGCAGCGATGGCGCATTGAGTGTGTCTGCGCCATCGCTGTATCCGTTCGTGTTGTGTCGATTGCTTTCTCGAGCGTCGATCAGTTGGTCTGGTCCACGATCTCCTGCAGGGCTTGGCGGAAGGTCTCCAGCGGCAGCGCGCCGGGGATGATGCGGCCTTCGCCGTTGAAGAGCACGATGAAGGTCGGCGTGCCCTGGACGAAGGGCGCTCCCTCGTTCATGTCGCTGGTGACGCGCTCGGCCGTTGCCGGATCGGCCAGGCAGGTGTTGAACGCATCGACGTCCAATTCCAACTGGCCGGCCAGGTCAGCAAAGATCGGATTCGGATCGCTGATCGACCAGCTCTGCGGGTCGGCAAAGAGCAGCTCGTGCATCTCCCAGAATTTGCCCTGATCGCCGGCACACTCTGCGGCCGCACCCGCGGCAGGCGCTTGCGGGTGAATGTTGAGCGGGAAATGCTTGAAGATCCACATCACCTCGCCGGTGTCGACGAATTCTTCGTCAAGCGCGGGCTGCGTGTCGTCCACATGGCGCTTGCAGAAGGGGCACTGGAAATCGGAGAATTCGATGACGACGACCTTGGCATCCAGATTCCCGCGGTAGTAGTCGCCTGCCATGTTGACGCCTGGGCGATCCGGGTCGGGCTGCCAGCCTTCGGCCGTGGCCCACACCGGAATCTGCGCATCGCCGCTACCCGCGGATGAACTTTCGTCCGCCGTCACGGGCGCCTCACCGGCGGCGATTGCTTCCACGTAGGCGGCGAACTGCTCGTACGGCTGCGCACCGACCAGCAGATAGGGTTGACCGCCGGGTGTGCTTTGGAAGCTGAAGCTTGGCGTACCGGAGACACCGGCGACCTGACCTTCCGCAATCGCATCGGCAATGAAGGACTGCTTGGCAGCCGGCTCGGCGATACAAGCGTTGTACAACTCCAGGTCGGCGCCGGACTCTTCGGCAAGCCGCTCAAAGACCGGCAACGGGTCGGGCAGATTGCTCCATTCATCCTGCGTTTGGAAGAGCTTGCCATGCATCTCCCAATAGAGCGGCGCGCCCTGGTCGCCGACGCAGAGGCTGGCGACGTGGGCCATCGGCGCGTTGGGGTGAAGCCCTTCGATGGGGAAGTCGCGGAAGATGACCATCAGTTGCCCGGTGCGCACAAAGGACTCATTGAGGGCCGGTTCGGTCTGCACGAAGTACCGCGCGCAGAACGGGCACTGAAAGTCACTGTACTCGATCATCGTGACCGGTGCATTGGGATCGCCGCGGAATGGAAAGCCTTCGGCCGTGAAGCCGACGGGGATACCGTTGAAGGTCTCGGTAGGAATCGGGAGTGGCTCGGCCGTCGCTTCTGCGGCGGCTGCCGCTTCGGCTGGCGCCGCCTCCGTCGCGACCGTCTCTGCATCGCCGGTGCCGGCCGGCGCCTGAATTGGCCCGCAGGCTGCCAGCAGCAACAAGGACATCAGCCCGACGACAATCAACGCCGCGCGCGTCCGGGAAACTGGAAATTTGATTCTCATTGACATTCCTGAACTTTCTGGAACGGTCGTTCCGGGCCGTGGCGGCAACGGTTTGCCGGCCTGCAATGGCCGAGCGGCGTTGCTTGCACCGGTCGAAGCGAGCATGTGTGGATAATTGCATCGAACGTGTCGCAATGCTGCCTTACTATAGCATAGGCGACCACCAAGTTGAAGTTAAAGGATTCTCAGCCGGGTTTTCGTAGGGCAGGCTACACACCAAAACAAAAAGAGCGGCCGCAAGGAGCCGCTCTGTAATAAGTGCTTGGTAGCAGGGGAACTCAGTAGCGCCGGATGACGACAGGCTCTTGCGCCTGGAGAATCTGGCGGATGGTCTCGACGCTGATATGGTCGACGATGCGCTGCTCAATGAGATAGCGGCGCAGGCGTTGCAATGACCAGCGCGAGTAGTGCATACCGAGCAGGCGCGGGTTCGTGTTCGCAACCTCGATGATCTGATTGCGCTGCTCGTCGTTGAAGACCGGCGGGCGGCCGGGCGACTTCCCGCTCCGCAGGCCGTCGAGGCCGTAACGGTTGAAACGATGGATCCATTTGCGCACGTTGATTGGGTGCAGGTTCACCTCCTCACTAATCTCGGGGACACGTTTGCCTTCAGCCGAGAGCATGATGATCTGAAGGCGATGGGCCGGCAGGTCATCTTCCGGCGTGTCCAGATGCGATTCAATCGTCTTGCGTTCCTGCGTCTTGAGCTTCCGGGTGTACAGCGCCATCTTTGCGTCCTTTCGTTGGTTGGGCAGCCAGTGCCAACAAGCTGTAGCATCTGCACAACCTTGTTCCCGTCGTGATTCATGCTACCCGACGCGGCGCTTCGCGAGATCGTATAAATAGTGTATTTTTTGTCGATTACTCTACGATTAAAGTGGATTTTCCTGGAATAGCGTGGTTTTCTTCGAGATTTCGGGCGCGAACGGCAGGCGGCAGCAAACAAAAAACCCCATCGCCGCTTGATAGGCGATGGGGCTCAGGGGTGATAGGTACGTGCTGCGACTCAGTGCCGGTAGCTCGCAAATTGGAGTGTTGGTGCCTCCTGTTGCAGGCGCCAGCGACGGATCAAGGCGTAGCAGTGCGCCACAATTACATCCCAGGATGTATTCAACGACATGACCGCGTCGGCCCCGGCCATCAACCCTGAGATCGTGCGATCGGTGCGCGTGCCGGCTGTCAGCATCACCAGCGGCGCTCGGCTCCCCATGCGGATCCAGTTCAGCGCGGCCTGATTTTCGTTGCTGATCTGTTCGATTGCTTCAAACATGATCAGATCGCAATCGGCGAACTGGTCGGGGTTGAGCTGTCCGGCCGACGACACGTTGACGCTGATGGTCTGGATGTCAAAGCGCGCCAGGAGACGAAGCACTTTGTCATTCGGTCGTTGTCCGGTGTGGAGCAAGACGACCTTGGCCGGCGCCAGTTCCATTTGTACATATCCCGTTCGGGTTTCCGGCACCCGGAAAAAGGCATCTGTTCTAAACATTTTTGGCGAACACGTCATGATGACCCATCGGTTGTGGTTGGCGATAACTGCGGCTATGATACTGCTTGGCTACAGAGATTATATTTGACAGCGTGTCGAGGATCAACGGCTTGCGCTTACGCTTTGCTGACAAACAGCCACTGATTTCATCGCGGGCGCGCTGGGCTGCTTGGTTGGGGGTCACTGAAGGCGGAGGGAGCGAGAAAGGGTCTGCTATAGCTGGAAATTGCGCCCGTTGTCGGGGACGGCTTTCTGGCTGTAGTTCGTGACGTAGGTGAGGAGTTTCTCGTGGAGCTTCTGCCAGCCGGTGCTGTCGAGGATTTCTTGCAGCTTCTCTTTGCTCTCCACGGCGCCTAGCGTCAACATTTGCGGGCCTTCACCGTACATGGTATACAGAACCTCGCTCGGCTCAATGCCCAGTTGCATGAGGCGTGGGGCAAACTCGCGTACGACGAACTCGGAAAAATCCTGTTCGCGCCCCATCTTAATGTCCCATTGCATCAATAAGCGGACCATAGCTGCCCGAAGTTGACCGTCAAACGGCGAAATCAAGTGGATGTCACGATACCAGATGCGGGAACGAAACGCAACTTTACCGGCAACTCTCGTGGACGCTGACCAGTGTGCGGCCTTGGCCAATGTGGCGACGGCCCAGGCACAGTGCTGCCAACCGCCGGATGCTCGCGTGCGCTTCCTGGATGCCACGCCGACACCGCTCCGCATGACAAATCACCGCGCAGGGTGGCCGCGGCAAGTTGCACGAGTGCTCGTCGTCTGCGCGATCGTGATGCTCGGGCTGCGCGTGCCGGTTGCCACCCAGGCAGGCGTGCCGGCTCAAGGCGACGCGCGGTCGCCGCTTATCACGCTGCCGGTACTCACCGCGGCCAGTGCCAACGGTGTCACGCTGCACACGCACATTGCCTCCATTTCGCTCGACGCCGATGCGGCCGGCGTCCCCATCGTGCAACTCCAGGCCACTTATGACCTCCGCAACGAAGGCAAGGACGCCGTCGAAGTCGAACTGCAACTGGCACGTGCGGCGGAGTTCTACACGGCGTTGACCGTGGACGATGTGCCGCTCTCGCCCGAGAGTACCGAAGGCGGCGCCAGTGTTGTGACCGTACTCGTGCCCGCCAATGGGCGCGTGGATGTCACGCTGGATGCCAGCCGCGAACTCGGGACGAGCCCGATCTTTGCCCTCACCTATCCGCTGTCCGAAGTACGCACCTGGCCGGGCCCGCATAGCACGCGGGTCGATCTCCAGCCGGGCGTGGTGCTGGGCACCGAAGGCTGGTTGAAAGTCGAGCCGGATGGCTGGCAGTACAGCAACGGCGCCGGCGAGAACACCGAATTGCAGTGGCTCTTTGAAGGCAGCCTGCCCGATGCGGTCGAATTCCGCGCCGTCAACCCGGCGACGTGGATTGACGTAGCGCAACGAGAAGCGGCCGAGGCTTCGCTAGCCGGCCATGCTGCCTTGGGCGAACGCTATGGCGAGATCGCAGCCGCGGCACGCAGCCTGGGCTGGACTGACGTGGCCGAGCGCTTTTTTGGACAGGCTGTCGCTGCGTACACCGAGGGTGTCAAGCAGGCAGAGGCGACCGGCGCGCCCCAAGATGCTGCGGGCCTGCACGCCGGCCTTGCCGCACTCTATCGCAGCCGCGTCGCGGGAAGCGATGGCGCCACCGACCCGGCCTACGCCGAGTTGATGGTGGCGGAGGCAGCCTTGGCAATGCCGGGCATCATGGTCGACGATCCGCTGCGCGCCGAGCTGGAACGCTGGCAGGAAGAAGGGCTCCGTCTCATGCTGGCCGACATGCGCCGGCGGGGCGATATCCCGGCCGCACTGGCGCTGATCGATCGCCTGCAAACCCTGCCCGCCGGCGCCGCCAACGCCGAGTTTCTGGCGCAGGAGCGAGACGCGCTTGTCGTGCAGCAGGCAGTACAGCTTGTCGAGCAGGGCGATCGCGCGACTGCGCTGAGCCTGGCCGGTGCGTTGATCAATGCGCCGGAACTGCAACCACCGACTGAGTACCGGTCACTCTTTGCACGCTGGACGATTTCGACGACGATCTCGGACCGCGGTATCGACATTAGCGCGGTGGCGTCGGCAGCACCGGGGCGTGCCGACGAGGCCGCAGCGGCCTTTGCCGAGCTTGTGCAGTGCTGGCAGGACAACCCGGCCACGCGCGCGGCACAGGCACAATTCAGCCGCGCCGACCAGCCGGACGGCACCGCGGTATTCTCGCTCCGGCTGACGTTGCCGGCCGGCGCCAATGGTGTAGAGTTCGCGCAACTGACACCGGCGCGGCCTGATTGGTCGCTGTTGCGCAGCCTGTTCGGCCAGCTCGGCCCGCAGGTAACCACCTCGTCCAAGGGACTGTGGCAGGAAGTTCAGGTCTCCCAGCCCATCGATCTGCGCGCGGCGGGCGATCCGTGGCAGTCGATCGCCACCGATCTGGAGCGCCAGGCCGACGGCTTCGAGGCAAGCGCCACGCAGACCACCGGCGGCAGCAGCGCAACGATGGAGGCTTCGCAGCGCGCACGGTTGCAGGCTGCCAACTATCGCTACGCAGCACAAGAGTGGCGCGATCTGGCCCGCGACAGCCAGGTTGTGCTGGCACTCTCGACCCCAGGCGCCCTGACCGATGCGGCACGCGCCTGGCTTGTCACCGTTGCCAGCCCGCCTCAAATGCTGGATGTGCGGGTGGAGACATTGAGCACGGCGCACGTCCTGGCTGCCGCCGCCATTGGCCTGGGTGGGCTGCTGGCGCTGGCCGCCGTGTTGTGGCGGCTACTGTGATCCGTGCATAACCGGAGAAAGGGAACCTGCCGGCGGCAGATGCCGTCTATGCAACAATGGTAGGTTAAAATCGTGATGGCTCAGGCTGTACACAACACAACGGCGGACGCGGCACCGGCGGTGCGGCGCTCTCGCTATCAAGACAATCTCTACTTTCAGGACGGCTTCTGGCTGACGGCGTTCCTGGTCGCCGCGCTCTATTTCATTCTGGCCGCGGCGCTGGATGCCGCCGGCCACACTGAGAATCTGACTGTCGTCATTCCGGTTACGGTCGGTGCGTTTGCGCTGGGGCTGCTCATGTCCTTGAGCCGCTTCGACGGGTTTTTTGCGCTCTCGCACAGCATGTTCGTCGGCCTGGCGTGGATCCTCTTTTCCATGGCGCGCACGGTGCCGGCGGACGAGGTCTCGCCCTTCCTCAACAGCTCCAACATCAGCGAGTTGCAGGCGCGCGTCTATTTCGTGCTGCTGCGTCTGCTGGACTGGGTCGATGCTGCCGTGAGCCGCACGGCCAGCGCCGACAACTACGTCTTCATCTTCGAGATCTGTTTCCTGGTCTGGTGGCTGACCTATCTGGGCGTCTGGTCGATCTTTCGCTACGGCTATACGTGGCGCGCCGTGATTCCTGCCGGCATCGTGCTGCTCATCAACACCTACTACGCGCCGCAATCCACCGTGGGCTTTTTGCTGGCCTTCGTCCTGATCGCGCTCGTACTGCTGGTGCGGACCAACCTGTCCGAGCAGCAATTGCGCTGGCGCGAGGATCGCATCTACTTTCAGCCCGACATCGTGTGGGATTTTCTGCGCAACGGCATCCTGTTTAGCGCGCTGCTCGTGCTGCTGGCGTGGGTGGCGCCCGGCCTGGGGCGCAATCCGCAGTTGCGCGCCTTGCTGGCCCCAGTCAACACGACGTGGGAATCGACCGCCGAAAACGTGCAGCGGCTCTACCAGGGGCTAAACCGCCAGCCGTCAGAAGTGGTGTCGTCGTTCGGCAACACGCTCACGCTCGGCGGCGAACGCAACGTTTCCGATTCGCCGGTTTTTCAAGCCGCAACCGCACAGGCGCGCTATTGGCGTGCCGTCGTCTTTGATACCTACGATGGCGCGCGTTGGCTCGACACGGCCGACGCCACCGCACAATACGACCCCGGCGAGATCGTGCCGGTGCCAAGCTGGCGGGCGCGCACGGCCATCAGCCAGACCATTACGCTGCTGGCGCCGGTTGGCACGATTCTCTTTGGCATGCCCGACGTCGCCCAGGCGGACGTGCACCTCAATGCGCAGGTGCGTTCGCAGGCCGGCGCCGTGCCGATACCAGCGGCCACGGCGCCCGAAGATGGCCTCCCGGTCGAATTCACCATGATTCGCACCGACCGCGAGCTTTTCAACGGTGACCGCTACGTGCTGGTCAGCGCCACTACCGAGGCCTCCGTGCGCGATCTGGAAAATGCCACGACCGACTATCCGCCCGAAATTCTTGACCGGTATCTGCAAATCCCCGTCGGTTTCTCGGCGCGCGTCACCGAAGAGGCACAGCGCCTGACCGCCGGCCTCACCACGCCCTATGCGAAGGCCAAGGCGATCGAGAGCTTCCTGCGCACGATCCCTTACAATGACGCCATCCCCGCACCGCCCGCCGACGCCGATCCCATCGAGTATTTCTTGTACGACATCCAGCAGGGCTACTGCGACTACTACGCCACGACCATGGCCATGATGCTGCGCGTGGTTGGCGTGCCGGCCCGCACGGCCAGCGGGTACGCCGAGGGCATTTTCGACGAGGAGAGTGGCCTCTATTTTGTGACGGAACGCGACGCCCACACCTGGGTGGAGGTCTTCTTCCCCGAATATGGCTGGATCGAGTTCGAGCCGACTGCCGGTGAGAGCCCGCTCGATCGACCGGCCGGCGAGGATCCCACGAGTGTCGATACGGCGGCCAGTGATGCCGAGCCGACGCCGCAGCCCGACAATGCCGATGCCGGCGCGACGCCGCCCCCAACGGGGCGTGAGGATCTGCCGCCGCAATTTACGGGCGAAGAGTTGCTCGACTCGCCCGGGGCCGACGGAGCGCCAGTGACGCCATGGTGGCTGCTTCTCCTTGCGCTGCTGCTGGTGATCCCCATCGGTGGGCTGCTCGTCTGGCGCGTGCGCAGCAGCGGTCCGACCGTCTTCACTGCCGACCTGCCGCTGCTGCTCTACGAGCGGATGGAGCGCTGGTCGCAACGGTTGGGGTTGCCCATCCGCGCCGATCGCACGCCGTACGAACATGCCGACACGCTGAGTGCCGCGCTGCCCGAGACGGCGCCCCTCGTACGCGATGTGACGGATTCCTATGTCCGCTATCGTTTTGGCGGGCCGGGACAGACGATTGAACTGGAGCCGGTGGCCGGCGAGCCGCCGCTGTGGCAGACATGGCGCCAACTGGAAGCGCTCTTCTGGAAGCAGTGGCGCGTGGTGTGGGGACGCCGTCTCTTGCGCCGCTCAGGACCGCCGGCGTTTCTGGACGAACCCAAGCCCAAAGACGAAGACGAGAAGTAGCGCGCCGGGCCGGTGCAACAAAAAAGAGCGGGATTCGCCTGTCAGGGAATATCAGGCGAATCCCGCTCTTTGTCTGGCGGGCAGGTCAGGCGGTGGGCGTCAGCAAGACAACCTGGGTTTCCTCGGGGAGCCCCGTTTTGGAAATCTTGAGCGTCTCTACAGGGTCGGTCGTCGGTGCGCCAAATTCCTTGAGAAACTTCTCGACCCCTTCGAACTGATCGGCGAACAGGCCGGCCAATCGTTCGTGGCGGTAGTGCATGGGAATCACAATGCGCGGCTCCAGCAAGCCGACGAGTTCCACAGCACGAGCCGGATCCAGTGTACTGCCGCCACCGACGGGCACCATCAGCACGTCGACTTCGCCGATATCCAGCTCCTCGATCTCCGATTGGGCCGGCACTTCGCCGATATCACCCATGTGGCCGACGGTGAGGTCGCCAAAATCGAAGAAGAAGGCCACGTTGCGCTCGGAGACATTCTCACCGTTGCGCCGATGGTACGTGGTCAGCCCGGTGACAAAGACATTCTTCACTTCATATTCACCCGGGCCGGCAAGCACCTTGAACTCGCCCGTGACGCGTTCCACGGCGTTGTGACCGGGCCGATCGTGGCTGACGGTAACGATATCCGCACGCACCTTGGGCAGCGTCAAGCCCAGCGTTTTGTCATAAGGGTCGCAAACGATTGTCACGCCGCCTTCGCGAATGCGAAAACAGGACAATCCGTACCAGGTAATATCCATTCGTATCCAACTCCTGCCGTAGCGGCAACCGGAACATATGTTTTGTTGCACTATACCCCAGCTTCGGTGCCACTCCAAAATGGTGCTATCATGGGCATCTATGGGGCAGCGTTCTGCACCCGGCCAACCGGCGGCCGCGCGGCCGGCCTTGAAGAAGGAAAGAGGCAAGCAACCAAGTATGCATATCGACGAACGCGATGCAGATGTCGTCATCGGCGTCGCCCGTGCCGCGGGAGATCTTGTGCGGCGGATGTATCGCACGGGCGCGGCAACGGTCAAGGAAAAATCGACCGCCATCGACCTGGTGACGGCGGCGGATGTGGCGGCGGAAGGCTTCATCCGTGATGCGCTGGGGCGTCTCTATCCTGCCGTTGCACTGTGGGGCGAAGAGAGCAACCAGCAGCCCGACAGCGAGTACTTATGGCTGGTGGATCCGATCGACGGGACGACGAATTTCGCCCACGACATCGCCTACTGTTCGGTCAACATCGCCCTACAGCGCCGTGCCGAGACGCTGCTGGCAGTCACCTACCATCTCGGTCTCGACACGACGTATCATGCGCGACCGGGCGGTGGGAGCTGGCTGCGCGAGCCTTCGGGCGCCGAACGCCAGCTCAGCGTCAGCACAACGACAACGTTGCGCAAATCCATTCTGATCACCGGGTTCCCTTATCATCGTGCCGAATCCGAAGACAACAACGGCCGCGAGTTTGGCTATTTCATGCCGCGCACCACTTGCGTCCGCAATCTCGGTTCGGCCGCGCTGGACCTGGCGCACGTGGCGGCCGGCAATGCCGATGCCTATTGGGAGGGCTGGCTCAATCCCTGGGACCTGGCGGCGGGTGTCCTGCTCGTGCGCGAGGCCGGCGGCCGCGTGACGACCTATGAGGGGCGCGACTGGACGCTCGGCGACAACAATGTCGTAGCCAGCAACGGCCAGCCGGATCTCCATCAGGCCATGCTCGACGGCATTCGATCGGCGCGTGCCGCACTCCCAGAACGGCGCCTGCCCGTCTTTGCCTGATGCCAGAGGAGGCTCAGCGTTGTTATGATTGACGCCGAAGCGTTTACCCAGCTCGCTCAACTTTACCCGGCCATTCGGGAGATGTCGCCCGCCGCGCAGGAGTTGCTGCGCACGAATGCGACGCGCGTGGCGGTGCCGGCCGACACCATGCTCTTCGACCTGGATTCGCCGTGCTCGCTCTTCCTGTTACTGGCCGGCGGGACGATCCGCGTGATCAAGCCGGCCTTGTCCGGGCGCGAGATTTTGCTCTATCGGCTGGAGCCGGGCGATTCGTGCGTGCTGACGGCAAGCTGTCTGCTTGGCCGTAGTAGCTATCCGGCACGCGGCATCGTCGACAACGATCTGGTGGCCTATGCAATTCCGCAGCCTGTCTTTGACCGGCTGCTCGAAAGCTCGACGCCGTTCCGGGCCCTGGTCTTCAACCACTTCGCCGATCGCGTGGCTGACCTCATGCAGTTGGTCGAGGAGGTCGCCTTCGGCCAGATGGACCAGCGGCTGGCTGCCTACCTGGTCGAACGCGCGCCGCTGGTCGAGGCGACGCACCAGCAGATCGCCGACGAGTTGGGCACCGTGCGCGAGGTGATCAGCCGCCGTCTGAAGCAGCTCGAGCAGCGCAACCTGGTGCGCCTGGACCGCGGCCAGGTGCAAATTGTCGACGTGAAGCGCCTGCGCACGCTGGCCGGCCCCCTGCGTGACTCCAGTCACTGACTTCCTTCATCCCAGCCGCTACACTGATGGCAGTTGTTCGGAAACACAAACATCAGAAATCGAAGGCTGACAAGAAAGGAAATCACAATGATTCAGGTCAATGAGGCAGGTTGGGATCGCATTGTTCGCATTTTGTTAGGAATCGGGATGCTCGTATTGGGCTGGGGTGGCTTTGTCACCGGTACCTTCGGCGTCATCCTGCAATGGCTTGGGTTTGTGCCGCTGATCACCGGGTTGATCGGCTGGTGCCCGCTCTATGCGCTCTTTCATTTTCGCACGAAAACAGCCTGAGCCTTCGGCTGATGTTTCGGGAGAGGCGTTCGCCGACGGGCGGGCGCCTCTCGCATTTTGTGGGAGGGATTCATGCAATCCGAGGAGTTCTTTGCAAAGGTACAGGCAGCCCCGAATCCGGTGGTGGTCGACATCTGGGCGCCCTGGTGCGGGCCGTGTCGCACGCTGAGCCCGCGCCTTCAGCAGGTGGCCGACGAGTTCAGCGGCCAGGTTGACGTGTGGAAAATCAATGCTGACGAAGCGCCAGCGCTTGTGAAGACGCTGGGCGTGATGGGCATTCCAACGCTGCTGCTCTATCGCAACGGCAAGGAGATCGGCCGGCGTACGGGCGTGCAATCGCTCGCCGCGCTGCGCGAGCTCTTCACGGCCGTGCTTGCCGACGAGCCGGCGATGCCTTCCGCCGCGGGGCTGTCGGATACGACACGCTTCCTGCGACTGGCGAGTGGTGTCGCGCTGCTCGTGGTGGCATCGCTGACCGGCTGGCCGTGGGTGCTGATCGGCGCCAGCGTCGCTATCATGTTCAGCGCGGTCTACGATCGCTGCCCGATTTGGAAGGCGCTGACCGCTCGCGTGCGTGGCGCGTCGTCCGCACCCGCAGAGGGCGATGTGGTGCGCCAGCCCTGATTGGCCAAGCAGGACGGAACAACAAAGGGGGGGGATAGCGAACGCTGTCCCCCCTTTGTTGTGCAAGCTCGATGTGCCGAGCCAGATCGAACTCAGCGCTCCAGACGCGTGCCACCGGCCGGGGCGTCAGGTTTTGCAACTGCGCTCAGCACCTCTGCCTCCAGCGGCAGGTCGTCAAACGCTTCGAGTGTCGTCAAGCCGGTGTTGCACGCCAGCGACGAGGTGACAGCCACATCGTCAAGAAACATGCTGCTCGAGTAAGATGAATCGGTG
>WBZU01001070.1_pt1:5000-21466 | contig 21466 bp, 15 predicted proteins | sample 5204311 | NCBI WGS metagenome assembly WBZU01 (sample SAMN12344359, study PRJNA552823) | activated sludge metagenome | biome: Activated sludge suspended growth; feature: Nitrification reactor; material: Wastewater; isolation source: activated sludge from nitrification reactor of... | reverse complement strand
CGTCACCTTTTTCGGCGCCGAACAAAAATGCTCCGGGCTCGTAATGAAACCGTTCGAGTTTGTCCTCGACGGCGCTCGCACCTCCCGATGCGGTCGCGGCGAGGTTGTACGCGGGAGGTTTGCGGTAATCGACGTCGCGGATGGTAAGTTTTCCAGGACGAACTTTTCGAACGATACGCACATCCGTGACGTGTTCGAGATCCGCGGTCGTGGGATTGTCCCGGAACGCGATGGGCGTGCGAGCGGCGTTGGATTGGGGAGAATCGGCGAGCACGAGCTTCGTTTCCCCACCCTGCTGCTCGAAATAAAACGTGATGCCCGCGTCTTCGAGCATGCGGGAGATGAAGGCAAAGTCGCTCTCGGCGTATTGCACTCGATACTTGCGCTTCTTGTACGCCGCTTTGTCGATCTTGAGCACCGGCTCGATGCCCCATTCCTCGAGCATTTTCACGACGATGTCCGGCTCGGAAATCTGCTGGAACATGCGGTGATTGCGGCGTTGCGTCGCGAGCCACAACGAAGGAACGATCGCGATGTGGTAACTCGACAAACCCGTCTCTTCGACGGCGAGTTGCTCGAGTTCGTTGCAGATCCCCGTCCAGATTCGCTGCGCCCCAAAGCCTTGGCCGTGGTGCATGACGAAGGTCGCCTTTTGCCCCACGATGGCTTCGAAATCCACGTTGGGGTTGTCGGTCAATGCGACAAGACGAACCTCGAAGAGTTGCGACATGCGTTCGTTCACCGTGAATTCACGCACATCGAACGTTTCACCCGAGGCGAGTTCGACCGTAAGGTTGCTAGTTCCGGGGGCGTTCATGGCAGCCATCGTTGGTCACCTGTGTGTCGCGGCGATACGCCCATCCCAGCGCGAAAAAGCCCGGTTGGCGACGCTCCGATGGACGTGGAAATCGGAAGCGTAGAGCGACAGTATCATGGCGCTTCCGACGGATGGAGATGCTTTTGCGAACAGTGCAATGCGTTTGCGAGCATCGTGATTGACAACGTCGCGCAACCCGCGCCAACGTTCGCCCATGTTCTCGACGCGACCTCTGCATTTGAGCCCGCATTGGGTGATCGAAGGGGGCATCCGCGAACAGATCTTGATCGTGCGCCGCACGGCGAATTCGTACTCGTCGGTGAATGAAGTGCGCACGGCATTCGATCCGATACGACGCATCGTCGAAACGCTGGATCGAGCCAATACGTCGGTTCTCGTCGACATGCGCCTGGCCCCTCCGCGAGATGATCCGGAATTCGAGCAAGCTGCCGGGGATCAACCCAAGCTTTTGTCCCGCGACTTCAAGCGATCGGCGGTGCTGATTCGTACGGCCATCGGACTTCTGCACGTGCAGCGGCACATGCAACGCCTCGGATTACCGATGAAGGTTTTTAACGACGAACAGCTCGCGTTCGATTATCTGCGCGGTCGAATCGATCCTGCTTCCGTACGCGGTTCGGTGCCGGCGTCGCGTCGAGGTCCCTGAAGCGCAGGCGGACGATCCGTCACGACACGTTCGCTTCACCCGATCCTCCACAGTCGACAGGAATCGTTGTCTCTCACGCCCGTACCGCGCTAACGTGCGCGCCAACGCCCGTTTGTCTTGGGCCACATTCCTCGGAAAAACCGCCATGAACACAACACAAAAGATCATCACGGGACTGTTCGCACTCGGCTTTGGATTCGGATGCGGCGGACAACCCCAAGGCGATGCCAAGAATCCCGATCCTGTCGTGGCCAAACAAAAAATCGGAAACATCAGCGCAGTCGACTTGGCGGTTTGTTTCCCGAAAGCCCCCGCCATCCCGGACAAGGTCAACACGGCGGTGCTCACGGGCCTCGTCGTCGCGTCTCGTCCGCTCGTCATGGAGTGCTTGGTCGACCCGAAAAACCGCGGTCCCGCCGAGGCCACCGACTTCACGCTCGAAACGACGCTGAGCGGCGGCAAACTCACGCACAAGATTACCGGGACAAACGTCACGCCGGACGGTGAGAAGTGCATTGGCGCGGGCATCGAGAAGTTTGTCTCGTCCGCTCCCGATTGGGCCGCCAAAGCCGGCGCGACGACAGGCTCGATCACCGCCAAGGTGCCGTTCCAACATTCGGTCGCGAGCATGCCGTCGGTGAAGATGGGCATGGGCGAAGGTTCGGATGCGACCGGCGCGATTCGTTTGGCGGAGAGCACGTTTTGCGATTGTTACGCGCCGTGGAAAGACGCCGAGCCGCTGACGCTCAAGGCGAGCGTGAAGCTGAAGAAAGCCGGCGGAAACACGGTGACGTTCGATCCTTCGACGGATGCGACGGCAACGGGCGTCGCGGCGTGTTTGCAGCCCAAAGTCGCGGCGCTGCCGATGAAAACGACGTCCGACGAATTCACGATTCCGTACACGTTTGCCTTTGCAAACTCGACGGGCACCGGCATGTACGCGAGCGCGACGCCCGACATGGCGTTCATGCAATACGATGCCGTGCGCAATCAATACTTCGGTGCGGCGCTGGTGGCCGACGGTGGACGCGTCGTGGCGGCGGAAGCTTATGGAGCGCTGGGTCAGCAATACAAGAAGGACCCGAAGAGCGTGACGATCAAGCAGCTCCAAGACAGCTGCGAAGGGTTGCTCAAGGCGCACGATACGTACATCGGAGCGCTCGAGAAGCAGATGGGTTTGGAAGAAAAAGCGGTCACGATGTTGACGGACTTTGCGGCGAAAGACGCGAGCTGGACGCCGGTCAAAGAAGGCACGGTCGAGCACGCGGCGCGATCGAAGAAAGACATCGAAAACGCCAAAGCCGTGCGCGCGGAAGATGCCGCGACGTGCGCCAAGTTGAAGATCTGATTCAACGAAACTTGAGACGAAACGCCGCCGCGTAGGTGTCCACCGGCGGCGGCGTCACCTCAGCCCCCGTCGCAATGATTTGCGACGCCCACATTCGCTCCGCCACACCGCACGCATCCTCCAATTCTCGTCCCGCGCGCCCTTCGCTCATGTCGACGAGCGTGCGGACCGCGTCTGCACCCAAGTGCTTGGCGTAGTAACTCAAGATCTTGGCGCGTTCGTCCGGGTTTGGCAGAGGAAACCGGACAAACAGGTCGAAACGACTGAGCAGCGCGGGGTCGAGGTCAGCTTTGCGGTTCGTCGCGCCAATCACGACGACATTGCTGCGATCGACCAGGCCCTGGAGCTGACGAAGCAAAACGGACAGAATGCGCCTTGTGCTTTCGTGCATGGCGCGTTCGCGGGATCCGGCGAAGGCATCGATTTCGTCCAGAAAAACGATGCTCTTCGGCAACGTGGCCGCGGTTGAAAAAATGGCTTCGAGCCGCCGTTCGGATTCGCCATACCACTTGCTCATGATGGATTCGACCGGCAGGTAAACGAGCGGAATGGCGCTCTCGCTCGCAATGACTCGAGCCATCGTGGTTTTTCCCGTCCCCGGGGGTCCTTCGAAAAGAACCGCGCGCGGCAAACATGGTCCGGGCCGGGATCGAGCCATTTCGCCGACGGCCTGAAATATTTCCGGATGCAGCAACGGCAAAACGATGGTTTCGCGAACTTCGCGTTTCGTCGCTTCATAACCGGCAATGCGTTCCTGGCGAAATTCGTCGCTGGATTCGAAAACGACGGCGCCGAGCTCCACGAGTTTTTGAGCCGGCGAAGCCACGACGGCGGGATCGTCATTGCGGCAGGCGCATTTGCGAAATACGTCGATGATGCAATTGATTTCTTCCTGAAGCAGCAGCCCGTCTTTTTCAAAAACCACCATGCCTCCGCCTTTCGAGTCGAATCGAATGGTGATTTTGGTGGGAGCAATCAGCTGCGGATCTTGGCCGTCCTTTTCTTTTCGACGTTCGGCGAATTTGCGATCGATGGGGCTGTGGTGATCGCCCACGAGCGTGGCGCCGAAAGCGCTGCGACGGAATTCCGTGAAATAGCGATAATATTGCGCGAGAACATCGACGACCGAGAAAAACGCTTCCCTGCGCATCTCGATGAATGCAAGTTCCACGGTAAACGTAGATTTTTTGTACGAAACCACGGGCAGGAGCGCATTGATCGCTTCCGGTCGCAAGTCGCCGATGCACGACATTGCACCGGTATTGATTTGCTGTTTGGCTTGGTCGTACGAAAGAGCGGCTTGGGGCAAAGCGTCGGACATGCGCATCAGGATGAAAGCTCGTCGCGGCGGTCATGTCAAATGCGTCGAACGGTCATCGACGAAGCGGTATGGCTCGTGCTATGGTCGCCGCCATGGCGCGCATATTCGAAGATAATTCACGCAGCATCGGGGGCACTCCCCTCGTTCGAATGAACCGTTTGACGCAGGGAGCCCAGGCGACGGTTCTCGGCAAGATCGAAGGACGTAATCCGGCGTATTCGGTCAAGTGTCGCATTGGTGCGGCAATGGTGTGGGACGCGGAAGAACGCGGCATCTTGAAACCCGGAAAAGCCATCGTCGAAGCGACGAGCGGCAATACGGGCATTGCATTGGCGTTCGCGGCCGCATCACGCGGATATCGATGCGTTTTGACGATGCCGGAAACCATGAGCATCGAACGCCGAAAGGTCCTGGTCGCGCTCGGCGCGGAATTGATTCTCACGCCCGGAGCGCTCGGTATGAAAGGCGCGATCGCGCGAGCGGAAGAATTGGCCTCGACGGAACCCGATCGTTATGTGTTGATGCGTCAATTCGAGAATCCGGCCAATCCGGCCATTCATGAAAAAACGACCGGGCCGGAAATCTGGAACGATACCGACGGCGCCGTCGACGTGGTCGTCGCGGGTGTCGGCACGGGCGGCACGATCACCGGCGTTTCGCGATACATCAAGAACACGCAAGGGAAAAAGATCGTTACGGTCGCGGTCGAACCGGTGCATTCGCCCGTCATTACGCAAACGATCCGCGGTGAAGACGTCAAACCGGGTCCGCACAAGATTCAAGGCATCGGCGCGGGGTTCGTCCCCAAGAACCTGGATTTGTCGGTGGTCGATCGCGTCGAACAAGTCACCAATGACGAAGCGGTGGCGATGGCGCGTCGATTGGCTCGAGAAGAGGGCATTTTGGCCGGCATTTCGTGTGGTGCGGCCATGGTCGCGGCGCTGCGATTGGCGAATGATGCCGCGTTCGCAGGCAAGACGATCGTCGTCATTCTGCCCGATGCCGGCGAGCGATATCTGACCAGCGTTCTGTTCGAGGGCATGTTCGACGGCGTGGAAAAAGCGACCGCGGCGTCTTGACGGGACAAACCATCGCACCATGTCGGATTCATCGGAAAACGGACTCGAAAACGTGGTCGCGGGGATGCTCGCAAGTTATGCGGGCGATCCTCGCGGCCATCACATCGGCAAGAAACACTTGCCGTCGCGCGAGGAGATCTTCGAGATCATCGAGCTCCTCTTTCAGGTGTTTTACCCGGGATATTACGGCCGACAAGACCTCACGAAAGGCAATCTCGAGTATCACGTCGTGACGCTCCTTTCGACGCTTCGGGAGAAGCTCGCGACGCAAATCGAAGAATGCTTGTGTTGGTCGAGTGAAACCGGACACGATCAGAAGAAACTCGGCCCGCGTTGCGAACACAGCCGGCGCCTCGCTTCACAATTGCTCGAGCAATTGCCGCAAATTCGCAATGGATTGCTGCGCGACGTGCAGGCGGCTTATGATGGAGATCCCGCGGCGGGGAGCCTGGATGAAATCATCTTGGCGTATCCGGGCCTGTTGGCCGTGACGGTGCATCGTGTGGCGCATGAGCTGCATAAGCTCGAAGTGCCGCTGATGCCGCGCATCATGAGCGAATGGGCGCATTCGCGCAGCGGTGCGGACATTCATCCCGGGGCGCGTATCGGCAGCAGCTTCTTCATTGATCACGCCACGGGTGTGGTGGTTGGAGAAACCTGCGACATCGGCGAAAACGTCAAGATGTACCAAGGCGTGACGCTCGGTGCGATTTCGCATCCGAAAGACGAGCGAGGCCGCGTGATTCGAAATATGAAGCGGCACCCGACCGTCGACGAATCCGTGACGCTTTATGCGAATGCGACCGTTCTAGGTGGACAAACCGTCGTCGGCAAAGGCAGCGTGGTGGGCGGATCGGTTTTTCTTACGAAAAGCATTCCGCAACGAACTCGCGTCGCCGTAAAACCGCCGGATTTGCGGGTCATCGAAGCCGGACAAACCAACGATGAAGAGTTTCCCGTCGAATTCGAAATCTAATGCCAACAACGGCGATCCACGAAAAGAAAAGCCCCGGTAACTCACCATGAGCCGACCGGGGCTTTGTCGCCGAGCGGGAAATCAAAAAGCGACCTCCAAAGCAAAACGCATCCGCGCCAATCGGTCAATGTCATTTCATTGCCGAGGCATGTTTTCGCCTCGCAATCCTGCGAATGAGGTCGTCGGGACGTACGCCTTTCCATTGCAAATTGGCCGGGACGGTTTTACCACGGCGTCGGCTTGTAATCTTTGAAGAATTGTCCGAACGGATGAACTCCGGTGGCAAAACCGGAAAAGATAGGATCACAGATACGCGCGGCGCCGTCGACGATATCGAGCGGCGGATGAAATCCGTGTTCCGCCTGCTTGCGGCTCGCAATGGCCACGGGATCTTCGTCCGTTACCCAGCCGGTATCGACGCTGTTGATATGAATGCCGTCCTTTACATAATCTTGCGCCGACGTGCGGGTCAGCATGTTGAGGGCGGCTTTGGCCATGTTCGTGTGCGGGTGTTTGTCCGTCTTGTGTTCGCGGTAAAACTGCCCCTCGACCGCCGAAACATTCACGATGTGTTTGTCGCGGGAAGGTTCGCGCATCATGAGGCCTTTGAGCTTACTGGACATGACAAACGGCGCGACGGCGTTGACGAGATACACTTCCAGCAATTCGACGGTGGGCACTTCGGCGAGCGTCAGGCGCCAACTGTTTTTTTCGCGCATGTCGACTTGCTGCAAATCCTGATCGAGTCGCCCTTGCGGAAAAAGCTCCATACGCCCGGTCAACGCGTGATCTTCCGCCGTGAGGTTCAATTGCGACAAACGCGCGGGATCCGCAAACAGGGCATCGTTCGGCGTTGCCGGGAGCTGTTTTTCCGTCGCGTAACGCTTGACGAATGGCCGAGCAAGCGGCGGCAATGCTTCGAGCGGAGCGGCCTCGACCTCCAGCAAATGCGCGTAAAATCCCGGCGGACGACGGACGGTTTGGCAGGCATTGTGCAGGATGAAATCGAGGCGCGGGAGGTATCCATTGACAAACCGCGCAAAACGTTCGACCGCGGGCGTGAAGCGTAAATCGACGCCGAAAATCTCCAGGCGATCCGCCCAAGCTTCGTAATCGGTTTCCCGGGCGTAACGAAGCGCCGCATCATGTGGAAATCGCGTGGTCACGATGACGCGAGCACCGGCGCGCAACAAGCAAATGGCCGCTTGGTAGCCGATCTTTACGCGAGCCCCCGTGACGATCGCGACGCGACCGCGAAGATCCGCAGTTTGCAATCGTTTTTGATAATTGAATTCGGCGCACGACGGACAGAGCTGGTCGTAAAAAAAGTGAATGCGACGAAATTCTTGTTTGCAGACGTAACACTTCCGAGCGTCGCGAACTTCCGGCGCGGGTTCGTCGGACGAAACAGCCGGAGGCGGCAAAACATTCGTGGGTTCGGGCGTTTGAAACACCGACGCTTTTCGCCCGACTCGAATCCCCGTCGCGTCGAGGATTTGTTCTTCGGCGACGCGGGAGGCGCGTTTGTCTTTACGGCGCAATTCCTTGGCCAACTTTCGTTGCTCGGCGCGCGAAGGTCGAGAAATACGCCCCGCAGCTTCGAGCAATCGTTGGCGCGTTTCCGAATCGAGATGCGCAAGCCGACCGCGATTTTCGACGATGCTCTCGAGAACCGAAATCGTGGTTCGCAGCTCGAGGTCGTCGATCGGCGCCGCAGGGCGTTCGTCTTCGACGTTATCGTCATCCACCGCAGCAATATCGTCGTTCGTCATCGATTTCATCAATGAAATGCCAAGCCGAAGAGCTGGCCGTCGAGAGGTATGGGTATTTTGATGGCGCAAACGAGGCCGACATCGATTCCGTAAGGCGTGCCGGCCGATAAGGTTCCAACCGGCACGGCCAATCGTAATGCGGCAGAAAAAAAGCCCAGCGATACGAACGGGGACGCATGAACGCCGACCGTCATGGCCCGGCTTGCATTGCCTTCTTCAATAAATGCGCCCAGCTCCGCCCCGAACATCATGAAATTGAATTGCGGGCCGAATGCATAACGGGCGTGATCGAACCCCACCGTCTGCGCTTGCGCGAATCCTCCCATACCGAATCGGAATGCCGAGTACGGATAACGCACGTAGGAAAGCTCGACTCCCAGGACTCCATTGATGGGAGAATTCACGGTATCCATGTGACTCGTAAAACCCAAGATTGGCCCAATGCCGACGAAATTCTTGGCCTGCTGCTTGGGAGAGGCTTCACGAGGGACCACGACGACCGGTTTGGCGGAAGAAACGGTGCGCAAAGTATCCGCCGAAGGCTCCGTCGATTCGGCGAACGCGACGGACGAAACCGAAAAACACGCGGCAAACACGACAAAGGCCGGCCAACTCGACAAACTCGACAAACTCGACAAACACCGGTCCGTCGACGCGGTATGGAGACGCTCGTACCGGTGCCCAAGCCAAGACGATCGATTGGAAGGACAAACGTTGCCGAAGATCTGACGCATCGAGTCGGAGCATACACGCGCGGAGAAACCCTGCCAGGCGTGGTGAAGAAAAAACGATGAATGAATGCGTCGCGGCTAGCCGTGTCGGGCCAGGTATTGGAAGAGTCGAGCGAGAGCGAGGACCGCTCCGGCGCCGATGAGAATTCCGGCCACCCAGGTCAAACGCAAAGGACCAAGATCGATGTGTTCGACATTCAGCCAATACTTGCTGAGTGCATAATCGAGCACGCGGACAAACACTCCGCTCACCGCGAGTAGCACCGGCAATCCAAGCATCGTGCCCACTTCCGGTGCAGGTTCGGGCACGATCGACGGCGATGGCGCTCGACCGCTCGAAGGTGGAGGCAAACGTTCCGACGGCGGAGACGCAACACGCGGGGGCGGATTGTTTCGTCGTGCGGGCGCGTCGCTCGACTCCAAACCGACACTCAAGTTTGACGCGGCATTCGCTCGAGATGCCGAAGCAACGTCGAGGTTGACCGCGGGCATGGAGCCGGATGGTTTCTGCGTCGGCTCGCGACGTGAAGGCGGAGGCACGTCGACGTCGACGTTCAAATCCAAAGCGGGTCGGTCGAGCGTTGTGGGTCTCGTGGGCTGAACCGATCGCGGAGGTGCGTCGGGCAAAACCTCGTTTTCTTGCGGAACAGCACCGGGAACGACTGCCGCATATCCTCCGCTTGCCGGACGTGATGGCGGAGGACGACGCGACACGGGCGCATACGAACGCGTGACGGTGGAGAGCGCTTGTTCCATCTCGTCCCAGAAAGCTCCGGCGTCCGGATGTCGATCACGCGGATGCAACGCCAACGCTCGTTGCATGACGGTCTCGACGACGTCCGGTACGCGAATCCCTTCGGTGCGCGGCGTGGGACGACGTTTTTCATCGAGCACGGTTCCCATGATCGCCACGGGATCGCCATCGATGGCGGCACGTCCGGCGAGCAGTTCGAGGTACGTGATCGCCAAACCCCACACGTCCGTCCACGGTCCCGTCGTGCCAAACCTTTTGGGAGCCCACTGTTCAGGTGCGCCGTATCGCGGCGTGAATGCGAGCGGAATCGTTTCGCTCGAGTGCGTCATCTGTCCGGCGATGACGTTCATGTTGTCGCGAGCTTGCGCGATGCCGAAGTCGAGGATTTTGATCACGTCGACGCCGCGCATCTTCGTGAGAAAAATGTTGGCCGGTTTGATGTCGCGATGAACGACGCAGACGGTACCGGACGGTCCGGGAAAACGATGGGCGACTTCGAGCGCGCGAGCGACGGGCGTGAGAATTCGTCCGGCTTCGAGACAATCGAGAGGTTTCTGTCCCCCTGCGGCTCGGTCTTCGATGAGTGCCCAGAGTGTACGACCGTCGAGCCATTCGAGCGCGATGAAGGGAACGATGAGCCCGCTGTTGAGCGTAATGACGTCGTAATGAAGGGGCCGAACGACTTCGGGGATGTTCGCGGACAAACGGAAGAGCATCTCCGCTTCTTCTCGAAAACGTTCAAGAAAAACCGCGCGCTGTGCTTCTGGAATGTTCGGAATCTTCAGACACTTGAGCGCCACGGGTGCGCGAAACGCACCATGGAGCGCTCGATACACCACACCAAAGCCGCCCTCGGCGACAGCTTCTTCGATCGTGAAGGGACCCTGGGTGGTGCCGACGATGCCGAAGACATCTTGGGCCATCGAGCGCAGCATACGCCGAGTCCGTCGACGGCGTGAAGTAGGTCTCGGAGCTGCGCACGTGATTCATGCTGCCGGTGGAAGAACCTCAGATGGTAACGCCAGTGCGCGGAAGATCCGACAAACAGCCGCGCCTGCTCTGGTACGCTCGCGGTATGAGCGACTTCGTCACGCTGGACATTTCGGATTCGATCGCGACGGTCACACTGCTGCGCGCAACCATGCCTCCGACATTTTTTGTCGACATCGAGGCGGTGTTTCGACGAATCGCAACCGAGCGCGACGTGCGTGTCGTCGTGGTGCAATCAACAGCGAAAGCATTTTCGTTCGGCTTGGATCTACGTGCGGCGATGACGGAGCTCGGTCCGCATCTGAGCGGAGGTCTCGCGGGAGGACGCATGGAGCTGTTGGGGCTCATCAAGCGTCTGCAAACGAGTTTCGATGTGATCGCGTCATGTCCCGTTCCCGTGATCGCGGCGATTCACGGGCAGTGCATCGGCGGAGGACTCGATCTCATCACGGCGTGCGACATGCGTTTGTCGACACGCGACGCGACGTTTTCGTTGCGAGAGACGAAGATCGGAATCGTCGCGGATCTCGGCAGTTTACAACGATTGCCGCGCATCTGCGGACAAGGCGTGGTGCGCGAGTTGGCGTTCACGGGCAAAGATATTTCCGCTGCGCGTGCCGAGTCGATCGGGCTCGTGAACGAATTGTTTGAGGACATAACATCGCTGCACACCGGAGCTCGCAAGCTGGCTGTGGAAATTGCCGGCAACCCTCCGCTGACGGTACGTGGCGTCAAGGCGGTGCTCGATTACGGCGAAGGCAAAACAGCTGCGGATGGGCTTGCTTATGTGGCCGCGTGGAACTCGGCGTTCCTCGCATCGGAAGATTTGATGGAAGCGATGATGGCGTTCATGGAGAAACGGCCGGCGCGTTTTACCGGCAAGTGATGAACGAAAATCTTCGCTGACTCGACCTTTCGTCGCGGCGTCGTGACGGTCCAAGAGTATCGCCTCGGGCGAATTTTCGTGAGAGACTGCCGCTCGTCGCGATAACAACGCGCCCACCACCGCAGCGCGTCGATGCAAGGACAGCCATGACGATCCGCCCCGCCGATCTGCACGCCATTCCTCTTTTCGAGGGGATTACCGAGACGCACCTTTCGGAGCTCCTGCTGGCGATGGAGTCCATCACGCTGGATGCGGGAACCGTTCTATTCGAGGCGGGAACGGAGCCGCATCACTTCACGCTGCTCGTGAAAGGTGAAGTCGCGCTCGAGCAAGAAGGAAATGTTCGTTTTCGTTTGACGCCGATCGCGCCGATTGGAGAGCTCGGTGCGCTCACCGGGTTGTGTCGCAACACGCGCGCGGTGGTGACGTCGAACGCCGAGGTTTTGCGTATTGGCGTCGTGGCGTTGATGAAGTTTTTCGAGGCACACGGAGACGTCGCTTTTCCATTTTACAACAACCTGTTGCGGATCGTGGCCGCGAAGATGCATCGCGATGCGACGCGTCTCGAGGAAATGCGGACAAACATCATTCGCACGCAGAAGGCGATGAAAGATTTGCGCGATCGCGTGCTCGAAGCGGAAGAGACGCCGATCTCCAAGGCCGTTTGCGACACGCTCGAACCGCTCATCGAGAAAAACCGCCGAGGTCATTACATGGTCACGCCGGCTTACGCGTTGTCCACCTCGGTTCGTCTCGACGACGGTCGCTTGTTTCCGGTATCGGCGATGTCGGAAGGGTTTATCAAGGTCATGCGTTTGCCCAATGCCGAGACGAACCGCGAAGTGAGTTTTGTGCTGGTCGCGCCGATGGGCGAAATTCCGATAAGCGGAAAAATCGTGCAAGCCGCGGAAGATGGCGCATTGATCGAGCTCGATATGCTGATTGATGAATACGCGAAGAAACTCCAGGAGCATCTCACGCGGGTGCAAATGCTGGATTTCGTGGTTTGACATTGCAATCGTGGTGTTTGTCGTTTGTCGGTGTCGGTGGTTTTTCTCCCCAAACAGTAGGTGATCCCCATGGCCATGAATGCGACGCGTCGAAAATTGGCAATTGCCACGTGGGCCCCGCCGGCGGAAGGAAATATCTACGGCAAATTGAGTTTGGATGTGAGTGAGGCGCAGAAATACGTCGAGCATTTACGGAAAAAAGACGGCGAGAAGGTCTCGATTGCGCATGTCGTGGGCAAGGCGGTGGCCAAAGCGATGGAAGCCGCCCCGGGACTCAACGGCCGCATTGTGTTCGGCAAGTTCGTGCCGCATCAATCGGTGGATGTGACGTTTTTGGTGGCGCTCGAGAATGGCAAGGATCTGGCGAAAACGAAGATTCCCAATACGAACGAGCGGTCGATTTCCGAAATTGCCCGCGAGCTTGGAAAAGGCGCGTCGAAATTGCGCGACGGTAAAGACGAAGGCTTCGAGAAAAGCAAAGGGCTCTTGAAAGCATTGCCGACGTGGCTTCTCAAGCCGATTCTTTGGACCACCGGATACATTACGAGCGCGCTGGGAATTCCGGCGATGGGCCTCGAAGCGTTTCCCTTTGGTTCGGCGATCATCACGAACGTCGGTTCGTTTGGATTGGAAGAAGCTTATGCGCCTCCGACGCCGTTTGCGCGCGTGCCCGTGTTGCTTCTCGTCGGCGCAGTGAAAGATCAGCCGACCGTGGTGGGCGGTCAGGTGGTGGTTCGTCCGATGCTCAATGTGATGGCAACAATTGATCACCGCTTCATTGATGGCGCGGAGATCGCAATTCTGGCGAAAATCGTGCGGCAAGGGGTCGAGCAACCTTGGACGTTGGAAGGTTTGTCCAAGCCGCCGTGGGAAGACGACAAACCGGCCGCTTGATTCGGCAATCATTCAATCATTTCGGAACGCCGGACGTCGAATTGAATCCCAGCGTCAAACGTAGACGTTCGCTGGATCCGACGGTGTTGCCCATCGTCGTGTGCGTTTGTAAATCACCATCGATACACGCCGGAACGCCCGCTTCATAACTGTTGTCGCCAAGCACGACGTAACTCGCCACGTAATTGCCGTATTCGGTGGAAGCGTCGACGTAATTGAGTCCGATTTCGGCGAGATTGAGGCCGCCCCCCGCAGGCAGCGCCTGCTCGAATACGCCGGAAATGGTCAGATAACTGCCGTCGATATTAAATTCCCCGCCGCCATCCGAATAATACACGTCGTAATACTCGGTCGATGCGCCCTTGATATCGGCATTGGCGTCGCCCAAAGGATCGGCGAGACGAACCGTCAATTCGGGGCCATCAACGAGAAACGTGTAAGGCGTGGGCAATGAGCCGCCCGTGCGCTCGTGGAAGGTAATGCTGGCGAGATTGGGGAGTTTGCGAACGGGGACCATCATGAATCCCGAGCCGCCGGATCCGACGAAGTTGCCGCCGATGCCGTCGCCGCCGGCTCCTCCCGCGCCGCCGTTCCCGGCCAAACCTCCACCGCCCATCCCGGAGGATGACGACGTGTCGCCAGATGAGTTTGTCCCGGACGATGTCGAGCCTTGCGTGGTGGATCCACATCCTACGGATGCGTAGGAAAAACCCACGAGGCACCCGACGAGAGCGACGAAGGATGAACGAGCTGACGGGGTAAGCATGCGCAGAGCAGATCGCGGATCGATCGCTCCGTCAATGTTTGCGCTACGTCACGCGAGCACGAGCTTGCGAAGTGCTCCGAGGCCGATCGCGCCCGTCGACAAGATCGATGCATGGAACTTTTTCAGATCGAACGAGCTTCCTTGTCGTGCGCGAACTTCGTCACGCAAGCCAAGCATCACGCGCTCGCCGACCTTGTAAGCGATCGCTTGACCAGGCCAACCGAGGTACCGAGTCATTTCGGATCGGGCATGCGCTTCGTTCATGCGCCCCAGCCGCACGAGCATCCCGACACCGTAGTCGAAGTCGATGAGAGCCCCGGGGCGATGCGGCGCGTCCTTTGGGGCATGCAGCCCGAGATGCGCACCGATGTCGAGCACGACACGACACGCGCGCATCATCTGACACGCGAGCATGCCGAGCACGTACTCGGGCTTCTCGAGGTAGCCGAGCTCCTCCATGAGACGTTCGGCATACAGAGCCCAGCCTTCGGCGTAGCCCGTTTGGAAGTCGGTGATCATCACGCGGTGCAGAAGACTCAACTCGTCGCTGAGTGAAACTTGCACGCCGAGTTGCAAGTGATGTCCCGGAAAACCTTCGTGATAAGCCGTGCTCACTTCCGAGTAGAGAGGAATGAGCGGGTTGTTTCCCGGCGAGTACCAGATCGAGCCTGGGCGCGAAAAATCCGGTGACGGCGGGACATAGTAGGCACCGAGTGTGCTGCCCGGAGGCGCGAGCTTGACGTCGACATTGCGCACGGGCGCGGGGATGTCGAAGTGCGTGCCACTCAGCTCTTCCACGGCGCGAGCTTGTCGCTCCGCAACGAATCGAACGAGCTCTCGAGGTGAGTGTGCACATCGCGACGGATCACGTTCGAGCAGCGTGATGACTTCGTCGAGTGACGCACCGGGATTGATTTGAGCAGCAACGTTCTCCATGCGCGCGGAGAGGCGACGGATCTCATCCCAACCCCACGCGAACGTCTCGCGCAGATCGATGGACATACCGAGAAATGCCCGGGCTTTTCGGGCATAACGTTCCTCGCCAAACCCATCCGTCGGTGTCGCAGCAGGACGGTACGTCTGCTCGAGGTAGTCGGTGAGATCGGCGTACGCGCGTTGCGCGTGAGCGATCGCGTCGTCGAGACGCGAAGCGAGTGCGGCATCGAAAACGGAGCTCGATGCGAACGTTGTTGCGAGCGTGCGAAACGATGACGATTCACCCGCGTGCACGCGGCCTTGTTCGATCGCGGCATCGACTTGGCGAACGGCAGCGGTTCGACCACTGCGCCGGCCTTCTTCGAGCGCTTCTTTGTAGGTCTCGAGCGCGCGATCGATCGTCGCAAGTCGTTCGGCGATGTTTTGCCACCCCTCGCGCGTGGACGTGTTCATCACGTCGAAGACCATGCGGATGTTTTGGAAGGGCGACGCGATGTTGTTCAGGTCGACGAGATGGTCGCCTTCGCGAAGGCGTTCGAGTTCAACGTCGATGAAATCGCGAGCGAACAACGCAGCCAGCTCGTCACGCGCGTTCGCGCGAGGGGCGTTGTCGATTTGCAGCTTGTGGTGTTCGAAGGCGGAGATGGCGGCAGCGGCGCCTCGAGGGCCGAAGTCATCCCAGGCGTGGTCGTAGCCGTTGATGCCCCAGAAGGTGGCGGCGGAAGGACGTAACGAAGCGATATCGCGCAGCAGTGCGTCAGTGAGGGCGAACATGCGGCGCATTGTGCGGGAAGAAAGGCCCCGCGCGGGGAGGGAAAATCGAGAAGATGGAAAAAGAAAAGCCTGCAAGAGGTTCTCTTGCAGGCTTTGGAAAAGGACCCGGCAGCGTCCTACTCTCCCACTAGGCTTCCCCAGCAGTACCATCGGCTCCGAGGAGCTTAACTTCCGAGTTCGGGAAGGGATCGGGTGTGGCCTCCTCGATATCACCACCGGAATTTGTGGGTGCATCGGCCGAGGAACTCGGCGGATGTTCACTTGATGCGCTGTAAACACCCGATCCGGAGTTACAGTGCAGGAATAGTGAATTTGCGTCTTACGTAGTTAGTCTTGATTGGACGGCTACGCAGGTTCGTCACCCGAACTCTGCGTGTGAGGTTTCGACGTTTGCCTTAGAAGTATGGTCAAGCCGCACGACCTATTAGTACCGGTTAGCTCCGCGAATTACTTCGCTTCCACACCCGGCCTATCAACCTTGTAGTCTACAAGGGGTCTTTAGGAGTCTTGCGACTCGGGACACCTAGTCTTGAGGCCGGCTTCCCGCTTAGATGCTTTCAGCGGTTATCCGTTCCGTACATGGCTACCCGGCTATGCCTTTGGCAAGACAACCGGAGCACCAGAGGTACGTTCACTCAGGTCCTCTCGTACTATGAGCAACTCCTCTCAAGCATCCTACGCCCACGGCAGATAGGGACCAAACTGTCTCACGACGTTTTAAACCCAGCTCGCGTACCGCTTTAAT
>WBZU01001000.1_pt2 | contig 21490 bp, 19 predicted proteins | sample 5204311 | NCBI WGS metagenome assembly WBZU01 (sample SAMN12344359, study PRJNA552823) | activated sludge metagenome | biome: Activated sludge suspended growth; feature: Nitrification reactor; material: Wastewater; isolation source: activated sludge from nitrification reactor of wastewater... | reverse complement strand
AGCAATCACACAAAGCACGGAAGGATCGTCAGCTGGTCTGAAAGCATAAACATCAGTGTTGTCAGCAACCGGATCAGTTGATATAATAGGCGCTTCACGGTGACTGGATGCATCTGTAAATTGTGAGTTGGTAATGACTGAAGCGATTGTCAGCAAAGTAATAAGTATTGCCGGTACATAAAATTTTTTGTTCATTTTTAAATTTTTGTTTAGTTTAATAATATTGTGGGTTTAAATTTATTTAATCTTTTAAACAATAACGAAAAAAAGAAGCAAGTGGATTTAATTGAAACCGAATAATTAAATTTTATATATGATTTTTTATCTAAGATTGTAAATTAGCTTTATGAATAAAATAAAGTAAATCATTTTTATATATGAATATCAAAACATTTTACAGAAGAAATCTGCCGCATATCACATTAAATCAGAAAGCATATTTTATTACTTTTTGGCTTCATAGATCTATTCCGACTGTTGTAATGAATATGTTAAAAAGCAATTATGATGCAGAGTGCAGATTATTATTGAATATAAAAGAAGTGAACTTCAGGAAGAAAAAAATTTATAATTTACAAAAAAAGTACTTTGGAATATTTGATGGGTATCTGGATAAAACAGAGTGCAATGGAAAATATTTAAATGATATGCGGATAGCAAATATGATTTCAGAATCCATTAAGTACAGGGATAAGAAAGAATATGAATTATTGGCATATTGTATAATGCCAAATCATGTTCACTTAGTGATTTATGTGGAGCGGTTTGTCAAACCGCTACACAAAATTTTACAATCCTTAAAAAGACATACCGCCAGGCAAGGAAATATAATACTAAATCGTACAGGTAATCCATTCTGGCATTCCGAAAGTTACGATCATTATGTCAGAGATTATTGGGAGTTATCGAGAATTTTAGATTATACTATTAATAATCCTGTTAAAGCGGGACATGTAAATAAGGCAGTAGATTGGAAATGGAGTTATTGCAAATATTAATGTTGAACGATTTGACAAATCGTTCAACACTCAAAAATTGATTCCCATGTAAAATCTATCTTTAATTCTATAGAAAACTTCTTAATCCATTGGCATCTTTATCCCAAACTTAATTTTCTCTTCAATAGCTTTTTCATATCCTGCATCTGCATGCCTTACAATTCCCATTCCCGGATCATAGGTAAGACATCTCTCTAATCTTACTTCAGCTTCTTTGCTACCATCAGCAACTATCACCATACCGGAATGAATTGAATTTCCTATGCCAACTCCGCCTCCGTGATGAAGCGATACCCAGCTTGCTCCGCCCATGCAATGCAAACCGAAATTCAAAACCGGCCAGTCTGCAATAGCATCCGAACCGTCAAGCATCTTTTCCGTTTCACGATTTGGCGATGCCACGCTTCCGCAGTCAAGATGATCTCTTCCTATTACAATCGGCGCTGAAACTATTTTATCTTTCACTAAATTATTAAAAATTTTTCCGGCTTTTGCACGTTCCCCGTATCCAAGCCAGCATATCCTTGCTGGCAATCCTTGAAAATGAACTTTCTCTTTTGCAGCTTTTAGCCATTTATGTAAAAGTTTGTTTTCGGGAAATGCTTCTAAAATTGCTTCATCAGTTCTGTAAATATCTTCCGGATCTCCTGAAAGAGCAACCCATCTGAATGGACCTTTCCCTTCGCAAAACAATGGTCGTATATATTCCGGAACAAATCCTGGAATTTCAAATGCGGATTTAAAACAATTATTATAAGCTTCTCCACGTAAATTATTTCCGTAATCAAAAACTATAGAACCCTTTTGCATAAATTCCCACATAGTTCTGCAATGTGTTACTACCGTCTTTCTCGCAAGTTCCTGATATTTATTTGGATTTGACTTTCTAAGTTCTACAGCTGTTTCAAAACTCATTCCCATTGGAACGTATCCGTTAAGCATATCATGTGCTGATGTTTGATCTGTGACAACATCAGGCAGAATATTTCTTTTTAAAATTTCCGGTAAAATTTCGCCAGCATTTCCTATCAATCCGATAGATAACGCTTTATTATTTTGCTTTGCTTCCAAAACTAATTTTAATGCTTCATCTAAATTATCAGTCATTACATCACAATATCCGGTTTCAATTCTTTTTTGAATTCTTGATTTATCAACATCAACACCAAGAAATGCCGCTCCATTTAATGTTGCAGCTAAGGGCTGCGCCCCGCCCATTCCTCCAAGACCGCACGTCAGAACAAATTTACCCGAAAGAGATCCGTCGAAATGTTTGTCAGCGCAGGAAGCGAATGTTTCATATGTCCCTTGTAAAATACCCTGTGTCCCAATATAAATCCAACTGCCTGCTGTCATCTGACCATACATTGTAAGACCAAGCGCTTCCAATCTTCTGAACTCGTCCCAATTAGCCCAGGCAGGTACGATCTGTGAATTTGAAATTAAAACTCTCGGAGCATTTGTATGAGTTTTAAATATTGCAACCGGCTTTCCGGACTGAACCAATAAAGTTTCGTCTTCATTTAAATTTTTTAATGACTCGACAATTTTGTCGAAACATTCCCAGTTGCGGGCGGCTTTTCCGCTTCCTCCGTAAACGATTAAATCTTCTGGTCTTTCAGCAACCTCTGCATCGAGATTGTTCATAAGCATTCTCATTGCTGCTTCCGTGATCCAGTTTTTGCAGGTGAGTTTATTTCCGGTTGGAGCTTTTATTGTTCGTGGCATTGAGTAATGTATTTTAATTTCTCTAAAATAAAAATTCTAATCTTCAAAAAATATTAAATAAAAAAACTACAAAAGTGTGATAACTTTTGTAGTTCTAATTTTATTTTATTTTAAGGTGAAATTTTATTTCATCAAAACCATCTTCATTGTCTGATTAAAATTTTTTGTTTCTATCTTATAATAATAAACTCCGCTTGATAAATTCAGTTTGCTATTATCAAAAACAAAATCATAACTTCCTCTTGCAGCATTCCTCTTAAATTCATTGTAAACCTCATGTCCTTTTACATTAAATATTCTGAATCGAATATCGGTTTGTTCCGGAATTTCAAATTTTATTATTGTTTGCGGATTAAAAGGGTTTGGAAAATTCTGATAAAGATAATAATTCCCCGGAGTCTCCGAAGTAATATTTTGAATGCTTACCGTCACTCCGCCAGTTGTTGTTTTATATATTATTCCCTGATTATTTGAGTTACCTACTGCATATCCTGTGTTATTATCTATAAAAAAAATATCTTCAAATTCTTCTTCCAAATCAGAATGCTGAATTACCCATAAATTGCCGGCATTTGTAGTTTTCCAGATACTGCCTTCTCTGCCACCGCAAAAACCCGTTAAACTGTTTAAAAATAAAATACTGTTTGTATAACCTGTATTATAAAGGGCATTCCATGAATTCCCCGCCGAAGTAGATAAATAAACTCCTCCCGGACCCCCGGAATAGACGTTTGAAGAAGACGTTGCAAAAACATCCAAAAAAATTGCTGTGGGACTCGAAGTTGTTTGTGACCAGTTTTGTCCGGAATTAATTGTTCTCACTCTTAAATTACCTTCACCAACTGCAAAACCGTCAAAGTCATTATAAAAACTTACTCCTCGTAATATGCTTGTAAATGGTGTTTGAAGCGTTATCCAGTTATCTCCTCCGTTATTTGTTCTCATTATTAATGCGCTGTCCAGAGATACACCTTTTCTGCCGACAGCAATACCTGTACTTTGATCAATGAAATCAATATCATAAATTAGAATGCCTCCCATTGTCGAAGTTGTATTCACCCAGTTATCACCTCTGTCTAAAGTTCGCCAGATTTGTCCATAAGCACTTGTAACAAATCCAACGTTTGAATTAATGAACAATATTTTATAAAGTAGCGGATTAGTTGGAAGAATTGTCGAATCCCAAGTAACACCTCCGTTGGTTGTTTTTAGAATTACACCCTCTGCACCGCAGACAAACCCTGTATTTGCATTGATAAAGTTTACACCGAAGTATGGCTGGATAGTAGGATTAGACAAAGCAAACCAACCGGACTGACAAATGCAGGGAGAAGAATAGAGAAAATAAGCAAACAGAAATATTATTTTTGTTTTCATATTTTATTAATTTAGGTAATTATAGTCTCCTTTTTAAAAATAAGTAAATTCTATTTCACAAAAAATATTAATTAAAAAAAACTGCAATAATAAAGATTATTTTTGCAGTTTTAATAAAACGTATTTTTATAATTTTTACTTATTGTTTTCTTTATATTGCGACTGAACATATCCGGATATAAATCCGGAATCAGGATTCATTTTTAGCGCTTCATCTATCAAAGTTTTTGCCTTTTTCATATCACCGTCATCATCTCTTTTCATTAAACTTAATGCCATGTACCCAATTGCCATATCATAACCCCAATCCGGGTAAATTTCCTTTTTCTCTTTCCTGTTTTTAAAAAGATCTATAGCTTTTTCAAATTCAGGAATTGCTATTTTAACTCCGCCGCCAAAAGCTTCGGGTGTATAGAAATGAGATATTCCGTTTGTAAGTATAAGTCTCGGATTCTTAGGGTCAAGTTTCATTGCCTCTGCATCTGCACCCTGAGTCGCAGATATTATCTCCTGCATCTTTTCCTGTTCATACTGCCATCTGTTGAAATTAAGCATCTCAAGCAGGACAAAAGAGTCTGCAAATTCAGGATTTTCATCAATTGATTTGTTAATCAGATTAATGCCGGACTCTGTATACTTTCTAATGTTATCCTTGTTTTCCGTCTTACTTGCATTCATCGAAAGACCGTAATCCGCAAGCGCTATGTAATAATTAACAAGCCACATGTCTTTTTTTAGCTGAAGAATTCTTTCAAACTCTCCTCTGGATTTAACTATCTTTGTTTCATCCATTTTATCCATTGCTTCCTTAAGGTGTTTTTTTGCTTTCAGCACTGCTTTATCAAAATCACTGTCTGCGTAACTTTTCAGATTCAGTAACATTAACAATATTAGTACTACTAGTATTGAAATTTTGCTTTTCATTGCTTTCTCCTTTTTGTTTATTAGTTTTTTAAAAAATTTATAATTGCAATCCTAGACCAACATAAAATGTTCTCTTGTTGTTGGTTATTATTTCTTTTCTTTCGCTGTAATTAAAATTGTAAGTGTACTGATAAATATTCTTGGTGTTCAGAATATTATTTACAGCCAGCACTGCTACTGCGAACTTTCCGAATAACGAAAAAATGTACTGCGCGTTCATATCTATTCTTGAATATGCAGGATATCTTGAGCTGTTAACCTCTCCGTAAATCGGTTTAAATACATCCTGAGAGGAGACATATTCGCTCCCGATTACCGGTGTATAAGGTTTTCCGGTTGATAGTTTGTAAATAGCTCCAAAAACTATCTGATCTGTTAAATTATAACTACCTACCAAACTGAAGTTGTTAGTTATATCATAGTTTGAAGGAGCAAGATTCTGAGAATCATACTGTTTCCTTTTTGAATCTGAATATGCGTATGAGATCCAGCCGGTAAATTTATTTGATATTTTTGTTTTGAAAAAAACATCAACTCCTTTAACATTTCCATCGCCTGAGGATCTGTAATAAAAATCGTTTCTGTCAGTTAATACTAAATTATTGTAATCCTTGTAATATCCCTCGACTCTGAAAATAATGTTTCCCTCTTTGTTATATTCATATCCCAGGATATAATGCATCGCATCTTCCGGGTTGAGATCGTTTTCAGATGCCCGGAAATAGTTATCCAGCTTTGGATACTGATGATACAAACCTACAGCGCCTCTAATAGAATGGAAATTATTCGGCAGATATCCGAATGAGATTCTCGGATCAAAACTCATTTTTCCTGAAAGGGTGTGATAATCTGATCTTGCTCCTGTAATTACAAAAACTTTGTTGGAAAGTTTTATCTGTGCTTCTGCATAAGCCCCGATTCTACCGGTATTCGCTGTAGTATCTATATTAAATGAAGGAGCAGAAAGATTTAAATTGTATGAAAAAGAAGGAACCCTGCCGTTAATTTCATATCCGCTGTACTCATATTCCGCTCCTGTATTTAAATCAATTTTACTTGTTAGATTTTTAGTAAAATCCACTCTGCCTTTAGAATAAATATCCTTCGATCTTGTGTCAAGAATTCCGTATTCGTTTTTTCTGTCATACAAACTGAATGAAGCGCTTGCGTTCAGCAGCGTTGAGGATGAAGGCGCTAACATTAATTTTAAATTTGTAAAAATACTTTTTGAATTTGAATTATAAAAACCGTCAAAAGAAGGACTTGCATTTTTTATTCCGACTTTGTCATCGCTGTAATTTGCATAAAACTTAATATTTCCGGTTGATCCTATTTTATGTGAAAGTGTTCCTCCAAACTGATTTGACTGAGGTATTGGAGCATATTCAGAGTTTTCTCCGTTAATTGCAAAATACGGTTGAAGTAAAAGCTTACCTCCTGAAAAAGTCGCTCCGAAATTTCTGTTCTTTGAAAGATATACTCCTGATAAAGAAGCATTCGCCAGTCCGAGCCATGCAAACATTCCTGTTCCCTGTGGCATATCATAAGATTTTAAATCAAGCACTGCCGAAAGTACATTTCCGTACTTTGCCGAAAATCCTCCGCTTGTAAAATTAATTCCTTTTAGACCCCACGGATTAATTGTTGAATAAGAGGAGACATTAAATGTTTCATCAAAAATAAACGGATTATAAAGAGACGCCTGGTCTATTATTGTAAGTACTTCGTCCGGGTCTCCGCCTCTGACCGTAATTCTGCTGCCTTCATTTACCTGATTAGACCCTGGGAAAGTTGTTATTGCCCTGTAAAGATCAGCATCTGCTCCCGGAATTCTTACTATTTCCAGTGAAGTGAGAGCAACAGCATTATTTTGTCCTGATGTAAACGAACTTGCGGTTACGATTATCTCTTCTGTCCTGACTTCTTCTTTTGATAATTTTACATTCTGGCTTAAATTTTGTCCGGGAATTATATCAATTGGAATTGTTTTGTCTGTATATTCAGCAAAACTAAAAAGTAAATTCTGCTGCCCTGATTTTTCCGTTTCAAATTCATAGTAACCTTTCTTATCAGTTGTAGCTCCGTCAATAGTTCCCTTTACTACAACATTCACTCCTTCTAACAAACTGTCTCTGTCTCCTTTAACTGTTCCTGAAATAATTGTAATCTCAGTATTCTCAGTATTCTCAGTATTCTCAGTATTAGTTGTTTGTGAAAACGAATTCCCGGTTACCGCAAATATAATTACAAACAATAGTATAAATTTCATTTATTTTAATTTTAAAAGTTTAAAGAATTAATTTCTTTTGCAATATTTATGTCTTTTAAGGTTATTCCTCCGGCTGAATGTGTGGAGAAGGAAATTTCTATGGATGAATACTTTAATGTCATATAATCAGGATGATGATCATACTGCTGACAGAAAACTCCGATCGCAGTCGCAAGACCTAATGTCTGAGGAAAACCCGGAGTATTTATTGTTTTTCTGATTGAGCCGTCCTTATATTTCCATCCTGCTAAATTTTTAAGTGATTTTGTAATTTGTACTTTTTTTAACTTTTCCATTTTGTATTATTTTTTATTTTAATCATTCTTTTTAATGATGTTCTCAAGTTTTTTTATATAATTTTCAAATGCTTTATACCCTTTGGATGTAATTTTGTATTTTGATACAGGCTTTCTTTCAATAAATACTTTTTTAACCGATACGTAACCCGCTTCCTCAAGTTTCTTCAGATGAACGCTGAGATTCCCGTCAGTTGCATTTACTTTTTCTTTCAGAAAATTGAATTCTGCTTCCTCCACACTGACAAGTACAGCCATTACAGTAGTTCTTATTCTCGAATGAATTACATCATCAATTTGCTGGTAGTCATAATTCATAATATTGGAGATATTAAATCCTGCTTTGATTTTTTATTTAAAATTAGTCCCGGAATTACCTGAAAACTTATCATCATTATTGCGAATATAAGGAGTGTATGAACACTTGGAAAAATGAACATAATTGCCGACCCGACCCACCAGCCAAAAGAAATATTCTGAAGCCATTTAATCTGCTGTATTGCGCCGCTGGTAAAATATGATATACCAAGCGAAGTGGAAATAATCGGGCAGATGAATACAGGATTATACGCTTTTGAAATTGTTCCGAGAAAACCAAACATAAACATTGCAATACCCGATGCAAACCAAAGCGATCCCATTATTCTTGAAGTGAAGGTTGTTACCTTGCTTGACTTACTCTGCCTTCTTCCTATTATGCCGTCAATAAATGCTCCTGTTATCATCAGTATAAACCATACCAGCCCGATATAATTGCCTGATACTTTTAACAGTAACATAGAATAATTAATCAGCAGGGCAACTGTGACCAGTATTCCCCAGAAAATGTAATGGATGCCGTTATCTATGTTTAATCTGCGGCTGTCTTCCATCATCTTTTTAATTAACGATAGTTCAAGTTCTGCATTTTTTGTTTCCATATTAGTTTGATTTGTTTACAAAGTACTTTGATTTTCAAAGTGCTTTGTAAACTTAACAAATATTCTTTTGTTTGTCAAGCACTAAAAAAAAATCCCGTTAAAAAAATTATTCTTAACGGGAAATAAAATAAAAATTCAAAATTAAATTAACCCAAAGCAAGAGAGTATCCGGGTTTTCCGTCAAAATTGTATAAATGTTCCGTCTTTATAAAATCAAATCCGGCATCATTAATTATGCTGAGCAACTCTACTATATCGGAATTTTTTACCGATTCGTTTTCATGAGAAGGGACGAACCTGCATCTCCAGTGATCAGTACAAAAAGTTTCCTTGAATCCATTTGGCCAAACCTTCGATCCTCTGTTACTTATCATTTTCAGGATTAATGATTCAGAACGTATTTTCTTCAGCATCTCTCCAAGATCATCTGCACTGCCGTTACTCCAGTCCAGAAAAACATCAACTCCAACAAGATCTTTTCTTTCTTTTAACATTTTCTTTTTTTCACTTTTCCTTGCTTCCTTTTTTACTGTCTTTTTATATTCAATTGTCTTTAAAATAGATGGCTTCTTTCCCAATCTTTCAATGACCGCATCTGAAAATTCTTTCGTTCCGACTTTCTCTTTGCTTATGTTTTCTTTGAATATGTCGTACGTATGAATCCCGTCTTCTAGTGTTTTTAGCCATGCATTATGAACTTTGGCAGCAACTTCATTTTGCCCGATATGATTAAGCATCATTACAGCTCCAAGCAATAATCCGGAAGGGTTTGCCAGATTCTGACCTGCTCTTCTCGGCGCTGATCCGTGTATCGCTTCAAACATTGCAAAATTTTCTCCGATGTTTGCTGATCCTGCAAGACCTACCGATCCGGTAATCATTGCAGCTACATCTGATAATATATCGCCGTAAAGATTTTCCATAACAATTACATCAAAATCTTCAGGCGTGTTTGCCATTTTTGCAGCTCCTATATCTACTATCCATGTTTCATTTTTTATCTCAGGATATTCAGCGGCTATTTCATCAAAAACTTTATGAAACAATCCGTCTGTCAATTTCATAATGTTATCTTTTACAAAACATGTTACTTTTTTTCTGTTATTTGCCAGCGCATATTCAAAAGCATATCTTATGATCTTTTCTGAACCTGGTCTCGAAATCAGTTTCAAACACTGATAAACCTGCTGTGTCTGTCTGTGTTCAATTCCGGCATATAAATCCTCTTCATTCTCTCTTACAATAACTATATCCATTACCGGATGCTTAGTTGATACATAAGGATGATATGAAATACATGGTCTTACATTTGCATATAATCCTAATATAATTCTGGCTGTAACATTTAGACTTTTATAACCTCCGCCCTGCGGTGTTGTTATTGGCGCTTTTAGAAAAATTTTTGTCCTGTATAATGAATCCCATGCTCCCGGGTCTATCCCGGCTGAATTTCCGCGAAGATAAACCTGCTCTCCTATTTCTATTGTTTCAATATCTAATTTTGCTCCTGCAGCTGTTATTATTTTTATGGTTGCTTCCATTATTTCAGGTCCTATACCGTCTCCATAAGCAACTGTTATTGGTGTATTTTTATTCATTATTTCCTTTCTGTATAATTTGTTTGTAAAATGAATACAATATTAATAAACCATTCTTTTATAAAAAATCTAAAAAAATTATTTGTTCAATCTGTCAATCTCATCTCTTAACTCAGCCGCTCTTTCAAATTCAAGATCCTTTGCAGCATATATCATTTCCTTTCTCAACTGTTCGATTAACTCCTTCCTCTGATCACTGTTTATTTTGTCTTTTACCGGATCAGTAATAATTCTCAGCGCTGATTTCTTTTCATCTTTCTTCTTGCTTTTGCCATAGTCGTTCTTTGCTTTTGAATCTGCTACTATAGTCGAAGACATAATCTCTTCAATGGTCTTAAATATTGTTGCTGGCTGAATATTATGCTCCCTGTTGTATTCCTCCTGTATGTCTCTCCTCCGTTTTGTTTCATTTATGACCTTGCTCATTGATTCCGTTACTTTGTCCGCATACATTACTACTAGTCCGTTAACATTTCTTGCTGTCCTTCCCGCTGTCTGCATTAATGATTTTTCTGATCTCAGAAATCCTTCCTTGTCTGCATCTAATATTGCGACAAGAGAAACTTCAGGTAAATCCAGACCTTCTCTCAGCAGATTAACTCCGACAAGTACATCAAAATCCCCCAGTCTAAGTCCCCTCAGAATATCCACTCTGTCAAGAGAATCTACTTCAGAATGCATATATTTTACTCTTACTCCGATTCCAAGTAGATAATCCGTAAGATCTTCACTCATTCTTTTTGTAAGTGTCGTTACCAAAATTCTTTCCTTTCTCTCTTTCCTGATTCGAATCTCATTTACAAGATCATCTATCTGATTCTTGACTGGACGTACCTGTATTTCAGGATCAAGAAGTCCTGTCGGTCTGATAACCTGCTCAACTATAACTCCCTCGCATTTCTCAAGTTCATAATTTCCCGGAGTAGCGCTAACATAAATCACCTGGTTTTTAATTGACTCCCATTCTTCAAATGTCATTGGTCTGTTATCAAGTGCTGAAGGAAGTCTGAATCCGTATTCTACCAATGTCTTCTTTCTCATTCTGTCTCCGTTGTACATTCCCCTGATCTGAGGAACAGTAACATGCGATTCATCAACAATCAATAAAAAGTCTTTCGGAAAATAATCAAACAGGCAGGATGGTCTCGAACCCGGAGCTCTTCCGTCCATGTGCATTGAATAGTTTTCAATGCCGTTGCAGTAACCCACTTCCTGTATCATCTCTATATCAAAATTTGTCCTCTGTTCAATTCTTTGCGCTTCAATAATTTTTCCCTGAGATCTAAAATATTCAGTCCTCTCATTAAGCTCTTCTCTTATATTACCAATTGCAGTTTCTATCTTGTCCTTGCTTGTGAGAAAATATTTAGCGGGATAAATCGCCACGCTGATATCATGACCGGTGACTTTTCCATCCTCCCTGTTTATGTATGAAATCTTTTCCACTGAATCGTCAAATAACTCTATCCTGATTCCTGTGTCGTTCTCGTATGCCGGAATTAATTCGACCGTTTCTCCTCTGACTCTGAACGTTCCTCTCTTAAACTCAGAATCATTTCTTACATAATGAATTTCCGTTAGCTTTGATAATAACTTTTTCCTTGATATTTTTTCCCCGGTTTTTACGACCAGCACCTGCTGTGCATACTCCTCCGGTGCACCTATACCGTATATGCAGCTTACAGATGAAACTACGATCACATCTTTCCTTCCTTCAAGTATTGAAGCCGTAGCCCTTAATCTGAGTCTGTCAATTTCTTCGTTTATCGAAAGATCTTTCTGAATGTAAGTATCGGAAGACGGAATATATGCTTCGGGCTGATAGTAATCGTAATATGAAATGAAAAATTCAACTCTGTTGTCAGGAAAAAAATTTTTAAACTCCCCGTAAAGCTGCGCTGCAAGCGTCTTGTTATGTGACATTACAAGTACCGGCATTCCGATGTTCTCTATTACATTTGAAACGGAAAATGTTTTTCCCGAACCCGTCACACCCAGAAATGTCTGCTGCTTGTCGCCTCTTAATATGCCTTCAGTGAGTTCCTTTATTGCCTTCGGCTGATCACCGCCGGGTTTGTAGTTTGATTTTAATTTGAATTTCATGTTTGGATAATACTGTCTTCAGTTTATTTTAAAATTTTTCGAATTACTTATTCAGGTTTTTAATAAATTTTCTAGATAATTCGGAATAAGGATTTATTGTCAGGGCTTTTTTAAAGTCCGAAAGTGAATTCTCCTTATCATTCAGAAAATAAAAACATTCTCCTCTCATTTCGTACGGCTCTGAAATTCCGGAATTACTCTTAATGCATTCATCAAAAAAATCTTTCGCTTCTTCAAATGCTTTTTTTTTCATAAAAGAATTTCCGATAATACATGAAATATTTCCCGCACCTTTTTTCAGATTTAATCCTTTAAAAAAATACTCCGAAGATTTCCTGTACTGATCGGCTTCCAGCAATAACTGTCCTGATAAAAAATATATCAATTCAGCATTTGTTTCGCTGTAACAGTTTTTAACAAACTCTTCCGTCTTTCTGATCTTTTCTTCTCCGGGCAAATTCATTTTGTTTATACTCATTGCAGATTTAAGTATTTTTTCCGGGAACATATTTTCAAGTTCTGATATCTTCTTCTCAATATCTTTTCGGAATGTGAAAACTCTTCTTATTTTATCCGGATAATCTTTGTATGCCTTTATGTATTTATTAAAAAAGGATACCGGTCCCAGAAATACTGACTCGATAAGAGCATTTCTTCCAAGTGTCGTTTCAATAATGTACGCCATCTGTGTCGCCATTGTATAAAAAGGCGCATTTCCTTCAAAACCGGATTTGATCAGACTGTCTGAAATATTTTTACCGTGATTTTTCTTTAAATGATAATATGTATTATTAAAAAGCTGGAAATCTTTTTCAAGCAGATCCCATGGTCTTGTTTCAGATCCTACCGGACCGGCGTAATTCGCAATTCCGTTTTTCTGAATTTCAGAGATAAGTGTTATAAATTCACGGTCTCTCGCGTCTGCGATATACTCTTCTATGCTGAGATGTATTTTCCTTTCTACTGTTTTATATAACTCGTGAATAATGTATCTGACAAGATAGGAATAATCATCATTGAAGTTTTCTAAGTTGATTTCAATTGTTCTGTCTTCAAAGTATTTATTAATTTTATGATTTCCGAGTTTGAATTTTATTTCAACCTTTATACTTACACTGTCCGGTATATTCTTTTTTGTGTTTCTTACTGCATCAGACCGGATGTTTGATTCGTTATCCCGGATTTTTTTAATCACATCCGAGAATTCATTCCTGTAAATGTATATTCCTCCGAAATTGCTGTAACTCTGAGGATTTACCCATTTATATAGCGAGAACAAAGGTGATTCCGCTGCAGCTCTGTTAAGTAAATATATTAAATCATTATTCTTTGTATCATCAGATAATTTTTCATTGAGTATTTCTTTTTCTGAAATATTATTCAATAATTCCTTTTCTGCATCTGTGTCTCCGGAAAAATATTTTAATATGTTTTCCGCTTCAGTATAATTAAAAACAATTTCTATCCTGCTGTCTGATTTTTTTGACGGCTCAGAAAGATAATTTTTTCCTGTGAAAAAGAATTTTTTACCTGGATTGAAAGAGTTTCTTAAACCGGATAATATTTTCATAGAACTAATCAGATTTTCAATTTCATTTCTATATTGAAAATCCGTTTCTTTTAATTTATTTATTACCGAATCCGAAACTGAAAATTTTTCTTCGCTTTCATAATAAGAAAATAAATTTTTAAGCTGCTGTAATGAATCCAGTTCGGATAGATGCTTCACTATGTATCTTGCATCAGTAATTGATAATTCCCTTTTGAGATTATCTACTGACTTGATCAAAGCAGGATTTATAAAAACCGCTTTATTAAACAGATCTTCCCAATTCCAGTCTGACTCAAGTCCGAATTTCTGCTGAGAATAATTTATATTCGAATGAAAGATGACTAATACTGCAAATAGAATTTTGAAAGTGGAATTTATTTTAAAATCGGGTAAGATCATATCTTTGATTTGCAGGGAATGTTTAAGAATTGTTTATTCAATCTCAGTTATAAGACTAATCTCTCTTAATACATTATTTATTGTTCCAAGCTCCTCTGCAGTCCCTGATTTTACTACTGCCTTGCCCTTTGTATGAGCAATTATCGCAATCTGTTCACATCGCAGAATATCATAGCCGGTAGCTTTTCTTAACTGATTGATGACATCGTCCCACAAATGGTTTGAATTGTATAAAATAAGTTTTCTTAATCCTGAAAACGTATTGTAAGAAATTTCTTTCTGAAATGTTACAGTCTCCATTTTTTTACCTACTGTCTTGTAAATTTGCAGAGCGCTTCGCATATCTGATCCTGTTTATATCTTACTCCGTTAGCCGAACTTCCGAATCCGTTCATTGATATATAAAAAATCAGTAATTCGCTGTCTCTCGAAACAGCATATCCGCAAAGCGAACTTACTGAGTTCAGCGTTCCGGTTTTTGCGTGAACATTCTTTTCAGCTTCAGTCCCTATCATTCTGTTTCTGAGTGTTCCGTCTATTCCCGCTATAGAAAGTGAACTGTAAAAATAATCAAAAGTCTTATCTTCGTCATACATATACTTCAGCAATCTTACATAGAGATCCGAGTTCACATAATTATATCTCGACAGTCCGGAACCTTCCACTATCTCAAAATTATTTCTGGGGTTTCCGATAGAAGTCAGAAAATTCACTACTGCATCCTCTCCTTTTGAAAGTGTTCCCGGCGGATCGTAATATTTTGCTCCTACTGTCTTAAAAACAGAAATTGCAGACTGGTTATCGCTTTCCTTATTCATCTGTGAAATTACATTATAAAACGAATGAGTTACTTCTGTTATTTCTTTTGCAGCTTTGGGAGTAATTCCTGAAATTACAATTCCTTCAACTTTAACATTCCTTGAGATAAGCTCGCCGGACAGATATTCTGCTGCAGTTGCAGCAGGATCAAGTCCACCGCCGTTTTTGTTGAAGTTTAATGCGCTGATATAAGGCCAGTAGTTTTTTTGCGTATCGTCTTTATACTGACCTGCGATGCCGTAATGCTCGTCGTCAAAAAATGTTACCCGTCATTTCCGTTATTTTTTTCTCGGCAAGATTTTTCGCGAGAAATGAAACATCGGATGAATTCAAATCGGGATCACCATAACCCTTCAGATAAATATTCCCGTTTACTACTCCGTCATTAATGTTACTGTCGTCAGTATAAATTATTGTTTTGAAATCATAGGAAAGTCCCAGCTCTTTAAATGCAACTGCTGCAGTGATCAGTTTTGTTATTGAAGCGGGTATCATTTTCTGATCAGGTTTGTACTCATAAAGAAGATCATACTTATCAGCGCTGGCAATCTGTATGGAAACCTTGCAACTCACATCGCTTATTATCTGATTAATGCTTTCCGCCAATTCTGCTTTCTTGTCCCCGGCATATACTCCGGATAAAGTCATCATTGAAATTGAAATGAACAACTGTAAAAACAAAAAATACATTTTGATAAATATGCGGGTTTTCATCTAATTTCTTTTTTTAAAATTTTAGATTTTTTGTTTCTTATTAATTTATCTACTTTTTTTATTATTTTTCTTGATTGCTTGTAAGTCAGAATCCTCTCAGCGGCATTCAGAGTGCACCATTTGTAATTTATGATTTCTTTGTTGTCAATCCTGATCTTACTGGTTCCTGATTTTGCAATAAAATAACTTACAACCTTCTTTACTTTACTTTTATTTCTGTCACGGAAAAAATATTTTTCTCTTGCAAGAATTTTTTTTGCAAGGAATTCAACTTCTTTTATCCCTGCCTCTTCAAATAATTCCCTTCTTGCCGTCTGAATGCTTGTTTCATCTTTTTCCTTATGTCCTTTTGCAAAAGACCAGTGACCTTTCTTATGCTTAACGATAAGATACTTTGTTGATCGCGGAAATTCAAAATAAACTATAACACCTATTGCTTTGTCTTTTGTTGGTTGTGCCGGCAATTATCTCCAGTAAAATTTGTGTGTTTTTAAATATATTATTTTTTTGCTTGATTCCAGATTTCGTCCATTTCTTCTAATGTCATTTCTTCTAACTCCCGGTTGTTTAATCTTGCATAATCTTCTATTTTATTGAATCTGTATTTAAATTTTTTTACTGTTCTTCTTAGGGCATCTTCGGGATTTATTTTTAAGAATCTCGAATAATTCACAATAGAAAACAAAAGATCGCCAAGCTCATCTTCTATCTTATCATGCTCAACTCCGCTCTCAACGTTTTGCTTCAGTTCATTCAGCTCTTCAAGAATTTTTTCAAACACCGGCTTTTCATCCATTTCCAAAGTCCCGGGTTTTCTCCAGTCAAATCCTGTCTTTGAAGCTTTTTCCTGTATCCTGTAAGCTTTAAGCAATGCAGGCAATTCCTCGGGTATACCGTCTGTAACTGATTTTCTTCCTTCATTTTTCTTCAGTCTCTCCCAGTTCTTTTTTACTTCCTCGCTGTCTGTAATTTTTTCATCACCGAAAACATGAGGATGTCTTGCGATAAGTTTTGCGGTTTCTGACTGAATAACTTCCCTGAGTGTAAAATTATTCTCTTCTTCAGCAATATTTGAATGAAAAACCACCTGCAGCAGCACATCTCCAAGTTCCTTTTTAAGCTCGGGCATGTTGTTTTCATCAATTGCTTCCAGAGTTTCGTATGTCTCTTCAAGAAGACATCGCCTCAGAGATAAATGCGTTTGTATTCTGTCCCACGGACAATCTTTGCGCAATCGCTTTACGATGTTTACGAATTCATCGAACTCTGTTAACGGATTTTCTTTTTTCAATTCACCGGATTTTGTAACAGAAGATAAAAATTATATATATGTTTGTCAGTATGGAAAATTTTCTGACGGATATGTTTTTTAACAGATTCAAAAATAAATTTACTAAAATGGTTAAGATTACAATTAATGCTGATTAATATTTTACTTAAAACAGCATGTAATCTTTGAATGAAAAAACTTAAATTGGCTCTGCTAAGTTTTTTAATATTAAATTATGCCAAAAACGACGATACTTCACCTCTCTGAAAATCTCAGGAAAGATATTATTCAGGGAGTAATCAAATCAGGCGAACACATCAAGGAAAAGGAAATTGCGAAAAAATATAAAGTAAGCAGAATCCCCGTGAGGGAAGCCCTTATGCTGCTTGAAAGCGAAGGGTACCTTGTAAAAATTCCGCGCAAAGGTAATTTTGTAAAAGTTTTGACAAAGGATTCCGTCGAGGAGTTATTATTGTTTTATGAAGCTCTTGTACCTGTCATCCTGAATGATGTAATTTCCGGATATACTGAAAAAATATTCAGGGATGCCGAAAAAATCCTGAATAAACTTTCAGAGTCAAATGACTCTCTTGAAATAACCTACCTGATCTGGGATTTTAAAAAACAGGTTTTTAAACAAACAAAGTACCAGTATATTCTGAATACTGTAGAAAATATTTTCAAACAGGGTATGAGACTTGTCTATATTCTGATCGAATCTATGGAACAAAAGAGTTTTAATGTTACCAGTTACAAAAAATTCATAAAGCTTTGCAGACAGAATAAAAAGAAAGACGCAGTAAAAGCATTCATGAATTTTCTTGAAGTTGAGAAAAAACTCCTGCTGAATATGTATAACTGATTAATGTTTTGAGATAGTAAAACATTTTACCTGCAATAATTTTTGATCTTTTCATACGACAGTTTTTCCCGCAAATGTCAGCCGGTATTTGCTGAACTAATATTAAATATTAACTTAAGTAGATCGATTTGATCTTTGAAGATTATTTTCCGCCACGAATTTTCACTAATTGTATTAAAAATGCATTTTCAAATTGTGTCAATTATTGAAATTAGTGGCAATTTCTTGTTTTCAATCTTGAAGCAGTCAACTTAAGTTAGTAATTCATATTTATAAATTTTGATCAAATGATTTGTCTGAATATGAAACAACACTGTTTTCAAAGTTGGAATATTCAGAGTTATTGTTTTATTTAATCTGATCTGCAGTTTATTTCTTTTTAAATCTGCGTGAAATATTTTTGACGCTGACACAGATATTTGATTTTGAAATTCCATCTGAATTGAATAACAATAACTAATAGCGTATTTTTGTTTATTCCAAAATATAAATAATAATTTCATGAAAATAGGCGTACCTAAAGAAATTAAAACTAATGAAAACAGAGTAGCGCTTACTCCCGGCGGCGCAGAAGTTTTAAGAAGACACGGTCACAAAGTATTTGTACTGACAGGAGCCGGTCTTGGAAGCGGATTCTCCGATGCGGAATATAAAAAAGCAGGAGCTACTATTCTTAAAACCGCAAAACAGGTTTTTGATAATGCTGACATGATAATGAAAGTAAAAGAACCTATCAAACCCGAATACAATCTTATCAGAAAGAATCAGGTTGTGTTTACTTATTTTCATTTTGCATCTTCAAAGGATCTTACAGATGCAATGATGAAAAATAAATGCATAGCAATAGCTTATGAAACTGTTCAGAAAGAAGATGGTTCTCTTCCTTTGCTGATACCAATGAGTGAAGTAGCAGGAAGAATGGCTCCGCAGGAAGGCGCAAAATATCACGAAAGAACTATGGGCGGAAGAGGAGTTTTACTCGGTGGCGTACCAGGAACTGAACCTTCTGAAGTAGTAGTACTCGGAGGAGGAATTGTCGGTACAAATGCAGCAAAAATTGCCGCAGGTTTCGGTGCTAAGGTTACTATTATGGACAATAATCTTTACAGATTAAGATATCTTGATGATGTTATGCCGAAAAATGTAACAACTATGATGAGCAATCCTCACAATATCAGAGCGGCTATTCAGAAAGCGGACCTTGTCATTGGAGCGGTTTTGATTGCCGGCGCTAAAGCTCCGAAACTTATAACGAAAGATATGCTGAAGTTAATGAAAAAAGCTTCTGTAGTCGTTGATGTATCGGTTGATCAGGGCGGTTGTATTGAAACCTGCAGACCAACTACGCATGAAAATCCAACTTATGTAGTCAATGATGTCGTTCATTACTGTGTAGCGAATATGCCGGGCGCTGTTCCGTTTACATCTACTATAGCTCTTACAAATTCGACTCTTCCTTATGCTGTAGAGCTTGCAAATAAAGGATGGCACAAAGCCTGCGTTGAAAATGAAGAGCTGAAACTCGGATTGAATATGATATCCGGAGAAATAGTTTATAAAGGTGTTGCTGACGCTTTCAAATACAAATTTAAAGATGTTAACAGCATGCTTTAGTATTAAAATATCATTTTTTTACTTATCAACCTCCGTTAGTTTGAAAAATTTCGCAGACTTTCCGGAGGTTTTTTATGTTTGAAAATCTTTTGTAACAGCCAAACTGATTTAAATTGAAAAACTCAAAACTCATTTCGCTTCTGAAATCATTTTCTGAAAACGAAATAAAAGAATTCAGAAAGTTTATTGACTCTCCCTTTTTTAACAAGGAAGGAAAATATGTACTTCGTTTTTACAATGAACTCAGAAAACACTATCCGGATTTTACAAATGCAAATCTTGAAAGAAAAAATGTTTTCAGAAAATTGTATCCGGGAAAAAATTACGATGATGTAATTATGAGAAAACTTTCTTCCTCGCTGCAGAAACTTGCGGAAGATTATCTTGGCTATGTTTTTTACAGATCGAGCGGATATGCCAAGGAACTTATGAATCTCAGGATGCTTCGCGAACGCAGACAGGTCAGCCAGTTTGAACTGAAGGCGGAAGAACTTGAAACATCATTTACCGAAAAGAAGCATCAGATTGACATAGATTATTTCCGTAACAGATTCCGCCTCGAAATTGAAAAAATAAATTATTACATGGATTTCAACAGTCTTGTAAAACAGCAGCAAAATTCGCTTCAGAAAATTCAGGGCTATATAGTTTTTGATGCACTTATTAACATTCTGGATATTGCTTACAACATTCTTGTTGGTCTGAACACAATGTATTCAGGCAAAGCGAATGTTGTTTTGAAAATAATTGATATACTTGATCTTGAAGCTGTTTCGGCAATGTTAAAAAAAGAGTCGCCGGAACTGTTTCCTGTTCTTGAACTTTTCTATCTGAGATATTTGAGCATGCTGAAATTTGATGAAGAAACATACAGGAAATACAAAAAAACAGCATTCAAAAATCTTGATTCTTACAACAGGGAAAACAGATTTACAATTATGATCAGTCTTCAGAATTTCTGCATTACAAAGTTTGTTAAAGGCGAGAGAAAATTCGCATTTGAACTGCATGAGATTCATAAAGAGATGCTGAACAAGGGATTACTGATTAATGAAACGAACGGTTATATGAATATGAACAGTTTCAGAAACATAATCCTTACCGCACAGTTTGTCGGAAAACTTTCGTGGATGGAAAAATTTATACGTGATCATGAAATCAACATTCTTCCTGAACAGCGTGAAAGTCTCTCTGCATGGGCAAGAGCATCTGTTTATTATTCAGGCGGAAAATTCAACGATGCATTAAAAGAACTTCAGAGCGTAAAGAATGATCACTTTCTTACCAAGCATGATATCAAACTTCTTCTGATGAAGATTTTTTATGAGCTTAAGGACTATGAAACAGCGATATCATTTGCAGATACTTACAGGAAGATGGTGGAAAACGATAAAACATATTCGGACATTCACAAAAATTCTCATAAGAAATTCGCTGTATTTTATTCTAGATTTATAAAACTTCTTGCAAATAATAATTATTCCGAACTTCCTTTTTTGAGAGCGGAAATTGAGAAGTCGGTAACTAACTCAAAAGAATGGTTTATTGAAAAAATAAATATGGAAATAAAAAAGACCTGACAGATTTCATTTCTGATAATATCCTGTCAGGTCTGCAGTTACCGGAGACAACTGCTATTTGTTCCTCGTGAACTTTGATACATCCTCAAAAGGAATTTCCTTTCCGTCCTGAGTTTTATAATGTCCTTTCCTTGTAACAATCATCATCTTATCCCTGAATTCGTAAGTATTGTCTGAATGATAAAACGGAGAATTTTCCGTTATCTGCATTTTATTTCCGGAGATAGTTCCTTCTCCAACAGATGCGTTCCCTGCACCCCAGACATCAAACCACCAGGTTTTAACTTTACCGCTTGCGTCTATTCCATAAATTCCAAGACCCTGATAGATGTCTTCAGCATTGTCTTTATTCTGCGAAGAATAGTTTATTACAATAAACTGGTGATTAATGTCCCACTTAATCTCTACATTTTCTTTATGGATCTTTCCGTTTATTAAGTTCTCTCCCGATGAATTCCCGACCATTG
>WBZU01001069.1_pt1 | contig 21514 bp, 17 predicted proteins | sample 5204311 | NCBI WGS metagenome assembly WBZU01 (sample SAMN12344359, study PRJNA552823) | activated sludge metagenome | biome: Activated sludge suspended growth; feature: Nitrification reactor; material: Wastewater; isolation source: activated sludge from nitrification reactor of wastewater... | reverse complement strand
CCATTCGCAGCGATGCTCTGGCCGCGGATGTGCGGAAACTCTTGGAAAACAATTCCGGAGGCCCATTTCGATTGGCCGAATCGGACAATGACGGAACCTCGACTTTGTTATTGAAAGCCGACGTGGCGGATTGGGTGGCGTCCCAAAATCAACTCGCCAATTATGCCATCGTCCAGTTCGGTTACGGAAAAGATCCCAGCGACAAGTACCATCGGCATTGGCGGGCCCTCAAATGGCAAGACCTCAAAAACGCCGCCACGAAACCCGCATATCTGCAAAGCGCAAGAGAAAAGGGCAATCAGACGTACCTCGATGTCCTGACGTTCCCTTCCAGCGACGATACGAGCACCACGACCCCTGGTGACTCCGGCGGGCCTGCTTTCCTCATCGAAAAAGCGCAAAATTACTACCACGTCCGTTTGCTCGGTTTGACGCTGGGGGCCAATTACTTTGGGAACAGGGTTGCAGGCGACAACGAGGAGACTTCGAACAACGCGATCACCGTGCTCTCCCAGGAACGGCTCGACGTCGTCTTTGGATGACCGCGGGGCTCGTCGTGCAACGACCGCTTGACTCCCGCCGGCGTCGCGGCGATGGTCGTTGTTCGGAGCTCTCCGTATGCCGGATACCGTTACAGGACAAACAGACACCGTGGCCGCATCTTCCGAGGATCCGCGCATTGGATCGACGTTGACGGCGCGCTACAGAATCATCGCCCCGCTCGGTGAAGGCGGCATGGGCACGGTGTATCGCGGCGTGCACGAAGCGCTGCGCAAACCCGTCGCGATTAAGTTTTTGCAGCAAAAAGTTCACGGCAATCGCGAAATGATCGTGCGCTTCGAACGTGAAGCCGTGACGGCGGCGAACTTGCGCCATCCCAACATCGCCGAAGCCATCGATTTCGGCACGTTGCCCGATGGAACGTTGTACCTCGTGATGGAGCTCGTCGAGGGCATGCCCTTGCGAAAACTCATCAGTCCGGGTCAAGGTTTGCCCGTGGAGCGCGTCTTGCGCATCGTCGAACAACTCGCCGCGGCGCTCGATTTGGCGCATTCGATGGGCATCGTTCACCGCGACCTCAAACCCGAAAACATTTTGATCTTCGATCGCGGCACCGCTCGAGATGTCGTCAAAATCATCGATTTCGGTATCGCGCGCATCAACAGCGAGATCTTCAAAACGGGCCCGACCGCTCTGACCGCCGCAGGTGCAGTCTTCGGAACACCGCAATACATGGCGCCCGAGCAGGTGATGGGACAAACCGTCGACGCGCGGGCCGATCAATATGCCGTCGGCGTCATTACGTACGAAATGCTCACCGGTTCGCAGCCGTTCACGGCCGATAACTATGGCGAGCTCGTCATGAAACACGTCGGCGCCCCGGCGCCTCGGGTCGTCGAAAGCGCTCCCCACGCGCCCCAAGCGCTCGATGCCGCCGTTTCGCGCATGATGTCCAAGCTGCCCGACGAGCGATTCGCCACGATGACCGACGCTCTGCGCGCCATGAAAGGTGAAGCGCCGGCGCCGACCTTGCCGACGAATTCGGCTCCAATGTCGTCGAATACCGTCGTGATGAATTCAGGCAATGATGCGCAGTCGCTGGCATTTGCCCCGACCATCGCGCCCGGAGAACAGTTTGCCCTTCCAAACATGACGATTCCCGTAGCAGCTCGAAGCGAAATGCCATCGGCAAACCATGTCGTCGTCCCGCCCGTGGCTACCCCCGCGCCTGCGTCCGCGCCCGTGATGGCCCAGTCAGCGCCCGTGATGGCCCAGCCGGCGCCCGTGATGACCTCGCCGGCGCCCGTTGCGACCGCCTCGCAAGCGCGTTCGAAGCCGCCCATCGCCATGATCGCCGGAATCGGTGCGGCGCTTATCCTCGTTGTGATCGTGGTGGTCTATTTCGTCGCGGGTTCGTCTGGTTCCGCAAAGGAAGTGGCCTCCGCGGCGAGTAGCGCGAGCGGTGTTTCTCGAGGGCCGGACGCGTCCCCGAAGATCGGCGCTCCATCGCCGACCGCGGCATCGACCCGCCCGCTCGTGTCGAATACGAAATATCGATTCCTCATGAAAGACGGCAAATATCCCTTTTGCGTCACCTCGAAATTGAAGAACGCTTATCCGGTTCGCACGAATGACGAAGGCGTCAAAGTGTGCATCGGGACTCCGGATGGGCCGATTCCGGTCGAGGGATTAAAACCGTACCAACCCTCCGAGTTTCAATGGGAGTAGTTTGGGAGCTGGTAGCTGTCAACGTGGGCCCGGGCGTTCGAGGTGGGTCCGGCAAAAAATAACGAATGGGTGGGGCAGGATCAAAACACGCCCGTCGCGACGAATCCAGCCCCGTGGGCCATGGGAACGAAGTGCATCTGCACGGTTTTTCCGGCTTCCGGCTGCTTTTCTCGAGGCCACAAGGCCAAGACTGCCGCTCCGGCCAATGCGACGCCTCCGATGGCGAAGGTCACCGTCGAAACGGTCGCGTCGGTTTGCGCCCCGCTCGCGTCAAAACGTTTTTGCGCATCGGCAAGATCGCATTGCGTGATCACCCCGCCGATACACGATTTCGCAACGACGTCCTCCCGCCACTTCGACCGAGCCTGCATACCGAAGACACTGCCCACGACGATGCTCGCCAGACCGGCCGAACCCAGCGCAATCGCGCCGATCTGCTTCGTGGAAAGTTTTACCTCGGCGGGCGCCAATTCACCCAGGGTCACCGTTTCCGCCGCTCCCTCTTTCAAATCGACGACTTTTTCCCACGTGCGTCGCCCCGGTGCGGACACCGTTATCGTGTGTCGACCTGGATCCACGGGGACGGGCTGTCCCCAGAGCGGCGCATTCACGATCGTATCGTTGTCCCGCACATGCACACCCGGCACATTCGCTACCGACGCCGGAACCTGCAATGTCATTTTGGGCAAACGCCCCTCGAGCTGCTTGGCGCGATCCCGAGCCACCGATTCGCGGCCCGATTGTTTCGTCCGCTTCGCTTCGTCCGCCACATCCGTGAACAATGCCCAAGCGCTCGCGACACGACCCAGGTTTTCATAACAATCGCCCAGGTAGAACCGAGTGCCCATGCCCGCATCGAGGCGATTGCTTTCGGCGAGTTTCGGACAAGCTTCGGCGTATTTTTTCTCGGCCATCAGCTGCATCGCGTCGTCGTACAGCTTTTGCGCAATGGCCACGTTTTGCGCGGAAGCCGCCGGCGTGTTTTGCGCGGAAGCCAGGCTCGGCGATCCGGCCCAACAGGTGAACACGACGGCTCCGATGAACAAGGCTGGGCATCTTTGCGAGTTCATGGCGTTCACTTGCGCGTGGGGAATCTCTGGGCCCGAGCCAGGAAAAGCGGCGGCGAAACGCACGTTAACACGACGACTTTGCGGAGGGAAGAGCGTTGTTTTGGGTTTCCGCAAGCCGAAAGGTACGTCCCGGGGATCAACGCACGAACTTGGCGAGGAACACATCCAGACCCGAAGGCGTGAGCTTTTTCCCGGCGAGGTTCAGGGGGCTGTCGCGGAAGGATCCCGTCACGAAGACGAAACCGCCCGCTGCATCCAAAACGAGGGCATTGCCAGATTCCGTTCCGGTCGACGCGATCACGTTGCTCCATACGTGTTCCCCGGCTCCATCCAATTTCAAGACAAACGCATCCGCGTCGCCGAGACTTTGAAAGACATGCGTTTCACCGAAAGCAACGCGGCCATGAAATTGCCCCGTCACGTACACGTTGGAGGCTTCATCGACGGCAATCGCGTGCGCTCGTTGCGGCTGCGCGAGCGGTGAATCCACTTCGCCAAACCGCCGACTCCATTGACATTCCCCGTTGATGTTCAACTTGGCCACGAATACATCTTCGGCCTGGGTCGTATTGACCTGATTGCACGATGGTTGGTCGGGAAAAAGCGTTCTCGAACGAAATCCTCCGGCGACGAAAATATCGCCGTCTTCGGCCACTGCGAGCGATATCGGCGAATCCTCCGCTTCTTGTGGACCTTCGGCGATGGTGATGAATTTTTTACAGGTCTTCGTTGGACCGTCCAATGAAGCAATGAACAAGGCATCGTGACCGGCTTGGAGAACGGGGATCGATTCGGGGCATTTCAAATCGAGCGTTTGCGAGAATCGTCCCCCCACGATGATGGTGTCCGGAGCGTGGATCGCGAGGGCATGTACTTCTTGATCGCCCGGGCCGCCTGCATGAACACTCCACAAGGGCGCTCCGGTATCGAATGACAATTTCGCAATGAACCCATCGAATTCCGTCGCCGGGGCAGGGGGCGGTTGATCGAACGTCAGCGTTCCTTTGAACCGGCCGCCGATGTACGCCGCGCCGGTGGAATCGAAAGCAATCGTTTCGGCTTCTTGATCTCCTTCGCCGCCGAACGATTGTTGCCACGAGCAGGCATCTTTCACGAATGCGGCGACGACGATGTCCCGGCCGCCCTGATTTGGTAAACCGCCTTTTCCGCAATCGAAGTCGCCCGTGGAAAAACCCGTGAACCCCACGCCGCCGCTCGCCGGATTGACGGCGATGGCTCGAGGCACATCGTTCAAAGGACCGCCCAAAAGACGGCTCGTCGGGCATTCGACCTTCAAATCGTTCGGATCGGCCCACGTGATGAATGCATCCAGGCCTCCTTTGGCGGTGGCGCTGCAGCCGACATCTTGGATTGAATTGCCCAGGGTCATTCCGGCCATGACGACGCGATGTGGGCCGTCGATCACGACGCCTTGGACGATTTGATCGTTGGTTTGTCCGAATTGGGCACCCGAGACGATCTCCCCGCCGTTCTTGGTCGAACCGCCTCCGGAGCCTGATCGCGAGTCCGACAGTTCGTCGAAGACCAGCAACGCGCATCCTCCTTGCACCAACGTGATCGCGCCGAAACAAACCGCTTTCAGCCATCGCACTTGCATCCCGTCGTATACGCTCACCTTGCACCTCCTTCGCCTCGCTCGCGCGGTTGCATCATGCTCGCACCCGATCCGCAAGCCAACCGTTCTTTGCGAGTGTCTATCAGGGATCGCGCGAGGAGCTGCGAATTCTCAATGGAGACCAGGTGCGTCTTCCGAGCAGCATCGAATGCGTACAGACCTTCCCATTGACTTGACGAGGTATTGTTGCGAGGCTCCATTGCATGCAGCGAACAAGCATGCGTCAGAGAAAATGGCTCGATCGTCGCCGAGTCATTGCGGTCGTGGTGTTGATGGGTGGATCGGGTTTCGCAATGCTCCGTGCGCCGGAAGCGTCGAGCGAACCGATGGTTGTCGATGGGGCGCCATCGGGTATGGTTGCGTTTGTCGGGGGAGGGGTTTGTCCTCCCGGATGGGTGCACGTCAGCGACCTCGAAGGACGCGCCATTGTCGGTACTGTCACCAAGGAAGACGTCGGCATCACCGTGGGCACTGCGTTCGGGGATCGGGAGGAGCGTGCGCATCGCCACGATTACACGGCGAAAGTGACCCTTGGCGCGAAAGCGATCGGGTCGCCGAATGGTGCGAATATGAGTGGCGCGGCGGCGATGACGTATTCGGTCGCCGGAATGACCGAGGAGAGTGATGGCGGATTGCCGTTTTTCCAAATGGAAGGGTGCATCAAGCCATGAAAAACCATTGCGTGGTGGCTGTGTTGTGCCTCATCGCCGCCAGTTGTGAGGTCAACATCGGGCCGCCTTCCGGGTCGGCCGGTGGAAATGGCGCCGGTGGAAATGGTGCGGGTGGAAATGGCCCGGATCTTACGCCGCCCGAGGGGGACGCATTTCCGAAAGGAGCCATTTCGTTTTTTTATCGCCTCACGTGTCCTTTCGATTGGAGCGTTTATCCCGAGGCAGCCGGACGCATCATCATTGCGGCGAGCGCGGGGCTGCCGTCGGGTACGACGATCGGAGAGCCCCTTTCGAGCGGGGAAGATCGCGTGCACACGCATGACTTGTCCGCATCCGTGACCATAACGGCGTTACAGTATTTCGCCCCCGAGGGTGGACCCAATGGCACCATGACCCAGCCCATGCCGTATTCGTTCAGCTGGACGTCGGATCCGACGCCGGCCGGCGTTCCTTATCGACAGCTCATGGTCTGCAAAAAAGTGGGCGAGCCCAAGGCTGCCACATCGCCGCTTCCGCCGAAATTGCACACCTATTTCGAGCTCGATGCGTGTCCTTCCGGGTGGAAACCCGCGACGGGGACCATCGGTCGAATCCTGGTTGGATTACCGATGGGAGGTGCCGCCGATATGTCCATGGGTGGCGAACCGATCCTGACATCTGCGCCGCGCACGCATACGCATGCATTTTCGTCGACTTTGACGACGACGCCGTGGGGCGTTTTGGCTCCGCTTGGCATCGGCGCATTTTTCGGGCAAGACGGTTCGTATCCATTCTCGGGCGAATCGGAGCCCGCGGAGATCGGCGTTCCGATGATTTCATTGCTCCATTGCGAAAAGCAATGACGCGGCCGTGAAGTTAGCGCTTCTGACCCATACTCCCCGGGAGGGAATTGCATGCAAGTCCGTTGAGGATCCCTGTTGACCACGGGGCTTCATGATCGACGAATCGCGGGGGCGCCCGCCTGGGCTCTTTCCAAGCCCCCCGGCACGATTCCGACGCGTCCGCGGTGTTTTTACATTGCGGGCGTGCGTTGGGTACGGTTACTGTTGGTGCACGATGAAACAATCCATTACAGCGGCCGACCTTCGGGTTGCGCTCGACAATCTCTTTTCCGACCCGGTTCGATTGAACCTGTTCAAGTCCACGGCAGCATACATCGTGTATGGCGCCGAGCTTGACGAGGTGCGGGCATTGCTGCCGCTCTTGGTCAAGGGCAAGCGCCCGATGGCCAAAGACCTGACGACGGCAGACATTCGCCACGATGATCTTGGAAATGCCTTGTGGTATTTGGCTGAAGCGATCAAAGCGCACCCTGGTATCGATTCCGAGCTTCGGGCCAAGGCAGCGCGTATGCAAGCGCAATTCATTCCGAGTCTGGCGCAGTTGAAAGCGAAATACAAAAAAGAGGCGCAAATGGCGGCGGCGAATCGCTCCCAAGTGAGCCCGATGGAAACGGACCTGAAAAGCATTCCGACGCCGGATGGCCGGACGGTATATGATTGGGTGGTGGAATTCCTCGACAGCGGCGATCATATCAATACGTTGCTCGATGCTCGTTCCAAAGTTGAAGCGGACGAGCCGGGGGTCGAGCTTGCGTTGAATCGGACGCGGGCGCTGGCGTTGGTGACGAAGGCGCGAGCGCTGGTGGGTGAGGAAGCGGAAAAGAGCAACAAGCTGCCGAAGAATGCCGAAGCGATTGTGTTTGGTTACTTCGATACGCTTGCGGCCTTCCGAACGACGGCCCGTGATGACGATGAAGAGCCCCCGGCGGCGGTTCCGGCTGCTGCGCCGGCAGGCGTGTAGGTCCCCCGTAATGCTTACGGCTGGTTGATGACCAGGCCGAAGCGCCCTTCGTGGTGCTTTCGCTTGGTCGGTGAGCAGGCCGATGCGTCGTCCGTGATGGTTACGGCTGGTGGGTGAGCACGGCGAAGCGTCGTCCGTGATGGTTACGGCTGGTGGGTGAGCACGGCGAAGCGTCGTCCGTGATGGTTACGGCTGGTGGGTGAGCACGGCGAAGCGTCGTCCGTGACGGTTGGAGGTATCATTCCGGCGGAATTTCAGGCGAACCGGGCCAGGTAATGCCCACTTTTTGCAGCATGCGTTGGACGGTGAGCACTTCCTCTGGATCGGGCGGGGTGGGGCAAAGCGTGGCGAGTTCGTCGGGCGTCAGTTCGGTAGGACCGAGTAAGGCGCGGGAGGTCAGGGCGTCGACGACTGCATTGAACGGTCTGGTTTCGGGATGGTCGGTGTCGAACTCAAAAGAGTTACCGCCGCACGCCCGTGGCAGGCGATCACCCCGAAGCATGCCCCACGCGGCTAGTCGTTCGACGCCCCAGGCATACGTCAGATCCTCGAAGAGAAAAAGTGTGCCTCCGACGCGGTCGCCGTAAAGCCAGAAACCCGCGCCGGCGTGTTTTTCCCCGTGGTCCGCTCCCACCTCGAGCATGCCGACGGCCGTCAAGAATGTGGATTCGAGATCGGGAGGCAAGTCCGGCACCGCCCCGCGTACATCGTCTGGGCCCCCCGTCACCGCGTCAATCTCAAGCCCAAGCTGCTCGATCGGACCACATCCAAGATCGCATGCGAGACCAACGACCCCGGTCTCGGTCCATACGACGACCTCATAGTCGCCACTCCCGTTGTAGAGTGCGCCCTGCCGGGGGTCCCCTTTCCACATTGTGAGGAAGCCGTGAAAGTGGCTGAGGGCGATAACAGCATCGGCCACGTATGCACGTAGCGCCGCGCGGACGATGGCGTCTCGGTCGAAGACGAGTTTTCCGAAGTAGGGGACGGTCCGTTCGATCATCGGTCTCGGCTAGACCACATTGATCTTGGCGTCAATGGGCTTGGGGGAGCATTTGCCACGTTTTAGGGTGTGTACGGCGGAATCTGGTTGACCCAATTCACCTCCTGCGCCGAGGGATATTTGTACCAGAAAAACCGGTTGAGCTTGCGCGAAATGACAACTGCGTTGCTATTTGAGTTCGTGCCCCAGTCGCAACCGCGCCGGTCCTTCCGGCGCACTTCATGATGTACTTCCACGGCCTTTGCGAGATCCGAAGACCCCCGGATAAGCACAGTTTCCTCTGTGCAGATGGGTTTGCCAGGTTCGTTACATGGCCAGGTAAAACCCGCAAAATCCGAATGAATCACGCCACCATGCGCTTTGCGGTTCGTCGCAAGGATCATGTCCCATTGTGTGAGGTTCGGCCCTTGCCCGCTTGCGCAATGAAAGTCTCCGCCGACTTTGACATTGGGCGGTTCGGGCAAATTGCGGTAGGGGCCGTTGATTTCTGTCGGTACACCATCAACGTCGATGAGCGATGTTTCCAGGGGCGCTTCGCCGTATCTGATGTAGATCACGTTCATGACATCCGGACCAACTTGCAATGAAAAGTCGCTTCCGGAGGGCTGGCATTTGTATTGATTCGCGTACGGCGAGGCTCCGAAAATCGTGGCGATCATCTTCGCGTCGGTGCAAGCTTTGCCCTCCTTCGTCGCTGTTCCCACGACATCCGCCTTGTTGTAGAAGCAGTTGAACGTCGGACTGGGGACATCGGACTTGTAGCAAGCGTCGCCGAATGCTGCCTTGTATTTGGCCGCAAGTGCCTCGTTCTGGTGGGGATTCCCCAACAATGGGAGGTAATAACGCATGCACGGCGTTGCTTTGAACTTGTCCGAGCATTCCACCGGTTCACTCTGAGCGATCAACTGCGGACCCCTCGGCTCGGGAGATCGTTTCGGGTCGGGCTTGAACGGACCTTTGATGGCCAACAGAGACTCTCCCAACGGAGCCGCGGGATCGACCTCCGGCCCCTGTGGGCCCGCATCACTTTCACCTTCGCCACACGCTCCCAGCGTGGTAGCTCCGGCGAAACCGAACAATACGATGCTCAGCGCGCCAGCGCAGCGTTTGAGCTCGACAATTCCTTCGATCGAGAACGGATACCAATTCATCACATCCTCCTGTGTTGCAAGTCAATTCACGCGCACAAAGGAGCGTCCCAATGAAACCGTATGCCAGGCGATTTTTATGGAACCGCCGGTTTTACCGGGACGCTCATTCGTACACGCGAACATTTGTCAGGGCCGCACGACGCTCCGTTCGGAGATTTTCGTGCGGCCTAGTCGGCTGTGATCAACGCCCGTTTTGACGGAAGCCGATGTCCTTGTACCACTCTTCCCTTGTTGGGCACGGATTCCCACGTCTTCGCTCTTCATCACACATGACGTCATACGGATCGGTTGTACCGTCCGGCTCCTCTTCCGGTTCTTCTTGACGCGCGGGGGTTTGTTGTGCCGTACCGGCACACGCGGCTTGGTTCAACGCGGCGCCGAGCACGAACGTCATCGGGATTAGCTTTTCTGCGACGGAAAGTGCGGTTTTGGTGAACTTCATGTCCCCAGGCGAGCACTCGTTTGTCGCGGCGTCAACCTCTTTCGGTTCTTCCGGCGCAACCTCGGGGACAAACGATGGCGGCAAACCAGCCAGTTTTGCTGTGTTTGTTCGGCTGATATCGACCTGCGTCAAACCCAACGGTATCGAGGGGGCGCTCATGAAGGACGAACCCGTGGGCACGAGCACACCGCAAACTCCTGTAATCGCGACGGTTCGGCCGACATGCGTCGCTTGTGTGAGCACGTGCGAAGTTTTCCGCTTGGCATGCGTTACAAACGCACGTGCTTTCCTCGGCACCAATATCAGCGCGGCCACCGTAGCGTGAAGGGCGGCATAGAGCAATTTCAGCAGCCGAGTCTTTCGTGAATCCACGGTTGACCAAGCGCGCTCTTGTTCTTCCTGGATCTCTCGAATGGTTTTTCCGTCGTGGTAGAGGGCATGTAGCAGCTGTTGCTCCTCCGGTTCGAGCGCGATAAACGGACCTTCCAGCATCAGTCGCGCTTCCACCCCATCAAGTGAATGCGGACCGGCAACCGATTCGGAGATATCGGAGTCCGATGCTACCTCGCGTTGTTGCCGGCGACGGGTGAATTGCCGATTCGCCATGGCTTCGTATCGCGCCAACGTGCACATGTACGTAACAAACTTCTCGAAGTCGTGGATTGACGGTCGCTTCGTTTCGGGATTGGATAGGGCCTTGACCCACGCTTGTTGCACGGCATCTCGTGGAGAAACAACCGAATGACGACCCACCAACCCGATGACGGTCAGCATCGCTCGCGTCACGTTGGCGTATTGAGCGGGCGACAAATCAAAAGGAGGACCGTGCGACGTAACGCGGTCAGGCTTTGGATTCGACGGCTGAACCGTTTCCTCTACAGGCCCCGCGGATGGGGTGCTCGAACGTCGTTCGCTCATGTGGGGATAGAGCAGCAACGTACCGGCATCACGAAAAATAAATTCTTTTTTTTGAACTTGGTCATCATCCTGATGCTGAGCCTCGTATTCTCAGCACAACCCGCCTTTGCGCATGATCCGCCGGTCATCCTTCCCACTCGGCTGGACTTCGACGCGTCGCAAGCCCCCAAGAGCTGTAATGCCGTGGACAGCTTCTCCGGTATGCTGGGCGCTTGGATACCGAAAGAGGTGCTGCAGGACGATGCCGACCGCCGATTGATCGTACGGCTCCAGTCCTCTGCAAAAGGGGGCAAACGCGCCGACGTCTCGCTCGTCGATGGGCAAGGTGTTGTTTTGGCAGAACGGCATGCCACGTATGCGTCCAGAGTCGAGTGTCACAAGGTGCTTTGGGAGGTTGCCCGTGACGCGGCGAAAATGCTGGGCGCGTTCGAACCACCGCCCCCGAAGGAACCCGTGCCTGCTCCTGTGTGCGCACCATGTGCATCGTGCCCGCAGCCCCGTTCCTGTCCCACATTTCCGCCACTACGCCCGACGACGCCAACGCTCACACTCTTGCCCACCCCCTATCGGTCCTTCATTGGCCTTGGCGCATTCGCAGGGTCGGGCATTTTTTCCAAAATGGCCGCCGGCCCCAATCTGCTCCTCGGCTTTGTCCCCTCGCGCCGTTTGTCCCCAATGCACATTGAGGTTGACGCCACGTGGACCGCGCAAACTTCGCAATCGATTCGCGTGCATTCCATACCCATGGCCGCTTCCTTGTGTTGGGTGCAGGGCATTCTTCGATTTTGCGGCGGTGTATCCACAACGATTTTTTTGACGAATCGATCACGAACCAATGACGAATTGCTTATGATGCTTGGTGGAAACCTCAGATTGGGCACCGAATTGTTCCGCCACGGCTCATTCTCCATTCGCGCCGATGTGTTCGGGCGCCTCATCTTTGCGCCGCAACAATTCGGTAAAGCTCTGGGCGTCATCGACGAACCAACGCCGTTTGCCGCAGGCGTTGCGGTGATGGCCATGCGGGCGTTCGATTGATGACTCGAGGATGGGTGCGTTCCGCAAGCAAAATGCTTCATATCCATTTTCGGGCGAATGATTTCATTGATCCATTGCGAAAAGCAATGACGCGGCCGTGAACATGGTCGGTCACTACGCCACGACGGTCGATGTTTTTCCCGTACCTACACGCCATAGCGGCATGCCGACGAGTGCTCCGAGCAACGCCGCGCCGATCCAAAACGCAAATCCGCCGGCCCAGCCATAACGATCCACGAAATACCCCGTCCCCAGACCGGACAACGACGCGCCGAGATAACCGAAAATCCCCGTCACTCCAATCGCCGTCGCCGCCGCTTTGCTCGACGCGATGTCCGTGACGAACACGCCGACGAGAAATTGCGGTCCGTAAATGAGAAATCCCAGCAATCCGAATCCAAGGCCGTGAAGATAAGGATGCCCGGGTGGGATCAAGTACAGGAGCCCCAAGACGACCGCCGTGAGGACCAGAAAAACCACACACACGGGACCTCGACGCCTTTGACTCAAACGATCCGATATCGCACCCGCAAGCAAAGCTCCTCCGATCCCCGCCAGTTCGAACGTTCCCGTCATGGCGCCTGCGGTGACCAAGGAAGATTGGTTGCGTTCCACGAAAAACTTCGCCGTCCAATCGAAAGCTCCGGTACGTACGATGTAGACGAATAGATTCATGAAGGCGACGAGCAACAAGGGCCGATTGTTCAGCACGCGGCCAAAGACGATTTGTTTGATGGTTTCCGGTTCGTCCGAGACCAACCGGCCATCGGGTGTCATTTCGGGATCCCGACGATGTTCGGCGATGGGGGGCAAACCCAGCGATCCGGGCGTATCGCGCAATCGTTCGGCGAGCCAAACGGCGCCGACCAGGCAAATGGCGCCGGGCACCCAAAAGCCGCTGCGCCAGCCGTAGTTTTGAATCAAATACCCGGCCAGGACCACGATGACCGCGCCGCCGATTTGATGCGACGTGTTCCAAATTCCCCATAAGAAACCGCGTTCGGATACGCTGTACCAATGGGCGAGCAACCTGGCGCACGGGGGAAAACCCATCGATTGCACCCAGCCGTTGACGGCCCAAAAAAGCAAAAATGCTCCGAGCGTCGAGCTGAAGCCGAAAAGGAAGTTCATCAGCGCCGACAAGGCCAATCCGACCGCCATGAACCAACGCGGATTGGCGTGATCCCCGAGCACTCCATTGACGAATTTACCGACGCCGTAGGTGATATACAGGACGGAGCTCAAGATGCCGAGCTGCGTATTGGTGTAGCCCAAGTCTTTGCCGAGCGTGGGCAAAGCAATGGAGAGATTTTTGCGGCAGAAGTAAAAGAGGGCATATCCGATGAGCGTCCCGACCATGACGCGAACGCGCCAATGACGGTACGCCGCATCAATGGCGGCGGGATCGGTGAGGCGTGGAGCGTTCGGGCGGGCCTGAAAAACCGTGGTTACGCCTTGCCAAAATGAAACGCTCATGATTGGTTTTCCCCCGACGTTGAAGACGTTTCCGACTGCATAACGCGTTCGCGGCGGCGAATGCAAGTTTTCGGACGAGGATTCTTCCGTTGGGGAACGTGGCCGGCGTGATCCGAGCGGCAATGAATCGGAGGAAGAAATGCCGGGTGATTTCGTCTTGTGTTCTTGCGCCTTTGGATGAAAGCCGTACGTTGGTGAAGAGCGGTCTTGCTTTACGGGAGCCTTATGAAAACGAGCGTAGCTTTTCTGGTGGTTATTATAACGGCGCTGGGCGCTGCGGGGTGTGATAATTCAATCGTGTCGGGTGGGTCTGGAGGTTCCGGCGGTTCGGGTGGCTCGGGAGGCGCGGGTGGCGCGGGTGGCGCGGGTGGTTCCATGGGCGTGGGCGGTCAAGGTTCCGTGCTTGGAACGAAGCTTGATTGCAGCGCTCCGAGTGGCGGATTGGAGATTTGCGATCTTTTCAAGCAGTTTGGCGATGCGTGTACGAGCCAGGGCGGATTTTACGATTATTGCAACAACGTCAAGTGTTCGTATTTGCCTCAATGCGATACGCTCTGCTACGCACCGCCGCCGCCACCGACCCAAGATGAATTCGCGTGTGGGCAGCTCAATTGCGCAAAAGGACAAATCTGCGTATTCAGCGAACCTTGGGGTGATGGGTGTGCTTACCGCAGCTGCATGACACCGCCCGCACCGTGTACGGTGAATCCGACGTGTGCCTGCCTGGAGACGATGTTGGGCTGTCCCCCCAATTGCCAAGAGGATGCCGACGGCAACATCACGTTGACAGGAATTGGGGCATCGACGTGTTTGTGAGGGTGAATGACGAGATCCGTCGGACGAGGTGACGGACTGAAAAGCTCGTAGTCATGACTTCCGCACCGATCGGGATATTGGGCCGGCTCTCGGCGTCCCTCTGCGCATCCCGAAGAAACAGCAAGGAGTACGACGCTCAAGACTGCAATGGCTTTATGCATGTTTTTCGAACAAAGCAATCAGTGTGCCAGACCCGCTTTTGCCATACGAGAGCGCTATCGTCCAGCGGAGCTCGATGCTGTGGCGCAGCAAGTGTGTGTTCGCGACGACTTTGCGCTATCTCATATTCTTTTGGGTCAGCTTTGGCGTTACCGAATTCCGTCGTGAGGCTGGCGGCCCTTGCTCAGGCCGGCGGACGAGGCATCAGCAGCGGGTGGAACGGGGTTTCTCCGAGCATGACGCGACCTGCGAAGTCGTACGCATCGTCCGTTGCCGCGACGTGTTGACCGGCCGCAAGGATATCGCGAAAACAACGCTCGAGCCGCGTACCTGCATAAATGGCGCTCGATCCTCCGGCTTTGAACGCAAATTGCGTCGCGGCCACGGCGACTTCGGTGCAATACGTCGTCGCAGCTCGAACGGCGGCCCATTCTTCGTGGCCGAGAGGTTTGCCCGCGGCAATCGTGTTCATCATCATCGCCACGACCTCGCGCGCATACGCCCGAGCGCCGTCGAGCGCCGCTCGGTTTCGGCCAAGTTCGACGCGGAAATGCGATTGCGACGCCAGCGGCTCCATGGTCCACGTCTTCTTTTTGATCGGGGCGACCGACGCGATTTCCTCGAGCGCCCGACGCGCCACACCGATTGCGAATCCCGTGTGTGCGGGCATGACCTGGGCCAAGAAAGGTAGCTCGAAAAAATGCCCTCCACGTCGGCGAGCCGGTGCCGGAGCCGAACACGTGAAAGCTTCGGGTACGAAAACCCCCTCGATTCGATAATGCTCGCTGCCCGTGCCGCTCAAAAATGAGGTTTGCCACGTATGCTCGATCATAACCTGCTCAATCGGTACGGCGACCTGCACGAGCGTGGGCATTGCATTCGCCGAGGGTTCGTCCAGTAAAGCGGGCGTGAAGACCCACTGCGAATGACGAATTCCGCTGCCGAAGGCCCATCGCCCCGAGACCTCGTAACCACCGGCTACGCGTCGCGCATGGCCCGTGGGCATTTGCAGACCCGCTCCAATCGGCATGCGTCCCGCCGCAAACATACGCTCGACGGCCGAATCCGGCAGATATGCGGCCATCTGCGCCGTAATGACCGAACCAATCATCAGCGACCAACCGGCCGAAGGATCCGCATGCGCCATTTGTTCGAATACAGCAAGCTGCACCATCGGCTCCGCTTCGAACCCGCCCACTTCGCGCGGCGCTACAAGGTGAAAGAGCTGCTCCTGCTGCATGGCCTCCACCACGTCTGGATGCAGCGTCGCCCCTCGATCCGATTCGTCCGCACGTGCTTCCGCGAGCGGCCGTACGCGCGTGATAGACTCGAAAAGCTTGGATTGCAGGGGAATCTGTCGTGTTTCGTCGTTCATGGCGTTTGCTCCCGGGTCACCGGCGCTTCATCGATCGCCCGGTACCGATGATGTAGACAGCGGCAACATGAGAAAGTTTCCACTGTCTACATCGCGAGATGATTTTGTACTCATCGCGGGGGAAAGGACGTGGTAGCGTGGGGATGTGGCGAAGAAGCAGACACCGCGGCCGTATCATCATGGCGACTTGGCTCACGCGCTCCGGACGGAGGGGCTTTCGTTGATCAACGAGGTGGGCATTGAGGCGTTTACGATGCGGGAATTGGCGCGGCGACTTGGGGTATCGCATGCGGCGCCGTACCGGCATTACCCGGACAAACGGGCGTTGCTCACGGCATTGGCGGTCGAGGCGGGGCATTTGTTGGCGGATCGGCTGGAGCGGGCGTTGGTGGAGGCGGGCGAGGATCGAAGGGCGCGTTTTCTTGCGGCTGCGTATGCGTACGTGCGGTTTTCATTGGACGAGCCGGCGTATTTCAAGACGTTGTTTCTTTCGAGCGATATCGATGCGGAGGCTCCGGAGATGGTGCAGGCGCGCCAGAGGACGCTGGGATTGTTGTATGGGTACATTGCGGATGCGCAGCTCGAGGGCTATTTTCGCCAGGGAGATCCGAACGCGTGGGCGGCAGCGGTTTGGGCGATGCATCAAGGGCTCGCGGTGTTGGCCGGGACGGGGGCGCTGGGAAAACTCGGTTTTGGCGATGTGCGAGCGGTATCGGATGTCGTGCACGGCGCGCTGCTCGACGGGCTCGTGGCGGACCCGCGGCGGTCCTGAAACCTCGCAATCGCGAACTCGGGGCCTCAAGCAGGCGACGGCGGTGTTTTTCATCTTGACGTGAGCTCCACAGATACCGTAGCGTCAGGTCTGGCCCATCTTCCACGGAGGTGGCTCGGATGGTTTCTTGGAAAATTCACGGTGATTCGGCCCCTCGGCGACGCCCTTGGACGTCGGCGTTGTCCGCGGGGATTGTTGTATTCGCATGCGGTTTGCCCGGGTGCATGGGCATCATTGGCGACCCGGAAGGCAGCGGACCCGTCATTGACGCGGCCGCCGCAAAGGTTCCGTTTCAAAGTGCTTATCCGCGCCTCACCCATGCGCAATGGGAAAATACGACGCGCGATTTGTTGAAGCTCGACGCTGTCCCGGGGCTCAGCGCCTCGTTCACGAGCGATCCGCTCGGGGGCATCTTCGATAACGACGAATCCGTTTTGCAAGTGACGTCGCCGTTATGGGCGGATTATCAGCGCGCAGCGGAAGAGCTCGCGGCCATGATGACCGCCGACCCACAGAAGCTCGCCAAGATCGTCCCGCCCGATATGGGGCAAAGTTTGGATGCAAGGGCTCGGCAATTCATTACGGAATTCGGGCGACGCACCTATCGACGACCGCTGACGGCGCAGGAAATCGATGCCCACGCGGCGCTGTTTGCCTCGGGCGCCACCGTGCTCGGCGGAGATCCATTTCTTTCGGGGATGCAGCTGGTGCTCGAAGCATTTTTGCAATCGCCGCATTTCGTGTACCGCGTGGAACAAGGCGCCGCGAAAGCGGGCAACACCGGCCTGATTCCGCTCGGTCCTTATGAATTGGCCACGCGTTTGTCGTATTTGCTTTGGAATACGATGCCGAACGACGCATTGCTCGATGCGGCGGCCAAAGGTGAATTGAGTACCGTGGAAGGCTTGCGGGGACGAGCCGAGCAAATGCTTTTGGATCCGCAAGCGAAGCTGGTGATGCGCAATTTCCACCGTCAGCTCTTCAATTGGAAGAAATACGCCGATCTGTATAAAGATCCGGCGGTATTTCCCGAGTTCGTCCCGGAAATCGGCGATGACTTGCGCCTGGAAGCCGAAGCTTTCGTCGATAACGTGATCTACGAACAAGACGGCGGCGTACTCGAATTGCTCACGTCCCGAACCGCGTACGTCAATGATCGATTGGCGGCGATTTACGGCGTGCCTGCACCAGCCGGGGCGGACTTTGGCAAAGTGGAATTGGACGCGGCGACGCGCAGCGGAGCGCTCACGCGGCTTGGATTTCTGGCTGCCAATGGCACGGCGCGAGCTTCCGATCCGATTCATCGCGGCGTCTTCATCAATTTGCGCATGCTGTGCGTGAAGTTGCCTCCGCCCCCGGACAATGTGAAACCATTGCCTGGAGGTAGCGACAAAACCACGCGCGATCTCGTCGATTCGCATACCGGCGATGGAACATGCGGCAAAGGTTGTCACAGCACCCTCATCAATCCGGCCGGATTCGCATTCGAAGGTTACGACGCCATTGGTCGATATCGCACCATGGATAACGGCTACCCCGTCAATTCCGCAGCGGAATACACGCTCGGGGGAGCGGTCGTGCAATACAAAGACGCCATCGAATGGAGCCAAATCATTGCCGAGAGCACCGAAGCCAATCAGTGTTTTGCCAAGCATTGGCTCGAATTCGCGCTCGGACGCGATGCTCAGCCCGAAGATGAGACGCTCATCGGGCAACTCGGCGATTCTTCACGCGGGGGAAGCTCGTTCAAAGAGATGCTCCTCGACATCATCGTATCGGATTCGTTTCGGGCGCGTCGCGCCGTGGAGGTTCCATGAACCGCCGACATTTCTTGCGGGGCCTGTTTGGAGTCAGCATGGCGCTTCCTTTCTTGGAGAGTTTGTCTCCGCGAAAAGCCGAAGCCGGACCGGGTGACATTCCTCCGTTTGCGATTTTCATGCGCCAAGCCAACGGCGTCGTGCAAAAGACCGACGACGAACCGGAAATGTTTTGGCCGAGCAACGTCGGAGCCATCACCACCGATTCGCTCAATGCCGAACCGGATCGCACGGCGGCCGATTTGTCGGCGTACGCGTCGCGGATGATTCTGCTGAAAGGCATCAATTTCGGATTTCCGGGCAATGGTTGCGGCCATTCCGGCGGCGGAAATCAATGCCTCACGGCCGCCCAGGTCTCGGTCACGCCTTCGGGCAATGAATCGCTGGCGATGGGCGAATCGATCGACAATCGCATCGTGCGCGAATTGAATGCGCCGGGCATCGAACCGCTGACGCTGTATGCCGGCAAAAAGTCCGGCTACATCAATGAAGTCTTGTCGTACCGCGGTGAAAAAGACATTCGTTCGGCCGAGCATAATCCCATTACGGCGTACAACAAGCTCTTCGGGCTTTCGGATTTGGATCCCGAAGTGCTGAAGAAGCTGGCTGCGGAACGTAAAAGCGTCAATGACTTGGTGCGTTCGCAGATGCAATCGTTGTTGTCGCGCAGCGATTTGGGATCGAACGACAAGAAGCGCCTCGATATGCATTTCCAGGCGATTCGCGATTTGGAGATTTCTTTGACGTGTAAACTCACGCCGGAAGAAGTCGCGGCCATGGAAATGATGTCGCCCGATGCGCAGCTCAACGATAACCTCGAGACGGTCGCGCGCATGCAGATGGACATCATTGCGTTGGCGATGGCGTGTGGCACGACGCGCGCGGCGACGTTGCAAATTGGCGACGGCAACGACAGCACGGAATACACGATCGATGGCGTGAAGCAAAAGAGTTACCACCGCATATCGCATCGTATCGACAGTGACGGGGATATGGGTGCGCCGATCGTCGGTGCGGTGGATTTGCACCACAAGATCGATCGCATTCACGCCCAGCTGTTCAAGTATTTGTGCGACAAACTCGCGGCCTACGATTTGGGTTCGGGCAGTTTGCTCGATTTCGGCGTCGCCGTGTGGCTCAACGACTTGGCCAACAAGTACCACTCGTACCAGGACGTACCTTATGTGCTGATCGGTTCGGCGGGCGGATATTTGAAAACCGGTCAATTTCTCGATGTGGGTGGCGTGAACAACAACAAGCTTTTGTCCACGATCGGTGCGGCGTGCGGTTGTAAAAACGCTTCCGGCGGCCCGCTTGATGATTTCGGCGATCCTACGCTCGAAAAGGGTCAGCTCCTCGAGATCGTCGCCTGATCGTCCCACGCGCATTCCCGACGTCCATCCACCGTTTGCCCTTGGTTTCCCGACGTTTCGGCGTTCTCGAGGCCAAGGGCGCGGTGTTTTTCGCGGTGTGCATTTTTCGTTTCCAACAACGATTATCCGTGCTATGGTCGGCTCATGTTCGATCCGGTTCGGCGAATCCCCGATTACGACGCGCTGCCCACCGTACCCAGTGTCGAAGCTTGGCGGGCCATGACGCCCCAAGCGCGTCTTGCTTTTCAAGTGGAAGTGAATACGGCATTGACGCCTCCCGCACACTTGATGAGCGAGGGGCAACCGCACAAACGCGCAAAATCCCGTGCACTCGATTCGCTTGGTTTGCACTTCAAAAGCCTGGGTCGGTCGGTGTACCTGGCGGAGGAGCTGAGCGTTCTGTATCCGGGAGCCAAACCATTTTCTCCCGACATTTTGGCCGTACTGGATGTCGAACCGTCGAGCGACGAAGACGAACGAATGGCATGGGTGGTCGCGGACGAGGGGAAAGGGATCGACTTGGCGCTCGAAGTGTTGCATCGAGGGGATCGCAGCAAGGACCTAGTCGATAACGTCGAACGGTATGCGCGCTTGGGAATCGCCGAGTATTTCGTTTATGATCACGAGCGACAACGAATCCATGGATATCGATTGACGACCCCGGGGGGCGGGCGATATCAGCCCATCATTCCGCAGCTTGGTCATTACCGTTCCGGTGTGCTGGGGCTCGATTTGGCGATCATTGACAATCGACTTCAATTTCTTGCGGGCGAAGCGACGCTTCCGCAATCCGAGGACTTGATTCGGCGCCTGCACGGTATGCTGACGAGTTTGGAATCAAAAGCCAACGAGGCGCTGGTGAAGGCGGAACAAGCGGAGACCCGGGTGAACGAAGCGCTCGAAGGGCTGCGGGATGCTCTGTTGGTTGTGCTCGATGTGCGAGGATTTGTGTGTCCCGACGATATTCGCGGGCGAATTCAGGTTTGTCAAGACCCGGTGACGCTGCGCCGCTGGATCTCGGCGGCTCGAACCGCGACCAACCTCGCCGACGTATTCGTGATGAATACGTAGGGCTTGCGAGCGGGCGCCATAGCGGGTTTGCGCCGCGGAACGCCCTCCCGGACAAACGACCCCGGTCACGGCACACGTACCTCGAACAATCCAATTTTCACCACGTCACGATCGTACGTCGATGTGTAGTGGCTGGGTTTGGCCGGAAGATCCGCCTCCACGCTGGGAACCAAATGCAAATCATGTTCGACGGCGTCACATGCGGCGCGTCCTTCTTCGCTCGTGCAAATCGACGTGCGGGCATACCGCAAACACGGCTCGGAACGTTGCAATCGGCGTACATCGTCCGCGGAGGATACGGCGACGACGGGCAAACGAGCATCGGGGAGCGTTTTCATTGCGTATTCGGGCAGCATGACGATTCTGCGGCCGACGCGAGGCAGATGCACGACACGGCATCCTTCGGGCAACGAAGTGAACGCCGCGCGAAAAAATGCGTATTCAAGCTGTTCGGTCGTGCGTTCGTACACGGTGGGCAGGCCCGCCACGAAGACGCCGACCGTCGTTAAGGCCAGCCAAACCCACGCCCGACGCGTTCGGGCAAAAAATTGCGGAATCAGCGCAACCAGCAAAAGCAGCACCGGAGCCATCCACAAGCGATCATAGCTCGCGATCCAGATCGGGCTTTGCCCATACGCATCTCGCGTGGCGACCAAGGCGAGAAAAGCCGCGATGGCCGGAACCATCACGCCGC
>WBZU01001067.1_pt1 | contig 21551 bp, 14 predicted proteins | sample 5204311 | NCBI WGS metagenome assembly WBZU01 (sample SAMN12344359, study PRJNA552823) | activated sludge metagenome | biome: Activated sludge suspended growth; feature: Nitrification reactor; material: Wastewater; isolation source: activated sludge from nitrification reactor of wastewater... | reverse complement strand
TCAATTCCTTTTAATTTAGCCTTACCTGCATCCATTCCTCCTGCCATTAAAGCTGCTGTAGCATCCTCAATATTCTGACTGGCTCTATAGGCTGCTGCTTCACAGGCATAAATTCGAATTGCTTGCTCTGCTAGCTTATAACGTATTGCGCCATATTTTGCAATCGGTCGTCCAAATTGTAAACGCTCATTGGCATACTCTATTGATTTTTGAGAAACACGTTTTGAACCACCCAATGCTGCTGCAGCTAGTTTAATGCGTCCAATATTTAAAATATTAACCGCTATTTTAAATCCATTTTGACGCTCACTTAGTAAATTCTCAACGGGCACCATACAGTCGTTGAAAAATATTTGTCGTGTACTACTTCCTTTTATTCCCATTTTATGTTCTTCGGGATTAAAGCTGATACCTGGAAAATCGCGCTCTACAATAAAGGCACTTAAATTTTCATCGTCATCAATTTTAGCAAACACGGTTAGCACATGTGCAAAACCACCGTTGGTAATCCACATTTTTTGTCCATTTAAAATATAGTGCTTTCCATCTTTGCTTAAAACTGCTTTTGTTTTTCCAGAGTTAGCATCTGACCCGGCACTTGGCTCGGTTAAGCAATAACATCCTTTCCATTCGCCGCTAGCCAATTTGGGAATATATTTAGCCTTTTGTTCTGCATTCCCATAGTATAAAATAGGAAGCGTTCCAATACCGGTATGCGCCGAAATTGCTACTGAAAATGAATGTCCACCACCGGTAACCTCAGCACTTAACATTGAGGTCACAAAGTCTTTTCCAAATCCACCATATTCTTCCGGAATGGAAACACCCAATAATCCAAGTTCTCCAGCTTTATCCATTAATGAAGGCATAAGTCCTTCTTCCTGTGCATCAATTCTATCCAGTATTGGCAATACTTCTGAATCTAAAAAATCCTGACAAGTTTGTGCAATCATTAACTGCTCTTCACTCCATTCTTCCGGAATAAAAACGTCCTGAGCATTGGTTTCCTTAATTAAAAATTCACCGCCCTTAAGCGCTGTTTTACCTTGATTTGTAGTTTCCATAGTAGCAGAATTTTACTTTTATAATTTACCTTGAATTTCTAAACTTGTTGTACCTGATTTTTCTTCCTTCAATTCGTCATTCACATACACAGCTATTTTATAATTACTGTCGATGTGTTGCAAATTGATATAATCAACTTTTAGATAATAGTTTTCATTTTCATAAGCATAGCGTCGAGCATACCATACATTACTATAATATTGATTACTGCTATCGCTATTGTATACAATACTTTTTCGTTCACCTGTTGCAGCGTAATAATCTGAATTGTAACTGATACTTACAACATTTCCTTTTGGAAAATTAACTTCATAAATCACATCAAACTTTTTTAACTCCTTTTTGCAAGAGGAAAAAAATAAAAACAAAATAGCAAGTAGTAAACATCTACTATACATATTCATCTTAGTAAGCATATTTTTCTTCTGCATCTCAAATTTAAATTGTCAACTGCAACTTGTAAGCATTTTCACTTAAAAAATTTAAACTTAGCATAACCTTAAAGGGCCTTATTAACCTATTTCAAAAATCTTCCTCGCTTTAAATCACGCTACAAGCCTTTTAATTCAAACGTTCAAAAATTCCGGCTGCCCCTTGACCGGTTCCAACACACATGGTTACCATTCCGTATTTTTGTTTTCTACGTCTGAGTTCATTAAATAATTGAACCGATAATTTAGCGCCACTGCAACCAAGCGGATGACCTAATGAAATGGCACCTCCATTCACATTTATCAAATCAGTATTTAATTTCAATTCACGAATTACCGCGAGCGATTGAGATGCAAATGCTTCGTTTAATTCAAACAACTCTATTTGATCTTGTTTTAAACCAGCTATTTTTAATGCTTTTGGAATTGCAGCAACCGGACCAATTCCCATAATACGTGGAGGCACACCCGCTGCTGCAAAACTCACCATTCGAGCTATTGGGGTTAAGTTATTTTCCTTCAAAAACTTTTCGCTTACCACCATCACAAAGGCAGCACCGTCGCTAGTTTGTGAAGAATTACCGGCGGTAACAACACCTTGTGCTGCAAACACTGGTTTTAATTTTGCCAATGCTTCAACCGAAGTATCAGCTCTTGCCCCTTCATCGGTATCTACAACAAATTCACGTGTTTGGCGCTTTTCGTTTGCATCAACATAATTTTCCTTTATAGTGATTGGAACAATCTCATCTTTAAACTTTCCTTCCTTAATCGCCTTTACAGCTTTTTGATGTGAATTGTAAGAAAACACATCCTGATCTTCTCTGCTAATGTTGTATTCCTTAGCAACCGCTTCAGCAGTCAAGCCCATTCCCCAGTAATAGTCAGGGTGTGCAATAGCAACGTCTGCATTCGGAATAATTCTCCATCCTCCCATCGGAATTAAACTCATGCTTTCGGCTCCCCCAGCTATTATACAATCAGCCTGACCGCTATGAATTTTAGCACTTGCAATCGCGATGGTTTCAAGTCCCGAAGCACAATAACGATTTACGGTAACACCCGGAACTTTATCTGTTGAAAAAGACAAAAGCGAAATTAGTCGCGCCATATTCATCCCTTGCTCTGCTTCAGGCATGGCATTGCCCACAATTAAGTCATCTACTTGTTCGGCAGCCACATTAGGGACACTAGCCATAAGGTGTTTAATAACTCCTGCTGCTAAATCATCGGGACGAGTGAAACGAAAACCGCCTCTGTTAGCTTTCCCTACTGCACTTCTGTATGCTGCTACTATGTATGCATTCATGCGTTTTAATTTTTCGTATGTATTACTACTATTAGTTTCTTAAAATTTTTCCACCAGTGAGTATGCTTTGTAAACGTTCCAAGGTTTTTTTCTCACCACATAAACTTAAAAAAGCTTCACGTTCCAAATCGAGTAAATACTGTTCGCTCACCAATGTTGGTGCAGACAAATCTCCTCCACTTAAAACATAAGCTAACTTCTGCGAAATTTTTGCATCGTGTTCACTGATGTAGTTTCCAGAAAGCATAGAATTTGCACCTAAATAAGCTAAACCTAAAGCTTGCTTACCCAGTACTTTAATGTCTTTTCGTTTGGCAGGTTGTGTATAACCTTCGTTCGCCATTTCAACACAGGCTGCTTTTGCTTCCGCCAATAATCGCGGGCGAGATAGTACCACTCGGTCTTTTCCATGTTGTAAATATCCAAGGTCAAATGCTTCCTGAGCAGAAGTCGAAACCTTGGCTTGCCCAATGGTTAAAAATCGGTCTCTGAATTTATTTAATTCCACATCTCCTTCATTTAATTCATCGCTTAAACGTAAAGCAAACTCTTTTGTACCGCCACCACCGGGAATTAATCCAACTCCAAATTCAACCAATCCCATATATGTTTCTGCATGAGCAACTACTTTATCGGCATGCATGCTCATTTCACAAGAACCACCAAGTGCCATATTGTGAGGAGCAACAACTACAGGTATTGATGAATAACGCACCCGCATCATTGTATTTTGAAAAGCCTTGATCGCAAAATTCAGTTCATCGTATTCTTGTTCAACAGCCATCATAAATATCATTCCCACATTCGCACCCGCACTAAAATTGGCTCCTTCATTTGAAATAACTAAACCGCGGTATTTTTTCTCGGCCAATTCAATTGCATAATTTACACCTTGTATTACCTCTCCTCCAATAGAATTCATTTTTGAATGGAATTCAAGATTGAGTATTCCATCTCCAATATCTGTAATACTTGATCCAGAATTTTTCCATACAGTACGGTTATCGCGCAGGTTGTCTAACAAAATATAAGCTTCTGTTCCTTCGATTGATTTGTAAGTGGAAGTTGCAACATCAAACACTTTACGTGTACTATTTTCAATTTTGTAAAAAGAAGAATTGCCTGCAGCTAAAAAGTCGAAGACCCATTTTGCAGGTTTATTTCCTGAAGCTTCCATCATGGCTACCGATTCCTTCACACCAATCGCATCCCAGTATTCAAATGGGCCAAGTTCCCAGCCAAATCCAGCCTTCATGGCATCATCTATTTTATAGATATCATTACTTATTTCAGGAATTCTGTTACTTACATACTTAAATAATCCCATAAAACTTGCTCGGTAAAATTCTCCTGCTTTATCTTTACCCGATAGCAACACTTTGATCCGATCCTTTAAATTATCAATCGTTTTTGTGGCTTCAAGTGTTGCAAATTTTATTTTTTGAGATGGATTGTAGTTAAGCGTTTTTAAATCGAGTGCATGAATTTCGCTTTTACCCGAAGTTGCTTTTACTTTCTTAAAAAAACCCTGTTCTGTTTTCGCACCCAACCATTTGTTTTCGATCATTTTGTTGATGTAACCTGGAATAGCAAATACTTCTTTTGCTTCGTCGTTAGGACAACTTTGTGCAACTCCGTTGGCTACATGCACCAAAGTATCCAGGCCAACAACATCGCAGGTGCGAAAAGTCGCCGATTTGGGACGCCCTAAAACAGGTCCTGTTAATTTATCCACTTCATCAATGGTTAGATCCATTTTTTCAACTAAATGAAACAAGCTCATGATACCAAAAACGCCAATGCGATTGGCAATAAAGGCAGGTGTATCTTTACAAAGTACAGTAGTTTTACCTAAAAATAAATCACCATACTCAAGTAAAAAATCAATTATCTCTTTATCGGTTTTTGGTGTTGGGATTATTTCTAATAATTTTAAATAGCGTGGTGGATTAAAAAAATGTGTTCCGCAAAAATGCTTCTGAAAATCTTCACTTCTGCCATCAATCATTTGGTTTATTGGAATTCCGGAAGTATTTGAACTTACTATGGTTCCTGACGTTCGGAACTGTTCCACTTTTTCAAACACTTGTTTTTTAATATCCAAACGTTCTACTACAACTTCAATTATCCAATCGTAACCGGCAATCTTTGGCATGTCGTCTTCAAAGTTACCGGTTGTAATTTTCGATGCGAACGATTTTTTATAAATGGGTGAAGGATTTGATTTCAATGCGAAACTTAATGCATCATCCACAATTTTATTTCTCGACTTTTTATCTGAGGCAGCATCTTTGGGAACTATATCGAGTAAAAGTACTTCAACACCAATATTTGCAAAGTGGCAGGCAATACGACTTCCCATAACACCTGAACCTAATACTGCAACTTTTTTAATGTTTCGTTTCATAACTTACTTGTTTAATTTTTGTAGAATGAGATAAGTTTGTAGTGAAGGTAATACAAAGATTTGAGTAAGAACATAGCGCGGTTGAAAAGAAATCTAAGTGCTAAATTTTTTTTCATCAACTCTATTATTTACCAATTTTGTTTACAAACAAATTTATAAAAAAACTACAACCACACTACATTCATTTTAACTTCAATTTCAAAAGTCTCTTCTGACGTAAACAGTAACTTGTCTATTTTATCTGTTATTTCAAAAATAACTTTCTATTTTGCATCCGCTTGGCATCATATTTGCCAGCGGCCCGCGTCAAAAAAAAATCCTAGTATTAATCCTGCGCAAGCAGACTAAAAAAAAACAAGAAATGGGAATGTTAAAAGAATTCAAAGAATTTGCCATGAAGGGCAATGTAGTTGACCTAGCAGTAGGTGTCGTAATTGGTGCTGCTTTTGGGAAAATTGTAAGCTCTTTGGTGAGCGATGTTATTATGCCGCCTATTGGTTGGTTGTTGGGTGGAATTAATTTTACTGACATTAAAATAAAACTAAGCGAAGCAGTTGCTGATGCAAATGGTAAAGTAATTACAGAAGCAGTGAACATTAACCTAGGAGTTTTTTTACAAAGTGTGTTTGATTTTATCATTGTTGCATTTGTTATTTTTATGGTAATTAAAGCAATGAATAAATTAAAGAAAGAAGAAGTAGCAGCTCCTGCAGCTCCTCCGGCACCTAGCAATGAAGAGGTTTTATTAACACAAATTCGTGATTTGCTAAAAAAATAATTTTACTATCAACATTCAAATACTTTTAAAAATCAACTAACAAAACAAATTCTTTACTATGAAAAAAGTTTATTCTATTTGCTTAGGAATTCTTGCTTTCGGCTTTATTACAGCAAAAGCTGAAAATGCAGATACAACTAAAATTTGGAAAAAAGGAGCTGTTGCCGGCTTAAATTTATCCCAAACATCACTTACCAACTGGCAAGGTGGTGGTCAAAACTCGCTTGCCGTAAACGCTATCTTCAGCGGTTTTACCAATTATAAAAAAGGACGCAACGTGTGGGACAATACATTAGATTTAGCCTATGGCTTGCTTCAACAAGGCAAAAGCGACGTGATTAAAAGCGATGACAAAATTGACTTTAATAGCAAGTACGGTCGCTACGCCTTTAAACACTGGTATTACACAGGCCTTGTAAATTTTAAAAGTCAAATGGCTCCAGGGTACAACTACCCGAACGACAGTGTGGTTATTTCTCGATTTCTTGCACCGGCCTACATATTAGCATCTATTGGTCTAGATTATAAACCTAACGACTATTTCTCAATGTACATTTCTCCTATTACTCAAAAAACGACCCTAGTTACTGATGATAAATTAAATGCCTTAGGTGCATTTGGTGTTGATACCGGTAAAACTAGTAGAAGCGAGTTTGGAGGATATGTTCGAATGCAATTTGCCAAAGATATTTTTACCAATGTAAATTTTAAAACTAAGTTAGAGCTTTTTAGCAATTACCTGAATAATCCACAAAACATTGATGTTAACTGGGAATGCTTGCTATCAATGAAGGTAAACAAATACATTTCTGCTACTGTTTCAACTCAATTGGTATACGACGACGATATTAAAATTGCAGTCGATTCCAACAATGATGGATTAGCTGATAAAAATGGCCCTCGTGTGCAATTCAAAGAAGTGTTAGGAATTGGTCTTTCATATAAATTTTAATACACTACCTTATGAAAAAAATAGTTGTACTCTTAACGCTTATAAACGCGTTAATTATTCGTGATAGCTTTGCTCAAAACAACGTAAAACAGTATGGTTTAGGTATTCATGCAGGTACCTTGGAATACAACGGTGATCGAGGAAATGCATTTTACACCTTCAAAGATCCTCAGCTTTTGTTGGGTATCTCTTTGTCAAAATACATGTCTCCTTCTTGGGATGTGGAGGCTTTATTAGCAGGTGGAAGATTAAGTTATACCCCAGATCGATTGCCAAAACAGTTTAGAGGAACTTTGATTGATTTTAATTTATTGGCAAAATTCAAATTCAACAATGGTAAAATTCTCAAAGAAGATGCTCGAATTGCACCCTATATATTTCTTGGAATAGGTGATGCTTACTATAAATCCACCTACACTTCCTATTTGCAGTTAGTTCCTAAAGGATATGGTTTAGATTTTAATTTCCCATTCGGAGCCGGTATACAAGCACGTTTGAGCGAATCTGCTGCTTTAAAAATCCAATCTACATTTCATTATTCAACGAGTGATAATTATGATGGAACGCGTGAATCAGCAACCAATTTCAACGATGGTTATTTGTTTAATACAATTGGTTTAGTGATAAATATTGGCAAGAAGGATAGCGACAAAGATGGCATTGCCGACAAAAAAGACAAGTGTGCTTTAACTCCTTTGAAAGTACTCGTGGATGCAAGTGGATGTCCATTGGATAAAGATGGAGATGGAATTCCGGATTACTTAGACAAATGTCCTGATATAAAAGGAATGGGTACAGCTGAAGGCTGTGTAGATACAGATGCTGATAGTGTAAGAGACGATCAAGATGCTTGTGTAAACAGCTATGGACCCGTAAAATTTCGAGGTTGCCCTGACAGTGATGATGATGGAGTAGCAGATGTATATGATAAATGCCCAAAATTAAAAGGTCCTGAGTCATTGCAAGGTTGCCCTGATGCGGATATGGATGGAATTACTGATGATATTGACCAATGTCCAAATGCAAAAGGAAATGCAGCAAACGCTGGATGTCCTGACAGCGATGCAGACGGTATTCTTGACAAAAACGACAAATGTCCTACCGTTGCTGGAATTGCTGAAAATTCAGGTTGTCCGGAAATTAAGAAGGAAACCCTACAATTGTTTGAACAAGCATTGACCGGAATTCAATTTGAAACCGGAAAGGATATAATTAAAAAACAATCCTTTTCCATATTGGACAATGTTGTGACGGTGATGAAAGAAAACCTCAGTTATTTGTTAAGCATTGAAGGTCATACCGACAACCAGGGTGACGATGCGAAGAATTTAGTGCTTTCAGAAAATCGTGCAAAAGCAGTTTTAAAATACCTAAGCGATAAAGGTGTTGATGGCAATCGATTAACAGCTTTAGGTTTTGGAGAAACTAAGCCTAAAGTTAGTAATGATACTAAAGAGGGAAGAGCAAAAAACCGTCGCGTTGAATTTAATGTGAAGTTTTAAAAGTTTAATTCTCAAAAACCGCCCGGATAATTTTCTTGGGCGGTTTTTTTATTTAAATAACAAGGATTGAAATAAATAGGACTCTTTTCTATAAATGATGTATCGTTTTAATGAAATACTTCAAATGAAATAATAGTTTTGCAGTAATATTAGTGGTTGCAAAAAGCTTGACACTAGAACAATTAATTTCTATTTACTTTTGATTTCTAAAGAAAAAATAAATGATTGATTTTAACGAACTTCTTACCTTGAATGGCTTAATAAGCCTAATTACTCTAAGCTTTTTAGAAATCATTTTAGGTATCGATAATATAATTTTCATATCCATCGTTTCCTCCAAACTAAAAAAATCAGAACAAGGTAAAGCTCGTGCCTGGGGTTTATCGCTTGCATTAATTTTTAGAATTGCATTACTTTTTAGTATTTCATGGATTATCGGCTTAAAAAATCCTTTCCTAACAATCGGTTCATTTGGGATCACAGGAAAAGACATCATATTATTTGCCGGAGGATTATTTTTAATTATCAAAACCATCCTTGAAATCGTCGAAAAAATTAATTCCACGCATCATAAGGATAAAGAATTTACGTCCTTAACCTTAAAAAGTGCGATCGTTCAAATTGTATTTTTAGATATCATATTTTCATTCGACAGTATATTAACTGCGGTAGGACTGGTTCGCAATGTATTACTAATGGTAATGGCAGTTATTATTGCCATGATTGCGATGCTGGTATTTTCTGAAAAAGTGAGCGATTTTATCAATCGTCATCCAACTGTAAAAATGCTAGCCTTGGCATTTTTAGTTATGATTGGAATTGTATTAGTTGCTGAAGGATTGCATTTTCATGTTGAAAAATCCTTTGTATATGTAGCTTTGGTATTTTCGCTAGGGGTTGAATTATTAAACATGGCCTACAGAAGCAAGGCACACCGCAAAACGAACGAATAAAGCGAGTTTACTAGTAAGATTGATAGGCAACTTTTATTTTAGCTGCAATTTCGCTCAACTCACTGCTTGTTGGTTGAAGTTTTTGTTTCGTAAAATTTATATCTCCTACTACATTAATCGGCACCAAATGTACGTGTGCATGCGGTACTTCAAGGCCAATAACCGCAATCCCAATTTTCTTACAAGGAATAACCGCTTCAATTGCTTTAGCAACTTTTTGTGCAAACAAAAAAATTCCGGAATATAATTCCGGCTCAAGATCAAATATATAATCTACCTCCTTTTTGGGAATAACCAAAACGTGACCTTTTGCTAAAGGAGCAACATCGAGGAATGCTAAAAAGTTAGCGTCTTCAGCAACAATGTGTGCTGGAATTTCACCAGCTACTATCTTTGAAAAGATGCCAGCCATACTTTATCTCGATATTTCTACGATTTCAAATTTCATTACGGCCCCTGATGGCACTGTTATTTCAGCAACTTCACCATTCTTCTTACCTAATAAACCTTTTCCAATAGGTGAATCAACTGATATTTTTCCAGTTTTTAAATCAGCTTCATTCTCAGGGACTAGTGTATAAGTCATTAGTGCATTATTCGATTTGTTTTTGAGTTTAACTTTCGAAAGAATAAGGACTTTTGATGCATCCAATTTTGATTCATCAATGATTCTGGCATTTGCAACAATTTCCTCTAATTTCGAAATTTTTAACTCTAATAAACCTTGTGCATCCTTTGCAGCATCGTATTCAGCATTTTCTGATAAATCGCCCTTATCTCTTGCTTCAGCAATTTGATTCGAAATAAAAGGGCGTTCCTGAGTTATTAGTTGGTGAAGTTCATCTTTCAATTTCTTTAATCCTTCCTCTGTAAAGTAACTTGTTTGTGCCATTGTATATACTATTAATGCTATTAAATTTGTTTGTCTTCGTTTGCTATTGTACCAAAAGAAAGAATCCCACAATTCTGTGGGACTCTTACCTTATAAAAAGAGCGTTTCTATTACAGGTTTAATCGGAACCCTATACTATGCGAACCTTGAAATGGATTGGATGCACGGTAAGAATAATCAACTCCGAAAGTTGTACCATTTTTACCCAAAGGCACTTCAATTGTTGCACCTGCGGTAGGTCCGGTTAATAAAGTTGTTCTTAATTCGTCATTAAACAAATCTTTTTCAAAAACGTATCCACCGCGAAGCATAAACATTTTTCTAAATCCATATTCTACTCCTAAACAATGTTGATTTGAAGTAAACGAATTAGAAACAAAGGTATATGCAATGGTGATTTTGTGAACAGTGTCAGTAGGTGAAGTGTATAAGTCATATGCACCTCCAATGTTAATTAATGAAGGCATTTCAAACTTCGCAGAACGTTGCTCTACAGTTAATGACGAAGCTGTATTGGATGCTAAAGTTGCTCTTACAGCAAAACCATCGCCTGAAAATTTAAGCGGAGCGCCCACATTTTTCAATGAAATTCCAAAATGCATGTTATCTCGCTTACCTGTTACATACTGAATTCCAGCGTCAAAAGCAACGCCGGTTGCCTTCAAATCTGCTACTGATTCGGAAACTAATTTCACATTAATCCCACCGTAAATACTATGAGAAAATTCTTTGGCGTATGACAAGCCTAAATTCATAAATCGCGGTGAAAAATTACCAATTTTTCCTTCCGGTTGATCGGTAGTGGTTATTGCAATATCACCCAGACTCATAGCTACCAAGTTTAATCCCAAAACACCAGATTCACCAACTCTTTGAGTTATTCCAAGTGCATTGATCTTAACATCAGATCCCTTAAGCCAATTTGTGTTGGTAAAAAGAATTTCTGTTTTCTTGGTAAAAGCAATACCCGCAATATTCATATAGGATGATTCAAGACCTTTTGAACATGCTGAATTTGCATTCGCAAAGCCTGAACTTCTTGCCCATGGATTTATCAACAGTTCTGATGCCCCTGCCTGACCCTTTCTGTCAGGATTTCCAGCTTGTATTTCTGTCGTTGAAACGGCCAAAACCATTACCATCAAAGAGCAACAAATATTTTTAATGTTCTTTCTCATAAGAATTCTTGTTTTGTTTTTACAATAAAATTATCCGCTTAATAAGTATCCAAATCCAATGGTCGCATTGCTCCAAACCATCTCAACACCTTTTCACCCACATTTGGTACATCAATATGTATTAAATATGCACCACTAGAAACAGGAATCCCTACTTGGTTTTTCAAATCCCAATTCAATGAAGTAAGTGCTTCATCTTTCTTGAATTCCCTTACCAAAGTACCATTCATAGTATAGATACGAATGTTACACTTTTGAGGTAAGTTAGTTATCTTAATTTGATTGTCAACTTGGTTTTGTTCGTAGGCTGAATAAGCGTAGTAAGGATTAGGAACCACATTAATCAATTGCAATGCATTCTCGGCTGTTTCTTTATCGTAAGTTTTAGGAGCAAAACTATAGGTATCGAAACTATACATCGGATAATTGTTGTTGCTGGCCGGATTAGCTTGAGGTCCCAAATTATTGATTGATTTATCAATTTTGTATCCGCTAGCAGCATAGTTATTTTCGTATGGTTTTGTAACTCTTAATTTGATACGTACATCACAAGCTAATAATTGCTGGTTATTGGCTACTAATGGAATGCTTGTCCAAATAATATCTTTAAAAACTAATCGCTTTACTAAGTTGTTTGGATGAAAGTTACCATACTTCATTTTATTATACACAAATCTGCAAGAATCATAAGCTGGAACATCATTGGTGTCAACAGCAAGATTTTTGTCGTTTAGCATGTTATTATTAAACACATAAATATAGTGCTTACCACCTAAAGCAGGATTAGGAGTAGTATTAAAGATATTATTGAAATCCACATTAGATGTTGGATTCCACTTCATATCAGCACCATTTTCGTTGGTCAATGAACTTACTCCATCAAAATGAGAATCCTCACCAAAAGCCATATTTAAGCGTTCACCTGTTTCAATATTAATTGCATATCCAGGGAACCAACTCATACCTCTGGTTCCTGAGTTGTCAGGATTTCCATCCTTATCAACTGAAGCAGCATTTCGCAAATCGAATTTTCGTGTACCATATAATGTTGGTGATTGAACAGTATCATCGTTTGTTTCAAAAACCACACATCTTGTCCATTTACTTCTGTCACTTGTTATTACTACATCAACACTTGCTAAATTTGAAAAATTTGAAGTATTGTTCATAATCGTAGCATCTGCATATGCTGGTCCACAAAATACTCCCGGTGAAGGAGAGCCCGGTACTGTACCAACGGTGGTAGTAGCACATAAACGATAAGGTGCCCAAGTACCTCCTGCACCATATCCTAAATTGGCAGGAATTATACTTTCATAAATTGATGCAATATCAATATTATCGTAATCATCGTTCAAAATATCAGCAGGAGTATTCGAAACTGTTCCTGCACGTATCCAGTTTACAGGGAAAGGAAAATCTGCATCAGGAAGACCTGTAAGCCATCTTTTACCCGGATCGGCGAACTCTATAGAACCGCTAATGAAACCATTATTAATCGACTCAGCAGTACCTGGATCATAGCTCTGTGCTATATTTACTGAAAAGCCCCAGTTGGTTAATTGTTCGGCTCCAACGTCAATGGTATTTTCGGAATTTAATGTTTCACCTGTACTAGTATTGGTAATTGTCCAACCTGCCTTATTAATTGAGGTTGGAGTAAAACCTGGAGTTATTAATTTAAGAACATAATTGGCAGGTTTAATTGCCAATGGATCAACAACCTTAACGTTTATAGGTCCTGCTCCAGCTTTATAGGTAACATGCTTAAAATTAGGATCCGTTAATATGGCATTTTCAGATTCATCGGTCATTTCAAGAGCAAACCCTCCATTACCTTGTCCTTCAATACGGGTAATTTGCGGTTGCATACCATATTCTGAATTTGCAATGGTTCCATTATTTTCAGGTGCAATAATATGTGGTATAACAGTGTAAGGCTTTCCTCCTTTTCCAACATTATTTCTTCCAGCCTTGTAAGGTGACTTTTGCCCATCAAAAGTTAAAGGATCTTGTTGATCATAAGTTTTATAATTATTATAACCATAAGCGAGTGCTAAATAATAGTACTTTTTATGATTAATTAGTCGCTTGTCACCAGTGGCAAATGCATCCTCTTTAATCCTGAACGACTTTACAATTCCTTTGTCTTCACCTATTACTTCAACCTGAGGAATGTTGGCATTAATAGCAGGTTCATACTTAAAATTAACGAGTTGTGAAACACCATCTTTAATATCAGATTGAGCTACCAATCGGGCTAAATCTGGATTATAAATATCAGCAACTGAAGCATCGCCATTGCGCATTTGAAATATTTGATACCCTTGGAAACGATAATAAGGATCATAAGGCGGAATTTGTCCCGGAGGGCTAGCAATACCTGGATCTAGCTCAATGTATTTATCCTGATAGTTATTTGAGTTTTTCTTATTAGATAGGAATATAATAATTTCCTTATCCAATTCACGGAAGCTCAAATCTGGAGCATCAGGACCGTTTAAAACTTCGAAGCAGTTATCAAACAAACGTTGAGCTTTGTCATCGGCGGCTTTCATTAAGTTTACAGAAGCAATTGGACCTCCAGAACTTGCTTGTGCCCAAACTGCACCAACTGTAACAATGTTAACTGCTCCCGGTTTCAATGTGAAAATACCTGAAGAGTGTATAAAACGACCATCGGCTTGAGCAGTCATCGTCCATGAATTTCCCGGATTGTTTGGATCTGTATCCCAAGGGAACATAAAATTACAAAGTATGGTACTACTTAATCTTCCACTTCCACCATACGTAATCGGATTGTTATCTTTCCATCTACCTTTTAAATATCCATAAAAGTGAGAAGTATTTTGGGGGTTACCTTCTAACGAAAAATCGTTTTTATAAAACATAAATTTCTCCATTCCCAAACGCTCATTGTCTACAATACCATCACCGTATCCGGTACCATTGAAAGTAGCACTAGCCGGATTATCAATAGTATCAGGATCAGCTAAAGGTCCTTGAAAATAATCAATTCCAATTGCAGGAGGATTCAATCCATAATGATTTTCACCATTTCCATCGTCATCGGCATCACCATTGTAACAAAAACCTAAACCACGTGCAACATCACAGCCTATGAAGTCATCATTTGGATTTCCCAAATCCGGATCTACCCACATCCCTAAATAACATGAATCCAATTTATCAGATGAACGATTGAAAATTTGATATTGATAAAAAGTCATGTTATTGATTTCGTCATTGGTGCTAAAAGCAAATGCTTGTGCATGAATTTCTAAACCAACCTGAGAACCATCTGATTCAGTATGTACATTTCCCTTATCGTTAAATACCCACCATAGAGTACGATCTCCAAATAATTGAGCTTGAGTTTTACAGTCGCCCATTTCGTTATTAAAGCTATAGCCTGGGTAATCCCCACCTGATGGATTGTACTCATCGTTTTGGTCGGCATCATAAAATGGAGCCAACTTCTGTGTAATATTGGCATTGCCATAACGATCAAACGCTGGCCAACCCTCAATGGCCGAAGGCACCGCAACACCACTACCTTGAGCAGCATAATTCGCTCTGAACTCCTCCACCTCTTTACGAGTTATTACATAGTGGCGGTCATATTGAGCACAAACTTGTGATTCAACTGAAGCATTGTTGACATCTAATGGACCCGGCCAAAAATCGTTTCCACTTTGACGGTAAGTCATCGCAGCTACTTTCAAATTTGAGCCTTGTGACAAACCCCCAATCCATAGTGACCCTGCAAACAAGGAGTGCTTCCTTGAATCCTTTGGTATTTCGTATTTCACATCGCTTAAATCCCACCACATATCGCCACCACCAAGTATTTTGGTACGAACGTTATTTAAATCTAAATCTATCCTAGAACCACTTTGAGAACAGGAAGCTGCCAGCTTTTGTGGTGCAAGTGAATTGATTCCGGCTGTTTTTTTAGGAAACTGACCAATATTTTCTCTTGAATAAACAGCTTGAGCAACTACGCAAAGTGTTGTTAAAGCTATTAAAAATTTATTCTTGTTTTTCATTGTCATATATCTTAAATACTATTTTCTAATTTCTCGTCTAATTAAAATGTTAACTCAAATCCTAATCTAATTCTGCGTGGTAAACTATAGTTTGCAGGATCATTTACTTTTAAGCTATATAAATCACGGTATGATTCTTCGTTTGTTCGCGCAGCAACTGAAACCTGACTAATTGCAGAATTCAAGTAGCCGTCATCATCTGGATTACCGGTTGCCTTGTAAACACGTAAAATATTTTTAGTATTTAATAAGTTCAATACTTGAACATACACATTTAAACGTGAAGTCTTGCGGTTTTCTTCTTCTCCTTTTCCAAACTTAATATCAAAATTGCGGTCAACTCGCAAATCTAATCTATATTGCCAAGGATAACGAGCTCCATTTATTGATCCTTTTAAGAACCCGGTTTGAGATACTCCCATACTTACGTTTCCTAAATCGGCATCACCTTGAGTAATATTGCTCTGTTGGCTGTATGGAACACCAGAACCAGCTCTGAAGGTAAGGTTTGCACCTGTGTTTGCAAAAACTTCTTTACCAAACCAACGAGGACCATTGTATGCAGTTCCAGAAGAGTAGCGATAATCGAAGTTTGTAACAATCACATGGCGTTGATCAAAATCTAATGGAATAGTAGTTCTTAAATTTGGAACTCCGGCACTAGCCAAATTGTTTGCTCCGGTAGCACTTGAACCAGTACCATCGGCAAATTGCAAGGTATAGCTAGCGGTTAGTTGCACATTATTTACTCTACGTAAATCATAAGTTATACTTAATCCCTTCACAGTTCCGAAATCCACATTTCCAAATGTCATATAAGTACGAGGATACGCTTTATTAACACGAATTTGCTGAATCATATTTTTCATTTCGCGATAAAAACCAGACAAGGTAATTGCAGAACTTTTGCTTAATACCTGGCTATATCCTAATTCGTAATCGGTTGTTTTTTCTGGTTTCAAGTTAGGGTTACTAATCGCAAATTGATTGGTTGTTTCGATAAAGAAATAATCCAATGGATCCATTCGGAATCGTTGTGGCGGGCGTTGACTTAAAACATCATAATGTGCAAAGAAATTAGCTACGTCACTTATTGGAAAAGAGAAAGCGATTCGAGGCATTAAAGTAACTTGAGGTTCAAAATCAACGAAACTTTTGCTCGGATCAAACTTGTCACTTTTTATCGAGTTAGGATCACTTTGATCAGGATTTACCAAATAAGGTTGTACAATACCACCTCCTGCAACTTCAAATACAGTTGGATCGGCTTGCTCAGAACCATCAGAGTTGTACCAATCATCGCCATTTCGGTATCCAACAATGCGAGTTGGTGATTTAATATTATCAACATAAACAACATAATCATCTCCAATATTATCCGGATGATTTACTGCTTTGCCTTTAATTTCGCTTACATCGCCTGCTTTGTATGTCTCAAAAAACACATATGGGTCTTCAAGTACTTGTTGATTTGCATCAAAGCGGTCAACACGTAATCCAACATTAAATTTCAAATCTCTAAAATCGAAATGGTCTTGAATATAACCTGCCATATAAATAGGTGTATAGGCATTAATATCACGGTTGTAATTTTCATCTCCGTCTTTTATTCCATTACCATTGGTATCGTCAAATTTGCTGAAGAAATCTTTTAAAGATGTTTTACTCTTTAATTTATTTCCTTTATAATCATAGCCGTAATAGGAAATTTTATTATTTCCATCGTTCAATAATTCATCCGCGCTGAACAAATCTATTGAGTACATATCAGGATCATAAGAGTTAATGTCAATCCAATCTAAACTAGTACGACTTAAGCCGAGCTTTTCTCTGAATTTACGGTCAAAATTTGTTTGTTGCTCTTCAACATATAAGTTAGGGTGAAGACCATTAGCTAAAGTAACAGTAGTATCTAACTGGCTGATATGTTGGTTAGCTAAATTGTACATTAAAGTCCAAATATCAGTTGGTAAAAACTGCCAAAAACTCTCATTTCTTTGTTCATACTCAAAACCTAACTGTACAGAGTGATTCTTAATATCTGCACTAAAATCTGCTTTAATTTGAAACTGTCGGTTATCTGTTTTACTGTATCTACCTGCAATCTGATAACCTGGACTTCTCCACAAAGAATACACATCAGGAGTAAATATCCCGTTTAATACTCCTCCACCATTTTGAATGGTTGCTAAGCTTTTTCTATTATCAGCATCAAGTCCTTTTAAACTTCGGTACTGCTCGGTATAATTAGCAGCAACCGGATTCGAAGAATTGCTACCATCAAATTCAGAAACAAGATAATTATAGCCTGAATGCTCCTGAGTAATGAAATCAAAAGTTGGAACAACATCCGTTACAAATCGCCCCACATGTCCATAATTGAAAAAATTATCCTTATGTTCTGCATCTTCTCCTAAACGACCGTAGCGGGTGTAGCCTGCTTGTAAAGTATAATAAGCATTTTTGATAATGGAAGCAGATTTATCGTCCTTATTCTCCTTGTCGTTGTTCCCAAATTTCTGAGTGATTCTACCGTACACTCTCCAAGTAGTAGTGGTAGTAGTTGCATTCTTGTCAGAATTCATCAATGAATTTGCAAAATTGTAATCATGTGTTTTTCTATAATCATAACTACCACCCACAACGAAATTAAAGTTCTTTGTAGGCTTATAGAGAATTTTCCCATTAACTACACCTTGGTTTTGTCGAACATTTTGACGTGCTTTTGTTTTTTCTAAATCATTAATAGTTAAATAATCAGCATTTTGTATTGTTGCGGTAGAACTTGTTGGGCTTTCGCGTAGTGGATTTTCTTCTAAGTCGCGCAAAACATCATCTTTTACTTTCCAAGCACCAATTGCAGATGGGTTAGCATCCTTTTCAGTATTAACCTGCCCACCAATACTAAATCCTAACTTTGCCGACTTTGCTTTTGTTACTGAATCGTATTTACTTAGTATGGGACCTGAAAAGTTAAATTCTGCATTGTTAAAACCGTAAGCATCGGTTAGCTGGGAACTAGTAACCTCAATTCCTCCATGATATGAACTTTGTGGTCCACGGGTTGTAATATTAATAACACCAGAAGTAGCATCACCATACTGTGCAGGTAAACCACTAACTAATACCGATATTTGTTCTACCTCATTTGTAGGTAAATTAGATGAACCAATAACACGCTGACCATCAATAAAAATTTTAGTTGAACTTTCTGTAGGTGTTCCATTTGCACCTCCTCTAGTATCAGTATTATTTTTATCCACGTTGGAACGACCTCCACGCACACTAACTGCTCGACCTTCATCAGCCTGATAAACACCTGCTGTTTGAGCAGCCACGGAATTTACATTTCGAGTAGCCATGTTTTTATATTGGTCTCGTGTTACTGTTTTACCCTGAATGGTGTTAGGGTCAACTAAAGGAACAACATACTCTGTTATAGTAAATTCCTTTATTTCTTGAACCGAAGATGCCATTTGAACAGTAACATATTCGGTTTTATTATCGTTTACAACAACATTGGAAATTTGCATTGGCGCATAACCAACATAAGAAGCTTTAACGTTTACTTTACCTAGGGGCAAGGGTTTCACAGTAACAATACCGTCAAAATCTGTTTGCCCGGCACCTACTTGAGAGCCACCTGCCTCTACTACCACGCTGGCAAAGGGAATTGCCTCACCGGTTTTTGAATCCTTAACGGTAATTTTTAAGGATCCTGTTTGCGCCAAGCTGGCTGCGCAACTAATTAATAACAGACTAATTGTAAGTTGTAATTTCCTTAGCATAATAAAATGTTTTAATTGTATTTAAATAGTGGTTGTTACCAAAGTTGGTAAATTTATAAATAAAAAAATCTTAAATCCTAATTTAGCTTAACAAAAATTAACATGGGGTTAATTTTCAATAGATTAATATTTGATTTTTATAGTAGAATTGGGTGTCCTAAGCTTAAAAAAAACGCAAAATGGCGAATTTCTATAAGTTACTTACGAAATAGTCGAAATAAAAAGAATTCCTCTTTTCTTTCATTGTTTTTTCGTGCCTTGCGTCTCGATTCCTTCATTCTTTTACGAACCTCTTTTGTTTGTATTTCGCGGTAATGTTTCTTTGCCCTCTCTTCTGCTTTATGCGCTTCTTTTAACTCTTTTTCTTCCTTCTTAATTTTAGCCTTTTCGCTCTTTGTTAATTTTTTGGGATTTGTGTTCTCAGCACTCTGAGCAACTACAAGGAAAGGAAGGATAAAAAGAAAAATAAAAAGATACTTTTTGAGTTTCATAAGTTTGGTTCATGAATTAATCAAGACAAATGAAACAATTTAATTTCTAAAAAATAAATTCCGAAATTTACAAAATGAAAAAAAACGCGTTGTTATTGATTTTGGGCACACTCGGCTTAGTTACATGTTTGTCGTGCAAAAAAAAGAAAAATGCTGAACAATATATTCCTTATGTGTATGTCGATTTTTATATTTCTATTGCTAATCCTCAATTCGTAAGTTTAAATGCCGTTGGCGGCTGGGTTTATGTTACCGGTGGTTCAAAAGGCATTATAGTTTACCGAAAATCAAATGATGAGTTTACAGCTTATGACAGACATTGTCCTTATCAACCAGAAAATACCTGTAGTTTGTTGAGTGTAAGTGCTTCCGGAACAACTGCAATTGACTCGTGCTGTGGCTCTGAGTTTTTATTAACCGATGGTTCGGTTTTGAAACAACCTTCGAGTTACCCAATGCTTCGGTATCAGACCATTTTCAACGGTTCTCAACTACATGTTTTTAACTAAAAAAAAAGCCACTTGATAAATCAAGTGGCTTTTTTTGTTCTATAGTTCTAAATCAAAAACCAATAGGGCTTCCTACTCGTGTCATAGCACAACGGAATCCAATAAATGCAGTCGATTGTCGTTCGTCCAAAAATCTTCTTGTTCCCGGATTCATCCAATACACACGGTCTTTCCATGAGCCACCTTTAAACACGTGGCTTTTATCGTTTATCATTGAAGTTGCTGCGAACTCATACATACCTAAGCTTTCTGCTCTTGAAGAATCAAGTGGTTCAGACCAGTTAGCTAACTGAGATTCAATATCTCCATCAAGGAAATTAATATTGTCGGAACGACGGTAATTTCTTCTCTCGGCTAAATTATCCTTATCCAATTCAACGTTACGGTATTTAATTTGACCGGGTAACCCGCTGATATTGCCGTTTGCATCTTTCACAACAGAATCCAATTTAGTATCCGGTGTTCCCCCTGTTTCACTAGATGGATCAAGCACCTTAGTTTTGAAAACATTTCCACGAAATGCACGAAAATCTTGTTCATCTTCATTTGTTAATGGGCGATACACATCCATAACCCATTCACTAACATTACCAGCCATATTAAACAAACCATAGTCATTAGGCCAGTAAGAATAAACCGGTGCTGTAATATCGGCATTGTCATTTAAAGCACCAGAAGTACCCATGTTATCACCTCGGCCACGTTTGAAATTTGCCATCATCTGACCTTTATACTCTTCTTGATCATTTCGCACGTAGTGTCCATTCCAAGGGTATAATTTACGACTGTCAATTCGTTCAAGTTCCGTATTACCAATTAAAGCATATGCAGAGAATTCCCATTCAGCTTCGGTTGGTAGTCGATATCTTGGTAACAATATACCATCTTCCATTCTAACCTTACGTTCGCCGGTACCTTTAGGATTAGGATCTGGCAAGTTCACACGTATTTGACCCTCGTATTGACCAGCCAAATATGCATCCGTGTTAAAATAATTATCGTTTAACCAGTTGGTAGGGTCAAACTCTAAAAGACCTTCACGCACCATAATGAACTCATTTACCCGGTCTGTTCTCCAAGAGCAGTAATCGGTTGCTTGTAACCAATTTACTCCAACAACCGGATAATCTTGGTAAGCAGGATGTCTTAAATAATATTCAACATATGGTTCGTTGAATGCGAGTTTTTCTCTCCAAACCAAAGTATCTGGCAATGCCTTTTTAAGAACTTCGGGATAATCTTGACTA